>Ga0055448_10000059_pt1 | contig 23280 bp, 18 predicted proteins | sample China_Galinas_PW_4_FD_57744 | JGI IMG/M metagenome (GOLD analysis project Ga0055448, IMG submission 57744) | Wetland microbial communities from San Francisco Bay, California, USA, that impact long-term carbon sequestration - China_Galinas_PWA_D2 | ecosystem: Environmental > Aquatic > Marine >... | reverse complement strand
CTTGTCCGGCCAGATTCGGACCTTGGGGCCGACCATCGCGAAGTCGCCGACGACGGCGCCATCGGAGAGGATGCACTTCTCGCGGATCGCGGCGCCTTCGCCGATCCTGACGCCGGCCGCACACACGCTCTCGGTCAGCCGGGCGGCCTTGCCGACTCGACACCGTTCCCACAGCACCACGTTGCGCAGCTCGGCGCCCGCACCGATCTCGCACGCGGGACCGATGATCGCGTTCTCGAGGACGGCGCCGGCGCCGATCGTCGATGATCTGCCGATCAGCACAGTGCCGGCGATGGTGACGTCGCGACCCACTGCCGCGCCCGCTTCGCCCCACAGCACGCCGGCCGCCTCGTCCCGGCGCTGGCCGCGCAGTGTGACCTGCGCGCGGCCGGCAAGCACATCGTCGTTGGCTCGCCTGTACTCATCGATGTTGCCGACATCGCGCCAGTACCCGGTCGCAACGTGGCCGAACAGCGCCGCGCCGTCCGCCAGCATCGACGGAAAGAGGTCCTTCGAGAAGTCGATGTTCGTCTGCGGCTGGATGCGGTCCAGTGCCGCCGGCTCGAGGATGTAGATGCCGGTATTGATCGTGTCGCTGAACACCTGGCCCCAGGTCGGCTTCTCGAGGAACCGCTCGATCCGGCCGGTATCGCGATCGCTGATCACGATCCCGTAGGCCAGTGGATTCTCGACCGACGTCAACGCGATCGTCGCCTCCGCACCTCGCACACTGTGCTCGTGGATCGCCTGTCCGAGGTCGAAGTCGGTCAGGACGTCGCCGCTGATCACGAGTACCGGCTCAGCGCCGATCAGATCGGCTGCGTTCCTCACCGCGCCCGCCGTGCCGTAGTCCGCGTCCGCCGTCACGTACTGCATGCTCACGCCGAACGCCGAGCCGTCGCCGAAGTGCGAGGTGATGTGCTCGGGCTGGAAATAGAGGATCGAGATCAGATCGGTGATGCCGTATCGCCTCAACAGTTCGACGATGTGCTCCATCATCGGTCTGTTGCCGACAGGCACCATCGGCTTGGGTCGATTGATGGTCAGCGGCTTGAGGCGAGTGCCGAAGCCGCCGGCCATGATGACGCCTTTCATGGGGCCTCGTCCGGCCGTTTCCGTGCGGCGTTACACCGGAGTGTTCGAGTGTACGGGCATAGCGCCCGACCCGCGAAGGTATTGAACGCAGCTGCGTCCGGCAATTCACTGTGACGACCGGGTAGTGGACCTGGCCCGCTACCGACGACCGGGGGACGGCCGATGCCCCGAGGCCATGCCGCGCCGCCGGGCGAGCTCGTGCATCCGCCGGCGAGCAACGGCCCGGATCTTGACCCGTCCCGGCCGGTGACGCATTGTCCCGCCTCTCCCGCCTTGCCGGGAGCACACTTCACCGACCGTCGCCGAATGAACGACCATGACGTCAGGAAGACCGCCGAGGCGGCGTTGCGCGAGCTGCCGGGAGTCGTCGGCGCGTTCGTGCATCCTGATGCATTCGGCAATCCGCGCGAGATCCATCTGCTGATCAGGCCAGGCCCCCAGACTCGCGAGTTCGCGCACCACGTGCAGTCCGTCCTCGAGAGCCGGCTGCGCATCCCGATCGACCGGCGCATCATCAGCATTGCCCAGCTGGCGGACGAGCGTTCTCTCGAGGATGCCGCCGCCTCGCGGGAGCAGGCCGCGAGCCCGGACGAACATGGCGATCGCTACCGGCTGCTCGGCATCGAGTCGGAGGTCAGCGACCGCCGTGTGACTGTGCGACTCCGGTTGCTGTACGAGGGCGGAGAGGTGACCGGTGAGGCGACTGAGATCGAGGCGCGGGATGGCCGTGCCCGCGCCGCAGCGCTGGCTGCGCTGGATGCCGTCAACGGCATCAGCGGCGAACGCGCCCGCTTCGGCCTCGACTTCGCCACCATTGTCGAAGCGGTGGGCTACGAGTACGCGCTCGCGTCCGTGGCCGTCACGTCACCGCTGCTGGGACGCCGGGCCGTCAGTCTGAGTGGAGCGAATCGCATTCTCGATGAGGACACCGAAACAGCGGCCGCGCTGGCCGTCCTGAAGGCGACGAACAGGACGCTCGCCTTCATCATGGACGATCGCGACCAGCGGCTGCGATTCAGGCCGCGCCAGCGATAGGACCGCCGCCGTTCCCCGGCGGCATCCGGCTCGTCGCGCTCAACAGAGAGCTGAGGGCCAGATAGCGACCGTCGGGGTGACGCAGCAGGACGCGTCGCTCGCCGAGCACATCGAGCAGCATCGTCGCCTCCCGCTCTTCCACGTCCAGCGCCTGCGCGATCTCGGGCGGCAATGCTGCACGCCTCGATTCGAGTGCCGCCCACACTTCCCGCTCATCCGCTGTCGCGCTGCCGAGCAGAACGAACCCGGACTCCTCGACTTCGGCGGCCAGCGCCATGCCGTACCGCTCGAGAACGGCCTCGATCGGCTCGCGGTGCTGTTCGCCCAGACCCCTCGCCACGAAGTAGACCTCGGCCGGTCGGTCCGCGCCGTGATAACGCTGCATCAGTTTGGCGACCGCTTCATCGGCACAACTGTAGTCGAGGACGACGACCTGAGTGAAGTCGAGGACGGAAAGACAGGCGGCGCCGAGCTCGCCGATCTGGCTCTCGATGCCGAGTCGAAGTGCGCGGCCGGTCGGCCGCGTGACGAGATGCGAGTACAGACTCGCGACAGAGCGCCGCGCGATCGAAGACAGATCGATCTCGAACGGCACCATTGGGGCCGGACCGTAAGTCACTGGACCTCTCCCTTTGCGACCCGTGCGGGTTCCGGTACGACGCCTGCCGACACCCGCGCAGGAAGTATGATACCGATCTGCGACCCCGGTACGAAAGGCAGGTTCTCCTCGAGAGGCGGAAAATCGTCCCAGTCGGGCACGTCGGCGATCCTCGCGCTGCCGCTCCGGATCGAGACCCGACCGTTCCAACGGCCGACCTGTTTGCGGATCTGCTGGAGGCCCTGACCGCGCCCCGGATCGTGGAACCGGGTCTGTCCGTGCAGGAACGCCGCCTCGAGCGCGCTCGCGTCCGTGAACCGGCCGGCCTCGCCGTGGCGGGCGGCGTGCGCGCTGGCCAGCGATTGCCGGAATCCGACACCGAGGTCCATGACCGCGATCACCACGACCTTGCGGCCCGCCAGCCGCTTCGTCCACGTGTACCGCTGGGTCGCGACCCAGCCGCCCGTCTCGGCGTGTTCGATGATGTTCTGGCAGACTTCCGACAACACGACACTGAACTGGAACGCCTCGCGGACCGGGTAGTTCAACTGCTTCGTGAGAATGGTCATGCCGCGTTCATTCACCAGGTCCACGACCGAGTGGACGTCGGCGTGCGAGTTGATCGCGGTGATCTCGAGCAGCACGTCGGACGGGCCGTCCTGCCGTGAGCGGCGGACCGGGCCGTGCGCCTCGAAGACCGGGTCCGCGTGCTCGAAGAACGCCATTCTCGCCATGTAGCTGAGCACGTCCGGCTGTTCCGGCAGCCGCAGAACCGGCCGTTCCGCCGTCCGTCCCGCGACCGTTCCGACGGCGAGCAGTCCGATCATTCCGTAGGGGTCGGCCCAGCGGACGTGGCTGCCATCGAACAGGCACCGTTCACCGGGATCGCCGTCGAGGCCGCGCGCGACGACATCGAATGTGCGTTCGTCCAGTGAGGCCGGCAGTGTGATCAGCTTCAAGCGACGATTCTCCCGTTCAGATGGAGGTGGAGCCCGGTCGCGCCGTGATGGTGGACATTGCGGGCGGCCGCCCGCAGTGCGGCCCGTGCCGCGTCCTCGAGCGACTGACCCGCCAGCAGCCGGCAACAGAAGGTCGCGCCCCACACATCGCCGCAGCCGGTCGGATCTCCATTCGCCATGATGTCCGGTGCGAGCGTGAACATCTCGGTGCGCGCGGCCGCCGGCGCGGCGACCGGCGGGATCCGGCGCCCCGCGTGCTTCCAGGTTCGCGGCCCAGCGCCGAACTCGGGTGATGCGACGTAGGCGGCGCCGCGTGCACCCAGCGTCACGACGAGTAGCCTCAGCTCGTGACCGACGACGTCGGCGGCAAACCTCCACGGATCGCCCCACGCCTGCGCCAGCATCTCCATCTCGGGCTCGTTGACCTGCACGATGTCGAAGCAGCGCAGCCATTCGCGCCACGCCTCGAGCGGCTGCAACGACCGCCAGCCGGCGCCGTCAATGCCGAGAAACAGCGAGTGCAGGTCCGCGTAGATCGGTCCCGCGAAGTTCGCCCGCAGCCGTGTCGCAGTCTCGAGCCCCATCTCGAATCCCGAGATGAAGTTCACGTAGAGCGCGTCGAGACCGGTGACGGCGGGCTCGAGCTCGTCCCATGACCACGGCGGAACGCCGCCCGACATTCGCTCGAACCTGCGTTCGTAATCCTCGTAGCGAAGCTCGACACGGTTGTTGGGCTCCGGCACAATGTGCACGCCGGTCTCGAGGTCGAGGCCGGGCAGCTCGCGCAGGAATCGGAACGCGCGCTCCTCGAGGTCCCGGCCGATCTTCACGATCGGAACGATCGTCCACTCGGGTGGCCTCGCCGCGACCGCCGCGGCAAGGGCATACGCAATGCCGCCCCACTCCTCGACCGGGACCGTTCGGCCATCACGGGCGTGGATCCGGTCCCACACCATGGATCCGACAATGCCGAGGCGAGGCACGATTCGCGGCTCCCGCCTCAGACGACGCCGTACGTTTCTTTCTTGAATACAGCGGCCGCACCGATCACGCCGGCTGTGCCCGGCAGCCGGCCCGACACGACCTGACACGCTTCCTCGGCACTGCGGAACGCGCGACGCCTGATCTCGGCACGCAGCGGGACGAACAGATGATCGCCGGCACGCGTCACGCCACCCGAGATGACGACCATCTCCGGATTGAGCATGTTGATGATGCTGGCGACGCCTGCGCCGAGAAACTTCGCGGTCTCGCGCATGACTTCGTTGGCGTACGGGTCGCCCAGCACGACGGCTTCGTACACGGTCGCCGCCGTGACCGCATCGAGCCGGCCATCGACCAGACCGGGCAGCAGCGATTCGGCGCCCGCGGTGATGCCCTCGACCGCGCGATGCGCGATTGCCGGCCCGGATGCGTACGCCTCGAGACAACCGTAGTTGCCGCACTTGCAGAGCCGGCCGGTCGAGTCGATCGTCATGTGTCCGATCTCGCCCGCGGCGTCGCTCACGCCGTGGAAGATCTCTCCGTTGAGCACGATTCCGCCGCCAATGCCCGTGCCGAGCGTGAGACCGACGAGTGAATCCACATTGCGGCCGGCGCCCAGCCACCACTCGCCGTAGGTCGCGCAGTTCGCATCATTGTCGAGCGTGGCGGGCAGACCGATGGCGCGCGCAATGAGGTCGCGCAGCGGGAAGTTGCGCCAGCCGAGATTCGGTGTGTTCAGCACGGTCCCGGAATCCCGGTCGAGCGGGCCCGGCGAGCCGATGCCGACGCCGGCGAAATCGCTTTCGGTCCCGCCTTCCGCCGCGAGCACGACTTCCATGGCGTCGTGGATCAGGCCGATGATCCGGTCGACGACGAACTTCGCGCCACGCGACGCGTCCGTCGCCACCGTCTTCAGGCCAAGAACCTCGCCGTCCCCGCCATCGAGTGGCAGAGCGCCCACCGAGATGTTCGTTCCGCCGAGGTCGACGCCGACGATCCACTTCTTGCCGGCCGGCGGTGTCACGCCCGTGGTCACGACTCCGCCAGCAGTCTGCGCGTCTCTGCCAGAACTTCTGCCGTTGTTATCAGATTCAGACATTCGCGTTCGGCGTTCTGGAGGATGTCGCCCTGGCCCCGTCGCGGGCATACGTTCTTCACACATGGCACACAGGTCAGATCCGCGCGCCTGATGACTCGCTGCCGGGGGCCGGTCGGACCGGTAGACGCCGGGTTGCCGGCACCGAACAGGGACAGTGTCGGCGTGCCGACGGCCGCGGCAAGGTGCATGGGGCCGCTGTCGTTGGTCACGAGAATGTCGCATGACGCGAGCGCCGCCGCCAGCAGCGGCAGGTCGGTGCGCCCACCGGCATCGAATGCATCGCCGCGCGCCACACTCCGGGCCAGGTCCCGCTCCGCCGGCCCGCCGAACACGACCGTGCGCACGCCATCGCTCGCCAGTGCGGCCACGACCTCCGCGAACCGCTCCGGCGGCCACCGCCTCGCGGACGCGTTGCCGCCGGGGAAGAACCCAACCGCGGGCCCGTCGCCCGGCGGCCACAGCTCGTGCCAGCGCCGGACCTGCGACTCGGGCACCCGCAGTACGGGCACCGGCCGCGCGGATGGAACGGCGCCCGTCACGAGCAGCCAGCAGGCGATGACCCGATGGCCGGCATCGATGTCGGCCCTCGGCACCGCTTCGTTCAGCAGCAGGGTCCGGCCGTCGGTGGCCGAGCCCCGAATCCATCGCACACGGCCCGACCGGAACAGCAATGCCGATGAGAACGATGGCGTGAGGAGTATTCCGCGTTCGAAACGGCGGCTTCGGACAGCGTGCACGGCGGGGATCATTCCGGCCGGCCCGCGTTCGAGCGGCAGGACCTCCGCCCCGAGCGCCGCAAGCTCGACCAGCGATGCCAGTGGACGGGCAACCACGATCGCGTCGGCGCGCGCCTCCGCCAGCGCCGGCAACGCCATTACGAGGTCCCCGAGATGGTTCGGGGCACGCACGACCAGCCGGCCTGCCGCCTCGCTCAATCGCCGACCTGGAGCACGGCCAGAAACGCCTCCTGCGGAATCTCGACCGTGCCGACCTGCTTCATGCGACGTTTCCCTTCCCGCTGCTTCTCGAGCAGCTTCCGCTTGCGCGTGATGTCACCGCCGTAGCACTTGGCCGTCACGTTCTTGCGCAGCGCGCTGATCGTCTCGCGCGCAATGATGCGACCGCCGATCGACGCCTGGATCGCGACCTCGAACAACTGGCGAGGAATCAGCTTGCGCAGCTTGTCCGCGATCGACCGGCCGTACTCGTAGGCCTTGTCACCGTGCATGATCACACTGAACGCGTCGACCGGTTCGCCGTTCACGAGCAGGTCGAGCCGGACCAGGTCGTTCGGCCGGTACTCGATTGGCGACCAGTCCAGTGATGCGTAGCCGCGCGTCGAGCCCTTCAGCTTGTCGTAGAAATCGAGCACGATCTCGGCCAGCGGCAGGTCGTACGCGAACTCGACGCGCGTCTGGTCGAGATAGTGCATCTCGCGGTACTCGCCCCGTCGTTCGTGACAGAGCTTCTGCACGTTGCCGATGTAGTCCGCCGGACAGACGATGCGTGCCCTGACGTACGGTTCCTCGATGCGTTCGATTGCGGATCGATCCGGCATGCGGCTCGGATTCTCGACCTCGAGCATCGAGCCGTCCGTCAGCACGACGTGATACTCGACGTTCGGTACGGTCGTCACGAGGTCGAGATCGAACTCGCGCTCGAGCCGCTCCTGCACGATCTCCATGTGCAGCAGGCCGAGGAAGCCGCAGCGGAACCCGAAGCCGAGCGCGGTCGACGTCTCGGGCTCGTAGAACAGGCTCGCGTCGTTCAGCTTCAGCTTCTCGAGCGCGTCGCGCAGTGCTTCGTAATCGTCCGACACCGACGGGTACAGCCCGCTGAACACCATGGGCCTGATCTCGCGATAGCCGGGCAGCAGCTCGGCCGCGCGGCGGTCCGCATCGAGAATCGTGTCACCCACTTTCGTGTCCGCCACGCGCTTGATGCCCGCCAGCACGTACCCGACCTCGCCCGGCCCCAGCTCATCGACCTTGAACCGGCCCAGCCGCATGAAGCCGACTTCGTCGACGGCATACACGCCGGTCGTGGCGCCGAACGTGATCCGGAGCCCGGGCCGCAGCACGCCATCGACCACGCGCACCATCGGCACGGCGCCCTGATACCGGTCGTAGTACGAGTCGAAGATGAGCGCGCGCAGCGGCGCGTCGGCATCACCGGCGGGCGGCGGGATGCGCTGCACGATCGCCTCGAGCACCGCCGGCACGCCCGTGCCTTCCTTCGCCGAGACCATCAGCACCTGGTCGGGATCGGTGCCGAGCAGCTCGACCAGCTCGTCACGGCGGCGTTCCGGTTCGGCACCCGGCAGGTCGATCTTGTTCAGGACGGGAACGATCTCGAGGCCGGCATCGAGCGCGAGGAACAGATTCGACAACGTCTGTGCCTGGACGCCTTGACTCGCATCGACGACGAGCACGGCGCCCTCACACGCGACGAGCGAGCGTGACACCTCGTATGTGAAGTCGACATGGCCCGGCGTGTCGATCAGGTTCAGCTGATAGATCGAGCCATCGCCCGCCTCGTACCGCATGCGCACGGCGTGCAGCTTGATCGTGATGCCGCGCTCGCGCTCGAGGTCGAGGCTGTCGAGCACCTGCGCTTCCATCTCGCGGCTGGTGAGCGTACGCGTCTCCTCGAGCAGCCGATCGGCGAGCGTCGACTTGCCATGGTCTATGTGTGCGACAATGCAGAAGTTGCGTATATGGTCGAGGCGCGTCACGCGATCTCCAAGTCATTCTGCCTGTTTGACTTGACAATCGTTTAAGATAACCGTCCGACCGGGACGCGATCAATCGGCCGCGGCTGGGCGACGATCCGGCCGCGACATCGCGCGAACCGAAGCTCCGGTACGCGGCGCACAGCGAGACCGCGTAACACGAGTCCCGGCGACGGAGTCAGCCGAACGAGCATGCGCATCCTGATCGTCAATTCGGAGCGTGGCATTGCCGGCGGCCTGACGTCCGCGGCCGATCTTGCCACGGGGCTGACGGACGCCGGTCACGACACGACCGTGGTCTGTCATCCCGCGAGTGAGCTGAGGAGGCGCCTCGAGTCGCACGGCGTGCCGGTCGCCGCGGTGGCGATTCGCGCCGAGCTGAATGCCTGGCGAGCGGTCCAGATCGCGCGCGTGCTGCGTCGCATCTCTCCCGATGTCGTGCTCGCGGATCGACGAAAGGACGTGAAGCTGGCGTTCGCGGCGCTGCAGCTGAGGCCCGGCGCGGCTCTCGTGCACCGCCACGGCGCGCCGAGTCCGCTCCGGAACAGCCCGTTGTACCGCGCCATCTGGTCGCGGCTCGACCGGATGATCGTCAACTCGGACGCAATGCGGCGGACCTTGACCGAGGCGACGCCATGGCTGGCTTCGGTTCCGATCGACGTCATACCGAACGGCAAGGACATCGGCTACTGGCGGCCGCGGCCGGACTCGCGAGCCGCCGCACGTGCGGCACTGCGCATCGATGTCGATGCCTTCGTCATCGCGTACCACGGCGTTCTACAGCGACGCAAGAACGTCGACCGGCTGCTGCGCGCGAGCGGCCTCATGTCCGTGCCGCCGCACGTCCTGATCATCGGCGATGGGCCGGACGCGGTTCCGTTGAGCAGGCTTGCTGAGTCGCTGAAGCTGAAGGTCACGTTCACGGGCCGCCGCGATGACCTGCCGCAGCTGCTGTCGGCGGCGGATGTCGCCGTGCACCTGTCACGGGCCGAGGGCTTCTCGAACGCGGTGATCGAAGCACTCGCGTGCGGGGTGCCCGTCTTTGCGAGCGACGCGGCGAGTCACGGCGAACAGGTCGATGACGGCTCGACCGGCGAACTCGTCGATTCCGCCGATCCCGCCACGATCGCGGTCCTGCTCGATGGGCTGGCCGCGGACCCGGCCAGGCGCCGGGCGATGTCGCTCGCCGCACGTGCCGCCGCCGTCGAGCGGTTCTCGCTCGACCGCATGATCGGCCGCTACGTCGACTCGCTCCGGCTCGCGACGAACAGACCGTAACGCATGCAGCCGGTCGTGTAGGCCAGCAGGATGCGCGGGACGCTGAGCGCGAATACGCGGTCGCGATTGCGCCGATCGAGGACGAACGCGCGGGCCGATGGATTCGTGAGCAGCCGGCTGCCGACTCGCCATGCGCTCACGACCCAGGTCCTGCGGACGCGGGCGGACAGGTCGTCGAACCGCTCGGGCTCGAGACCGGCATCACGGATCCACCGCGTATACTCCGCCGCGGTGGCCAGTGAAGGCAAGCGCCCTTCATTGCAGATCGGTTCGAGCAGCCAGCGCGTCTGCCAGGGCCGTGCATCACTCGACGCCAGCCAGGCACACACGACCAGCCTGCCGCCCGGCTTCAGCACGGTCGCGGCCTTCGCGAAGAAGCCCGGCTTGTCAGCCATGTGCGCCGTGCTCTCGATCGCGATCACGGCGTCCGCCGATGATGGTTGCACGGCGGCTTCGAGCCAGTCGCCCAGAACGTGCCGGATGCGTGCGTCTCCCGCGCTGCGGGCACGTGCCCACTCGTGCTGCACGCTCGACAGCGTGTACGCGCTCACGGTCGCGCCGTACTCGTCAGCGAACAGCCGAGCCGGGCCGCCATAACCTGAGCCGACATCGCAGACGACAGTGCCCGGCCCGATGCGCGCGGCCTCGGCGACCCGCCTCACGAGCGTGATGACGGCCTGTTCCGGTTTCTCGTCACCGCGCTCCCATAGACCGTGGTGGAGATGTTCGCCCCAGAGTTCCCGGTAGAACGGATCGAGCGTGTCGTAGTGCGCCGACACATCGGCGGGCGAGGCTGTGTCGCGGGGGCTGATCACCGGATCTCGTGTGCGTGCATTCCCTCGATGCCTCCCGATCTGCAATGATCGTCCCGCCCCTCGTCCGCGTCCAGGCGAGGAGCGGCGGCTGGTACGGCGACCCCTGCCGAAAGGTTCCGGCGTTGTGCCGAACAGGACAGGCGCCCATGTTCCCGGGCGACCGGGCGCGGAAGGGTCCGCGCGGCGGATGTCGGTGGAGAGGGTGGATGGATTCGGAACCGGAAAGCCCACGCCTCAGCGGCGCGCGGAACGCGGGCGCGATCGGCCTGTTCGTCGCCGCCGCACTGCTCGCGCTGTACTTCGTGCCGCACGAGTTCGCACGGCCGAGCACGTTCGGCAGAGCGGTCGAGTTCCTCGTGTTCGGTGTCGTCGTGGGAGCGTACGGCACGATGGTCGGCGCGGGCGGCGGATTCCTGATCGTGCCCGCACTGCTGCTCGTCTACCACACATCGCCCGAGCAGGCTGCCGGAACATCGCTGACGGTCGTCTTCCTCAACGCCGCATCGGGAACCGCGTCGTACGCGAAGCAGGGCCGTGTCGATTACAGAGCGGGCTGGTGGTTCGCGCTGGCGACATTGCCGGGCGCGGTCGCGGGCGCGTATCTCGCTCGACTCTTCAGCAGCCCGTCCTTCAGCATCACGTTCGGCGTCGTGCTGCTCGCCATTGCCGCGCTCCTGATCTGGCGGCCGATCGTCGAGCAGGAGTACGCGGAAGCGATTCTCGAGGACGCCGAACAGCACTGGTGGCGGGTGCGCCGCGTGATCACGGACCGTAGCGGCCAGGTCTTCCGCTACCACTACAACCTCGGCACGGGCATCGTGCTCAGCTTCGGCGTCGGATTCGTGTCCAGCATCCTCGGCATCGGCGGCGGTATCATCCACGTACCTGCCCTCATCCACCTGCTCGGGTTCCCCGCACACCTCGCCACGGCAACGTCGCACTTCATTCTCGCGATCTCGGCGCTGGCGGGCGCCTCCACTCACCTCGCGCTCGGCCACGTGCTGATCGGCCCCGCGATCCTGATGGGTGTTGGCGTGATCGGCGGCGCTCAGGTCGGCGCCCGCCTCGGCCGCGTGCTCGGCGGCTCGCTCATCGTGCGGGCCCTCTCGCTCGCGCTCATCCTGGTCGGCATCCGGCTGCTGCTCGTCTGACCCTTCGGCCGGCCGATCAGCCGGTGCTCTGCATGGCCGCGGCGAGACCGTTGATGCTCAGGAATATCGCGTGCCGGAGCGCCTCATCAGGTTCACCCGTATCCAGCGACCGGAACCGCCGGATCAGCTCGATCTGGATGAGGTTCAATACATCGGTGTACGGGTTGCGCAATGCGATCGAGCGCTGGATCACGGGATCGTTGTCCAGCAGTCCGGGCTGGCCCGTCACCCGCGCGATCGCCGCACTCGCACGCTCGAAGTCCGAGGCAATGCGGGCATGGAAATCCGGAGCCGCGCCACCCGCCTGTGCCAGCCGATCGTACGACGCCGCGATCTCCAGCCGCGCCCGCGCCATCTCGAGCCGCGCATTGTCCACGACGGTCCGGAAGAACGACCAGGACCGGTACAGCTCCGACAGCTCGTCGGCCGCGGCGTCGTCGTCATCGAGCAAGCCACCCAGACCGGCACCCGTACCGTACCAGCCCGGCACGTTGTAACGGACCTGCGTCCACGCGAACACCCACGGGATCGCGCGCAGTGCTTCGAACGCGACCCCGGCCGATGCGCCGCGGACCGACGGACGGGATGCGATCGGGAACCGGCTGATGTGCTCGATCGGCGTCGCCCACGTGTACCAGTCGCCGAACCCATCATCATCGATCAGCTCGCGGTACGCGGCCATCGAGCGCCGTGCAAGATCATCCAGCAGGGCGACGGCGCGCTCCGATGGTGCGCGGCCGTGTCCGGTCCGAGCGCCGGACACCGGCACCGCGTCGGAGCCCGCCGGTGCGACTGTCGCGATCATGGCGCTCACGATCTGCTCGAGATGCCGCCGCGCGATGTCCGGCAGGCCGTAGCGGAACGAGATCACCTCGCCCTGCTCCGTGAACCGGATGCGGCCGTTGTGCACGGACGGCGGCATCGCCTGGATCGCGCGGTTCGCGCGCCCGCCGCCCCGGCCGACCGTACCGCCGCGGCCGTGGAACAGACGCAGCTCGATGCCGTGCTCGCGACACACCCGACCGAGGTCGTCCTGCGCGTGGTGCAGCGCACGGTTCGCCATCCAGTAGCCGCCATCCTTGTTGCTGTCCGAGTAGCCGAGCATGATCTCCTGGAGGCCGCCGCGCGCCGCGATCTGCATGCGGTAGACATCGCTCTCGAACAGCGCGGCCATGCGCGCGCCAGCCGCATCGAGATCGTCGATCGTCTCGAACAACGGCACGAAGTCGACCGCCGACCTGACATCACCACCTTCGGTCGACCACAGCCCGACTTCCTTCGCCAGCAGCATCGGCTCGAGCAGATCGCTCACGGTGTGCGTCATGCTGACGATCCAGCTGCCCACGGCCGCCGGCTCACGCCTCGCCTCTTCATGCACCACGCGGAACGCCGCAAGCAGCTCGGCGGCCGGCGGCGGCAGATCGGCACCCGGCGGCAGCAGCGGACGCGGGTTCCTCAGCTCGCCTTCGAGCAACGCCTGCCGCGCGGACTCGTCCAGTGACCGGTAGTCGCCCTGCACGCCGGCGGCCTCGAGCAGCGCCGCGACGGCTTCCTCATGCACGCCGCTGTGCTGTCGGAAATCGAGCGCGGCGAGATGAAAGCCGAAGGTTCTGGCCAGCACGAGGACGCGCGCCAGCCGGCCTCGCCGGGCAACCGTCTCGAAGCCCGTTCCCACCAGACTGCGCTCGAGGATCTCGAGGTCGGCGACGAAGCGCGCCGCGTCGTACCCGATCCCGTGCTCACCGCCGGCGGCATCCGCGGTCTCGAGAAGTCGGCGCAGCCGCTCCAGCATGTGCGCGATCTTGCGGCGGTACGGCTCGGTGACGAACGCGCGCTGTTCAACGTCCGGCAACGGACACTCGGCCGCATCGCGGGACAGGGACGCCTCGAGCTCATCGGACACGGGCGCCTGCCTGGCCGAGATGCTCAGCTCATCCCGCAAGGCCTCGAGTTCGGCGATGTGTCGTTCGAGTGCGACGCGACGCTGGACCGTGAACGTCCAGCGCGAGACCTCCGCGGTCACGTACGGGTTCCCGTCGCGATCACTGCCGATCCACGACCGGTAACGCAGGAACGCCGGGGTGTCGACTTCGGCGTCGTAGTACTCGCGGATGGCGCGCCTCAGATCCTCGTGGATGCGCGGCACCGTATCCCAGATCACGCCGGCCAGGAAATGCAGGCCCTGCCGCACCTCATCGGGGACGCCCGGCCGCTCGACGCGGATCTCATCCGTCGCCAGCAGGATCAGGATCTCGTTGTAGATCGCGTCGAGCAGGCTCTGTTCCTCGCCCGGCGTCGGCTCCGTCCGGCGGAGCTGGCCGAGCAGGTCCGCGATCCGCCGCTGCTTCCCGAGGACCGTCCGACGCCTCGCCTCGGTCGGGTGCGCGGTCAGTGTCGGCTGGATGTCTAGTCGCGACAGCGCCTCGGCCACGCCTTCACGTGACACGCCCGCTTCCGCCAGGCGCCGGACCGCTTCACCAACGGATTCCGGTCTGGCCGATTCGCCACCCTCGCGGGAACGCGACCGGTTCACCCGGATGATCTCCCGCTTCTCCGCCTGGTTGACCAGGTGGAAGAACGACGTGAACGCCCGCAGCAGGGCCACCAGCTCCGCGGTTTCCAGCCCGCCGACCTGGGCCGCCGCCCGCTCGCGCGGCCCCGCATCCCGCTGCTGCCCGGCCTGCTTGCACAGCAGGCGCAACGCCTCGACCCGATCGAGCGTGGCTGCACCCCAGCGCGACCGGATCGCCTCACCCAGCAACGACCCCAGCAGGTCGACGTTGGCGCTCAGCGGCCGGCTGATGCCGGTCCCTTCACTCTCGACGTCCAGTCTCTCCAGCCTTGCCTCCCGATCCGTCACGGCGGAGAGGTGCCCGTACTCTCCGATCCGGCGATCATTCGCAGCACCGTCTCACCATCGCTTCGCCGGACGAGGATCCGCAACGAATCGCCGCGCTGGATCGTGCGCCTGACGGACCAGAACAACTGACTCGTCGCGACCAGGTCGTTGACTCGCAGAATCACATCACCGGTCCGCAGACCGGCGGCTGCCGCCGGCGACCGGTCGAGCACCTCCGCCACCGTGATCGTCTCGGCCCAGATACTGTCCCGGCCGGCCCGACCCCAGTCGGTCGAGTATCGGAAGCCGAGCCGCGCCACGGCCGCCGTACAGGCCTGGCATTGCTGGCGGTTTCCAGACGACTGTGCCGCAGCCGGCCGAGCGGGGACGGCCGTGGCGCAACTCGCGATCACGATGGCGCGAATCAGTCGTTCCATGTCACTCACCTCCGCTCTCCGGCTTGATGAGCGCGTACACCCGCACGTACTCGACACCGAGATCGTCGATGTAGTCGCCGAGCACGTAGTCATTGCCAATCTCGAATACCGTGAACCCGGATGGAAGGTCGACGGTCCCCAGCATCTGCCCCTCGGAATCGAATACCGTCCACTGTAGCGCCTCCGTTCCCGGCATTGCGTACTCCTGAACCCAGATGTTGCCGGCGCGATCCGCGCGGATGTCCTGGTAGGCCGGCAGGTGCTCGGGAGTACGGAGCGCGTTCAGGTTCTCGCGCTGCGCATCGAGCCAGCCGGATGAGGCCATCTGTGGCATCCGCGTGACCATCGAGTCCACATCGGCCGACCGCCGGTCGCGTTCGGCCCGCACCTGATCGTCGGTTACAATCCGCGGCTCGTAGGCGAGGTTCCGAATGATCCGTGTCAGACGACCATCCTCGCTCGCGTATGCGTCGAGCGAATACGTGTTCTCTGTTCCGACCCATACTGTTCCGCCCGATACGGTCAGATCCGAGTGCTTGCCGAAAAGCAGCGGCTGCATTGCGGTCGGTCTGCCGGGCATGTTGTTCAGCGCGCCGCCGAAATGACGGATCTGGAATTCGGTGAATGGCACGGACACCAGGCCGCCCAACTTCGTGCCTTCGGGTGAAAACCGGAAATACATGACGACGGGGCGGAACGTGCCTTCCGGAGCCATCGCCATGTTGAGCCATTCAATGCCCAGGATCGACCGGTCATCGAGGACCAGCAGGCGAGGGCCGGGCATGTAGGTCCGGGAGTCTCCCTGGTTTCCCGACATCTTGAACGTTCGCGTGAACTCGCCTTCGATCGTGTGGACCGAGACCCGCAGGTTTCCGCTGTCCCACAGGATCAGCGAATCGGGTCCGAACCGTTCGAGATCCCATATCCTCCTGAACTCGCCCGGTCCCTCGCCGCTCCTGCCAATGGACTTCAGCCACTGGCCATCGGGGCCGTAGAGCTTGAGCTGGGAAGATCCCCCGTCCGCGACGATGATCCGGCCTCCTTCGAGGCGCAACGCGCCGCGTACCTGGTACACTGCATAATCCGGCGCCACATCCATCCCGCCGATCTCGACGCTCGGCTCATCCGCCAGGTGCCACCCGTTCGATGCGTTCCAGAGCGGTCTCGTGCTCTCGAGGATCTGCACGCCGGCACTGTCCCGCACGAGGCGCCGCGATGCCGCGCCGGCCTCATTGCACGCAGGCAACGCGATCAGACACGCCAGCGCGATGCCCGGAGTCAACCTGAACCGTTCCATTCACCCACCTCCTGTGACAGGCTTCGATGGATGAACGGTATGATGGCCGGCCGGTCAGCTGGTGAAGGCCTGTCGAGATGCCTGCGAGGATCCGGTGATCGAATCGTGAAGGATTCGTGAATGCGGGTCAGCCGGCACGACCGGGTGGCCGGCAGAACCGGCTGAGGCGAGTCTGGCACCGGCGCGCCGGTCGGGCCTCACGCAACCGCGTCACGGCTTCTGAAGGCGATATCCCGCCTTCCAGACCGTGACGATGTATTTGGGGGCCGAAGGGTCATCCTCGAGGGCGTGACGCAGCTCGGCCACATGCGCATCGACCGTCCGGCTCTGCACCGCCGCGCGGTGGCCCCAGACCTCGCGCATCAGGTCCAGGCGGGTCGCCACTTTGCCCGCACGATCCAGCAACGACAGCAGCAGATCGAAGGCCCGTGGCGTCAGGTGCACGACCGTACCGGACTTTCGCACGATTCGCGCATCACGGTCCACTTCCACGTCGCCGAACGCGGGAGCGTCGCCGCCTCCGGGTGCGCGCGCGTCCGACCGGCCCGACCGACGCAGCAGGGCTGCCACGCGCAGAAGCAGCTCCATCACGCCGAACGGCTTGACCACGTAGTCATCCGCGCCCCGGCGAAATCCCCTGACGCGGTCCAGCTCCTCGCCGCGCGCCGACAGGATGATGACCGGTACGTCGTTGCCCGATGCCCTCAGTGATTCCAGGAACGAGAATCCATCACCCTCCGGGAACATCAGGTCGAGAACGATCAGATCGGGTCTCACCTTGGCGACGAGCGCCGTGCCCGCGGCGGGATCGGGCGCCGAGTGCACCACGTAACCCTCGACCTCGAGATTCGCCGTGAGCCCTTCGACCAGGCGATCGTTGTCCTCTACGATCAGTATGCTCGCCATTCAGTCGCTCGTACCGACCGGTGGTCGCGATGCAGGCAGATCGACGATCACCGATGTGCCGCCCGCCGCCGCGTCGGTGATCCGCACTGTGCCGCCCAGAGCCCCGATCAGGTCCTTGACCACCGTGAGTCCGACACCGGTGCCGGGATTGCCGCGGGATTGCGGTGTGTCGAGCCGCTCGAACGGGTCGAACACTCGCTCACGGTCCGCGGGAGGGATTCCCGGACCTTCGTCACCCACCGTAAGCACGACACGCGAATCGTCGCCTTCGACGAGAATCCGTACGGTCTGGTCCGGTGGACCGAACTTCGCCGCATTATCCAGCAGATTGGCGACGACGCGGCGAACCACGGCCGCCGGCGCAGTGGCAAACGTGCTTCCCCTGAGCGACACGTCGAATTCGACCCGCTCGGAGCCGACGACGTGGCGGAACCGCTCGACCTCCTCACTGGCCAGCGCGCCGACATCGACGACATCGCCGGCATCCACCGACCGTGCGTTGTTCTGGAGCACGAGCACGTTCTCGATCATGTGTGTCAGGCGGTGCGCTTCCTCATCGATGTAGCGGAGGTATGTCTCGGCGTCGCCCGGGTTCCTGGTCCGGCCCAGTCGCAACGTCTCGGCGTACATCCGGATCTGCGTCAGGGGCGTGCGCAGGTCGTGCGAGACCGCGGCCACGAACCGACGCTGTGTCTCGCCCAGCTCGCGCTCCCGCAACACAGAGCGAACCACGCTCCAGAACAGCACCGCGACCCCCGCCAGCAGTGCGATCGTGAGCCAGATCGGCGTCGTGGACCCGCTCGCGAGATCGGCCGCGCCCGCTTCGGACAGCCGGACCGTGACGTGCAGGTCACCGAGCAGCTCGGCAAGCTCCGATTCGGCCACGTAGCCGCTGGAAGCGCCCTCCGTGAGCGTGAACAACGGAACATCGCGACTATCGCTCACACCCACAATGAACACCCTGCCGGTGGATTCGCGTGGCAGGATCGAGGCCGGCAGCAGCTGAGCGGAATCCAGGGCCAGCTGGAACACGGGTACGAGTGCCGCGGGTGAAATCGCCGCGCCGTAGACGGCGGCGGGAACGCCATCGCGATCGGGCAGTGTCGTGAGAGCGAGGTACTCGCCGTCCGGACTCACCGGCCACCCCAGCAGCACCTCGAGACCGACGGCGTCCGCGGCGGCACGGCCGGCCAGAGCCGCCAGGTCCGCCTCGACCGGGGGCGGCAGCGACTCGCCCGCGACATCGACCCGGTGAGACGACAGGTCGTAGCGGAAATAGAAGCGCGTGGCGACAGGGAGCGGACACGGACAGTCGCCCATGTCCGGCACGACACTGGCAAAGACGTCGACTGGCGGAAATCCGTCCGCACCCACCACGCCGAACCGGGTCGCCGGCCAGAGCGTCGCGCGCAGCGCCTCGCGCAACGCATCACCGGCGTCTTCGGCCAGCTCCCACGCCGCAATCCCCGCGTAGCGGGTCAGCGCGCGATCGACAGATGCCCGGTAGCGGATGTCCGACCGGATGCCGGCCGCCGCGAGGACAGCCGCCGCCGAACATGCGGCGAACAAGAGGATGAAGGTGCCCACCGGCCCGCTCGCCTGTCCGCCATCCGGACTCGCACGTTGATCGGGAACGGTATGACCCGGGGCGGGCGCACCCGGAGCCTCGGTCATCGGGTCAACTGCGGCGTATGGTGCCGGCTGTGGAACTTCTGAAACGCGACATGGTCACCCAGAGGTACCGCGCCGAAGATTCCGCTTTCGATCGTTGCCGACGCTTCGCCCCGCGCACGGCATTCCGCCTCGAATCCCGCGAGTGCTCCCTCCAGCCGGGCGCGGCCCGCATCAGGCGTGGCCGGCCCGCTTGCAGGATCCATGGCCCTGTTCGTTCTGGCCTTTTTGAACCTGCCCGTCTTCAGTACCTGTTTGAAGAACAGTCCCGGGCGGAGCAGCCGCGGCACTCGCGGGAAGTGGGTTGGACGGCCGGCGATCTCGTTCGCCGACTCTTCCAGGGCCCGTGCGACGTGCTCGACGACCTGACTTGGCGACCACTTGCCCGGAGCACGCGGCGTGAGCCAATGCTCGGCCGCCTCCCCGCCCGCAGCAGCCGGCGCTTCGACCGCCGCCCGAGTCTCCTCGAGCACCACCTCGATATCGTCCATGACGACGCTCCTCGTTGAGATCCCGCGCCAGCACGCCTTCCTCGTTCGTGCAACCGGATGCAGCCGCGCCCTCACCCTTGTAGCCGACGCCGGAAGATCCCGGCTCAACCGGCTCCGGACAGGAACCAGGTCGGAAACCTGTGCGTGTAGACCTCGGTCAGGAAGTCAATGTCCGTTCCAGTCGTGTCGAAGTGTGTCCCGGCCGGTACGATAATGGCTTTCCTGTGTCGATCCAGCATCCACGTGAACCGGGCCAGGGCGGCAGATCGGTTGGCGTGGTTCGGCAGGTTCAGCAATGCCTGAATTCGCTGCGTTGCATCGGACTCGTTCAGGAAGAGATCGACGGCGTACGCTCTCCATTCCTCTGACATCTGGAGGTTGTAGTCGGCGCCCTTGACGGGTCTGCCGCCGCCCTTGAAGCGGGCGGCACCACGTGGGGTGCCGAGGCTCACTTCGATGATCCACAGATGATCCTCGTGGTCGACTGCGAAGATATCCGCGCCATGCCCGCGGCTGGACTGGCCCGCAATCGCGGACCTCATGCGAGGCATGAATTCACCGTGTCCGTCACTCGACACGAAGTGATTCTCGAATGCACGGTCGCGCGTGACGAGCAGTTCCAGAACATACTCTTCTGCGCGCATCCACTTCGGATCAGATCCGCCGCTGCCTGTCATGCCGTAGTCCTCGGAGTTCGTCGACCACATCGAGTGCGCACGCCACCCGGCCTTCCATGCGCGAGACTGCCGAGCTGCCGGACACACACGGCAGCGAGCGAGCGTTGAGAGCGCTTCGACCCGACTCAACGACTGTCGCCGACCCGCGTCACTCGGTACTCGAGTTCCCCGTCCAGGCTCGCCTCGAGGCCGGTGACGTCGTCGCCCTCGCGCAAGAAGTGCGTGAGCGTGGTGGTTTTCACGCCGATCAGCTCCTCGCTCATGCCGCCCGCAGGTGAACAGGTCTTCACCGACAGGAACGAGGTGCACGTGATCCCGAAGCAGCAGCCCGGCCTCACCCATGGACAGCTCCAGCACGCCCGTGACTTCCCGTATGTCCACCTCCCAACCGACACCATCGCCCCCGGCGACGCGGCCGCGGAAGGAAACCGTGTATTCCGAAATCGCACGATCGGCGGCCGGGCAAACCAGCCGCCCTCGGAAATGATGAGCCAGCCGATCGGGAATCCGCCCTCGTGGGTGTATACGAGACCGGCGATCCGCACGTCACGAGGCACAATGAACCGCCGGCCGGTCGCCACCGTGCCGCCGGGCGGAATGACAGTGTCGATCGGGATGTCGCCCGGCCTGCCGATGGGGTCGAAGCGGCGCCCGGATTCATCCTCGAGGTAGACGACCGTGCCTTTCTCGCCCATTGGCATACGGCGCGCGCGATTCGAGAATCGGATTGCGACGTCGTAGACGGTGTCGGCAGGAAACGGGGCTCGTCCGGCGTCGCTCACGGTGATGCACCAGTCGTCAAAACACCGGGCATCGCCAACGCGGTATGTCCGGCGAGGCGTCACGGCCGATACCGCGATGGCGATTGCAAGATAGAGCGCGATGCCGATGGCGAGGCGGCGGGTAATGCGCCCCGCGCGAGGGAACTCCCTGCGCATCGCCGCCATCGCGGCTGTGAGCGCCGTCCCGATCGCGATCGCAAGCAGGAGCAGGAACAGCGGTTCGAAGACGCTCATCATCGGCATCCTGTCTGTTACTCAGGCTGTGGGGACCAGCGACTGTGCAGACCCCTCTCGGACGAGACCGAAAGTAAGAACCACACACCCGACTGCCACGTGATACGACGCTTGCATCGGCATTTCGTCAACTCCACGATGTCTGACGCATTCTACGCCTTTCACTGCCGCCATCCGAGACGTTGTCACGCCACATTACACCCGTCAGCACTCGAGCCGTCCGCCGGGGCGGCACCGACCCACCGCAACATCCCGGGCGCCTGAGGGCATGACCGCTCAAGACCACGGCCCCGCTCGCTGTCATGCGGGAATGCACTTTCCGGCTGTGTGGCCTGGACGCTGCCATTCCCCATGATTCGCGCAATCAACGAAGTGGCCAAGGGTCAATTCGGGAAGACCCACGAGGGTGCAGGCCGGAATCCCACGCACGTAGCGGCCCCATAGGTACGAGACCAGGCCATCCAGTCGAAGCCATCGAGGTCGACGCGAAATCGAGCAGCGCACTTCTCCATGAACTCCTTTCCATCGAGCCCGCTCACTCCGAAGTCGTGTGGAAGAGACGTCGTTCTGTGATTTGATCGGACAAATTCCACAACTCTTTCAACGTGAACGCCTTGATTTCCTCGAAGGTAACCCTGATGCACGGCCGGCTTGCCTCAAACGTTGCCGTGCTCAATGCATCGCGACGACGTATGACCGATGCACGACCCGTTGGTCTGTCGCTCGGCCAGTTACTGGTTGCTGCGGTCTCTTATCTAACGTTTGGCGGTTCACGAAGCTCCGGAGCTGACCGACAGGTCACCGGAGGAGGTTCCCGGCCCTTCCCAAGCTACCCCTTTCACAGGCCGCCGGGCCAGCGAGCGGAGCGAGCCCGGCGTGAGACCCAGGGTTAGCCGAAGTTCGAACTCGCGGCGGCCCCCAAGACCGGCATGAGGCTGTGCCAATGGGCTGCCTCGCCTTGGTGTGCCGAGATTGTCAATCGACCTACGAAGGTCCGGCTCGGGTGCGTTGGCCCCGGTAGATGCCTTGAATGAGTTACGGGCCGATCTTGAGATGGACCTGCCCCGATTCCGTGGACGGTTGAGTATTGGGCCCCCTGTCTGTCGTTGCGTAGCGATCCGTTGTGTTGTTGATCTTGATCGATCCGTTGATACTGGGGTCCGAGCGAAGGCGAGGAGACCGCGCGCAGCGCGGCGGCCGCGGTAGCTGCGATACGCGAGGCTCCAGAATCGCCTGTAGCGCGTTTCCCAGTGCACGGCCATATCCCAGCATCTCCCGGCTACGCGGCGAGGACCGACGGTTGTCCGCAAGAGGCCGACTCGCGCTGCCGTTTCTCGGACTCGACTGGCGAAAGATAACCGAGCGCTGAATGACGACGACGCGGGTTGTAGAAGCCTTCGATGTAGTCGAAGACAGCGACTTTCCCTTCAGCTTGGGTTCGGAAACAACGATCCTCCAGCAGCTCGCACTCGAGAGTCGCAAAGAAGCTCTCGCACATCGCGTTGTCGTAGCAGTCGCCAACGCTGCCCATCGACGGCCGGACACCCGCCTCGCGACAGCGCAAGCCAACTGCAATCGACGTGCACTGACACCCCTGGTCGGAGTGGTGAATCACATCGGTCGGCCGGCTCTGCCACAGCGCCATGTCCAGCGCTTGCTGCACGAGCTCGGTGCGCAGGTGATTCTCCATGGCCCAGCCTACGATACGGCGGCTCCATGCATCGAGCACGACCGCAAGATACAGGAAGCCGGCCCACGTCGGGATGTACGTGATGTCCGCCACCCAGAGTCGATCGGGACCGGTGGCGTCGAAATTCCGCTCCACCAGATCCGGCGCCGGGCGCGCATCCTCCGCTCGTCGCGTCGTAAACGTCTTCGACCGCCGGCTTGCACCACGGCGCCCTGCCTCACGCATCAGGCGTGCAACCCGCTTGCGCGAGACCTGCTCGCCACTCTCCTTCAGCTCGGCATGCACGCGCGGTGCGCCATACGTCCGGCGCGACTCCTCATGAATCTCACCGATCCGTTCACTCAGCTCCTCGTCCCGCCGTGCACGGGTCGACGGAAGACGATTGAGCCACGCATAGTACCCGCTGGCGGAGACGCCCAGCACGCGGCACATCGTGGCGATCGGGTACTCGGCCTGATGCGCTCTCACGAACGCGAAGATTTCGGGGGCACTGCGTCGGTCTCCCGAGCGA
>Ga0055448_10000056_pt1 | contig 23654 bp, 20 predicted proteins | sample China_Galinas_PW_4_FD_57744 | JGI IMG/M metagenome (GOLD analysis project Ga0055448, IMG submission 57744) | Wetland microbial communities from San Francisco Bay, California, USA, that impact long-term carbon sequestration - China_Galinas_PWA_D2 | ecosystem: Environmental > Aquatic > Marine >... | reverse complement strand
TCATCGACCGCTCGCGACGGCCACGTGGAGCGCTCCCGGTGCACGAGTCGGACACCCACATCGGCATGCGTCTCGCGGATGTGCCTCGCCATCCGCTCCGCGATGTACACCGACCGGTGTTGCCCACCGGTACAGCCGAATGCAACAGTCAGATCGCTGAACCCACGCTCACGGAACCGTGCGATGTGCGCCTCCACCAGGGGCATGATGTTCGACCAGAAGGCAGAGGTCTCCGGCTTTGCCTCGAGGAACGCGATCACACTCTCATCCAGCCCCGAAAGCGCCGCGTATTCGGCGTGGCGACCCGGATTCGGCAGTGCGCGACAGTCGAATACGTAGCCGCCGCCGTGGCCCGATTCATCGGCCGGATAGCCCCCGCGGTAGCTGAAGCTGGTCACGTTCACGGTCAGACCTTCGAGCGGGTTCACACGGCCCGGTGCGTCAGCCCACGCTTCCGCAATGCGCGAGAACACCCGTTCGACTTCGGGCAGTGAGATCGGCAGCCCCGTCTCGAGCAGCCGCGCAATGTTGCGGGCAGCGTATGGCACGCTCTCGAGGAACCTCGGCTTTCGCTCGAAGAAGCCGCGGTAACCGTACGCACCCATCGCCTGCATGATGCGGATCAGCACGAACCCGCGATACTCCTGCCGGAACCTCGTCCGATCCAGCGGCAGAACCGCGGACAATGCGTCCAGATACCGCTCGAGCAGCTGATCCCGCACCTCCTCCGTGAGCGCCGCCTTCGCGTCGTACAAGAGCGATGCAATGTCATAGTGCGGTGCGCCGCGCCGGCCGCCCTGATAGTCGATGAACCACGGCTCACCCTCACGCAGCATCACGTTGCGGGACTGGAAGTCGCGATACAGGAAGTGTGATGCGTCGGCCTCGAGCAGGAACCCCGTCAGTCGATCGAAGTCGTTCTCCAGCCGCTGCTCGTTGAAGGGTATGTGAGCGAGCTTCAGGAAATGGTACTTGAAGTAGTTGAGATCCCACCTCATGGACTGGAGGTCGAACGCGGATCGCGGATACGCCACGTCGTAGTCGACGACGCGGCCGCCCTCGACCTGGATACGGGGCAACGTGTCGACAACTCGCCCGTACACCGGCACCATGCTCGCTGGAAACGCCGAACCGGGGTCGGATCGGCGGGCCGCCGTCAGCGCATCGAACAGTGTCGTGTCCCCCAGGTCCTGCGCCAGCCAGAGACCGTGCTCGTCATCCATCGCGTACAGTTCCGGCACCGGCAATCCGATGTCGTGGAAGACGAGGCTGAACGAGAAGATCGCGCGGTTCTCCTCTGCATCCGGTCCGTATCCGCCGATCACGCTGGTGTGCGGGCCGCCGCGCATCCGGTAGTAGGATCGCTGCGAACCGTCGGCGCCGACCGGTGTGACCGATTCCGGTGACTCGCCGAACGTCCGGTTGAACAGTGCTCGAAGTCTCGCGTGCATGCCACAAGATACCGTGCGTCGGACACAAGTGAAGTGGGCCGCACGGGCCTGTCGGGCTCGCCGACTTGCGAGGCCAGACCCGAGGCGCCATACATGACGGCCCCGTCAGGGCACACGCGAAACCGGAGGATGGCCGAGAATGGACGAGCGACCGCGCGGCTGGCTGCGCGTTGCGGCGACGATCGACCGGGTCACGACCGCCGCCGGCCGACTCGTCGCATGGCTCGCTGTCGTCATGGTGCTGCTCGGCGCATTCAACGCCGTGGCCCGCTACCTCGGTCGTTTCGTCGGACACAACTTCAGCTCGAACGCCTATCTCGAGGCGCAGTGGTACCTGTTCAGCCTGATGTTCCTGCTCGGCGCCGCGTGGACGCTCCAGCAGGACGCGCACGTTCGTGTTGATGTGATCTTCGCGCGTTTCAGTGCGCGCGTGCGGGCCTGGATCAACATCTGCGGCACGCTTTTCCTGCTCGTCCCGTTCTGCATCTTCGTGCTGTGGTCGTCCTGGCCGGCGGTGCGCAACTCGTGGCAGATCCACGAGGTCTCACCCGATCCGGGCGGGCTGCCACGCTACCCGCTCAAGGCCGTCATCCTGCTCTGTTTCGTGCTGCTGCTGCTGCAGGCCGTCTCGGAACTCATCAAGGAGGTCCGCAAGCTGCGCTCGCGCGAGTCATCGGACTACGCGGACCACCCCGTGGAGGGTGTGTGAGCAACGCCCTCGCACCGCTGATGTTCGTGGCGGTGTTCGCAATGATCTTCCTGGGATATCCCGTCGCCTTCTCACTCGGCGGAACGTCGCTCATCTTCGCCGCCATCGGCGTGCGGCTCGGCTACTTCGACTGGCACCTCATGTTCGCCATGCCCGAACGCATCTTCGGCGTCATGTCGAACTACGTCCTGCTTGCCGTTCCGTTCTTCATCTTCATGGGCATCATCCTCGAGAAGGCACGGCTGGCCGAAGACCTGCTCACGACGATCGGCAAGCTGTTCGGCCCACTGCGCGGCGGACTCGCGCTCGGCGTCGTCTTCGTCGGCACTCTGCTCGCAGCCGCCACCGGTGTTGTCGGTGCGTCCGTCGTCGCGATGGGCAGCATCTCACTGCCTGTCATGCTGAAGTACGGCTACTCGAAGCGCCTCTCGTCCGGCATTATCCTCGCCTCCGGCACGCTCGGCCAGATCATTCCGCCCAGTGTCGTGCTCGTCGTACTGGCGGACCAGCTCGGTGTGTCCGTTGGTGCGCTGTTCGTCGGTGCGCTCGTGCCGGGACTCGCACTTGCCACGCTCTACGCGCTGTATGCGGTGGGTGTCGCCGTGTTCAGACCGACTGACGCACCCGCGCTGCCCGCCGAGATCCGGGATGTCTCGTTCGCAGAGCTGATGCGGCAGGTGCTGCTCGTGCTGATGCCGCCGCTGATCCTCATTGTGCTCGTGCTCGGCAGCATCTTCGCTGGCGTCGCCACGCCGACGGAGGCGGGTGCGGTCGGAGCGGTCGGTGCAATGCTGCTCGCGCTCGCACGGGGCAGGCTCACGCGTGGCATTGTCAGCAAGGCCGCGGATGAGACCACGCGACTCACGACGATGGTCGTGTTCCTGCTGATCGGTTCGACCGCCTTCTCGCTCGTTTTCCGGGGCCTTTTCGGCGACGTCTGGATCGACCACATGCTTGCCAACCTGCCCGGCGGTCGACTGGGCTTCCTCTTCGTCACCAACCTGGTCGTGTTCGTACTCGGCTTCTTCCTCGACTTCTTCGAGATCGCGTTCATCATCCTGCCGCTCGTCGCTCCCGTCGCGCAGCGCCTCGGCATCGATCTCGTCTGGTTCGGCGTAATGATCGGGATGAACCTCCAGACCTCGTTCCTGACACCGCCGTTCGGCTTCGCACTCTTCTACCTGCGTGGCGTCGCGCCCGCTTCGATCCGGACGACCGACATCTATCGGGCCGTCGTACCCTTCATTGTCATTCAGGTGATTGCACTGCTCGCGATCATCATAGCGCCCGGGCTCGTGACCCGCTGACGCGACGAGTCGTGCCGCCGCCGGATCAGCCTGTCGGGAACGCGAACGCCGCGTACGCCTGCTCCGATGTGCCGAACCAGCGGAACGAGTTGTCCCGGAACCTCTTCCACTGGTCGTAGACCTTCCGGTATGTCGCGTCCGCCGCGGCATTCTCCTCGAGGATCGCCATTGCCTGCGTGTGTGCCGCCTTCATGATGTCCTCGGAAAAGCGACGAAGCTGCACGCCGCCCGCAACCAGGCGCTCGAGTGCGGCCGGATTCTGCGCGTCGTAGATCGTCTGGGTATGGGTCGCCGCGTACAGTGCCGCCGCGCGGAATGCTTCCTGGTAGAACGATGGCAGCTGATCCCACGCAGCGCGGTTCACCACGAACGACATGGACGGGCCCGGCTCCCACCAGCCGGGATAGTAGTAGAAGTTCGCCGCGTCCTGGAATCCCAGCTTCTCGTCATCGTACGGGCCGACCCACTCGGTGGCATCGATCGCACCACGCTCGAGAGCGGGGAAGATCTCGCCGCCCGCGAGGACCTGGACGGCCACGCCGAGCCGGTCCATGACGGCGGCACCCAGTCCCGGAATCCGCATCTTGAGACCGCGCAGATCGGCCGCCGCGTTGACTTCGCGCTTGAACCACCCGCCCATCTGCGTTCCCGTGTTGCCCGCCGGCATTGTGATCAGGCCGAAGTCGGCGAACAGCTCCTGGACCAGCTCGAGCCCTCCGCCCTGATACAGCCACGCGTCCTGCTGGCGCGAGGTCAGGCCGAACGGTACGCCCGTGTCGAACGCGAGCGCAGCGTTCTTCCCCGTGTAGTAGTACGATGCCGTGTGTCCGACCTGGACCGTACCCTGCTGTGCCGCGTCCATCACCTGGAGTGCCGGCACGATCTCGGGCGGTGCGTACGGCCGCAGGACGAACCGGCCATCCGTAAGCTGGCCCAGCTTCTCAGCCAGCCGCTCGGCACCGCCGAACAACGCGTCGAGGCTGCGCGGAAAGCTCGATGCAAGCCTCCACATCACGTTCGGCCGCGTCTGCACGTTGGCGCTGCCCGCATCGCCCACAGGGCCGCACGCGGCGAGGGATCCGGTCGCGCCGATAGCGGCTGTGCCGAGGAAGCGGCGGCGGCTCAGCCTGTCGTCCGGACGATTGTCGTCGTTGGCCATTTACGCAGGTCCCGGTTGGCGGTTCCGTTCACGGGCGCCTGATGATACGGTCCGGCCCGCGAGCATGCACGCCCGCCGGCCGGACCCGGCGGGGCCGACCGTCGGCAGAATCCCGATCCTCGATCGGGCTCCGCTCAACGATTGCGGATCGACACCCGACCGTTGGTCGTCATCACGTGAATCGTCGCTCCGCCCTGCCCGAGCGTCGTCTCGATGCGATGCGTCCTGCCGCTCATCCGGGTCACCGTCAACGGGATGTCGCTCTCGAACCGGCCGTTCACCGTCCCCGTCTCGAGCTTCGCCGAGTAACCATCCGGGATGGACAATGTCACGCTGCCGTTGCGCGTCTCCGCGTCCAGACCATCACCGTCCCACCGCGATCCCGAAAGCGAAACCGAGAGCGATCCGTTCTGCGTCCTTGCCCGGACTTTGCCGGACAGGTCACTCAATCTGAGCTGACCGTTGGTCGTGGCCGCCTCGATGTTTCCGCGCACGCCGCCGATCGCGACCGGCCCGTTGTTGGCCTCGAGATCGAGGTCGACTCGCCGGGGAACGAAGATGACGTAACTGACGGACCACCACCGGTCGCGCCCGGACGATGGCCCGTTCGCCGTGATCGTGCCGCCCTCCAGCTCGAGTCGGATCGCCTCACCCACGTCCGCTGCGTCCGCACTCGACTCCGCACCAGCCTGGAGCCGGGCATGGACCTCGATGTCGTTGCGATCCTGACCGACGATCTCGATGCCGCCGTTCCGTCCCGCATCCACGTGCAGCGATGACCGGCTCTCGATCTGTTCGACGCGAACGTCACACCAGACGGCGCGGTCATTCCGCCGGTCGCGACAGTTGTCGAGCCATTCATCGTCGTTCCGTTGCGCGGCGCACGGAAGCGCCGATGCCGCAAGCACGAACAGCGTGCTCGCCGCGAATGCCATGTTCCGGGTGCTCGGTTGTTTTGCGCTCACTGTATCATCCTCAATGCGGGTCTCGTTCGAACTTCCAGATGGATTGGACATGCCATCAAGGTGCACTCGTTGGCGCCGGTTCTCAATATCGTGCCCGTGCCGGCCGATCCTTCGGGGCGAACCTCGCGCGGGCCGCACCGAGCTTGACGTCGGGCATGAGCCGCGCGAAATTGCGGGCGCGCGGCGATTTCTTCGACTTGACGGGCCGTGCCAACGTTGATTGAACCGTCTAAGTCGCCGTGGCCTGCGCTGCCGAGCGCGGGCCGGTGCCTTGCCGATCGGTCCCTTTCGGAGCGCCGGTGGCCAAGCCTGTCCGGATCATGGATCCGGGCGGACGCGCGATCCAGACGGCCACATGAGCCAAGGGGCTGACATGACCGATTGCACTTCCCGCGAGAATTTCACGTTCACATCCGAGTCCGTGTCCGAGGGACACCCGGACAAGGTCTCCGACTACATTGCCGACTCGATCCTCGACGCGCACCTCGCCGAAGACCGGAATGCTCGCGTCGCCTGTGAGGTGCTCTGCAAGGAGAACCAGCTCATCGTCGCGGGAGAGATCACGTCGACGGCCGCGGTCGATCCCGAGGCAGTCGCACGCCAGGCCGTCCGTGACATCGGCTACATCGAGCCCGGCGAACCATTCAGCGCCGACGGCGTAACGATCCAGTCGTTCCTGACGCAGCAGGCGCCCGAGATCGCGCAGGGCGTCAATCGTCAGGATTCCGACCTGATGGAGCAGGGCGCGGGCGATCAGGGCATCATGTTCGGCTACGCTACCGCCGAGACGCCCGAGCTCATGCCCCTGCCGATTCTGCTCGCGCACCGGCTGTCTCGTGCGCTCGCCAACCATCGGCGCAATGGCGAAGCATGGCTGCGGCCCGACTCGAAGACGCAGGTCACGGTCACCTACCGCGAAGGCCGGCCCGCCGCAGTCACGGACATCCTCGTCTCGACACAGCACCGCAAAGGCGTCGCCCGCGATGACATCGCCGGCTTCGTCCACTCGAAGCTCGCGCCCGATGCGCTCGGCGACTGGTGGCACGATGGCATCACCGTCACCGTCAACCCGACCGGCAGCTTCGTGCACGGTGGCCCATCCGCCGACTGCGGTGTCACGGGCCGCAAGATCATCGTGGACACGTACGGCGGCATGGGGCGCCACGGCGGTGGCGCGTTCAGCGGGAAGGACCCGTCCAAGGTCGATCGCAGCGGCGCCTATTTCTGCCGCTACGTCGCCCGCCAGCTGATCCGCGAGGGCCTGGCTGAGCGCGCCGAGATCCAGGTCGCGTACGCGATCGGAGTTGCGAAGCCCGTTTCTGTCAAGGTCGACACGTTCGGCACGGGCAATGAAGAGGCCGCCGCCGAATTTGTGCGCGGCTTCGATTTCAGGCCGCGTGCGATCATCGAACGGCTCGATCTGCTACGGCCGATCTACCGTTCGACGACCAACTACGGCCACTTCGGCAAGCCCGAGCTGCCCTGGGAAGCCTGACCCGGGCCCCGGTCCGGCAGTCCCACGGCCGTTCAGAACACGGGGCCGATGTCGAGGCCGAACAACCAGGTCCCGCCCTCGGCAAGACCGGCTTCGACAGCGACCTGGCCGAGAGGCGTCCACCACATGACGCCGATCCCGGCGGCAGCCGTCCAGCCGGCCGCGCCGAGGTCCGGCGCATCGTCCGCAACCGTGCCGGCTCGCAGTCTCAGCCGCGTGTGCGATTCGAACGGTGTCCCTATCGCCAGGTCGGCCCCGCCGACCACCATGCTGCGCCCACGACCCCGGCCCCAGCGCAGGCCGGGCACACCGTGGGCATTACCGAGCGCCGGCAGTGCATCGGCCGGTGCCGCTCCGCGCACTACCGTCAGGTCACCGACCGCCGCCGCCTGGAAAACACCCCGCCGGATGTCGAGCGAGCCCGCGGCACGGTAACGCCTGTACTCGAGGTCGCCGAACCACCATTCGGCTTCTACACGTAGCGGCTGACCGACGAACCTCGCATTCGATCCCGGGACCGAGATGCGCACTGCCGGGCCCCAGGATACGCCCTCTGTTCCCTCTGTCCGGATCCGCTCGGCCATGACCTGCACGACTCCGTCAATGTCCGGTGTCAGCCGTCGCATGCCGAATCCCAGCCAGCCGCCGGCGCGCGTCACGCGGGATACGTCCGACGGATCATCGCCCTCGAACTCCCGGATGTCGTGGGATCCGATGGAAGCGCCGGCTTCGAGCGCGACCGACGGCCAGCGATTTGACACGCGACTCCGGATCGTGCCTGAAGCCCGGCGGTCGATCCCGATCGCAAGACCGGCCAGTGTAGCCTCGGTCCGGCCGCCGAGCCGCTGGCGCCAGGACGCCCATCCCCGGAATCCGCGATCCGTGTCGTACCCGGCCGCGCCCATGGCGCTCGATGGTGCGAACGCGTCCGCCCGCACGACCAGTGTGTCGGAGGTCCCGCCGGGTTCCACACGCGGCCAGATGCCCTCGAACAGACCTGTCGCGTACAGGTCGTCGGCGGCGTCCAGTATCCGGTCGCTGGAAAAGCCGTCGATCGCGGCCCGCTCGAACGCGTCACGGACGAGCGTCTCGAGCGCCGGATCGTTCGACTCGACGCGCACGCCGGCCAGGACGGTAGGCGCCGGTCGGGCCGGCCGGTCCGGTCGCCGGCTCTCCATCGGCGGGATCGCGAGCGCGGCGTCGAGACCGGCCTCGAGCAATGGCTCCGGGTCCCGTAGAAACACGGCCGCGAACAGGTCCGGATCGATCGCCGGCGTGATCTCGACGTCCGCCGTCTCGTGATCGCGGCGAGCGTTGCTCAGCGTTACCCGCAACGACCGCAGCGCGACCCGAAACGGGTTCAGACCGATCCGGTCGCGCGGCGGCCTGATCACGTCGACCGCGACAACCCGGTCCGCCCCCGCCCGGCGCGCGGGGCCGATCGGCAGGTAGTCCGCGAGCCCGCCGTCCACAAGCGCCGTCCCATCGCGGAGTACGGGCGCGAACACGCCCGGTACCGACATGCTCGCCCGGATCGCGAGCGCAAGGTCGCCACTCGACGTCACCACGGGATCGCCCGTGCGCAGGTCTGCCGCCACTGACCGGAACCGCCGCGGCAGCGCGTCGAAGTCGCTCCTCGCCCGCGCCACAGGATCGAGGAACAGGCGAACAAGCGCTCGGTTGATTCGCCAGTCTGCGATCAGTCCATCCGCGTACCGTGTCGACTCCGCAAACACGCTCAGCCGTATCATGGGACGCAACGCATCCCGCGATGGGCCGGACCACTCCACGGACGGCGCGAAGATCTCCTGCCAGTCCTGTGACCGCATGAGCGCCCAGATCGAATCCGGCGGCATGCCGCTCGCATACAGCCCGCCGATGATTGCGCCCATGCTCGCTCCCACGACCAGGTCCGGCCGGAATCCGCGTCGCTCGAGACCCACGATTGCACCCGCGTGGGCGACACCACGCGACCCGCCGCCGCTCAGCACGAGAGCGTCCTGTGCCGTGACCGGCCCGCCCGCGGCAACCATGCACCACGCGCCCGCCAGCAACCAGCCTGTTGGTCGCAACGATGTCACCTGCATCTTCCGCATCGATTCATGCCGTGCCGACCGCGCTCCGGCGCCGCAATGACCGCAAGCAGTGCGCCCGGCTGGCGCGAATGCGCCGACTCCCGGATCTTTGCGCGCATGACGTCAACAAGACTCCTTCATCAGATCCGCTTCATCGCCGAAGTCGACCGGCTCAAGGCCGTGCTGCGCCAGTCACCGCTGATCGATGGCTCGCGTCGCGAGAACAGTGCCGAACATTCCTGGCACCTCGGTCTCATGGCCATGCTGCTCCACGAGTTCGCCGATGAGGGCACTGATATCCGCCGTGTCATCGAGATGGTGCTCGTCCATGATATCGTCGAGATCGATGCGGGAGACACCTTCGCCTACGACATCGAGGGCAATGCGGACCGGGCCGGCCGGGAAGCCGCCGCCGCCGACCGCCTCTTCGCTCTCCTGCCGGACGACCAGGCCGTGCACGTACGGAATCTCTGGGATGAGTTCGAACTCGGCGAGTCGCCCGAAGCCCGATACGCGCTCGCGCTCGATCGGCTCCAGCCGCTCATTCAGAATGTCCGGGCGGGCGGAGGATCCTGGCTCACTCGCCGGGTCACTCGCGAACAGGTGCTGAACAGGATGCATCCGATCAGGAACCTGTCCGCTCCCCTCTGGGACTGGGTCGTCGCCGCGATCGACGAGACATGGGCCCGCATGGGAAACGCCGTGCACGCCCCGGAACGCGCGGCTGACGACGAAAACCACTGACTGCGCCAGACTCGCAACGCGCCAGGCATTCGACGAGTCACCACGTCAGCCCCTCCCGCCACGGCCCGCACAGAGAGTGTGCCGCAACCGGCGTCCCGCGACCGACCCGACGTGTGCCCTGAACGCTGAATGGCCAGGCTCAACCCGGAATGCGGTCCAGTTGCTCGCGCGCTTCCAGCAGCGCCGTGCTCCACCGGTTGTCGAGGTCTTCGTTCACGCCGAGGCAGCCCGCTACGACCGCCTCGGCCCAGTCGATGTACTCGAGCCGTCGCGCCCGCGACCAGTTCCGGGGCGGTGCGGCCACGATATCCTCGATGTTCGAGATCTTGTCGGCGATCTTGATCTGCTTCGCGGCCTCGGAGAGTGACGGTGCCCGCTCGATCTGCAACCGCTTCCGCTCATCCTTCGGAAGGCGCCGGTCGTCGGTGACCTCCTCTACCAGACGGCGGACCATGCCACCGAACCGGGCCTCGAGTTCCGGACCTGTCGTTTCCGTGTCCTCGATCGTGTCGTGCAGGATCGCAGCAATCAGCGTCGCCGCATCACTGACGCGGCCAACATCGACCAGCAATCGAGTGACGTGGATCGGATGGTTGATGTACGGCGATGCCTCCTCGCCCTTGCGCCGTTGATCCCGATGACGCTGCGCGGCGAAGTCGAGTGCCTCGATCAGGCCACGCAGCAGCCCGGACTCCGCCATTCAGCGGCTGGCACCGAGAAACACCGCGTTCGCGAAGACCGGCAGCAGGCCTCGCCACATGTCCCGGAAGTTGGGATCACCGGCAAATGCAATGATCCGGCCCCGGCCCGCGCTCTCGGTCCACAGGTACGGTGATTCCGCCAGCCGGTCCGGAACCTCCGGCCACATGAATCCCGCAAGCCGTAGCCGGTCGACTGCCGCGTACCGCAGCACGACGACGCCCGCCCGCAACCTGTCCGGTGCATCGTAGATCCGGTTCGAGAACACGAGCACCGGGATCTCGCCCGCTTGCACTCCCGCCAGCATCCACGACAGCGAGTCGCCGCGCGTGCGCGCGATCGCGCCCGGTACCGACGATGGTAGTGGCGCGCCGCCCGCGCTGTCCGCCCTCGCCGTGTCCCGCCGGAGTCGGAAGTCCGACAGACCAGGCTGTTCGGTCGCCAGCCACGACGTGGCTGCGTCGAGCGTGATCAGAACGCCGCCCTCCTGCACCCACTGCTTCAACCGGTCCCGTCCATTCTCGCCCAGTTCGCCATTGATCGACCCCGCCGATGCCGATGGCACGATCAGAACGTCGAAGTCATCCATGACCGGACTGCCCGCATCGTTCAGGCTGAGCGGTGTGACCGGATAGCGGAAATGCTGATCGAACGTGAACCACGTGTAGCCGAACGAGTTGCCCGAGATCGGCGATCCGCCCGCAAGCGCGATTCGCGGAGGCCGGACGTAGAACACGCTGTTGCTGCCGAGGTCCGTGCCGCCATCGGCCGCCGCGGAGCGCAAAGCAATCACCCGCGCTCCCGCTTGTACTGCGAGTCGGCGAACATGCTCGTGCACCGACTCGCCGTTCGGCGCCACGCGTACGACGAACGCGCCGTCCGGAAAGTCCGTGTCACCCGACCGGAACGACTTCGGCGCGAACCACACCCGTACGCTGTCTCGCAGCAGGCTCGCGAGCAGACGTATCGATGTCTCACTGCCCGGCGCGAACGCGTAGCCGTAGTTCGCCCGGTCCGGCGGTGTGACCGTACGCTGCGGAATCGACCTCGCCCGATCCAGCGGCCCGACCGGCGATGATACGTGGTATGCCCGCACCCGGAACACGTATGGCAGAGACCAGCCCGTCATGTCGTAGAATCGGTCGCCCTGCGCTTGCCGCCGGTTCTCCAGCTCTTCCGCAATGAACGCGGAATCCAGCTGCGCATCCGGTTCGAGCAGCGCTCTCGCGAGCCGGCCCTGCGGCTGGGCCAGATCAATGACCCAGGAGCCGGCGGGCAGTGTCATTGCCGCGCTCGCCGATTCACCGTACGCCGTCGCCCTCGCACGCGCGGCTTGCCGCAGCGTGTATACCTCGATCGAATCCGAGAGCAGTCGCGCAACCAGTGAGTCCGCTCTGCCGTCCGCATCGCGCGGAATCACGACCTGCCGCAGCGGGTCCGCCTGACCCTCGCTGATCGCTGACTGGCGAAACTCGAGATAGTCGCGAATCCGCTCCGTCCGCCGGCGAGCTGTCGTCATGACAGTCGACCACGATGTCGTGTAATGGTGGTGTGTTGCCTCCGCCAGCGTCATGACCGTGCCATCACTGCGGCGGATCGCACCGCCCGAACTCGACGCCTGCTCGTACGTCATGCCGGCGGCGCCCGTGAAGGTCGGCCACGAATCGCCGTAGCCGGGATAGAAGTCGTCGTAGCCCTCGCGCCGGAAGAACGACCAGCCGTGCGCGTCGAATGCCGCCGCGTTTGCCAGGCCGTAGATCTCCCACCACTTCCAGACTGTCGCGTGGACGTTCTTGTTCACGGGATCCATGGGCGGCGCGAAATAGTACGACGCGCTCGATCCCATCTCGTGCAGGTCGACCGCTGCATGTGGCCACCACTCGAGCATCGTCCGCGTCCGGCCCCGCGTCTCCGGATGCGATTGCACGAACCAGTCACGGTTCATGTCAAAGTAGTAGTGACTCGTCCGCGCACCCGGCCAGTCGCCGCCCTGGATCAGAGCGGCGGGCGATGGCGGAACGCCGAGCGCGCCGCGCATGCGGTTCACGTACTGCACGTGCCGTTCGTGACCGTCCGGGTTCTGCACCGGGTCGATCAGCACGACGGTACTGTCCAGCATCATGCGCGTATCACTGTCCTGCCCGGCCGCCAACTGGTACAGGAACGCGATCCCGGCTTCGACACCCGATGCCTCGTTGCCGTGCACCGAATAGCCCAGCCACACGATTGCAGGCAGGCGTCGAACGGCGTCATCCAGCTCCGCCGGCGTCGCTCCGCGCGGGTCCGCGATCCGCCTGGCAAGGACGCGGATCTCGTCCAGCCGCTGCTGATTCGCTTCGCTCGTGACGATCACCAGGTACAGCTCACGACCCTCGAACGTCTGCGCCACCGTGTCGAGCCGTACCCGCGAAGTCGATCGCGCGACAGCCTCGAGGTAGCGCGACAGCATGGCGTGCGTCGTGAACCGTTCGCCCGGCTCGTATCCGAGCACTGACGCCGGAGTCGGAACCCGCGGATCCCAGGTCCCGCCCTCCGCGAACGGTTGCTGGGCCGCTACCGGTGATGCGATCATTGCAAGCAGCAGCAACCCCACGGCCCTGTACACGGCTCGCGCCTCCACTTTCCGATGTTCAGGATCGGGCCCCATCGGACCCCACGCGGCGCCGCGCAATGCGGCTCGCCGATCCGACTTCGCTCAGAGGCGACGCACCGGCTGGCGAGGCGCGCGGGACGCTTCCTCGCGCCCGAACGACGCCTCCGGCACCGGATCCTCGCCCGGATTGATGAACAGGTCGGTCTCGAGACCGACCTGCTTCTCGTACAGCCGTCGGTAGAGACCGCCCATGGCCAGCAGTTCGGCGTGCGTGCCGCGTTCGACGATGCGCCCCTCATCGAGAACCAGGATCTGGTCGGCCGATCGGATCGTCGACAGCCGGTGCGCGATCACGAACGTCGTCCGTCCGGCCCGCAGCGAGCGCAACCCGTCCTGAATCAGCGCCTCGCTCTCACTGTCCAGGCTGGATGTCGCTTCATCCAGGATGAGGATGCGCGGATCCGCCAGGATCGCCCGCGCGATCGCCACACGCTGCCGCTGTCCGCCCGACAGCTTGACGCCGCGCTCGCCGACCACCGTGTCGTATCCCTTCTCGAACCGGTTCACGAACTCATCGCAGTGCGCGATGCGGGCGGCCGCCTCGATCCCGTCATCCGCCGCGGCCGGCCGCGCGTATGCGATGTTGTCGCGAATCGTACCGTCGAAAAGGAAGTTGTCCTGCATTACGACACCGAGCTGCGACCGGAAGTCGTGCAGCCGGAGGCCGGTCAGCGTCATCCCATCGACACGGACTTCGCCCGATTGCGGCGAGTGGAACGCCATCACGAGGTTGATCAGCGTGCTCTTGCCCGACCCGCTCGGCCCGACCAGAGCCGTGGTTGTGCCGGCCGGCGCGTAGAAGGAAACGTTGTGAAGTACCGGCTCGTCATCCTCATAACCGAACGTCACGTCGTCGAACGCGACCTCTCCCACGACTTCCGTCACCTGCGCCAGCCTCTCGTCCGCTTCGTCCTCCGTCGTCGTCGCCCGGATCTCGCGGATGCGGTCCAGCCCCGCAAACGCCTCCGATATCTGTGTGCCGATCGACGCGATCTGCACCAGCGGCGCCACCAGCATGCCGACGAAGAACACGTACATGACCAGCAATCCGAGCGTCATCGAGCCGGACGTGACCGCACGGCCGCCGACCACCATGATCAGTATGCCGACGGCGCCGACTATGACCGACGACAGAGCCGCCACCCCCGACGTAGCCGTGATCGTGCGCGCAATGTTGCGGAACAGACGGTCGACGCCCTCCGCGAAGACGCCCTGCTCCCGCGATTCCGCGACGTAGATCTTCACCAGCCGGACACCGCTCATCGATTCGCCGAGCCGGCCTGTCACTTCCTCCTGGATCTTCCACCGCTCGCGGAAGATCGGCCGCAGCCGCCGGAACGCCAGCGCCATGATCCCGGCAAACAGCAGCAGCAGCCCGATCGCACCGATCGTCAGCCGCCAGTTTACCCACAGCAACACGCCCAGTGCGAGCACCGCCGTGAACAGCCCGCCAATCAACTGGATGATGCCCGTGCCGACCAGGTTCCGTATGCCTTCCGGGTCATTCATGATACGCGAGATGAGTGCGCCGCTCTTCGTGGAATCGAAGTAGCGCACGGGCAGGTGCATCACGTGCGCCTGGATCGCGCTGCGCATGTCACGGATCGCGCGTTGCGCCGCAATGCTCACGACCTGCGAGAGCCCGAACGAACACGATGCCTGGATCAGCGTCGCCACCGCCGCCGCGCCAGCCAGCGGCAGCAGCAGATTCGTCCGTCCCTCGCCGATCACCGTGTCGATCAGGTACTTCGATGAGGCAGGCAGCACGAAACCCGCCAGCCTGCCCACGAACATGAGCAGAAGGCCCAGCGCCAGTGACCGCTTGTGGGCCGCGACCAGCGTCCAGGCTTCCTTGCGGACATTGCCGAAGTCGATTTTCCGCTTCCGATTCACCGGATCAGGATAACTTCAGGGCTGGCCGTGCGGAAGACGGCACCTCGGACCACACCTGCGCCGCTCAGCCGAAGTCGACACGATCGATGCCCGCCGCCAGGGCCCGCTCGTACAGCGTGTGCGCGGCCGCCACGTCCTCGACCGCAAGGCCGAGCGACTCGAACAGCGTCACGTCTGAGGCCGATGTACGAGGAGCCGCACTACCCGCAACCACATCGCACAACTCCGTCAGTGGCGTGTCCCGTCCAATCGTGCCCTCGTCCATGGGAATCAGGATGTCCCCGGCCTCGACGAGCGCCGCGTCCCGCGAGTCCACGACGATCCGTGCTCGCGCAACCGTTGCCGTGTCGATCTCGCGCGCTGCAGCCGTGCTCGCGCCAACCGCGTTGATGTGCGTGCCCGGCTCGATCCAGTCGCTCCGCGTGATCGGCGTCGCGGAAGCGGTCACCGTACACACGATCTGTGCGTTCGCGAGTGCGCGCTCCGGAGTGTCCACCCCTTCCACCTCGACCTCGTGGCGCGCGGACGCCGCCGCCGCGAACGCCGCCGCCCTGCCCGCGCTCCGGCTCCACACACGGACCCGGCGGATGCGTCGCACCTCGATCATCGCGGCAAGGTGTGATCCGGCCTGGACCCCCGAACCCAGGATCGCCAGCTCGGACGCATCCGGCAGGGCCAGCAGCCGTGTCGCCAGCGCGCTCACCGCGGCCGTCCTGATCGCTGTCACGCTCGCCGCCTCGATCATGGCCAGAACCCGGCCGTCCGATGCGTCGAACAGCGCGATCACACCCTGATGCGTCTCGATCCCGCGTCCCGCGTTGCCCGGGTACACCGTCACCAGCTTGACCGCCAGCCGACCCTCATGTGTGCCGGCGAGGAACGCCGGCATCGAGTACAGCGCGCCCGTGCCGGCCGGGATCCGGATCACCTGGCGAACGGGCTGCACCGCCCGACCCGCCTCCAACGTCCTGAAAGCCTGCTCCATTGCCGCGATACAGTCCTTCATCGGCAGGTGCCGGATCACGTCCGGGGCCCTCACCAGGACCACCCCGTTCGATCCGTTCAACGGCTGCACCGATTGCATCCGATTCGTTTCATCGTCATGTTTCGACTTTCAGGTACAGGTCCGGATCCCAACGAAATGGATAGAACCATGGAGCATTCCGACCTCCTGGTCGTGCCGATGCGCCGGGAACTCACGCAACTCGGATTCGTCGAGTTGCGGACGCCGGAAGAAGTGGACGCGTTCATGGACGCGAACAGGAACGGGACCGCGCTGCTCGCGGTCAATTCGATCTGTGGCTGTGCGGCCGGTACCATGCGGCCGGCACTGGCCCGCGCGCTCGACCACTCGGCCATACCTCATGCACTCGGCACAGTCTTCGCCGGACGTGACATCGAGGCGACTGAACGGGCTCGCGCATACTTCACCGGGTTCCCTCCAACATCGCCTGCCGTCGCCCTCTTCAAGGATGGCGCTCTCGTCGAGATGTTCGAGCGCCGCCACTTCAAGGGCAGGCATCCCCAGATGGTCGCGGCCGAGCTGGTGGACGCGTTCGAACGTCACTTCGCCGTCCAGACGACCGTCTGATCGACGCGCGGCCTGACTGCCGTCCGGTCGCACGTCCAGGCCGGCCGGGTATGCCTCCGCCGCGTCGGTTCACGCCGGGGACGGGCCGCCCCGTCGCCAGCGAAACGCTTCCACCTCCGGCCCCGTCGGATGGCGGAGCGTGATGTCGGCAACGAACGGCGCCAGTGCGGGCGCGAACTTGAAACCGTGGCCGGAGCATGCACTCGCCACGATCACGTTCGGTTCCTCGACGTGCTCGTCGATCAGGAAGTGGCCGTCTGGCATGTTCGTGTAGAGGCACACGTTCGCTTCCGTGATTTCGCTACGCGCGCCCGGTGCCAGTCGGTCGAATTGCTGCGTGATCCGTTCGATGTCCGCATCGTAAACCATTCGGTCCGCCGAGTCCGGATCGAACGCCTCGCCGCCATGATGAATTCCCGCCTTCACACCGCCCCGGCCATCCGGCAGCGAGTAGAACACCAGCCCCGGCTCCGCCTCCCATAGCACGACCGGCAGTCCGGTCGCGCCGGGCTCGCCTTCGGGCGGAGCGAAGAACGCCACCACCTGTCGCTCGACCTCCATGCCATCCGGTGAAGCCAGCCCGTTCGACGCGAGCAGTTTCGGCGTCCAGGGCCCGGCACTGAGAACGATCCGGGCGCATGGCAGCTGTTCCGCGGACGTGCGGTAGAGCAGGCCGCCGCCCGCTCGATGCCAGCCGAGGACCGGCTCGTCGAACCGGATCTCGGCCCCTGCCGCTGCGGCCAGCCGCAGAAGCGACTCGATGGCGCGCTCCGCGAACAGGATGCCCGCGCCGGGCTCGAATACGCCTACGTGGTCCGAAGGTGGATCGAGAGGAGGGAACCGCTCGCGGATCATTTCCGCGTCCAGCATCTCGTAGGCGACTTCATAGCCGCGCGCGCTTTCGAGCGCACCCCGCACCAGCCGGCCGCTCCCGGTGCCCACCACGAGCGAACCCGTCCGCTCCATGAGCGTCACGCCCGCCTCGCTCTCGATCGTCCGCCACGCACGCGTGGCGCGCCTCACGAGGGGCACGTACAGCGCATCCTCGAAGTATGCTTCGCGGATGATGCGTGTCGAACCGTGTGACGAACCGAGCACGTGCGGCGGACGGTGCCGGTCGGCGGCGACGACGCGGACGCCCCGCTTCGCCAGCTCGTACGTGACTGCCGCGCCCATGACGCCGAGTCCGGCCACAAGAACTTCGTACGATCGACCCATCCCGCAGGATGGAGCACGATCGACCGGCAGCGCAAGAACGGCCGGGCCGTGTTTGACGCGGTATCGTCCACCCGACTATTGATGCAGGCGCGTCACGCGTCTTCCCGCGCAGCCCGCCCGAACGGATGGGGAGTCGCAACCGCTTCGAACGGTGCCGGTCAGCCGACCAGCCCGTCCACGGAATGCCGCTACCCGGTCGAAACCGATGAGCTGGATACAGACCGTTCCGCCCGATCAGGCTGCCGGCCGCCTGCGTTCGCTGTACGATCGCGTAGCGGGACCGGAAGGTAAGGTCGACAACATCCTCCAGGTGCACGGACTCCGCCCTCACACGCTCGAGGGCCACATGTCTCTCTACAAGGCTGTGCTGCATCACTCCGCCAACCGCCTGCCCGAATGGCTGCTCGAGACACTCGGCATCCACGTCAGCCGGCTCAACGGGTGCGCATATTGCACAGATCATCATTATGCCGGACTCGAACGCCTCACCGATGCCGATACTGCCGCGGCCATCCTCGCCGGGCTCGACCACCATGCCGGCGTGCCACCGTCCCGGGAGGAACCGACCGATACGGGGCCGCTCGATGCACGGGCGCACGCCGCCATCAGCTACGCGACACGGCTTACCCGCGAGCCCGCCGCCGTCACGGCCGATGACGTCGAAATGCTGCGCGCAGCAGGCCTCGATGATGGTGAGATCCTCGAAATCAATCAGGTCGTCGGCTATTTCGCCTATGCGAATCGCACCGTGCAGGGACTCGGCGTCGATACAAAAGGCGATTCGCTCGGCCTGTCACCTGCATCCACCGGCAGCGCGGACGACTGGCGTCACGGCTGATTCCGGAAGGGGGACCCTTGATCATCGACTGCCACGTCCACCTCAATCGGTACGAGTCCGAAGAACCGGCTCGCCTCGAGGATCGCTATCACCGCCTGAAGGACGAGATGGCGCAGAATGACGTCGACCTCGCGTTCGTTCTCTCCAGCTATCGCGTAACCGATGACCGACCCGATGTGACTCGCCTGCTCGAGGTGATCGGAGGCGACACGGCCCTGCGTGTCGTCGCTGGCGTCAGCTACAATCACTATCGCGCCCACGATCTGGCCGACCTGCGCGCACTACTTCGTGAAGGTCGCATCATCGGGCTCAAGCTGTATCCCGGCTACGAGGCGTTCTACGTGCACGACCCCCGTATGCGCGTCATCTACGAGCTGGCCGCCGAGTTCGGCGTACCCGTCATGATCCACACGGGAGACACGTTCGATCCGGAGGGCAAGGTCCGGTACGCACATCCGCTCGAGGTCGACGAAGTCGCCGTCGAGTTCCGCGACGTGAACTTCGTCATCTGCCACCTCGGCAACCCGTGGATCACGGATGCAATGGAGGTCATCTACAAGAATGAGAACGTCGTCGCTGACATCTCCGGTTTCACCGTCAAGCACTTCCAGGAGCGCTTCGAGCGCTACATGCTCGCGCAGCTCGGAGAGGCCATCGCGTTCGCTGGTGACCCGCATTCCATCCTGTTCGGTACCGACTGGCCGATCTGCGACATGGGCGCGTACCACCGCTTCGCCCGCAAGCTCGATCTGACCGACGAGGAACGGCACGACGTGATGTTCCGGAATGCCGCGCGCGTATTCCGCCTCGAAGTCGGAGCCGCGACACCTGCGTCAGCCGACTGAGGTCAGCTTGTCGCAACCCGCGGCTGTTCGCATCGTCGAGCTCGTCGATGAGCAGGAGGTCGGCGCGACTGCGGCACTCGATCTCATCGAAAACACCTTCGAGAGACGTGACCGCCAGCCGGTCGAGGAACTCCGGTCCGAGATCGCGGAACGGCGGCTCCGCCTCACGACCGCCCAGGAGTTCCACCTGCTCGCCGCGCTCGATGACGAGTCGGGCGTCATTGCGGCCGTGACCGGCGTCTACCTCGATGGCATCAATGCCGGCTTCGTCACGTACCTCGCCGTGCGCGACGATCGCCGGCGCCATGGAATCGGCCGACGCCTGCGGGCCGGGCTCGTGGAACGGTTCCGCGTGGATGCCCGGCTCGCCGGATTCGATGAGCTGGCCTGGGTCCTCGGCGAAGTGCGCCTGTCGAGCCCGTGGTTGAAGCGACTCGTGCGCAAGCGAAGCGTCGTACCCTTCGACATCACCTACTACCATCCCGGTGTACGGCCGCCCGACAGGCCGCTTCATGCGCTCTACCGCCAGCCGGTCGGCGACTCCGGGGAGGTCGTTTCCGCCGACCTCGTGCGCCGTCTGCTCTACGCCATCTACCGCCGCGCATACCGCGTGCGCTATCCTCTGCTGCACCCCGGCTTCCTGGCGATGATGGATCAGCTCGAAGGCATCGAACGGGTCGGCATGCACCCGCGTTTCGCGAAGCTGATCCGACCGGCCGATGAAGAAGGCGCCGGTCCCGCGGAACCGGCGCCCTCGTAGAAGTCGGCGTATCTTCCGTGCCCCGGCGCTCCGCCGCGGCCGGATTCGCTCAGGCGCTCTCGATCACGTACGAAACTCGCCAGTTCGACATATTCTCCGGGTCGTCCGGGTCTATGTCGACATCGAACTCGCCCGGCCCGTACTCGCCGATCCACTCCGACGGCGAGCCCCGGAACTCACGCTTGTACGTGTCCAGCTGGTCGTTCGCCGTCATGAAGTCCAGCTCCTCGCCCATCAGCTCGACCACGAGGTGGTTGTCGACCGGGCCATCGTACAGCGTGCGATCGAGATTCAGCTTGTTCCACGCCGGATGGTCGGAGATCTCGTAGTATCCTTCCTTCGGGAACTTCGATTCGTGGGCCTTGCCGTCCGCTGTTACCCTGGCCGTGAAGCGGAACTCGCCACGTTCCTTGTAGAACGGCTCGAGATTGTCCAGAATCTGAATGTACCGAAGCGTGATCTTCACGCGCTCCGCCATCACGGGCTCCTTTCGGGTTCGGATCGCGGCATGCGAACCGCATCGGGGCCGCGGTCGACTGCTCCGCCGACTGCTCCCACGAAATCGTGCCCCGCGGGAGTCTACGGCGCCGGGCCGGGGTTGTCCAGCCTCGCCCTCTGCATGATCCTTGGTCCCGGTTGGCACCCGGTTCCGCGGGGCCGACGCCTCGATCACCAGAGCCGGGGGCCGATACCCCGGCACGCAGGGTGGAAATGACATCAGCAGCATCTCCAACACGGCGAACAGCCGGGCTGGCCACATGGCTTGGCCTCTGCATGATCGTGATCACACCGGCCTGTTCACCGAGGGCCGATTCCTCGCCGGACGCGTTCCGTGGCAGGCACCTGGCCGCGCCGCTCGACAGCGTCACGTTCACTCTGCCCGATACCGATGGCCGGCCTTTCCACTTCGGCGATCAGACCCGAGGCCGTCTGACGTTTCTCTTCTTCGGCTACACGAACTGTCCCGATGTCTGTCCGATCCACATGGCTGCGCTCGCTTCCGTGCTGCAACGGCTACCCTTCGAGACGCGCGACCGGATCTCGGTCGTCTTCGTCTCGACAGACCCCGATCGTGATACGCCGGAACGGATCCGCGAATGGCTGGACACGTTCGACCCGACCTTCATCGGATTGCGTGGCGACATCGCCACCGTCAACCGCATCCAGCAGCAACTCGGACTCCCACCTTCCAGCATCGCGACGGATGACGCCGGCGGCTACATGGTCGGCCATGCCGCGCAGGTTCTCGCGTTCCAGCCGGACGGAGTGGCCCGCTACGCCTACCCGTTCGGCACACGCCGGGAGGACTGGTTGCACGACATTCCCAGGCTGCTGCGCCCGTGATCCGCTGGTGGTGCTCCGCCGCCGCCACACCATGGACCTGGGCGTGGCGGCCGTATCCCGGAGTCTGGATCTTCGTCGCCCTGCTGTCCGGCGCGTGGTTCGCACTCATGCGCCGCACGACCGCGGACCGTTCGCCGGATACCCCTTCGGGCGTCCCGTTCTTCATCGGTGTCGCAATGCTCTGGATCGCGCTGGACTGGCCGCTCGGTGCGCTTGCGGGCTACCTCGCCAGTGCCCACATGGCGCAGTTCCTCGTCATTGCGCTGGCTGCGCCGCCGCTGCTGCTGCTCGGGCTGCCACGCACACCGGTCCCGCCGGCTACCGGGATGCGACGACTGATCACGCATCCGCTGCTCACGCTCGTCACGTTCAATGCGGTTGTGGTAGCGACGCACCTGCCGGCCGTGACCGACGCGCTCATGCATTCACAGACCGGATCCCTGCTCATCGATCTCGGATGGCTCGCGGCCGGGCTCCTCTTCTGGTGGCCAGTGCTCCGGCCGGCCGCGCATCCGTGGTTCGCGCGGCCCGTGCGCATGGCCTACCTCTTCGCGAACATGGTGCTCATGACCGCGCCCGGTGCCATGATCACGTTCAGCGATCTGCCGCTCTACTCGACCTACGAGCTCGCGCCGCCGATCCCCGGGTTCTCTCCACTGGACGATCAGCGTCTCGCCGGCCTCAACATGCGGGTCGGTGCCGCAATCGTGACCTGGACCGCCATCAGCATTCTGTTCCTCCGCTGGAATCGCGCCGAGGTCCGTCTCATGGAAAGCGAGTCGGCGGCCGCCCGCATCACACCCGACCCGGACCCGCCCGCTTCGCACGGAACACCTTGAAACCACCCCCCGAGGCCGGCGTACTATGCGGGCGCCGGCCGTCGCCGCCGGGCGCTGACGAACGAACGAAATGCACCGAGGTTCATATGCGACGCATCGCACTGACCACTCTCTCCACGGCCCTGCTCGCAGCCGCAGCGCCGCTCCCCGCGCAGACTCCGCCGCTCAAACCCGAACGCGGCTACGGAGGACTGGCCTTCGTCATCGCGGTGCCGACGGGGGCGTTCGATGACTACGTTGGCACCGGATTCGGCGCCGGCGGCAGTTTCACTCTCGGCCTCGACCACGCACGGATGCTCGGGCTGCGTGTCGATGGTGGATTCATCAACTACGGCCGCGAAACGAAGCGCGTCTGCTTCAGTCAGACTGTCGGCTGTCGCGTCGAAGTCGATCTCACGACCAACAACAACATCTTCTACGGCGGTGTCGGACCCGAGCTGACCGTGCCGTCCGGCATGCTGCGACCATACGTTCACGCCGGCATTGGTTTCGCCTACTTTGCCACAACCTCATCCGTCGATGACCTCGGTGGCGGGGACGGCAACATCGCGAGCACGACGAACTTCGATGATGTGACGTTCGCGTGGCTCGCAGGTGGCGGGTTGCGCATCCGATTGTCGTCCGGAAAGACGCCCGTCCACCTCGACTTCGGCGCCGAGTACCATGGCAACGGCGAGGTCGAGTACCTGACAAAGGGCGGAATCACCGACAATCCGGATGGCACCATCAAACTCGATCCGATCCGCAGTGAAGCCGATCTTCTGGCCATCAGGATCGGCGTCTCGTTCGGCACCCGCTGGTGAGGACCGGTCCGGATCGTGTGACGACGTTGAACAGGCTGCTCGTTGCGATCCTGTCGCCACTGGCTTCACTGGCGCTGTCCGCCTCAGCGGCAGCCGCCGCCGTTCAGGACGAATCGGCGTTCGGCACCGCGTCACCGGCATACGCCGCTGTCCGCTGGCTCTGGTTCCTCACCATCATCACGACGATCGGCGCCGTCGGCTTCCGTCTTCTCATTGTGCCCAATGCGCGCGGTGTCTCGGCCGGGACGCGCCGTGAAGCCGTCGCG
>Ga0055448_10000054_pt1 | contig 23824 bp, 20 predicted proteins | sample China_Galinas_PW_4_FD_57744 | JGI IMG/M metagenome (GOLD analysis project Ga0055448, IMG submission 57744) | Wetland microbial communities from San Francisco Bay, California, USA, that impact long-term carbon sequestration - China_Galinas_PWA_D2 | ecosystem: Environmental > Aquatic > Marine >... | reverse complement strand
TGCCGTTGTCGTGCAGCGCGCCGCCGCCCACCACGTCCGCGTCGTGTACCCACGGCTGGTTGTGGCCGGTCGCGGAATAGCCGGCATACGCGCGGATGTGACTCAGCCGGCCGATCCGACCACTGTCGAGCAGCTGACGCGCCCGCACGAAAGACGGATAGAAGCGATAGTTGAAGCCGGTCGCCAGCACGCGGCCGCTTGTCCGCGCGGCATCGACAATGCGCCGACACTCGTCGACATTGCGCGCGAGCGGCTTCTCGCACAGCACGTGTCTGCCCGCCTCGAGCGCGGCAATACACATGTCGGTGTGCAGTGCGGGCGGCGTCGCGACAATCACTGCATCGACGTTATCGCGCGCGATCAGGTCGGTCCATTCACCATGTACCGCGATCCCGCGCGGTCCGGCGATCGCGTTCGCTTTCGTTGCGTCGATGTCGCTGACCGCGACGAGCGACGATGCCGACCGGTCGAGCGCCGCGGCACGCACCACGCCGATGTCGCCGCAGCCGATCAGGCCCCAGCGCAACCCGGTCGCCCCGCGCCCGCCGCCTGCCGCTTCACTCATGAACCCCACCTCGTTGCATCGTGTGTATGGCGGCGGTCACGCCCGTCGCGGGCGCCCAGCCGGTCAGCGCGCGCAGCCGCCTGTTCGTGACCGGCTCGTACTCGAGCGTTTCGGCTCGCTGCGGCAGGGCGCCGAACCGCAGCAACGTGCGTGGTACGCCGAGCGCATCGGCCGCCTGCTCGGCGAACTCGCGGACCGGGACGAGAACGCCCCTCGCCAGGTTGACGACCATGCCGGGACTCGCCGGTCCCGACGTTCGCACCGCTCTGTTCTCCGCAGCGGTTCCGGCCCGCTGCCCGGCCGGCGTCCGGGCGCCGGTCGTTGCAGGAACCACGCCCAGCCGCAGCAGGCCTTCGACCACATCGCCGACCCACGTGAAATCCATGCGTTGACGGCCATCGGTCAGGTCGAGCGGCTCGCCGGTCCGGCCGGCTTGGATGATCGAGGGCAGCAGCCGGCCTTCGCGCTCGCCGGGCCCGAACACGGTGAACAGCCGGGCCGTGATGGCGGGCAACGCATGCGCCGCCGCGCAACGTTCGATCGCACGGGTGCCCTCGAGCTTGGTCCGGCCGTACGGCGTGTGCGGAGTGGGCTCCGCACGCTCGTCGAGGTTGCCGCCGATCGGGCCGTACTCGAGCTGGGAGCCCGCGTGCACGAGCGACTGCCCGGCCCAGTCGGTCGCGAGATGCTCGGCAATGACTTTGCACAGGATGCCCGGGAACCGGCCGTTCACACGTTCCGCTATCGCTTCATCGCGTTCACCCCGGTCCACGCCGTAGCCGGCCAGGTTGAACGTGATGTGCGGCCGTACCGCGCCGACCATCGCCGTGACCGCCGCATCGTCGCAGACGTCGAGCGCGTTCATGCGGACCGCTGGCCCGGCGCCGGCCGTGAGCCGGTCCAGCCGCGCACCGACGCGTGCGGACACCGTCAGATCCGCGCCGGCAGCCACCAGTGCACGCACCAGGTGCCGGCCGATGAAGCCGGTCGCGCCGAACACCAGCACGCGAGCGCCGGCGTACGCTTCCGCGATCTCGAGGCCGGCACTCAACGATCGACTCCGCCGGGCCCGGCCGACGTCCTCGCCAGCAGCGTGCGGGCCGGCACAGGCCCCTCGACCAGACGGTAGCCGGCACCCGTCAGCGTCGGACCGTCCACGACCCAGACCTCACGGTCAGCGTACGCTTCCAGGACCTGCGATTCGAGGGCCGCATCCCGGTCCCACGCAATGGCCGGCGCGTCATCTTCCGGCAGCAATGCTCCGTACGGTACCGCCGACATGTAGTCCGGCATGCGGACGCCGCGCACCAGGATCAGGTCGCGGCCGATGTCGTGATCCGCGATGAGCCGGCGGATACCGGGTCGCATGTTGCGGTAGTGGAAGTACTTGTCGGCCGCGCGCCAGGGAATGAACACGATGAGGCCACCCAGGCACAAAGCCAGGACCGCGAGCAACGGTCGCGCACGGTCGCGCACGTCACGGAACGCGCCTGCCACGACCTCGACGCCACGCGCCGTCAACACGAGACATGGCACGAGGATCAGGTACCAGTAGCGCGCGCCGAAGTCCGGGCCGCCACTGAACCAGTAAAGCGCGTGCGCCCCGACAACCGCCGCGATGACCGCCAGCATCCAGAGATCGGCCCGCCGCCGCGACCGCGAGACGAGCAGGATAGCCGCCAGCACGAGCGACCCCGTCATCCAGCCGAGCAGCTCGACGTTCACCTGGAACCCGTTGAGCGCAGCGTTCACGGCCGCATCCGCCGGACCGTGGCCCGGGAACGGATCGAGCGCGCCGAACGGCAGCCCGCGATTCGCGCCGAAGCCGAGCGCGTTCGAGCCGGGACCGTACAGTGCGTCCGTGTACGCCATGATCGGGAAGTACGTCGGGTCGCCCGTGTAGTACGCGTTGTACGGCAGCGTCAGCGCGGCTACCGCCAGCGACGCGGCTGCCATGACCGCCACCGCCACGATCCGACGGCGTAGCCTCCCGCTGAACAGCACCCACAGCCCAAGCAGCACCGCGGTGATGAAGCCCTCGAGCGGCCGGATCAGCGCGAGCATGCCGATGCCCGCGCCGGAGACAATGCCGAGCGCCGGACTGCCGCCCCGCCGCAGCCGCGCGGCCGCGACCGCTGATACCAGCGCCGCCGCCAGCGTGAGCTGATGCGTCATCAGGCTCATGCCCAGGAACAGGAACCACGGCGAGACACAGAGCAGCACGGTCACGATCCGCGCCGTCCGCTCATCGTGGATGTCACGAACCAGGATGTGGCAGGCGACGACGCAAAGCCCGCTCAGCAGCGGATTCACCAGCCACGGCACGCCGAGCCAGGTTCCCGCAGCCAGCACGAACGGCCAGCCCGGCGGTACCGGCGAGTACCACCGCGCCGCCTCGTACGTCATGAGATCCACGCTGAAGGCGTCAGCTACCGGCGGCAGCGGAAGAGTGAGATGTCCCGCCGCCAGGTACTTCGCGTGCAGCAGGTACGCCACCTCGTCCGGCACGTGCGGATGCCACTGGTAGACGAAGAACCCGAGCAGCGCGGTCACGCACACCACCCAGATCGCCGCGCCGATCACGAAACGGTCCACCCGCCAGAAGGATGGAGCCGGGTCGTCGCCTGATGTGAGCACCCGGTCCAGCCGGGCCGCCGCAGCCTCGGCCCCCGCCACCGGCACTGCCATCATCAGCAGAATGACGTTGCCGATCGCGATCAGCTGTATCAGCCATGCCACGCCCAGCTCGGCCACGAAGAAGCCCACGTCCCGTGACGGCGCCGCACCCATTCCGAGCAGCAGCCCGGCCACGAGCAGGACTCGCCAGCCCGCCGGCCGCACCGAGAGGCTCGGCGTCAGCACCGGCAGCGAACGCGACAGCCCGATCAGCACGGCGCCCAACTGCACGAGCACGATCGCCGACCACGCCGCATTGCCGCCCGCGAACAGGTCGCGTATCGCAACATGATGCTGGTAGCCGACCCCTCGACCCGCGCGTACCAGCTCGAGCGATGCCGCCTGTCCGACAAGCAACAGCATCAGCCACAGCGTGAACGACGCCGCACCACCGCGGTGCGGTTCGCCCGGCACGCCCGCGCGACGCCCGGCGGCGGCTGCGGCAGGTTCGGTCAATGTCGTCGTGATTGTCTGGCTCGTCCCGGCGCAACATCGCGCCGGGCGCTCAGCGAGCGAAAATCCGCAGGAACGTCCGTGAAACCCACTGGAAGGTCATCCGCGTCAGACCGGCCACCTTGCGCCAGAACATCAGCAGCACTCCGCCGACCGCGGCAAGCGCCGAAGCCAACGGCATGATCGTCTCCGGACCTATGTACATGTCCTGCGCCTCCTTCCGCCTCCGACTCTTCGCGCCGTCCACACCCGGACCCCGCGGGAATCCATCCCGCCATGCCAGTTCCGGACCATTCCTCGCCACCCGTTACTCGCGGCCCGGCTTCCGGGATCCGTACTGCCATGAGAGTGGGTGCCACCCCCGTCGATCGGCTCGCCAATGTCTCCGACATTCCCACCTCGACCGCTCATTCGCGTTGCTTCGCCGGGCCAACTGTCGCACGTTCCCGCCGCACACACCACGCCGGATGCGGCCGAACCGATCCGTTTGACCGTCGCGCGGCCGGGCACCGGTCCCGACCGGCCCGGGCTCTGTAGCGCAGCCGCAACAAGCGTCGCGCCTGTTGACCCGCCGGCCGATCGGCACGGCGATCGCAGCCACAGGCAGCGGGCCGGCGGAAATGCCGGCGGAAACCTCGACATGGATGGCTGGAATGGGAACGGCCGCGCATCGCGGAGGCTGAGGGATGGAAACGGCGGACCGGGCGGCGCGCGTGCGCGGAGGTCGGCGGAAGCGGGACTGGCTCGATACCGTGCGGCAGTCGCTGCCGGTCGCGTGGCGGGTGGCGAGGCGGACGGCGCCGACGTTCGATCTGGGGAGTCTGGCCGAGCTGGATGAGGCGTTCCTGGGGGAGCACGGCATTCGCGGGCTGTTGTGGGACGTCGACGGGACGCTGACGCACTACCACGCGAGCGGGCTGGCGCCGGAGGCGGAGCCGGTGCGGCCGCTGCTTTCGAGGTCGGACGTTGCGCAGGCGATCGTGTCGAACTGCGACGAGGACCGTTTCGCGGAGCTGGGCCGGATCTTCCCCGGCCTGCCGATCCTGAAGCTGTACGAATCGGCGGGTGGCGGTGTGGTCGGACGTCGGCTCGAGCGCGGACGGGAGCGGTGGTTCACGGCCGAGAGCGGGGCACTGTACGATCCACCGGCAGTCGAGCTGGTGGCGGTACGGAAGCCGGATGCACGGATCATTCGATTCGGGGTCGAGCAGCTGGGCGTGCCGTCAGGCGAGGTTCTGATGGTCGGGGACCAGTACTGGACGGACGTGGCGGGTGCCGGCCTGGCGGGCGTGCGTTCCGCGCGGGTTCCGACGGCGGGCCGGCCGACGTTCCCACCGGCACTGCGCGCATTCCAGTCGTTCGACGGTCTGGTCAGGCGGCTCCTGGGGTGAACCGGTGGGGCTCGCCTGTGATGCACGGCTCCCACACCCGGGCGTGCACGCGGCAGTGGGGCGTGGGTTCCGAAGGGGCCGGAACGGCGGACCTCCCGCGAGTGATTCGTCCGGTATCGGCGGCGCGGCGCGCGATGTGCATTGGGACGGGCGGGCCGGACGGCGGTCGGACCGGTGATCGGGCAGGTGGCTGGTCGAGTCCGGAGCGAGTCGGTTGAGAGCGATTCTGACGTACCACTCGATCGACGATTCGGGATCGGTGATCTCGACGTCGCCCGCGGTGTTCAGGAGGCAGATCGAGTGGCTGGCGGGCAGTCGAGTGGCGGTCGTCGGTCTCGATGACCTGGTGCTGCGGCCGCCGGCGCGAGATGCGGTGGCGCTGACATTCGACGACGCGTTCGAGAACTTCGGCACGGAAGCATGGCCGGTCCTGGAATCGTTCGGTCTGCCGGCCACGGTGTTCGTACCGACGGGGCACGTCGGACGCCGCAACGGCTGGGAGGATAGCGGGCGGTTGCCGCTTCTTCCACTGCTGGACTGGGCGGCGCTGGCCCGGTTGGCCGAGGGGGGCGTGATGCTCGGCGCACACGGCCACCGTCATGTGGATCTCCGGTCGAGCCCGGAGTCCGGTCTCGACGAGGAACTCGAGGTGCCGGTCAGAAGGATACGCGACGAGACGGGGGTCGAGCCGACGACGTTCGCCTACCCGTTCGGCGCGGTGGATGCCCGGGTCGCGGCCGCAGTATCGCGACGATACACGATGGCGGTGACCACGGAGTTCGCCGCGCTCGAGCAGGCCGCTGATGCGGCACGGTTGCCGCGTCTCGACGCATGGTATTTCCGGGACCCGGCCCGGCTCGAACAGTTCGGCACGCGATCGTTCGCGAGGTTCATCCGGTTCCGGCGCGGTCTGCGCCGGGTGCGACGAATGCTGACAGGGAATCGACGACATTGATCGATAGCAGAGTTCGACTTTCGGTGGTCGTTCCGGCCTTCCAGGGAGCGCAAGTGCTGCCGCACTCGCTGTCGGCACTTCTGCGCAGTGACCTGCCGCGCGATCAGTGGGAGCTGATCGTGGTCGATGACGCGAGCACGGATGACACGGCAGTCGTTGCGGCGCAGTACGCGGACACGGTGGTCCGGCTGCCGGTCAGGCCATCGGGTCCGGCCTTCGCGCGCAATCGCGGATTCGAGGCCGGCCGGGGCGAGATCGTCGTGTTCATCGATGCGGACGTGTGTGTTCACACGTGCACGCTGCGGCGGATGCTCGAGATGATGGACGCGGATCCTGATGTTGGTGCGCTGTTCGGCTCGTACGACTCCTCGCCGAGCGATCCGAGCGTCGTGTCCGAGTTCCGCAATCTGCTCCATCACTACGTGCATCACCGTGATGCGGGCGATGCCGAGACCTTCTGGGCAGGCTGTGGCGCGGTCCGTGCGGAGGTGTTCCGCCACGTCGGCATGTTCGACGAGTGGCACTATTCGCGGCCGCAGATCGAGGACATCGAGTTGGGCCGCCGCCTGCGGCAGCACGGCCATCGCATCGTGCTCGAGCCGGAGATCCAGGGAACGCACCTGAAAAAATGGACGTTGAAAGACCTGATGCTTACGGACTTCAAGCATCGTGGCGTTCCGTGGACGCAGCTGTTGCTGCACGAAGGGCCGGCCGGCAGCGCGAGAGGTGTACTGAACCTGCGGCGCTCGGAGAAGGTGTGCACGGCGCTCGCCGGCGCCGGCTGGCTGGTACTCGCCGCGGCGCTGTTCACGGGGAACCCGATGCTGCTGTCGGGTCTGCTGATGGTCGGCCTGGTGATCACGCTGCTGAACCGCGATTTCTACCGCTTCATAGCGCGCGAGCGAGGCATTCGCACGGCGATCGCGATGCAGCCGCTGCACCTGCTCTACTACGCGATCAACGTCGTGTCGGCGACCATGGGCTGGCTGCTCTACACCCTGCTGGGCGAGCCGCAGGCGCCGGTCACTGTGGTTGCGGGGGTCGGCATGGACCTGAAGACGTGGCCGCCCACGCCATCACGGCCGCGTTCGGGTGTCTGGGGTCGGACGGCTGCGGCATCGGAACCGAATGCCCGGCCGGCGCCGGTCCGTCTGTCCGAGCCGGTGACGGCTTCGCAGCGCACGTGAGCATGGGGACACCGGTCGGCGGCTCGGTCCGCGCGGCCGGCCGGGACGAGAGAGGCCGGTCCGGGACCGGCCGGGAAGGGGCAGGGATGTCACACCCCCGATGCATGGCGGCGGGCGCCGCTCGCGGACGACGGATCAGGTCGGGGCGAGCCGCACTCGCCGCCATTCTCTTTCTGCTGCCGGTCGCGCCGCGGCCCGCCCGGGCGCAGACGCTCTCGACAGGCATGATCGTGGGTGGCGTCGTGGACGGGCAGGGTGCCCCGCTCAATGGGGTGACCGTCACGTTGACGAACCGCGTGAACGGCCAGCGTTCAATGGCCCGGACCGATCGTGGCGGACAGTTCGGCAGCGCGCTGCTGGCGCCGGGGCACTACGATGCGCTGTTCGAGCGGCTCGGGTTCCGGCCGCACCGCGTCGAGGACATACTGGTCGTTGCGGGCGGCAGCCGCGATCTCCGCGTCTCGCTCGAGACGCTGACGCCCGACATGCGCACGCCGAGCGTCAGCACGGCGCCCGTACTGCAATCGGTGAGTGGCGGATCGGGCCCGGATCGCTGGTTGCTCGGCCAGTCCGCATCCATGCCTTTCGAGGGGCAAGGACTGTCCGCTCTGCTGGCGACGAGCAGCCTCGCGGGCCGCCGTTTCGAGATCGAAGGCCTGCCGGCCACGCATTCGTCGATCGTGGTCGATGGGATCCCGTTCGCGCGGCGGCCACGCGGTTTCGACGTCCTCGCGCTCGACGTGGCCGTGCCGCTCTACGCACTCACACAGGCCGCGATCGTCACGAACGACGTCGATGTCGAGTATCCGGGCGCCGGCGCCAGCCTGGCCGGCCATACGCAGCGCGGCGGCCGCCAGCGAGGCGCATCCGGATTCGGCGACTTCGGCAGTGACGCCACCGCATCGGGTTCCGCTTCGCCGCCCACGTACAGCTCGTATCGAGCGGGCATGCTCGGGCGCGGCTCGATCATCAACGACACGGCCAGCTTCGTAGTTGGTGGCGAGATCCTGCACTCGCGCTCGCCGTACGATGCGCTGTGGGTGAATGACGCGGCGACGACAGCGCTGGCGCAGGTTGCGGCCGGCACGTTCAACCGGAATCTCGGCCGGTATACTGCGCCGGCGCTCGAGACCATGGACCGCCAGAGCGCCTTCGCGCGGATGGACATGCACGTATCCGGCAGCACGTCGATCAGTGGGTTCGGTCTCTACTCGATGCTGGATCAGCCGGAGCCCGTCGCTCCGTGGACCGAGCGGCCGGTCGGTTCGACGATCACGCCGCAGCTCCGCAACATCCTGCTCGGCGCATCGGTCGTGACGAGCATTGATGAGAACATGATGACGGAGATCGACGCCGGCTTCGAATCGAGCCGGTCGAGCGGTCGGCCACAGGGTGAGCGCGGGCAGTCCCTGGTCCGCACGACCGTTGTCGATGCCGCGCACACGTTCGGCTCGGACCGCAACCCGGACTATCTGGGCCAGCTGACCGCCTTCTACCTGCGTGGCACGCTCCATTTCAGGTCGGGTGCCCACCGGCGCAAGATCGGGCTGATCGCGGAGCTGCCGCGTTACAAGATCCCGAACGACGGCGATCGCGCGGGCAGCTTCACGTTCGCGAACGTGGACGACTTCCGTGACAGTTTCGGCTACTACCGTGTGATCGAGGGGTCCGACAACAGGGCCGAATTCCCGGTTCGCAGGATCTCGATCCTGGCGCAGGACACGTGGCGACCGGTACCGAGCGTCGAGATGGTGGTCGGCGCACGCGTCACCTCGTTCCGGCAGCCCGACTCGACCGGTCCGACTCTGTCGAACGGCTGGGTCGCGCTGACAAACCAGAGCAACCGCGCGTTTCCGGGTCGCAAGGTCGAGTTCGAGCCCCGCTTCGCCATCACGATCAATCCCGCGAACCGGCCCGAGCTCGAGCTGCGCGGTGGCGTCTCGATCGACGCGGAACCGGCGGATCCCGCTCTGATCGGTGAGATCTTCAGCAACAACGGCTCGCTACGCGTGCGCTCCGGTCTGGGCCGCGGCACGGTATGGCCGGACGTGCAGATCGGGCCGACGATCCAGCTGCGCAATGAAACCCTGTCGGTCATCGGCCCGGATTTCCGCGGCCCGCGCTCGACCCGCGCGTTTGCCTCACTGAGCCGCTCGTTCGGCGCAGGTGCCGTGCGCGTCGGGTTCGTCTACCGCAAGACCGAGTTCCTTCCACAACGTGTGGACCTGAACCTGCTGCCGGGCGTCGCAGTCTACGATCAGAATGGCCGGCCGGTGTTCGGCACGCTCGACAAGACCGGCTCGATGCTCACGGCGGAATACGGCTCGAATCGCCGGTTCGGCACGTTCGAGGAAGTCTGGGGCCTTCAGTCGGCGGGCGAGTCCCGGTATACCGGCGTTACGGTCACGGCGGAGCGGCGGCTGTTCGGACCGGTCGGCTTCTTCGGCAGCTACACGTGGTCGAAGACCGAAGATGACTGGCTGCTCGGCAATGCCGGCGACCCGTTCTCCCAGCTCGCGCCGTTCCCGGACAGCATCGGCCCGGACCAGTGGACGAAGGGAACCTCGGACCTCGACGTCCCGCACCGCGGCGTTGCCGGCCTCGAGGTCATCCTGCCGGGTGCGTTCGAACCGAAACTCGCCGCGATCTATCGCTTCCAGTCCGGTTACCCGTTCACTCCCGGGTTCCGGCCCGGCGTCGACGTCAATGCGGACGGCTCGGGCAGCAACGACCCGGCCTTCATCGACGAGTCGGTGAGCGGCACGTCCGACCTTCTCTCGAGCTGGCCGTGCCTGGCGGCGGACGCCGGTGGCTTCGCCTCGCGGAACGCGTGTCGCGGCCCCGACATCACCAGTCTCGATGCCCGTTTCTCGGTGACGTTCCGGCAGGCTGACCGGTACTCTGCTGCTATCGTGCTCGACGGCCTGGATCTCATCTCGTCCGATGCCGGTGAGCTGGACCGCGCGGTCTACCTCGTCGACCCGTCCGCTCCGCTGGTCACGCACGCCGACGGCAGCATTGATGTGCCGCTCGTCATCAATCCCGATTTCGGACGAATGCTGACACGCTACTCGCCGCAGCGGCGGCTCCGGGTCGGCGTCCGCGTGAGTTTCTGATCATGCACACGCTCCCCGGCCTCAGGTTGCGGATCGCCGCACTCGCGCTCGTCGCGGCTTCTGCCGCGGCCTGCTCGACGACCTCTGACAACATCGTGGCGGTCGACGCGGAAGGCACCGTGTACGTGTTCCTGTTCCGCGACGACAATCTGAATGCGACCTACAACACCGGCGTGGATCTCGTGTTGGAGGGCACGAACGTCGATCTCCGCCTGAACCGCACGCTCTCGATTCGACGCGGCGGGATCACGGATTCGGCCGGAGTCCGGGTCTTCCACGTGGCCGTCGGCCGGTACTCGGTCGCAGTCGACAGCATGGTGCTCGCCGATTCCCTCGAGATCGAGGCGGGTGGCGTCGATTTCACGGTCGCCTCGGGAGACAGCCTGCCCGTGCCCGTCGCGCTCAAGTACAAGACGATCACGATCAGCGAAGCCCGGGCGCTGCAACCCGGGAAGGCGGCGTGGGTGCGAGGCATCGTGATGAACTCGCCGGGCGCCTTCGGTGACAGCACCGTCCACATCGTCGATGACAGTGCGGCGGTCCGGACCACGAAGGTGAGGCCCGGCCTGCCGCTGCTGCCGGGCGACAGCGTGCTGTTCCTGGGTCGCCGGACCACGCGTGACGGACAGCCGGTGATCGAGCTTCTGGTCACGCCCATCGTGCAGGGCGTCATCTCGCCGCCGCCGCCCGACAGCATCGGGACAGGCAAGGCGACCACCGCCGATGGCGGCGCGCTGGACGCGCGGTACGTGAAGGTCGCGGGCGCAACGGTCTCCGATACGGCAACCGTCAACAACACACTGAGGCTGACCGTGAACGACGGGTCCGGCTCGCTCGATGTCGTGCTGTCACCGAACGTGAATTTCGGCAACCTCAACCAGTACGCGCCGGGCGCGCGACTCGACATTGGCGGACTTCTGGCGCCGGACCCGCTGTCGACCGGGATCTGGGTGCTGAGACCTCGCGCGCGTCAGGACATCACGGTCCTGAACTGACCGGCGGCACGCTCCCGCATTCTGACCGGTGGCGGAGCTACTCTCCCGTACGCGCCGCAAGCTGCCGATCCATCATCATCAGCCCTGCCGGATTGCCGTCGATCAGGCGCAGCTGGTGTACGGCGTCGCCCGCGTTCTTCTCCTCTTCGACCTGTTCCTCGACGAACCACTGGAGCATGACCTGTGCCGGGTAGTCGGCGACTTGCAGTGCTTGCGCGTACAAGCTGTGGATCAGGCCAGTGATCTTCTTCTCGTGCTCGAGGGCCGCCTCGAAGATCGAGAGCGGTGAGCCGAAGCTGGCCGGCGGCGCATCGATCGCGCTCAGCGCGACGCGGACGCCCCGGTCGCTGAGGTGCTGGTAGATCCGCATGGCATGTCCGCGCTCCTCGTTCGACTGGAGCTGCATCCAGCGGGCGAAGCCGGGCAGGTTCTCGGCCTCGAAATGCGCCGCCATGGCAAGGTACAGGTGGGCCGAGTCCAGCTCGTGCTTGATCTGATCGTTCAGTGACTTCTCGAGTGATGCATCCATGACTCCCCCGCTTTCCGTTCCGGTATCCGAATCGACAGCCGGCGCTCGTTTTCGAGGCATCGGGCCGACCGCTACGCCCCACATGGTACGGGTCGGCCGCGACGCGGTCCAGAACCCGCGCTCACGACGCTCGCCGGAACCGGCCGCACCGGCAGGACCGGCGCAACCATGCCGCAACGGCGTCGCCACCGTTATGTTGTCCGCACCCGGACCGGGCGCATGCCGGTCCCTGATCGGAGAATCGAATGCGTCACCTGAGACTCGCGGTTCTCATTGCGGCCGTGATCGGGTGTCGTGGGCGGACCGTTCCGCCCGAGCATGAGGACGCCGTTGACGGCACGGTCGCGCAGGGCTTTTCGCCTGCCGTCGTCGCCATGATGGACAGCGCTGCCGCTCGAATCGGCGATCGCGACTACGAAGGCGCCGCCCGCCTGTACCAGGCGGCGGTAGCCATGGACAGCACACTGGCTGCGCCGTGGTTCGGGCTGTTCATGGCCAGACGCGGCCTCGGATCGGCCGCGGCGGCCGATTCGGCGCTTGCCCGCGCGCGCGAACTCATACTCGACCCGATCGGGCCGCACACCACCGGAACCCGGGACTGAGCCGCACCGGCCGCCGGCCACACCGACCGGCACTGGCGCGATACGGCCGAACCAGACCGGCCCGGAAGCACGGGGCCGGGTTCCGGGGGCGATGAACGCTCTTTCGGTTCTCTTTTTTGCCGCGGGGCTGTTCTGCCTGATCGCGGGCGCCGACGTCCTTGTCCGCGGGGCATCGAGACTCGCCGTACTGTTCGGGGTCTCGCCCCTCATCATCGGGCTCACCGTCGTCGCCTACGGCACCGGCTCCCCCGAACTGGCCGTGGCCCTGCGCGCCGCCTCCACACACCAGGTCGATCTCGCAGTCGGCAATGTGATCGGCAGCAACATCTTCAATGTTCTCTTCATCCTCGGCCTGTCCGCCATCGTCCGACCGCTCGTCGTGCACGACCAGCTCGTCCGCATAGATGTGCCGATCATGATTCTGGCCTCGGGAATGCTGTTCTTCCTTTCGCTCGATGGATGGATCAGCCCACTCGATGGGGCGATGCTGGTGGCGGCCATCATCGGCTACACGTACCTGCTCATCCAGCTCGGCCGGCGCCAGCGCGCAGTGGCTCGGCAGAACACGACGCCGCTGGCTCGCGCGTCCGACGGCCGCCACCCCTGGCTTCGGCATCTCGCACTCATCGCCGCGGGTGTGCTCCTGCTCGTGATCGGGTCGCACTGGCTCGTCATCGGCGCAGTCAAGATCGCGCACGCTCTCGGCGTCAGTGAACTCGTGATCGGTCTGACGGTCGTGGCGGCGGGAACCTCACTGCCCGAGGTCGCGACTTCCGTGGTGGCCGCGTTCCGTGGCGAACGCGACATCGCCGTCGGCAATGTGGTGGGCAGCAACATCTACAACATCTTCGCCGTGCTCGGCACCGCGGCGGTCGTGACGCCGTCCGGGTTGCACGTCGCGCCCGCGGCCCTCCGTTTCGACGTGCCGGTGATGGTCGTCGTCGCGATCGCATGTCTGCCGATCTTCTTCGCGACCGCGTCCGTCAGACGCTGGGAAGGCGCCCTGTTCTTCGGCTACTGGGTCGCGTACACCGCATACGTCATCCTCGCGGCCGCCCAGCATGACAAGGTCGACGAGTACGGCCACGTCATGAGCTTCTTCGTCATTCCGCTGACCGTGGTCACGCTCACCGTCGTTCTGTACCGCGAAGCGCGCAGCCGGAAGCGAAGACCGGGCTGACGTGCGCCGGACCTATCGGCCGGCCGGCGCATCGATTGCGGCGGTCCGGCGGCATGCGGGGCAGATCACCCACATCCGGTGCCGCACGTAGGAGACTCTGCGAGCCGGTGGCAGCTCGCTCGTGCTCAGGGGTGCGCCGCAGGCCGGGCACATGAGCGGTCCGTCCGCGGCCGCGAGCTGTTCGAGGGTGCGTCGCTGTTCGGCAGTAAACGCGGCGCCGGGTCCGGACGGGCCGGCCGGATACCGACTCACGATCGGGTGTTCGCCCGTCTCTCGTGCACGCGCGCCCGCCGGTTCCAGAGGCTGCGAGAGCGACGGCCGCCACCACGGTCGGCGGCGGCGGCCATGGCACGGGCGACGCGACCGGCTTCGATGTCCCAGCCGTTGCGCGTCGCGACTTCGTATGCTGTCGATCGGAGCGCGAACGCGCCGTTCACGTGGCCGCGCCGCGATGCGGCCGTGGCCGCAGCATTGAGCCTGGAAACGAGCGCGCGCGAGACGCGCGTCGTGCTCGATCCGAGGATCGCGTAGAGCCAGCGGCCCTCAGGGATGTCGTCATCGAGTGCGTCGAGGTACTCGCGGGCGGTCGATCGTTCTGCGCCGGCGTTGAAGGTGCCCGCATCGGGCTGACCGATGTGGGCGGCGACGCGCAACGTGAGGTATCGGGCGAGGATGAGCAGAGCGTCGGTGCGCTCGGTGTCCGGCACCAGATCGGCGAGTGCGCGCTCACCGACCCAGGCCTCGGACTCCGGTCGGAGTTCCCATAACTCGGCGGGTCGGCGGTGCCGGTTGCGTTCTCTCGAAGGGCCGGTCGACGACGGCCATGACACATCCATCCCGTACCTCGCGGGGCCGAAGGGTCTGCGCAAGGGTTGCATCTCGATACTCCGGGCAGTATCCACGGCGTGGAGCGGCGCAGGCCGCCCGGCACGATTCCGGACCGGAACCACTCCGGTCCGGCACGCCGCTGATCTCGTGTTCCGGCTGGAAGATGCTTTCAGGGAGGCAGTGAAGCCATGGCGGAACGCGCCGACATTCGTGGTGGCGGGAACGGGACATTCGCCGCCGGCACAACCGTCCGACACTTGGCCGATGGGGTGTGACGGCCTCAGATGGTGAGGCGGCCGCCTCCCGAGCGGCGGACATCGAGGTCCTTCTCGGCCGCGTGGATCATGTCCTCGAAGCCCTTCATGCGTGGCGCGTAGCTCGAGATTCCGACGCTGGCGTGGATGCCGGCCGGACCCACGAGCGGGTGGGATTCGACGGCCCGCGCGATTCTCGAAGCGTGGATGAACCCGGCGCGGCGGTCAGCGTCGGCGAGGGCGACAATGAACGAGTCGCCTTCGAAACGGGCGGCCAGGTTCATTGCGCGTGTCTGCTGCACGAGCGTTTCGGCGAATGCGCGCAGCACCTCATCGCCGGCGGGTCGGCCGTGCGAGCGGTTGTACCGCTCGAAGTCGTCGATATCGAACAGCAGCAGCGTGAGCCGGCGTCCACGGCGGGCGGCGGCGAACTCCTTCTCGAGGTACATCGAGAGGTGTCGGCGGTTCGGAATACCGGTCAGCGGATCGACGAGCGAGAGCGCGCCGATCTGTTCGTTGAGCCGGTTGTAGCCGGCGGCGACGGCCGCAATGGCGGCCATGCGCTCGAGGCCGGCGATGGCGGAGGCGGGCAATCTCGTTTCGCCGTCGCGGAAGCAGACGACGAGTGCGCCGAGCACGCGATCCTGTGCACTGAGTGGCAGCACGTAGCCTGTGGTGCCACGAGAGAGGCGGCGGATGTCGGCGTCGCCTTCCTCGGACCGGTTGTCGAAGGGCAGCGGGCCGGGCTGACCGGCGAGCTTCCGGAACAAGTCGTGGGAGAGGGCCAGCTTCTCGCCCTTCTTCGGGGCGAGCGGTCCGGCAGAGTGTACGATTTCGACATCACCACCCGAGCGGACGAGCCACAGGCCGACGCCATCGGCCGCGCCGAGGTCGAGTGTGGCCAGCACGACCGCGGCGAGCGGATCACCGGTCGACGGTGAGGCGATCGATCGTACGATGCCGTCGATCGCATTGAGCGCGCCGCTCTCGGCGCCCGCGGCCTCGCCGGGGATCGACGGCGCGAGCAGGTTCGCGGCGGCGGCCAGGAACTCGAGGTCGGCGGCGTCGTAGACGGCACCGGTCGGGCCGATTGCAGTCAGCACGCCCAGTGCCCGGCCCTGTCTCAGGATCGGCGCCGAGATGGCAGGTCGGCCCCGCGAATCGAGACCGGCGGCGCGACAGGCGGCGGCCGGATCGCCCGGCAAGTGCAGCACCGGCCGGCGGTCGCGGATAGCCACGCACTCCTCCACGCCGTACGTTGGGCCGCGCGAGGCGATTTCCTCGTCGGCCAGATCGGAGCGGTGAATGATCGAGGCGGTGTCGCCGGCGTCATCGATACGCGACACGAGGACGGTTTCGAGCGGCAGCGCGCGATCGAGTCGCGCGCCGAGCGCACGGAACAGGTCCGCGGGCCGGAGGATGCCGGTCAGGACGTGCCCGAGTTCGATGAGCGCGGTGTAACGCTCCGCGCCGATGTCGGTCAATTCAGGAGAATGAGCTTGCACGGCTCTGTAACGCGTTTCCGGGGAGGAGCAGCGGCCGAGTGCCAGCTACCCTAATAGCTTCGTCGCATCACCCCTCCGAGTTGAAGGCCGCTTTCCGGGGACTGCCCGGAGGCGTGGGCCAGCCGTGAAGCGGACGACCAGCGCGGTCCTGTTCACGGCGGTCCTGATCGACGGTGCCGGCTTCGGCATCGTCATCCCCGTACTTCCGTTCTACGCCACGCATTTCGGCGCCTCGCCGTTCCAGGTGACGCTGCTGTTCGCGGCGTTTTCCGCGACACAGATGGTGGCGACCCCGGTGTGGGGCCGCGTCTCGGACCGACGGGGGCGCCGGCCGCTTCTGATCGCCGGTCTGTTCGCGTCCGCCGTGTCGCACCTGATCTTCGGGCTGGCCGGCTCGCTGTGGCTGCTGTTCGCTTCGCGGATCGCCGCCGGTGCGGCTGGCGGCACGATCTCGGTCGCGCAGTCGTACGTCGCGGACACGACGACGCTCGAGGACCGCGCGCACTACATGGGGCTGGTCGGCGCGGCCGCGGGCCTCGGCTTCATGGCCGGACCGGCGATCGGCGGATTCGCCACGCACTGGGGTCTGGGCTTCCCCGGCTTCGTGGCCGCCGCGCTCGCTGCCATCAACGGAATCACGGCACTGTTCCTCCTGCCCGAATCGCGGTCGGGTGAAGAAGCCGCGCGATCGGCGGGCGGCGAGACCGCCACACTCGCCGGCTGGCTCGCCACCATGACGCGGTCGCCGATCTCACTGCTCATGGTCGTCTATTTCCTCGCGATCTCATCGTTTTCCGGCCTGACCGCGATGCTCGCGCTCTACCTCGAGGCCCGGTTCGCCGTGAACGCGCAGGTCGTCGGCATCCTGTTCACGCTGGCCGGCGGCTCGACGGTTGTCGTACGCGGCGTGTTCCTCGGCCGCTTCGTCCGGCGAGTCGGCGAGAAGAACGTGGCCCGCATCGGCGCGCTCGCGCTCGTAGCCGCGCTCGCGATCATGCCTGTGCTGCCCGGTCCGTGGTGGGCCGCCGCCGTCGTCATCCTCTACGCGATCGGTGCCGGAACCCTGTTCCCGACGCTCGCCACGCTCGTGTCCTTCGCCGCCGGCCGTGACTCGCAGGGCGCCGTGCTCGGCGGCAGCCAGGTCGTCGGCGGGCTCGGTCGCGTCACCGGCCCGATGTGGTACGGACTGCTGTTCCAGAGCGTCGGCATCGAGAGTCCGTTCATCCTCGGCGCAGCTCTCGTCCTGATCAGCTGGTTTCTTGCCGGCCGCATCCCGGATTCTCTGCGCGTGCGCGGCCAGCCGCCGCCGTCGGTGCTCCGTGAGACCGTCGAGACCCAGAGCATGGCGCCCGAGTGATGGCCCGAGGTTCTTGCGACGATGTCGCGACCGCACTAGTCTCCGCCACGGCTGTCCCTCTCCGGAGCCGGCGGCCCGCGCCATGGCTCGACACGGAAGGCACGACATGACATTCATCACGGGATTCGCCGTCTGGCTCGCGATCGGCATTGCGGGCGGAATCATCGCGCGGACCGTATACCGCGAGGACAGCAGTTTGCTCCTGCTCGCGATCGTGTTCGGCATCTTCGGCGCGTTCATTGGCGGCATGCTCGGCACGTCGGCCCACGTTTTCCACGATCCCCAGCCGCTCCGCATGGGCGGCCTCATCGGCGCGACATCCGGTGCACTGATCTTCCCGTTCGTCTACCAGTTCATCGGTCGCAACGTCGTCTGACACGCTCGGCCTCGTGATGCGTGCCACCTCGATCACGAGAGCGGCCGGGCTGGCGGCCCGGGCGGCCGGGATCGAGTCGGAGTCGATCAGCTGCTGATGCGCGCGATCGTCATCACGGAGGCGGGTGGGCCGGAGGTGCTGCGGCTGGTCGACCGGCCGCGTCCCGAGCCCGGGCCCGGCCAGATCCTCGTGCGCGTGGCCGCCACCGCGATCAACCGGGCCGACCTGCTCCAGCGGCGAGGTGGCTATCCATCGCCGCCGGGATGGCCGGCGGACATTCCCGGCCTCGAGTACGCGGGCACCGTCGAAGCCGCGGGTCCCGGAGCCGCCCGGTTCTCGACGGGCGACCGTGTCATGGGCCTGGTCGGCGGCGGATCCAGCGCCGACTACGTAGCGGTCAACCAGACCGAGGTCATGCGCGTACCCGACTCGCTGAGCCTCGAGCAGGCCGCGGCCGTGCCCGAGGCGTTCATTACCGCGTATGATGCGATGGTTGTGCAGGCCGGTCTTCGGTCGGGCGAGACGATGCTCGTCCATGCGGCCGGAAGCGGCGTGGGCACCGCCACCCTCCAGATTGCGCACCACATCGGCGCCCGCACGATCGGCACCTCACGCACCGCGTCGAAGCTCGATCGCGCCCGGGACTACGGCCTCGATGTCGCGATCGAAACGCGCGAGCCGACCACTCCCGATCGGCAGGGCTCGGCCGATGCAGCGGCCTTTGCCGAGACCGTGCTGGGCCACACCGTCGGCCACGGCGCCGATGTCATCATCGACCTCGTCGGCGGCGACTACCTCGCCGGCAACCTCCAGTGCCTGGCCCGACTCGGCCGGCTCATCATCGTCGGGCTCGTGGCCGGATCGAAAGCCACACTCGACATGCGCGCGCTCATGAGCCGGCGCGCAATGATCCGCGGCACCGTGCTGCGTGCCCGGTCACCCGCCGAGAAGGCCGAGGCGACTCGCGCGTTCGCAGACTTCGGGCTGCCGCTCTTCGATACCGGCGTTCTGCGACCCGTCATCGACTCCGTGATGCCGATCGAGGACGCCGCCGCCGCACACCGCCGCATGGAGGCGTCCGACACCTTCGGCAAGATCGTGCTGACGCTCTAGCGGCAATATTCCCGGTCGACGGGTCCATCTGCGGAGGCGGCTGGAACTCCTCCTTTCCCCGGGTTCCGCGCGGCAGGATATTGGGTGCGAACCGGCCATCCGGAGCCGGCATGCCTGAACTTGCGAGTCACTGGAGGATCCATGAGAAATGCGGTTCTGGTTCTCGCTGCTGCCGTATCGTTGGCGGGCTGCTACCACGCCACGATCGAGACCGGTCTGACGCCGAGCAATCAGCGAATCGAGAAGAAGTGGGCCAGTGCATGGGTCTACGGTCTGGTTCCGCCGAGCGCGGTCGAGACAATGCAGCGGTGCCCGGACGGCGTCGCCCGAGTCGACACGCAGCTGTCGTTCACGAATCAGCTGGTCAACTTTCTCACATTCGGCATCTACACGCCGATGGAGATCGTGGTCACGTGCGCGGCCGCGGGCGGTGCGGATGGCATTGATGACAGTCTGGTCGACAACGCGGCCGACTTCAGTCGCGCACTGAAGGTGGGCGCACCGTTCTACGTCGATCTCAGGTAGGTCGATTCACGCTACCGGGAGAACAGCTGCCTGATTGCGCGGGCGCCGCCGCGGAACGAGTGAGCTTCGAGCCCGGCGCGTTGCATCTTCTCGGCGAGGTACGCGGTCTGGACGCCCCAGGCACAGTAGAGGATGTAGTGCCGGTCGGGATCGAGTGAAGGGATCTCGCGCAACAGATCCCATTCGTCGCGGTGCTGCGCACCGGGCACGTGCCACGCCTGGTACTGCGCCTCGGACCGGCAGTCGAAGATGATCGCAGCCTCGGGGATCGCGGTGGTGAACAGGTAGGGCGCCACGAGGTCGGTCGGCGACAGCGCGCGCAGATCGATGACGCGCCGCCCGGCGATCGCGTTCTCGAGCACGGCGGGGTCCAGCGCGGTTTCCTCGCGGTCGACGCGCTCGACGGTTGCCGCGGTGACGGGCCGGCCGGGTGCGATCGCGCAGTACTCGCGGACCTGCTCTGACAGCGCGGCCGTGCCAATGGCTCGGGCGCGGTCGATGATCTCGCTCTTGTCGAAGCCGATGAGCGGCCGGTGCACGGGCAGCTCGGCCGCCGGCTGGATCGCCTGGAGATTGGACAGCGTCTGCGACGACACCTGCCCGATCGCCTCGCCGGTCACAATGCCCGCCGCGCCGGTGCCGGCGCCGATCGCGCTGGCCGTCCGGTACATCATGCGCTTGAGCACGACCTGCCAGTAGCTCTGCCGGACCGACGCACGCATTGCGCGCACCGGTTCGGTGAAGTCGACGACGTGCAGGCGGGGGTGCGTGCCGTAGCTCCAGGAGTCGGAGAGCACCTTGGCCACACCGAGGACCGCTCGCTCATACGCATCGCCGCCGAGGTTGCAGAACACGTAGTCCATGGCCACGCCGCGTCGCATGACCTGCCACGCCGCGACCGCGGAGTCGAAGCCACCGGACAACAGCGTGACCGCACTGCCTTCGACACCGAGTGGCAGTCCAGCGGCGCCGTCGACACGGCCGGAGAAGAGGTACGCGCGGTCGTCGCGCACCTCGACGAAGGCGGTGAACTCGGGATGGCCGAGGTCGACGCCCGCGGCGCCAGGGACGAGCGCGGCGCCCAGTCTCACCTCGATGTCGCGGCTGGTGAAGTCGTGTTCGCCGGTCCGGCGGGCGCGCACCGCGAACCGGCGGCCACGTACATCGGCGGCAAAGACCTCACGGCCCGCATCCACGATCGCCTCGAGGTCCGCATCGATCTCTCGCGTCACGAGCGACATCGAGCTGATGCCGAACACGCGCGCCAGCACGGGTACCGCCGACCGGTCGGCCCGCACGAAGATGCGGCCCCACGGGCTTTCGATCCGGCCGTCCATGTCCGAGGCCGCGAGCGCATCGGCGATGTTCGATCGGAGCTGCTCGATGAAATGCGCACGGGTGCGCCGCGACTTCAGCGCGATCTCCGCGCCGAGCCGCATCAGGATCAGGTCGCCGGTCGCAGTCACGCCGGACCGCATTGCATCATCCACAGTCGAGGCCACCCTCGAAGCTATGCCGGCCGTCCGCCCCCGAAAAGACCGCCCGCCGGCTACCTGCCGGTGACCTTGACTGCGACCGCGCGAACCCGCACCCTCGGCTGTCGAGATGTGATGAACGATCGCGCTGATCGGCGGCCCTGCTCGGTCGGGCGGAGTTCGATCGGAGACCGGCTCCACACGGAGGGTTCCGGTGCAGCGAAACAAACCCGGTGCGGCGTCACCTCGACTGAGTGCGTTCACCCGACGCGTCCACGCGGCGGTGCGCGCCATTCCGTACGGCCGGATCGCCAGCTACGGCGGCATTGCGGCCGTCATGGGGCAGCCGCGTGCGGCCCGGGCGGTCGGCCGCGCGCTGTGCGCGCTCGAGGAAGGCACGGATGTACCGTGGTGGCGGGTCGTCAACCGCAATGGCGAGATCTCGATCAGGTGCGCGATCCACGCGGCGGCGCTCCAGCGGGCACTGCTGAAAGGCGAGGGCGTCAGGTTCGACGCTCTCGGTCGCATCAACTGGGAGCGGTTCGGCTGGGATGGCAGCGACGCACCCGATTCTGTGCGCGAGGAATGACCCGCAGGCGAAGCGCAGGTCGAGCACGCGGTTCGGCCGGCCGGCAATGCGTCCGATGCGACTCAGTCGTACACGTGCGGGGTGATCGAAATGACGCGCGGCAGCCACTCCGCGATCGGACACCATGACTCGCCGGCGTCGCGGCTGGCGAACACGTGACCGCCCGAGGTGCCGAAATAGACGCCGGCCGGTTCGAGCGTGTCGCTGTCCATGCCTTCGCGCAACAATGAGACATACGCATCCCGCTGCGGCAGTCCGGGTGTCATCGCCTCCCAGCAATTGCCGGCGTCGCGCGTCCGGAACACGCGCAGCTTGCCGTCCGCAGTCGTGCGCATGTGGCTCGACTGTTCCGGGATGACGAAGGCGACATCGGGGTCCGACGGATCGAGCGCGAGAACGTAGCCATAGTCCGTCGGCAGGTTCGCCGTGATGTCGATCCATCGGGTCCCGCCATCATCCGACCGGTAGGTACCGCAGTGGTTCTGCTGGTACAGCCGGTCCGGCATCAGCGGGTGCGCGCGCAGCTTGTGAACGCAATGCCCCGAGACCGGCGCACGACCGGGCAGGAAATCCGCACGCACACCCGCATTGACCGGCTCCCACGTCGCACCGCCATCGGTCGTGCGGTACACGCCGCCGGCCGAGACCGCGCACCAGACACGGCCGTCATTGTGCGGATCGACGATGATCGAGTGCAGCGCGAGCGATCCGCCTGCGGGTTGCCACGAGTCGACTGTCGCGTGTGAATTCAGCGGTGAGGCGACCCAGCTCGAGCCGCCATCGTTGCTCACGAAGAGACCGGCAGGCTCGATGCCGGCGAAGAGACGACCCGGCTGCGTGGCCCCACCCGGCGTGACGCACCAGATCGCATCGAGGCCGCGCTCATCGGAATGATGCGGTGAGAATGGAAGCACGTCCCAGGTCTCGCCGTGGTCCGTGCTGTACTGGATGTGCGCGCCCCAGACCGCATGCCGCGTCGACGCGTACAGACGGCCGTCGCGCGGGTCGACACACACGTGATAGACCTCGTGCCCGGCGAGCCGTGGGGCCGAGATGCGCCACTCCATGCGCGCCGCATCCGACCGCGCAATGAACAGTCCGCGTCTGGTGCCGATGAAGATGTCGACGGCGCGCATCAGTTCTGGACGCGATCGAGGGCCAGTCCGAGTGTCGCCGCGAGTAGAGACGTCGCCTTGTTGCCGGATCGTTCGATCACGGCGTCGAGGGTCCGGGTGATAGTCGCATCGACCGCCGCGAACGTGGCCTCCGCACTGGTGCCCGCGTCCGTCTCCATCAGGTGACTCAGCGCCCTTGCCATTCCACAGTTCGACAGGATGTCGGCGAGAACCGAGAAGCGACGATCCGCCTGCTGCGCGACGCGCGTCGATCCGAGCTTCGCTTCGCGGAACGGCTGATTCGCGCCACACGCGATTACGCCGACACCGTGCGCGGCCAGGCGGTCCAGCGTATCCGGATCGACCGACTCGGATATCGCCGCGCACACGAATACGTCGGCATCGGTCCAGAACCGATCGGTGTCCGCCGTCACTCGCGGATCGGTCGGGGGCAGCAGCTTGTTCGCGCGGCGACGGATGAGTTCCTCGACATCATCCGGATCGAGGCCGTCCGGTGTGTGCAGCGCACTCAGCGCGTCGCGGATCGAGACAATGCGTGCGCCAGCGCGTGAGAGGTACAGCGCGCAGCTGGCGCCTACGTTGCCGAATCCCTCGAGCAGGACTCGCGCATTGCGGACTTCGCGACCCTGTCGCTCGAAGAAGCGCTGAACGGCGCAGGCCACGCCGAAGCCCGTGATCGCGTCCGAGACCGTGTAATCTGCGCCGCTCAGTCCGTGCTCATCGGTGACCGGCGCGACCACTCCGCGCTCGAGACGGTGCAGGATCTCGATGTATGCGGCCCGGTCCGGCCGGAAATGGCCGCGAACGACGCCTTCCTGCGGGTGATCGAGGCCGATGCGCCGGAACGTCGGAATCACATCGCGCGTCTCGTCGACATTGAGGTCGCCGCCGGTGCCGTAGCGCTGACGCAGGAACGGCGAGATCGAACGATAGAACCTCTCGAGCACCGGCAGTCGATGCGGATCCGACGGATCGAAGTCGATCCCGCACTTCGCGCCGGCGATCGGCGGGCCGGAC
>Ga0055448_10000052_pt1 | contig 24629 bp, 18 predicted proteins | sample China_Galinas_PW_4_FD_57744 | JGI IMG/M metagenome (GOLD analysis project Ga0055448, IMG submission 57744) | Wetland microbial communities from San Francisco Bay, California, USA, that impact long-term carbon sequestration - China_Galinas_PWA_D2 | ecosystem: Environmental > Aquatic > Marine >... | reverse complement strand
GCTCCGCATCCACGCCAGTCGGGTCCGACGTCGCAAGCACAATGCGACGATCATCCTCGCGCAGCGGAAACATGTGGTACCGCCGGGCCATCGCTTCCGGCAGCAACTTCAGGGTCCGCGATTCCGCCTCGTCGATCGAGGCAACGTCCAGCCGGAACCGCTTCGCCACAAGCGTCGCCAGGTCATCCTCCGACAGCCCCGCAGCCCCGGCAACGCGCGTCCACACCTCGCCTATCGTCGCGCCCGCCGGTATCTCGACATCGAGATCCGCATGACCCGCCGCCCGGACCACGTTCGTCAGCCAGTGACCCGCTCCCTTCGATTCGATCATGACTTCGATGATCGCCGTCCCGGCCCTGTCGGGCCTGCTCGGATACCGGCGCCCACGCCTGCCAGCAACACGTGCACAGGCACGCGCGTACGACGCCGCGGCGGTCTCACCCTTCCATGGTGAGGCACACGCCCTCCTGTCAGGATCGGCAGGTTCGGCCCCGTTTTGAGCTTTCCCGTGCGCTCAACACCCTCAGCCAGCCTGACTACCGCCACTTTGACAGCAGGCTCCCGGCAGCCCAGAATGCCCCGTCGCATCGAACGACCTCCGCTCGCGCGACCGCCAGCGGCTGGACCTGCAAATGTAACCGGCTGGGAACCCGGATGCGCGTACTGATCGCAGATGATGACCGCGTGTTCGTTGAACTGACCCGCACCCGCCTGCGCAAGCTCGGCTTCAATGTCCAGGCCGCCTTCGATTCGCCGACTGCGCTCATGGCCGCCATCAAGGACCCGCCCGATGCCATCCTCCTCGACATTGGCATGCCCGGCGGAACCGGCCTCCATACCCTCCAGCGTCTGAAGGCGTCCGCGCGCACGCAGGACGTGCCCGTCATCGTCATCACCGGCTCGGACGACCCCGAAGTCGCGCGGGCCTCGCTCGATGGTGGCGCCGCCATTTTCCTGCGCAAGCCGGTCGATTCCGACGCGCTCCGCACCGCCCTTGCCGGCGTCCTCGGCGTCGACCTCACCCGACCCAGTCCCGACTGACCGATCGCATGGCCGGCTCTCGCGGTAACCCGGTCGCCGTGGCCGCCGGCCGCGCCCGCATTCGAATCGTGACATTCGCGTAACTCGACGCTTCCGGCGTTGCGTCGGAAGCATGGTTCCAGAGTTTCACCCGCCGGACGGGTGAGCGTATCGACCACTGGATCGAGGTCAATCCGGTAGATGGTGGCCGGAGCGCACACCCGGCGAACAGACCGACCCGCGAAATCGGACGCGAGCATTCGCCGGCCTGACCGCCCGTGGCAGCGGTCATGCAGCCGATGCGGGATGTCGCCGCGTCCTGATCCGCTCATCCGGGTCGCTCGTTCCTTCAGCTCGATGCGGCGGCGTTCTTCTCGATGAACAGTGTCTGGGTCGGGAACGCGAACTCGATACCGGCTTCCTCGAAGGCTTCGTGAATCCGCAGGTTGATCGACTGCTGCACGTCCATGTACACGTTGTAGTCCGGCACACGCACGTAGTACACGGTCTCGAAGTCGATCGAGAACGCGCCATACGATGAGAAATGCGAGCGATCGAAGCGCGCGTTCTCCTCGCTCTCGATGGTTTCGCGGATGATGACCGGAATGCGTTCGAGCAGTGACCGTGGCGTCTGATAGATGACGCCGATCGTGAACACGATCCGTCGCTCGAACATCCGCTTGTAGTTCCGGATCCGCGAACTGAGGAGATCCGAGTTGGCGAACACGAGCTGTTCACCGGAAAGACTGCGCACGCGCGTTGTCTTGAGCCCGACGTTCTCGATAGTGCCCGCCATGTCGCCGACGACAATGAAGTCACCCATCACGAATGGCTTGTCGAGGACGATCGACAGCGATGCGAAAAGGTCGCCCAGCACGTTCTGAACGGCCAGCGCGACCGCGATGCCACCCACGCCGAGCCCGGCCAGCAGTGGGGCGATCTCGATGCCGAGATTGTCGAGTGCGGCCAGGATCAGCACAGCCCAGAGCACCAGCCGGATAAGGAACCCGAGCGCGGCCATGGTCATGGCCTCCGCCGGATCCGCTTCGCGCGTCGCACTGATCCGTCGTCGGACGATCGTCGTGATCGCGACATTCGCCCATGCCGCTACCTGGAACACGACCGCGATGACCCCGATAACCCGGACGACCGTGTCGATCCGGTCCGGTAGTTCGAGGAAGCGAGTGCCGGCCCACAGCCCCGCGATCATGAGGAAGTACGGCCTCGTATTTGCCAGCACATCGACGACAATGTCGTCGATGTCGTTCCGCGTGAGGGCGGAGACCTTGCGCAGCCGGCGCAGGCTCACTGCGACCACGACCCTGAGCACGACTGTCGCACCCAGGCTCGCCCCGAGCGCGATCAGCCAGGCATTGACCGGATTGCCCAAAAAGGTGGAATCGAGAATCTGCATGGCGTTCCCTGATGAGGTTGTAGTGCGGTCTGGAGGTGCGGCACGGCCAACGTACCCGGAGGCCGGCACGGGAGCAAACGGCGATCGTGAGGGTGGTCGAGGCCCGGACCGGTCATCCGGGCCCGGTACTCAGTCGGGCAGGGTGTGGACCAGGACGAGCGTGACATTATCGAAGCCGCCGTTCGCCTTGGCGGCATCGACGAGGCCGGTTGCCTTGTCTTGCAAGCTATTATCTTCCATCAGGATACGCTCGATGTCCGAGTCCGCGACCATGCCGGACAGCCCGTCGGAGCAGAGCAGGAAGAGATCGCCCGGCTCAGCGTCGATCGTCACGAGGTCCGCAGCCACACGCTCGTCGGTGCCCAGCACACGGGTCAGGATGCTCGAGTATGGATGTTCGCGTGCCTCTTCAGGCGTCAGCATGCCTGCGTCGATGCGATCCTGGACCCAGGTATGATCACGCGTGAGCTGGCTGATCCGGCCATTGCGCAGGCGGTAGGCTCGCGAGTCACCGATATGCACAATCACGTTCTCGCCCGTCCGCTCGGCGGCCAGACGAAGCACCGTCAGCGTCGTGCCCATCCCGCGCTTGTCGGACTCGGCCTGTCCACGCCTGTGGATCTCGGCATTGGCCTCGCCGATGGCGTCCTCGAGGTGTGCGGCCACGTTGCCGGCAACGCCATCCCTGCCGGCCGAACGGCGCAGTGATTCGATGGCAATCGAGCTGGCGATTTCGCCCGCGGCGTGGCCGCCCATGCCGTCAGCGACCGCGAAGACGCCGGCATCGGGCTGCTCGAGCACTGCATCCTCGTTGTTGGCGCGGATAAGGCCGCGATCAGATGCGGATACGGATTCCCAGCGCATGTCTTCCAGGTTGCGGGCACCATCGGGTCGGTCGTGCCCCTCGGGGCGAGTCAGGCACCCCGTTGAGCGACCGGCCGGAAGCTGCCGATATTAATACGTGATTCTGATACGCGATCGTAGCCGGTTGATCCGGATCATGGCACTGGTCGTGCCGACTCTGGCATTCGCATGCCGGTGGCCGGGCTCGACGGCGGAGACGTCGGCGGCCGCCCCGGTCACGGAAATCGGGCCGGGCACCGGCCTCGATGACGCGCTCGCAATGCTGTACGCGCAACTGGACACGGCGGCGGCGGGTCTCGATGAAGCCGGGACCCGCAGCCTGGGCCGGGTCAAGGCGATCTCGGACAGGCTGCTCGAAACGAGTCTGCCCTTCGCCTGGTTGAGCGCAGAATCGTACAGCCTGGAGGCCAGGTTGAGACAGATCCAGACGCGGGTCGATCGGATGGAGGCGCTCAGGCAGGGTGGTGCCCGGCGCGACGACGTGGTGGCCGGCCTGCTCGACCTGAGCGCCACGGTCGGGCAGCTGCGCAACGAGCTGGCCGCCGGCGGAACCGTCTCGCCCGTCCCGGTCGGCGTTCTTCTCGATTCGCTCGATCGAACCAGTCGTGCGCGCCGCTGACCGGGGCGGCCCGATTCGAGGAACACCGGGAATGGCCGGGGGTTACACTCGGCGAACGGACCGGGCCGGAACCTTCCGGCCGCCGGCCGGCTCCAACTGATGCGAACGGTTGAATGCGGCATGCAGTGGCCGCTTCGACATAAGGATGCGGAGATGATCGCCATCGTTGAAGCGCGCAAGCGCCGCCGCCGCGGCAACGGGCGCATTGAAGGGCTCCTCGAGGCACACGAGGAGCGAAGCGCGCTCGACCAGTATCTGCGTGACGTCAGCCGCCATGAATTGCTGACGGCCGAGGAGGAGATCGAACTCGGCCTGCGTGCTCGCGAAGGCGATGAGGAAGCAATCCAGCGGCTCGTCCGGTCGAACCTGCGATTCGTCATCAGTGTCGCCAAGAAGTACCAGAACCGGGGCGTGTCGCTGATCGACCTGATCCAGGAAGGCAACGTCGGTCTGGTCACTGCTGCCAAGAAGTTCGACGTCGATCAGGGCGTCAAGTTCATCTCGTACGCCGTCTGGTGGATCCGGCAGGCGATCCTGGCCGCGCTCGCGAACCAGGGCCGTGCGGTGCGCGTGCCCCTGAACAGGGCGAGCGATCTCGCTCGCATCTTCCGTGAGCGCGAGCGGCTGAAGCAGGAACTCGGACGCGATCCGTCGATCAATGAAGTCGCGGAAGCGGCCAGTCTCACGCCCGAGGTGGTCACGTATCTCCAGACGCTGAACGCGGCCGAGATCCGCCTCGATGCGCCGATCGGCGACAGTGAGGACAGCCAGCTCGTCGAGCGGTTCATGTTCGATGAGGCGGACCGTCCCGAGGAAGCTGTCGAGGACAGACTCCTGGCCGAGCACATCGATCGAGCACTCGATGCGCTCACGCCACGCGATGCGCGCGTCGTGCGACTGTACTTCGGTCTCGATGGCGGTCGTGAGCATACGCTCGAGGAAATCGGCAACATGCTGGGCGTCACGCGCGAGCGCGTTCGCCAGCTCCGGGACCGTGCCCTGAAGCGCCTTCGCGAGGGGGACCTGGGCACAGCACTCGAAAGCTTCGCTGCCTGACCTCTCCCCGGCCCGTGGCTGATACGGCGTCCCGTTCCAGGACGGGGACCGTGCTGTGGGCCGGTGGTGGTATCTACAAAATCGCCCTCGACGAGGGCGATTTCGTCGAAGCCTCGCTCCGTGGCAGACTCAAGCTCGATGAACGGACCGGCGACCGCGTGGTGGCCGGCGATCGCGTGCACGTGCGCGTGCACGATGACGGCTCGCACACGATCGAGGCGGTCGATGCCCGCCGTTCTGAGCTCGTCCGTCGCGCACCCGGCCGAGGCAGACCTCGTCCGAAAGTGATCATCGCGAACGTCGACCAGGTCGTCATCGTGCTCTCCGCATCAATGCCGGATCCGAATCCGCGCATGGTCGACCGTCTGCTCGTCCTCGCCGAGTCGAACGCACTGCCCGCCATGGTCGTGGTGAACAAGATCGATCTGTGCGACAGTGTGCGAATCGATGCTCTCGTCGCACCGTGGACCACCGCCGGATACGACGTACTGCGCACCAGTGTGAAGCGGGATGCGGGGACCGCGCCGCTGCGTGATTGTCTGTGCGGTCGGGACAGTGTGCTCACAGGGCCGTCAGGCGTGGGAAAGTCGAGTCTGCTGAACGCCATGCAACCCGGGCTCTCACTGCGAATCGGCGAAGTCGGCGATGTGGTGCGCAAGGGACGGCACACGACTGTGGCGGCCCGGCTGCTGCCACTCGACTGCGGCGGTTGGGTAGCCGACACGCCGGGGCTTCGCGAGGTCGGGCTCTGGGGCGTCGACGACGCAACACTCGACACCGCGTTCCCCGAATTCCGTCCACTCCTGGGACAGTGCCGTTTCCGCAACTCGTGCACTCACACGCACGAGCCCGACTGTGCGATCCTCGCCGCGGTCGGGCGAGGCGACATCGATCGTGGCCGGTACGCGAGCTACGCCGCAATGCTCGAAGCGGAGTAGGCGACCGGGCGCACGGCTCCGGCTCACGCACTTCATCAGTTCGAGCCGGCGGGTCGGATCGAGCTGTCGGCTGCGTCTCTCCGCGGTGTGCCGAGCGGCACGATCTGGGGCGCACCCTGGTCGGGCCCCGGACCGGGATGCGGCACTACGCGGACGGGCCAGCCGTAGACGTGCTCGACGACGTCGCGCGTCAGAACCTGCGCCGGCGTTCCCTCGGCGACCACCCCACCATGATCCAGCAACAGCATCTCCGTCGCGTACCGTGCAGCCAGGTTGAGGTTGTGTGTGACGACGACGACGGTCGCCTGATCGTCACGACGGAAATCTGCGAGCAGGTCGAAGATCGCCATCTCGTGCGCAATGTCGAGCTGCACGGTCGGCTCATCGAGGACGAGCGTACCCGGCTGCTGCGCCAGCGCCCGCGCGATGCGTGCGCGTTGCCGCTCGCCGCCCGACAGCCGGTCCATGGGGCGTGCAGACAGCTCGCTCACTTCGCACCGCTCCATGGCGGTCTCGATCGCGAGTTCATCGACCTGCGTCGTCCGTCGCCACGGCCCGAGGTGCGGATACCGACCCATCGCGACAAGCTCGCGAACGGAGATCGGGAACGTCGTCTCCTCCGACTGGCTCACCACTCCAATGCGTCTGGCCAGCTCGCGCCGGTTCCAGCGCGTGACATCGGTGCCATCGAAATGAACCGTGCCGGACGTCGGTCGGAGGAGGCCGAGCAGGAGCTTCAGCAAGGTCGACTTGCCCGATCCGTTCGGCCCGATGATTGCGTAGATCGTGCCCCTTCCGATCGTGAAACTCGCATCTCGCACGACGGGTCGATCCCTCCCGTGGTACGAAAACGTGATGTGTTCCGCGACGAACGCGGGCGGGCCACCGCCGCCGCCACCGGCCTGGTTCATCGCAGGCTCCGCGTCAGGATTGCGATGAACAACGGAACGCCGATCAGGGCGGTGATCACACCGACCGGCAGCTCGGCGGGTGAAGCGAGCGTACGTGCGGCTGTGTCGGCGAGGAGCAGGAACGCGCCACCGGCAAGGAACGAGCCGGGCAGCAGAAACCGGTGATCGCCTCCCCACGACAGTCGCAGTGCGTGCGGTACGACGAGGCCGACGAAGCCGATGACGCCGCAGGCGGCAACCGAAGCAGCGACGATGAGCGATGCGACGACGAAGCCGGCGACCTTGACCCGATCCGCCCGGATGCCGAGATAGACCGCGGTGTCATCTCCGAGCGCCAGCAGGTTGAACGCCCGGCCGAGCGCAACCATGAACAGCGCCATCGGGACAATGTAGATGGCTTCGAGCGTGACGACCGGCCAGCTGGCGGTCGCGAGACTGCCCATCATCCAGAACATCGCCGACCTGAAGCTCTCGAGGTCCGAGAACGTGAGCAGCAGCAGGATGAGCGCATTGAAGAACGCGCCGAGCACCACCCCGCCAAGCAGCAGGACTCGCGTATCGAATTCACGGCCCACGCGGATCGCGATCCAGAACAGCAGCCCGATTGCCGCCAGGGCGCCGGCGAACGCGGCGATCGGCAGGCTCCACGTTGCGGCCGCCGCAACACCGGACACCATGGCGAGGACGGCGCCGACCGCGGCACCGCCGGACACGCCGAGCACGTACGGTTCGGCAAGCGGATTGCGCAGCAGCGCCTGGAACGTGGCGCCGGCCAGGGCCAGTCCGCCACCGACGAGAGCGGCCAGCAGCGTGCGTGGCAGGCGCAGCTCGAGGACGATCGCGCGACTGGCTGGATCTCCGCCGCCGGTCAGCACCTCCATCAGCGATGTCGACGTCAACTGCGCCGGCCCGGTGCCCATGCTGACGAGCATGGCGAAGAACAGCATGCCTGCGAGGATCACCAGCCGCAGCGGCGTCGAATCACTGATTGACGGGATCGGGCGGTCATCCGCCGACGCGAGCGTTCTCACGGCGTCATCGCCCCGGGATGGATCGCACGTGCCAGGACGCGGACGGCCTCGATGAGTCCCGGGCCCGGTCGGTTGAACTGCGATGCATCCAGCACGCGGACCCGTCCCTGCCGCACGGCATCGAGGCGACGCAGCCCCGGCATGGTGAGAAGTCGCCTGTGCACCTCCTCACCGGATTCCGGGACGGCGATCAGCAGTACGTCCGGCCGGCGCGCAACGATCTCCTCGACGCTGACCGGCGGCCATGCGCTCGGCGCGTCGGCCAGCACATTGTGCCCGCCCGCAATGCTGATCAGCTCATCAATGAACGAACCGGTTCCGGCTGCCACGGGCGGGTCCAGCCCGATGAGGTACACGACATCGACGACGGGTCGGTCGGCCACGGCTTCACGGACATCCGAGATGGCGGCATCGAGCGCGCCCACCAGCGAATCCGTGCTCGCCCGCAGTCCGAGCAGAGTGCCGAGGTGCTCGACGCCACGACGCATGTCATCGAGTGTCTCGATCGTCGACGTGTAGACGGGGACCCCGAGTTCGGCGAGCCGCGTCACGACGGTCCGCGACTGTCGGTCCGGCCACGCGATCACGAGATCAGCCTCGCGCTGGATGAGCCACTCCACGCTCGGCGTCAATGCATCCTCGAGTGACGGCAGATCCGCGATGCGCGGGTCGGTGTCGTAACGCGTGCGGGCGACGAGGCGGTCGGATGCACCGATCGCGATCACGACGTCCGTCATGGACGGGATGAGTGACACGACCCGCTGCGCGGGCGACGGCAGCTCGACCGTGCGTCCGGCGTCATCGGTAACCACGATCGGAGCGGCCGGGCCGGGTTCGGGCGCTGGCCGGTCACACGTGGTCGCTGCCGCCGCCACCAGCACAAGGCCGATCATGGAAGGACGAGCCCGCCGGCCGCGCGTTCGACGCGCAGGGACCGCGGTTGCTTCCGTCGTCATCGACCCGCTCCGTGACGCGAGCGGCACTGGTGGAACGCGTTTCAGTTGCCGTCGCGCACGGCCGTGATCCTGACGATCACGGCGTCGTCGTCCGGGAGCTGACCGACCGCGCGCAGACGGCGTACCAGTTCCCGCCAGTTCGGATCGACTGCGTACGCCCTGCGGAACAGCGGCAATGACTCGTCCACCCGGCCGGCGTTCACGAGCGCGACGGCGTGCCAGAACACCATCTCGCCGTTCGTCGCCTCGTCCGGTACCATCGAAGCTGCCGTCGAATACTCGCGCAGCGCGCCATCGACATCGCCGTTCGTCACCGCCTCATCACCGGCATTCATGTGCTGGTAGGCGCGCGCGAGGTGCACGAGCCGACGCAGCTCGGCGACAGGATGCGGATTGTCCTCGACCCGGAGATCGAACAATCGGTCTTCCCATGGCCGGCCGCTGGGGGTACCCGAAACGACGATGATCGCTGCGGACTGACGGCCACGGATGTCGCCACCTTCACCCTGCGCCGCTTCGAGCGCGGCCAGAAGCCGTTCGGCCAAATCACCCTTCGACGACTCGTACGCCCGCGCCATCGCAGCCGGCACGGTCGAATCGAGCATCATGTTGGCCTGGACGGAATAGCCTTTACCGATGTGATGGCTGGCGTTCGCAATGTCCATATCGCCGGTATGAGCGGCTACAATGCCGTGTGCATCGACGATCGCGACCTGTCGGACCTCGGGATGCGGGTCGGCGGCGACCAGACCGCGCAAGGCCTCTTCGGCCGTACGACCGGCCTCCATCATCTCGAGCGCGAGCGGGCCGTAGCTGACTTCCACGAACGATTGCGTGGCGACGGCGCCGACGCCGGCCTTCGCCCAGGGCACGAGTGGTCCGACGCTGAACCAGTGAGACTGGACGGCCACGCCGAGCTGGCCGGACGCCGAGTCACGGGCGACAATCGAGTAGGTGCTCACCGGCCGTTGCGCCGACACGGGCGTTGCCAGAGCCGCGACCACCAGCGCGAGAAGGGGCATCCCGGCAGTCCCTGTTTGGAGCCTCACACGTTGCACGGCGGTCCTCCGGTCGTCATCCGAGTCCATGTCCGAAGCGGTTGCAGCGGGCGTGGTGGAACGTGCGGGTTCGATCACGAACCCGTCGATGTCATGCCTCCGCCGGTGTCCGCAGGCGGTCTCGTGGCTGGTGGCGGCGGTTGTGCGCCCTGCTCGACGGTCGAATCCGGAGAGACGGGCGCGGGGCGCTCGCACCGGCTCGAGAACACACTGCGCCACTTGCCATCAGCTGTTCGCGAGACTGCCTCATACCAGGCATCCATGGTGCCGAACACACGCAGGAGCAGATCAGGCGAATCGTCGCGGTTCCAGTCGAGGAAGTCCACCATCTCCGGTGCCGCCTTGCCGCCCGACGCGTAGTCACGCACCGACACGAAAACGGTATCGAAGCTCAGCTGGCCGGGTACCGCGACGAAGAAGACGGCGTCACCGACATCATCGAGGCCGGACCCGAGCGTGTCATCCACCAGGTAGGTGGCGGTAAAGCCGGGGTCCTGGGAGCCCGATACCGCGAACGGCTGGATACGGGCACGCGCACGATCCCAGTCGTTCGGTCGTTTCAGGCCGCGCGACACGATGATCTTGTCGGCATACACGTCGGCCAGCAGGCGCATGGTCGTGGTCGACTTCAGCGCGGGTGGAGACCGCCGCTGGATCTGGGGCGCCTGCACGCGCGCAACCGCCAGGAACTCGCTGACGCCCTCAGCCGCCTGGCCGAGTTCGAGCACGCCTTCACCGCGAGGCATGGGACGGCACAGCGACTCGTCGATAGTCGATGACTGCGTGATGAACGTTCCGGCGCGGACGCCATGGTGGAACAGCACGAACTCGGAACCCTGACGCAGGTTCGCGGAGGCGAGAGCGCTGGCGTACGCCATGTCATCGGCAATGGCGCGCAACGGCAGCAGCGTGTCACCGGAGATCTCCGCGACGGGCATGATCGCGGCATTGTCGCCCGCGGTCCGGACGTGGTAGAGGATCGGACCTTCGGGCATGCGTTCAGCGCCCGGCTCGACGCCGGGTTCGGGTGCTTCGTTCGCCTTGGCGGGCGGCGGCACGACCGTGATGTCCGCGCCGCCCCAACTCACGTTGTCGCAGGCTGCGAGACACGTTAGAATCAGGCAGCCGGCCACCGGGGCATGCTTGATGACCGCCTCCTTGCTCCGCGATCGAACGGCATTTGAGAAGTCTCGCAAGGTACAGTCTTTCAGAGGCGCGAAGCAACCGACCAGGCCGGCGCCCACCACCCGGACCGGGCCCGCTCGCGCGGAGCCGGGGCCATCCGCACAGGAAGCATGGCGATCGATCCATCCGAGTTCCGCAGGGTCCTTGGCCACTGGGTCACGGGTGTCGCGGTCGTCGCATCGCGTTCGCCCGACGGTGAGCCGTGCGGCTTCACGGCCAACGCCTTCACATCGCTTTCACTGGATCCGCCGCTCATCCTCGTGTGCGTGGATCGGGCCGGCAACTCGCATGGCAGCATCAGTGCCGCGGGTGTCTTCACGGTGAACGTGCTGGGCTCCGGCGATGAGCGGCTCGCTCGCCGTTTCGCCCTGACCGATTCGGACGGCAAGTTCGAAGGCGTCGCCTGGACGACGGCCAGCACCGGCGCTCCCGTGCTCGAAGACGCGCTGGCCTGGGTCGACTGCACGGTCCACAGCCAGGTGGATGGCGGCGATCACACGATCTTCATCGGCCATGTCGTCGCCGCCAATGCGGTGGACGACGAGCCTCTCATCTACTATCGCGGCGGGTACGGCCGCTTCGCACCCTGATCGTGCAGCCCGGATCCCGGCGGCGAGATGCCGGACCCGTGACGATGGTGCAGCTGTTCGCCGTCGGCACCGCGATCGGTCTTGCCATGACCGCCGGCCTGGCCCTGCTGCTCTACACGGGCGGCGGATTCCTGCGTGCGGCCGGGTTCCTCACGGCGCTCGTGTTCGGTACGATCGGCATCGGGATATGGGCTGGCGACCCATCCCGTTCACGGCCGCGGCGCCGATTGCGCTGGGCACTTTCGGCTCTCGCGTTCGTCGCGGCGGGCGGCTTCGCCCTGGTCTGGAACCTCAGCTCGCCGCTGCGGGCATCGACTTTCGGTGCCGGCCTGGGTGCCCTGTTGATTCTGGCGGAGCCGGCATACGCCGCCGGTACGCTGCTGGCCATGCTGACACCGGGTGGCCGGTCAGGCGCGCCGCTGGCGCTGGCCGGGATCGCGACCGGCGCCCTGCTCGCCACGACCATCGTGATCCCGCAGATCGATGCGCCGATGGTCTTCTTCGCCGCCGCCGCCGCAACCCTGATCGCGGGACTGCTGCCCGCGGAACGCGAGGACGAGGACGAAATGAACGCCGACATCCGCGACACGGCCGTACTCATCACGGGCGTCAGCGACCGGGGCCAGGTCGGCTTCGCCGTTGCCGAACGGTTTCTGCGCGAAGGCGCCCGCGTCCTGATCACGGCACGGCGCGATTCCGTGCTCGCGATCGCGCAGGAACTGGCCGGCCTCGGCGACGTCTCCGCCGTCACGGCCGACCTCACGAGCGATGAGGACGTCGAAGGCCTGATCGGCGCCGTGCGCGAACGGCTCGGCGGGCTCGATGCCGTCATCAACGTCGCCGGAGGGCTGTCCGTCATCAAGGCGCTGTCCGACACGACCGCCGATGAATGGGAGGCCGAGATGAGCCGCAATGCCGAGACCGTGTTGCGCGTGAGCAGCGCGGCATTGCCGTTGTTGCGCGAAAGCGGTGGCGCAATCGTCAATTTTGCTTCGCCTGCCGGTCTTCGGGCCGTCCGGAAGCTCGGCGCGTACAGCGCCGCCAAGGCCGCTGTCGTCGCGATGACGCGCGCGCTCGCGCTCGAGGAGAAAGTCAACGGCGTGCGCGTCAACGCGATCGCGCCCGGCATGATCGATACCGAGCAGAACCGTGCCTCCATGGACGATCCGGAATCGGCGAGCTTCGTCAGCCGTGAGGCGATCGCGGAAGTCGTGCTGTTCCTGGCGAGCGACCTGTCATCCGGCATATCCGGCGAGACCATCCACGTCATGGGCGAGGCGCTGCATTGAGACTCGCTCATCTGGCCGATCTGCACCTCGGGTTCCGCGCATATCATCGCCTCGTTGCCGGTGACCATGGTTGCGACGCTCCGCGTTTCAATGCTCGCGAAGCCGATGTCTCGAACGCGTTCCGCGGCGCGCTCGATCGCATCATCGAGCTTGATGTCGACCTGGTTCTCGTGGCCGGTGATGTCTTCCACACCGTTCGTCCGTCGAACGCCGCCATTGCCGACGCGTTCCGTCAGTTCGCGCGGCTGCATGCCGCACTGCCGGACTCGCCTGTGGTGATCATTGCCGGCAACCACGACTCGCCGCGGGCCGTCGAGACCGGCAGCATTCTGGCTCTGTTGCGAGAGATCCCGAACGTCCACGTCGTCGACCGCGAAGCAAGCGTGATCGAGTTCCCGAACCTCGACACGGCCGTGATGTGCCTGCCGCACAATGCGCTCACCGGTGGCGGCCTTGGCAGCATCGATCCGACGACCGACGCGGAGATACAGGTGCTGCTGATGCACGCGACCGTGCGCGGCGAGGAAGTCGATCGGATGCTCGGCTACGTGAGCGAGTTCGGTGGCGCGCAGATCGACCTGGCCGACATCCGGGTCGAACGCTGGGACTATGTAGCGCTCGGCCACTACCACATTGCGACCCGGCTCGCACCGAACATGTGGTATGCCGGCTCGATCGAGCGCACGTCGACCAATATCTGGATCGAGACGGGACCCAAGGGATTCGTGACCTGGGACTCACAGCGGCGCGAGTGCGAGTTCCACGCAGTGCCGACTCGCCCGGTCGTCGACCTGGCCCGTTTCTCCGCATGGTTGCCCGCCGAGAACCGGTTCATGGACGCCGCCGAAGTCGACCGCGCCGTTCGCGAGCGGGTCGATGGCATCAGTGGCGGCATCGAGGACAGGATCGTCAGGCTCATCATCGACGACGTGCCCCGCGACCTGTTCCGCGACCTCGACCACCGGCGGTTGCGGGATTACCGCGCCCGAGCGCTCCACTTCCACCTGGATGCGCGACGGCCGGCGCGGCGGATCCCGGTGGAAGTTCAGCGTGGCACGGTTCCGAAGCCGCTCGAGGATGAGGTGGCCGAGTTCCTGGCCACGGACTGGCAGCCGACTTCGGGGGATATCCGTCGCGAACGCCTGATCGAGCTGACGCGTCACTATCTCGAGCTTTCGGGCGACGACCCGGATGAGCCACTCATCGAAACGCTGCGGGACGACTGACGCATGCGTCTCATCAGTCTCGACCTGACCAATTTTCGGCAGCATGCGGACACCTCGATCCGGTTCCGGCCCGGTCTGACCGGCATCATCGGACCGAACGGCGCGGGCAAGAGCACCATCCTCGAAGCCATCACATGGGCCATTTACGGCGCCGCGGCCGCTCGCGGAACGAATGACACGATCCGTTTCGCCCGGTCCGGCAAGCGCCGCCGCGTCGAGGTCGAGCTGGTCTTCGGACTGGGTGGCCACGAGTACCGCGTCGCACGCACGCTGCGCGATGCGACCGTGACCATCGATGGCGCAGCCGTACCCGCCGCAACCGGCGTTGCCGGCGCCACGGACTACCTGCGCGGCCGTCTCGGCATGAACCGCGAAGAGTTCTTCAACACGTACTTCACCGGCCAGAAGGAGTTGCAGTTCCTGGCCAACATGGGACCGGCACAGCGGGCCCGGTTTCTCAACCGGCTGCTCGGCTACGAGCGGCTCCGGCTGGCACAGGAACGGGTCCGCGAGATGCGCCGTCAGCTTGGCCGCGAGCTGACGGGTCTGCGGTCCGGTCAGGCCGACCCGGTGGCGCTCGAGCGTGAGATCGAAGCCGCACGCGAACGCCTCGACGTTGCCGGCCTCGATCTCGAGACGGCCGAGGCGGAGCGCAAGGCAGCCGGTGAACGCATGGTCGAGGTCGTACCTCGCTGGCTTGCGGCACAACAGCGACGCGACGCCGCCCGCGAGAACGCACACGCGCTCGAGTCGGCACGCAAGGATCTCGATGCAGCCGAGCGCGACATCGATCGAGTGACCCGCGCACTGGACTCCATTGCCGATGCGGCAGGCGAGCTTGCCGACGTCGAGACGCGGACCGGGAATCTGCCGGCCGCCACCGAGGACAACGAACGGCTCATCGAATTGCGCCGCGCCCATGAACGGCGAGAGATCCTCGCATCGACCGCCGCATCGATCCGGGAAGAGCTGACCCTCATAATGGCCCGACTCGAGACACTCGAACGCGTCCCCGAACTTGTCGGCCAGTACACGGACGAGCTGGCCGATACGCGCACGGAATTCGAGTCAGCGCAGGCGGAAGCCGATCGCTTGCGCTCCGAGTGGTCGAACCGCAGACAGGAGACCGCGACCCGCCTGCGCTCGTACAGGGAACGCGCCCGCGAACTGAAGGACAAGATCACCGAACTCCGCGATGCAGGCCCCGATGGTACCTGCCCGACCTGCCGCAGACCGCTGCGCGACGAGTTCGACGCTGTACTCGGTCGCCTCGAAGACGAATATCTCGGGCTTGTCCAGGACGGCAAATGGTTCGGCGCGCGGGAGAAACAGCTCGAGACGAAACCCGACGATGTCGCTGCCGCCGAAGCGCGGCGGGACACGCTTCGCGCGGCGCTCGACGAGCAGACGCAGCGGCTGGCCCGCTGCGAGCAGGCCGTTCAGGAGGTCTGGACGCTCGGTGCGGAACGGTCCGGCAAGGAGAAACGCCTGGCCGTGCTCGAATCCGAGGTCTCCGATCTGCCGACCGGCTACGATGCCGAGGCGCACCGGGCCGCGCAGGAACGCCTCGACGAGCTGCGACATCTCGAGAACCGGGCCGCCGCACTGCGATCGGTCGTGGCCAGCCGTGAAGCCCACGAAACCGAACTTCAGGATGCGAAGAGGCGCGCCGCAGACGCCCGCCGTCGCCAAACGCGTTTGTCGAAGCAGGCCGAAACGCTTCAGCACAGTGAAGAGGAGTACTCGGCGATCCGCACCGAACACGAGGCCGCGCAGCGCCACCTCCATGCGACGGAGCTGCGGGCGGTCGAGCTGAGTGGCAGGGTCCAGGCGGCGGAGGAAGCTCGGCGTGCAGCCATGCGCGAACTCGACAGCCATCGGAGACGGGAGGAATCAGCGCGCGGCCTCGAGCTCGACCTGCGCCATCACAACGATCTCGACACCGCGATCACTCGCCTGCGACAGGATCTGAACGCCCGCGTGCGACCCGAGCTGAGCGAACTCGCGAGCGCGTTCCTGACGGACATCACGGACGGCAGATACACGGCGATCGAGATCGACGACGACTACAACCTGATGGTGCTCGATGAGGGTGAGGAGAAGCCGGTCATCAGTGGCGGTGAGGAGGACATCGCGAACCTCGTGCTGCGGCTCGCGATCAGCCAGATGATCGCCGAGAGGGCAGGCCAGCAACTCTCGATCCTGATTCTGGACGAGGTCTTCGGCTCGCTCGACATCGAGCACCGCGATGCCGTCGTGCAGTTGCTGCACAGACTCGAAGGCCGCTTCGAGCAGGTCATTCTGATCACGCACGTGGATGGGATACGCGAAGGTCTCGACAACGTGTTGCGTGTCGAGTTCGACGAGCGGTCAGGTGCCAGCCGGGTGGTCGAGGAATCCGCATCGGGTGCGCCCTGGACGCCTCAGCTCGTATAGAGGCACAGGCGGCCGCTCCGACTCACGTCCTGATCCCGCCGCTGTCGAAGACCGGAGCGCAGACACGCTGCTCGCCGCCGGCGAAGCTGCCTCAGCGCGCCGCTTCCTCCCGCGCGTAACCCAGGTTGAGGAACGACTCCGCTCGACGCGTGTGCGCCGCCGCGGCCGCGGGCTTGCCCAGCGCCGCGTACGCCTGCGCAAGGCCATAATGCGTGAATCCGTAGTAGAACGGTATTCCTTCAGTCGCCGCATCGACCCAGTGCGTCCAGTTGTCCGGGAAGCCGCCGCGGTGGACGAAGATGTTGGTCACCAGCTCTTCGGTCTTCGTCACATCGAGGTACGGCCCGGTAACGCTCGCTACCTGCGCATCCGGCGCCATCCAGATGCCGGCGGCGGAATCCGGCTGCACCGGTCCGTTGTTCAGCTTGTACGTGACGCCCTGTCGGATCAGGTACGACCTCAGCCGCAGCTCGTTGTACGACTGCGTCGTCATCGCGAAATGGACGGGGCGGTCGCCAATGGCCGTCTGGATCATTGACGCCATGAACATGTCCGAGGGAATGATCAGATCGTTCTTCGGCAGCGTCGTAGACACCAGACCGGCAGTGAACGACTGCGCTTCGGACAGGTTGTAGGGCGGCGTGTTCGCAACCTGATTGATCTCCTGGTCCGTGAACTCGACGATGGACCGCGTCGGTGGACGATGGCCGGGTCCCGGATCCTCGACCGGAACACCGGCACTGTCCGCCGGCTGGAGCATCCGCGCGTACATCTCCGGTCCCCGATCCGGCTCGTACGGCCGCTGGCATATGATCCGTGTCGGATCCGACATCGGATCCTGGCCGGGCCTGCACGGCGTTGTCAGTGCGCGAATCTGTTTCACGTACCATGGCGTGTTCAGGTAGCTCATCACCATGACCGTGACGTCGCGGCGGATGCCTTCGACCTCCTGGAGGTACCACAGCGGGAAGGTGTCGTTGTCTCCGTTCGTGAACAGGATGCCGTACGGATCCACACTCATGAGCGTGTTGTACGCCCAGTCGCGTGCCGTGTAGTCGCGGGCGCGTGACGCCCACGGCCAGTTGAGGATCATTGGCAGCAGTGCGACGAGGAGGACCGGCGCGGTCAGCAGCTCGGCCGCGGACCGGTCACGGTGCTGCCTCATCCGCTCCGTCAGATCCTGCCAGATCGCCGCCAGCCCCATGCCGGCCCACAGACCCCACAAGGAGAAGCTGACAATGAAGAAGTAGTCGCGTTCGCGTACCTCGCGCAGCTCGGTTGCGCCCTGCGGTCCGCCCACCAGCGACAACAGGTCCTGCTTCATCAGAGAGGTCGGCAGCGAATACCCGTACTTGAAGTTCAGATAGAACGTCAGTCCGAGCGACAGTGTGGCGAAGAGGATGGCGACATACGCGAAACTGATGCGATCGCGTTGCGCGTGAGCCCATGCGCCGACGATTCCCAGAATCGCGAACAGCAGAGTGAAGAAGGGCCGGAACCCGCCGAACCAGCTCAGATTGCCCGCAACGGAGCGCGCCCACTGCCAGTCGAAATACTCAGCATAATTGAGTATCTGTCGCGTGAACAGATGAGCGTCACGCGGCGAGAAGTCGATCGGATTCACCAGGACGTCCGGCTTGTCGTACTGCTTCCGCTCGAGCGATGCGGACAGGTCGGCACAGCCGGCACGTCCCATTGTCACAATGCTCTCGAGCGCGCTGCCGACGGTCGGACACGTCGGATCCGCCTCGTTGATCAACGGATCCTGACCGGCCCGGATCGGCAGGACCAGATGGATCGAAAGACCGACCACACCCGCGAGGACCGCCGCGGCGTACAGCTTCCAGTTCAACAGCGTGCGTGGATGCACCAGCAGGATGAAGACGAGCAGTGCGGGTGCGACGAGGAACGCCATCAGGTGGTTGCCGACCGACAATGCCAGGATGAACGCCATCAGCAGCAGCAGATTGTCGTCCTTGCCCTCGCCCAGGCGATCCCGCCAGCGGAACGCCAGCCAGGAAAGGAGGGAAATGGTCAGCAGTGAGACGGTGTAGACCTTCTCGTTGACGTTCGACTGGTTCCATACCGTGAACGCGGTCGCGCTCGCCAGAACCGCAACGGCCGCACCGGCCAGCCGGAACCGGCGGCTGTCCGAAGAGAAGGCGAGGATCCGGTGGACGAGCAGGAACCAGAAGCCGTGCGCGAGCGCACTCATCGCCGCGCTGAACAGGTTGATCCGGACGGCGACGGGCAGACCGAGCGGAGAGAGGAAGATGTCCCAGGCGCGGGCGAGCACAACGAACAGCGGGTTCCCGGGCGGATGCGGGATGCCGAGAATGTGCGCCGTCGCGATGTACTCGCTCGTGTCCCAGAACTGCGTGGTCCGGGCGAGCGTCAACGCATACAACGCAAATACGCCGAGAGTGGCCAGCGCGCCGGCCAGGTAGGGCGGTTTGCAGGAGCCGGCATCCGCCCGGTTCAACTCCGGTGCGGGCCGGCCGGGTTCCGCCATCATCGGCGCGTTTTCGGCCTGGCGCGCCCGGGGTCTGCGATTCGGCTGTTTGCTCATGAATCTTTCAAGGTAACGCAATCGGTCCGGCGTGCTCAACCACTCGAGCCATCAGCCAGCAGACTGCCGTCATCGAGGACGGTCGCGGTCCAGCCGGGCGGAAGCCAGAGAGTCGACGAGTACTCGATCACGATGCAGGGCCCGGCGAGGCACTGGCCGGCGAGCAGCGTTTCACGACGATAGTGGGCGGACTTGACTCGCGACCCCTGGAACCCGACGAAACCGACGCCAGCCGGCTCGGGTTCACCGGAGGCCCGGTCGATGGCGGGCACGCTCGGCCGTACACCCTGCGCCAGCGCTTCGACGTGCAGTGTGACTGCTTCGACCACGGCGTCGGCACGGTCGAAGCCGTAGCGCGTGCGATGCGCACCATTGAACCGGTCGATCCAGCCCGGCCCCGCCGGCACCGAAAGCTCGAAGCTCTGGCCGCGGTATCGTGCATCGACCGTCCGGCGTACAACGATCGCTTCATCGGCGATGCCCTCGACCGCCATGGCCCTGCGCGCGCTCGCTTCCAGCTCGTCGAATGCCGGCTCCATTCGCGGTTCGTTCTCCGCCCCGGCCCAGAGCACGGTTCGTGAGACGTCCTTGCGGATCGGCGCCACGAGCATGCCGAACGCGGACAGCACACCGGGGTCCGGCGGGATCAGAACGCGCGGGATGCCGAGCCGTCCCGCCAGTGCGGCGGCGTGCAGCCCTGCCGCGCCGCCGAACGGCACGAGCGTGAATTCGGCCGGATCGTAGCCGCGCTCGACGCTGATCACCCGCAGAGCCCGCTCCATTGAGGCGTTCGCAACGGATATGACACCTTCCGCGGCGCCGTCCGCGTCGGTGCCCAGCTCTTGCGCGAGCGCCGCCAGCGGGCCGGCGATCGCGCCGGCGTCCAGCCCGCCCGGGCCGACCGGTTCACCAGCCCGGTCCGACTCGGCCGCCGTCAGGGAGTGCCGCCAGCTCGCCGCGGGCAGCCGGCCCAGAAAGACGTTGGCGTCCGTGACGGTGATTGCCGCTCCGCCGAGCCCGTAGCAGATCGGTCCCGGCACCGCGCCCGCGCTTTCCGGACCGACGTGAAGCGCGCCGCCGGTATCGAGATGGGCGATCGAGCCGCCGCCGGCGCCGACCGTGTGCACATCGAGGACGCGTATCGCGACCGGCAGACCCGCAATCGTGAATTCCCGCGTGTCGAGCGGTCGGCCCGGACAGAGCGAGACGTCCGTCGAGGTCCCGCCCATGTCGAACGTGATGATTCGCTCGATCCCGGCTCGACGGGCGACCTCGAGAGCACCGATCACTCCGCCCGCCGGACCCGACAGCACGGTATGCACCGGTTCACGGCGGGCCCGGCTGACCGGCAAGGCGCCGCCACCCGAGCCCATGATCCTGACGCGCGCGGCGCCCGATTCCCGCTCGACTCGCCCGAGGTAACCGTCCATCAGGGGTGCGACGTACGCGTTCACGACCGTCGTCGCCATGCGCTCATACTCGCGGAACTCCGGCAGCAGCGCGCTCGAGACCGACACCGGAACACCCAGCCCTTCCAGTGCGCCAGCGACTTTCCGCTCGTGCTCCGGATTCGCGTAGCTGTGAAGCAGACAGACAGCCACGGCCTCGACATCGCGCAGTCGTTCGCCCAGCGCCTCCAGCTCCGCTTCGACGAGCGGCTCGATCTCTTCACCCCGCGGGCCGAGCCGGCCGGTCACGCCGTGACGCGCCTCCGGCGGAACGAGCGACGGCGGGCGCGTACCGACCAGCGCGTACAGCTGCGGCCGGTTCTGGCGGCCGATCTCGATCAGATCCTCGAAGCCGGCGTTGATCACGAGACCGACTCGCGCGCCGCGGCGCTCCAGCAGCGCGTTCGTCGCAACCGTCGAACCATGGAGCAGCACCAGCGCTTCGCCGGTCGGTTCCACGACGTCGTCACCCGACATCCCGGCAATGCCGCGCAACAACGCCTGCGCGGGGTCCGCCGGCGTCGAGGCCACCTTGCTCACACGCAATCGACCGTTCCGCCAGTGCACGACATCCGTGAACGTGCCGCCCGTGTCGATCGCGATGATTGACACTTCTCCACGTCCACTCGATCTTGTGTCGCTCAATGCTCGAGCCCGCTTTCGATGAATTCGTCCGGCTCGCGACGACCGCTCCCAACGTTCCGGTCAGTCGCGAGCTGCTGTTCGATTCGCAGACCGCCGTCACGGCATACGCCAGACTCGGCCGCCCGTACGAACCGGCCGACGGCCCCCGCTTCGGGTTCCTGCTCGAATCGCTCGTCGGCGGGGAGAAATGGGCGCGCTGGACCTTCCTCGGCGCAATGCCCTCCGGCGCATGGCGACTCGAGTCCGGTGGCCGCGTCGCGACCTGGTCGCCGGCCACCGGCTGGTCCGATCCCGTTCATCACGCCGACCCGCTCGCCGACCTCGATCGCATCCTCCGCGATCGCGCCATCGCCCATGTGCCAGGCCTGCCTCGATTCGTCGGCGGCGCCGTAGGTTACCTCGGCTATGACGTGATCCGCTACATCGAGCGTCTACCGAGCCCGCCCGACGATGACCTCGGCCTGCCCGAAGCCCTGCTCCTCTTCACCGACATCGTCCTCGCAATCGACAACGTGTTCGGTCGTGCCCGCGCCATCGCAACCGTCAACGTCGATGGGGCCGGGTCCGGCGCCGAGCTGCGCAGGCGATACGACGAAGCCGCCGCGCGCATCGACGACGTGATACGTGCGCTCGACAGACCGGTCGCCATTCCGACCATCGATGCCGCCGCCAGGAAAGGACCGCTGAGGCCCGCCGTCAGCACCATGACTCGCTCCGCCTTCGAGACCCGCGTCGAGCGCATCCGCGAATACATCCGGGCCGGCGATGCCTTCCAGGTCGTCCTCAGCCAACGCCTCGACACACCCCTCGACGCCAGACCCTTCGACCTCTACCGCGTGCTCCGGTCGCTCAACCCATCGCCCTACCTCTACTACCTCGAACTCGACGACATCGCGCTCGTCGGATCCTCACCAGAAGTCATGGTCAGGCTCGAAGACCGCCGCGTCACCGTCCGGCCCATCGCCGGTACCCGACCACGCGGCCGCAATGACGACGAGGATGCGGCGCTCACCGCCGAGCTGCTCGCCGACCAGAAGGAATGCGCAGAACACCTGATGCTCGTCGACCTCGGCCGCAACGACGTCGGTCGCATCTCGACCTGGGGCTCCGTTCGCGTCTCCGAATTCATGAACGTCGAACGCTACAGTCACGTCCTCCACATGGTCAGTCAGGTCGACGGGGACCTCGCCCCGGGACGCTCCGCCCTCGACGTGTTCCGCGCCTGCTTCCCGGCCGGAACCGTCTCCGGCGCGCCGAAAGTCCGAGCAATGCAGATCATTGATGAGCTCGAACCACTGCGCCGCGGCCCGTACGCCGGCGCGGTCGGCTACTTCGCATGGGGCGGCGATGCAATGGATACCGCCATCGCCATTCGCACGCTCGTCGCCACACAGGGCAGGGCCAGTGTCCAGGCCGGTGCCGGCATCGTCGCCGACTCGGTTCCATCGACGGAATTCGAGGAAACGCTGGCCAAGGCGGGTGCCCTGCTGCGCGTTCTGGGCAGTGTCAGGCCGGCGAGCGATTGAATCGCAGCCACCATCGTACACCAGAGTCGCCAACCAGAATGTGGGCAGCCGATCATGTAGTAACGCGCGCATAGTAACGCGCGCACGGGTGTCGGGTCGCCATGGCCGGTCGGGCGATTGCCGGTCTGTCGCGGTCGGAATCGGCAATGAACTGAGCGCCCGACCTTCAGTCGTTGACGGCGTCACGCAACGGGTGTCTTGCGCGTTCCGCTTGTGAGTACGCGGCCGGTGTCCAGCATGAGGAAAGCGCGCGGCCCTCCCCGGAACTGGAGCGAAGGGATACCACTTGGCAGGCGACAGTGCCCGGCAACAGGGTGCGGCGGCCACGTCGTCGTCCGGCTTTGACCGCGACGCCCGGAACGGACTCCGGAATTCGCGAGTCCGGCCACACCTCGTTTCAGCGCACGACTTCGAAGACGGTCTCGCTCGAGGCCTGTTCGCCGGTCCGGTCGTTGGTGACGGTGATGGTCATGCGGTAGCGGCCGGGCGGCAGGTCGGAACCGAGGTCGCGGAGTTCGCGAGTGGATTCATCCGCGGCGAGTCGTGCGCGGTTCTCGAAACGCAGCTCGATGCCGGGGCCGTCGAAACCGAGCAGCCGCTTGATGCCGCCGAAGAGGCCGCCGCGACTGGCCGATTCGACGCGCAGATGTGTGCGGTAGGGGTCGTCGGCCTTCAGGTTGTAGACTTCATAGAAGAGCGTGAACGGGTGGTCGGGCTGGAACTGTCGGGGCAGTGTGACGTCGAGTGTAAGGTCGCCTCGGGACCATCCGCCGCGGCTGTCGGGCGTGGCGAGGACGAGGTCACTGATCTGGAGTCCGGAACCCGTGTAGTCCTTGAGGCGGGTGGCGCCGGCCTCGAGCGTACCGGCGCCGATCGGCGTACTGCGAGCCACGACGCGATAGACGGTGTGTTCGGATGGCACGACAGGCAGAGTGGCATAGGCGCGCACGAATTCATCAGGCCCGAGCGTGTGATCCGGACGGATCTCGATCGTCGTATCCTTCCGCGTGACCTCATCGGTCAGTGTGTCCATGAGTATGACGGAAATGCCAATCGGATAGAGGACGTGATCCCCTTCCTCGATGGCGGCGAGGTCGGCGGCCCGCGCGGCGAAGGCGGCGGTCAGGTCGGTACGGCCGTACGGCGCACGGAAGGTGAACAGGTCGTAATGGAAGGGCAGCGGGCGCTCGAAACCAGCCACGAACGTGTCGCCGGACAGCGAGTTGCGCGCTTCGCGCCGATAGTCGGCGTCGACGTCGGAGACCATCGTGCGGAGCATGCTGCGGACGCCGCCACCATCGGCGATGCGCGCATTGCGGAGTGTGGCGAGCTCGACCGGCAATTGCGCGGCGATCGCCTGGTAGCGGGGCTCGAAGGGGGCGCGGTCGGAGATCAGCGCGATGACCGCGCGGTCGAAGCGCGACTTGTTGCCGATCGGGTCGAGGGTCGGGTCCATGGCTTCGAGCAGGTCACGGACGAGGCTGAAGTCGCGCGATCCGCGCAGGGCGACGAAGTGGAAGAGCTGGTTGCCGCCCTCAGGGCCGGGATAGACCCATGTCTCGTTCAGGAGCAGACCATCCCCCCGAGACCGGACGACGGTCAGCGGCAGGCCGAGCTTCAGCAGGACGAGGCCACGGTCGTCGAACGGGCTGTTCTCGACGCGCGACTCGCTCAGGAGCACACCCGGGCCATTGACGCCGCGGCGGCTGTTGCGAAGGTAGTCGCGCCGAGCGAGCGCGAGTCGCTGATAGTGCGCCGCGAGGCGCTGCGATTCCGTGGTGCCGCTCTCGGCCGCGCGCCGGCTCCAGAATCGTTCGATCCACATCCGCCTGGTGGTGACGCCATCGG
>Ga0055448_10000051_pt1 | contig 24847 bp, 25 predicted proteins | sample China_Galinas_PW_4_FD_57744 | JGI IMG/M metagenome (GOLD analysis project Ga0055448, IMG submission 57744) | Wetland microbial communities from San Francisco Bay, California, USA, that impact long-term carbon sequestration - China_Galinas_PWA_D2 | ecosystem: Environmental > Aquatic > Marine >... | reverse complement strand
CTGCTGGGAGCCGGTCGCGCATTCTCGAACGCGTTCGATGCGGGAGAGACCCGCTACGCCCTGGCCGGCGGCGCGGCGGTCCGGCTGAACGAACACATCGCGGTCGCCGCGGACTACGCGAAGCTGACGCAGCTCGACGAGAGTGAGGGCAAGGCGGCGTGGAGCGTTGGCGTGCAGATGGCGATTCCGTACACGCCGCACACTCTGTCGTTGCAGGCGAGCAATGCGGCGACTACGACTCTCGAGGGTGCATCGATCGGAGGGGACGGCACGCGCTGGGGCTTCGAGTTCACGGTACCGCTGACGGTGTCGCGGTACATTGGCGGGCGCTCCGGCTCGACACCGGCGGAGGCGGCATCATCATCTGCGCAGGATTCGGTGGCGGCGGAAGTCGGCATGACGAACCAGTTGCGATTCACGCCGGACACGGTGCGCATCAAGGTCGGTCAGACGATCCGCTGGCGGAATTCGTCGGACGTGGTCCACACCGTGACGGCGGATCCGGACAAGGCGTTCGACAAGGCCCACGTGAGCCTGCCGTCGGGGGCGGCGAAGTTCGACTCGGGTGACCTGAAGCCGGGCGCGACGTTCGAGCAGACGTTCAGGGTGGCGGGCACGTACAGGTACATCTGCGTACCGCACGAGCTGGCCGGCATGACAGGCACAATCATTGTAGAGGAATGAGAATGATGGAGTCCCGGGAGAAGGTGATGACTCGCCGTGAAGCGCTTGCGGCGGTGGTGGTGACTGCGATCGCGGCGTGCACATCGGATCGGCCGACGGAGCCGACGGTCGACGGTGATGGCAATGTCGTGCAGATGACGAATCAGATCCGGTTCTCGCCGGCGACGCTGAACATATCGGTGGGCGACAAGGTGACGTTCCGAAACACGTCGACGGGTATCGTGCACACGGCGACGTGCGATCCGGCGAAGGCGGCGAATGCGAGTGATGTTTCACTGCCGGCGGGTGCAGCCGCATGGGACTCGGGCAGTCTGGCATCGGGCGGCGAGTTCACGCAGACGTTCACGGTAGCGGGACAGTACCGCTACTTCTGCATCCCGCACGAGACCCTGGGGATGCTTGGAACGATCAACGTGTCCTGAACATCGCTCGGATCGAGCGACAGTGCCCGGCTCCGGACGAGCGACGATGCGGAAGTTCATTGCGTTGTGCGGTTGCATGCTGCTTTCGGGCTGCGGCGCGAGCGCCCGTTGGCAGGTGCCGGGCCCGTTGGCGCTACGGCCCGGCGATGCTGTGCGACTCGAGGTGCCGGATGCACCTCAGCTGGGTGGCGAGTTCGTGATTTCGAATGACGGCATGACGTTGCTGCCGCTGATCGGTCTGGTCGAAGTTGCGGGCCAGCCGTTCATCGAGGTCAGCCGGTCGATTCTGGCGTCCTATTCGAACGAGCTGGTCGATACGCCGGTGCGCGTGACGCCGGTGCTCCGGATCGCCGTGCTGGGTGAGGTCCGGCAGCCGGGTCACGTGCCTGCGGATCCTACGTTCACCCTTTCGGACGTGATCGCGGCGGCGGGTGGCCTGACGCCGAGCGCCGATGCGGCGCACATCACGCTTGTGCGCGGGGGTGAATCGCGGCGTCTTTCGCTCGACGAAGGCGCGGATGTCCTGTCTCAGCCGCTGGCGCCGGGCGACCAGGTGATCGTCGCGCGGCGCAGCTGGGTGCGTGAGAACCTGAACGTACTCGTTGGTGCGGCCGCATCCGTTGTCGCGGCGGCGGTGACGAGTCTGATTCTGCGGTGATGCGGTGCCTGACGAGTCCGGTCTGATCGGTTCGTGGACTCGCCTGGCGAGGCGCCGGTGGCTGACCGGCGCGCTGACGGGCATCCCGGTCTTTGCGGTCGCAGTCGCGATCGTGTTCCTGACGAAACCCATCTATCGGTCGGAATCGCTGCTGCGGCTGGCCGAGCCGCCGCCGGCGGGTGGCGTGTCACCGATGTCCGGCGCGCTCTCGCTGCTGCGGCCGGGCGGGGATCCGTTCGCCAACGACATGGAGGTGATGGCCAGCCGATCGCTCGCGGAATCGGTGGTCGAGCGGAACACATTGAACGCTCGACTGATCGCGCCCGCCGGCTGGTACCGGGATTCGCTGGTTTCCGAGCTGCGCGCTTCGCGCGCGACGAAGAAGGCCGCCTACTCGATCGCGTGGCAGTCCGGCCGCGTGCGAGTGACGTCGCTCTCGAACGATTCACTGGTGGCGGATGTGGCACCGGGCGAGCCGGCGGTGTTCGGCGGCGTGACGGCTGTGTTCCGGCCGTGGCGGCCGGGCATGCCGGAGCAGGTGCGCCTGAAGACGGATCCGTTCGCACGGGCGGTGCAACGGGCGAGGTCGGCGGTACGGACCGAGCGGCCGCGCCGCGAGGCGAACGTGCTGAGTGTCGCATACAACGATGTCGATCCCGCAATCGCGGACAACGTCGTGTCGACGGCGGTGACGGAGTTCATTCGGTTCAGGACGCAGCTTCAGCAGCGGGAGAGTGGACAGACGGTCGATTCACTGCGTGCGGTCTCACGCACCACGGCGGATGAGCTGCGCCGTGCGGAGGAATTGCTGGCCGCGTTCCAGGAATCGTCGCGTCTGGTGGCGCCGGATGTGCAGGGAGAGGCGCTGGTCGAGCGGCAGTCGGAAGTGATCACGCGACTCGAGCGCGCGCGCGCCGAGTTGATGGGTGTCGATGAGATGCTGCGGCGGCTGGAAGAGGCGAGTGCGGGTGACAAGCCGTGGACTGCTCTGCTGAGCTACCCGACCTTCTTCGACAATCAGACCCTCGGCGAGCTGCTGACATCACTGCTCGAGCTGTACTCGCAGCGCGCGCAGCTTCAGGCGAGGCTCGCGCCGTCCAACCGTGAAGTGGTCGCGGTCACGCGGCAGATCGAGTACTTCGAGACGTCGCTACGCACCCTGGCGCACGAGTACCGTGCCGGTCTCGAGGAGAGCATTTCAGTGCTCGAGCCGCAGGCGGCGGCGTTCGACTCGATTCTGACGAGTATGCCCGCGGCGGTGGTCGAGCTGGGTCGCCGCCAGCGCGACGTCCGGCTGCTGGCCGAGGTTCTCGTGCTGACCGAGCAGCGGCTGCGCCAGGAAGAGCTGCGCGACGCGCTGACGTACTCGAACGTTCAGGTGATCGACCCGCCGGCCTTGCGGGACCGTCCCGTGTGGCCGCGCAAGAAGATCGGGCCGGCGGTCGGACTGGTGATCGCGTTCGTGTTCGCGATGATCGGGATGGTGGTACGCGACCGGACGGATGTTCGGGTCCGACGGGTCACGCAGCTGCACGAGGCGATCGACCGTCCGGTGCTCGCGGTCGTCGAGATCGGGCGCGGCAGCACGTTCGCGCTCTCGTCGATCGAGACCGCCGCACTGCTGAGACGGGCCGGTATCTCGGCGAACGGCGGGCGCGCGCTGACGCTCGTGCCGCTGCGCGAGACGCTGGTGCCGAAGGTCGCCGCGCTTCCGCCCGGCGCGACCGGAACGGAGCCCGGGCAGGGTGACGACAACGCGGTCGAGACCGTCGCTCCGATCCGCGGCTTCGCGGATGCCGCCACCGTCGTCGCGACGGATGCGCCCGCCGCACTGCTGATCGAGGCGGGTCGCACGACGACCGGCGAACTGCGTCGCGTGATCCGGCTGATCGAAGAAGCGGGCGGCACAGTGGCTGGAGTCGTGCTTGTGTGCCGTGGTGACCGGGAGGCTCGGTCGGCATGGAGCTAGTGGCTCGTCTCCGAAACCTGCTGGCAGTCGAGCCACCGGCGGCAACCCGTCGGCATGCGAGCCCGGTCGAGCAGGCTCCGCCCCCGCCCGAGCCGTGGCATCGTCGAGTTGCGGACATCGGTCTGGCCGTTCTTCTGCTGCTCGTTGCCCTGCCGATCCTGATCGCGGCCGCGGCCGCGATCCTCATTCTCTCGGGCCGACCCGTCTTCTACGGCCACGTGCGCGTTGGCCGGTACGGCCGGCCGTTCCGTTGCTGGAAGCTTCGGACAATGCAGGCGAACGCGGAGTCCTGGCTCGAGGGTGACGAGCTGCTACGCCGGCGGTACGTGCACAATGGCTACAAGCTGCCGTCGCATGATGACCCGCGGGTGACGCGGATCGGCCGGCTGATCCGTCGCACGTACCTGGACGAGCTGCCGCAGCTGCTGAACGTGCTGAACGGCACCATGTCGATGATCGGTCCGCGGCCGGTGATTGCGGAAGAGCTGCGCGAGTTCGAGCCGCACGTCAATGAGCTGCTCGCGGTGAGGCCCGGCATCCTCGGCGCATGGACGAGTCGCGGCCGCGCGCGGCCGGGGTACCCCGAACGTGCGCGTATCGAGATCGACTACATCCGCAACCGCAATCCGCGCACGGACGCATCAATTCTGCTGCGCTCGCTGCTGGTCGTGCTGCGGGGTCAGCAGCCAGACGCCTGATGGACGCGACCGGGTCGCGGGAGGTCGGGCACGCAGTTTCCGACCTGCGCCGCCTGATCCGCAACGGGCTCTCGCTCGCGGGCGCCTATGTGCTGCCACGGCTCTGCACGCTGGCCGCGGCAGTGGTGGCCGCGCGCGCACTCGGTGTGGCGCAGTTCGGCGCATGGGGCGCCGCCGCCGCGCTCGCCGTCATCCTGAGCGTAGCGGCCACGCTCGGCATGATGCAGTTGCTCGTGCGCGAGATCGCGCGTTCACCCGACCGCGCTCCCGCGCTGATCGGTGCGGCGAACATCGCGAAGCTCGCGAGTACGGCGATCATGCTGGCCGGCATCGCGATCGTCGCGGCTGGTCCGCTGGGCTGGCGATCCGATGTGCTCGCGGCGGCACTGCTGCTCGCGAGCGCCTACGGCGTCGGCGCGTTTGTCGAGAATCTCGGTGCATGGTTCCAGGGCACCGAACGAATGGAAGTCTGGATGCAGGCACAGCTGTTCTACGGCGTCGTTGCGGGCGGCTCGGGTATTGCCCTGGCGGTCGCGACACACGAGCTGGTCTGGTTCTGCCTGTCTCCTCTGGCCGGCCAGTGCGCGGCACTCGCATGGCTGCTGCATCGTGCGCCGCGTGAAATCCGAATCCCGGGAGTCCCCCCCTTCGACGAGGTCCGGCGCCTGCTCGTCTCACTCGCGCCGTTCGCTGCCGCGTTTCTGCTGCTCACGGCATACTACAAGGTCGACATCATCCTGCTCGGCCGCTGGCGTGGACAGGCCGAGGCGGGCGTGTACGCCGCGGGCTACCGGTTCGTCGATGTCGCGCAGGCTCTGGCCGTGGTGATCGCGTCCGCGCTCTATCCGCGCCTTTCGCGGCTGGCCGGCGGGCCGGGTCGGCCGGCGACGCGAACGGTCGAACTGATGCTGCTGGCCGTCGTTCCCGCCTCGGCCGTGCTGTGGCTGATTCGCGGTCCGCTCGTGATGCTGCTGTTCGGCGGCGCGTACGCCGGAGCCGCAGAGGTGCTGGCACTGCTCGCGCCCGCGCTGCCGTTCCTTGCACTGAATGCACTGGGCACTTTCGTGCTGGCCGCGGCCGGACGGACGGGCCTCGTCGCGGCGGCGTACGCGGGTGCGCTGGCCACAAACATCGCGCTGAACGCGCTCTGGATTCCGGACCTCGGCGCGCTCGGCGCATCGCGCGCGATGCTGGTTTCCGAGGGCATTCTCGGCATTGTGATGCTGGTCACGGTCGCGCGGATCGCGGGAGCTGCGATACGGGTTCCTTCGGCGGCCCCGGTCGCGATCGCGGCCGTGCTGCCGGCGGCCGTCGCACTCACGGGCGCTCCACCCGTGACCGCGGCATGGATATACGCTGGCGCGATCGGTATCGTGTACTCGATGTTCCGCGTGGTACCGGCGGCCGAGCGGTCGCTGCTCAGACGGGCGCTCGTCGGATGAAGGTACTGTACGTCTCGAAGGCGCTGGTCACGGCGACGTACCGTGACAAGATTCGCGAGATCGAGGCGCTGGTCCGCGTGACGGCGGTGATTCCGGAGCGCTGGGGTCGCGGACCGGTCGAGCCGTCGCCGCCGGGTGTACCCGAGCCGTGGCGGGTACCGGTCCGGCTGGCCGGACACAATCACCTGCATTTCTATCCCGGTGCACGTGAATGGCTCGATGAGGCGGCACCGGACCTGGTTCACATCGACGAAGAGCCGTACAGCCTGGTCACGCTCCAGCTCGGCACGTTGTGCGGGCGACGCGGCACCCCCTTCGTCTTCTTCGCGTGGCAGAACCTCGACCGCCGGCTACCGCCTCCGTTCGCACGGGTTCGCGCATCGGTGTTCCGGCGCGCGGCCGGCGCGATCGCCGGTACTGAGGGCGCCGCCCGTGTTCTGCTGAATGCCGGCTATACCGGGCCGCTGTCGGTGATCCCGCAGTTCGGTGTGGACCCGGACCGGTTCCGGCCGGACGCGGGTGCGCGCGCCGCCGTCCGCTCGAGGCTCGGCATGGGCCCGGGCGCGTTCGTGGTGGGCTACGGCGGCCGGCTGGTCGAGGAGAAGGGTGTGCACGTGCTGCTGGACGCGTTCGCCCGGCTGCCCGGCGGCGATCCGGAGCCTCACCTGCTGCTCATCGGCGAGGGGCCGGAATCGCGGCCGTTGCAGGAGCGCGCGCACAGGCTCGGCGTCGGTACCCGCGTACACTGGGCCGGACGTGTCGCCTCGACCTCGATGCCCGACCTCCTGCCCGCACTCGATGTGCTGGCCTTGCCGACTACTGGAACACGCACGTGGACCGAGCAGTTCGGCCGGATATTGATCGAAGCCATGGCATGCGGCGTGCCGGTCGCGGGCTCGCGGTGCGGTGAGATCCCTGCCGTGATCGGTGACGCGGGTGACGTGTTTCCGGCCGGCGATGCCGGCGCGCTCTGCGCGATTCTCGAGTCGCACCGGCAGCACGCTTCACTGCGTGAGGCGCGGGGCGCGGCCGGGCGCGAACGCGTCATCTCGCATTACACGCAGCGACGCATCGCGGAATCGACCGCCGCATTCTACTCGACGCTCGTGGCACGGGCGGAGGCGGTCGCGTGATCAGCGTGCCCCGGTCGGACCGGCTCACCGCCGACGCGGTGTTCGCGCCGGTCGCGGTCGTCGTGCTGGGCTGTGCGACGGTCGCGACGATCGGTGCGGCCGCCGCACAACTCGACACGTTCGCGATCGTGGCCGCCGGCCTCGCCGCCATGGCCCTGCTCTTCATCCTGGCCGGCGCGTGGATCGACCCGTTCGGCGCACTCGTCGTCACACTGCCGCTGCCCGCGGTATACGCCGCGGGCGACCTGCGACTCGCACCCGCGTTGCCGCTGACGGCGATCGTGCTGGTCGCCTGGTTCCTGCACCGCGGTCCTTCGGCGCGCCGCATCTCGGCCGGCGCTTTGCCGTCCGGCGTCGCATTCACGTTCCTCTTTGTGTATGCACTGGCCGGTGTGCTATCGACGCATCGCGGTGCGGCCGTTCGCGAGGTTCTGAACCTGGGTTTGATCGGCGCGCTCACGCTCGTCGCTACAGACCTGTTCTCGGACAGACCGGCCCGCGCGAAGCTCGTGGCGCATGTGATTGCGGGCACCGCCGGCTGCGTCGGCTTCCTGGGCGTGCTCGAGACGATCGGCATTATCCCGGGCGCTTTCCCCGAAGGCAGCGTGCATCGCGCTGCGCTCGGATTCGGCCAGCCGAACGGACTCGGGATGTTCCTCGCCCTGTCCCTTCCGTTCGCCGTGCACGTCCGGCGCACGACGCGCGCCGGCGCACGCACGGCTGCGACCGTCGTTCTCGCACTGACGATCGGCGGACTGGCGGGAACGTTCTCGCGCGGCAGCTGGCTGTCCGTGCTGACCGGCGCCACCGTGCTCGTCATGGCCGGGGAGCTGCGCCTCGTGCTGCGCGTGCTGGGCGGTGCGCTCGTCGCGGGCATCCTCGCGGATATTGCGACCGGCGGCACGGTACGCAACACCGTTGCCGGCACGCTCACCGACTGGTCCGTCGCGCAGCGCGCGGCGCTCATGCTCGCGGGTGTACGGCTGTTCCTCGAGCACCCGGTCCTCGGCGCGGGACCCGGCTCGTTCGCGGTCGAACTCAACCATCTCGGCACACTCGTGCCCAGACTCACGGACATGAAGGCGACTCCGCACAACGCGTACATCCAGGTCGCCGCCGAGTCCGGGATCGTCGGGCTGTCTGCGTTCATCGCCTTGCTCGTCGCGCTGCTGCGTCGCGCACTCGCGGCTGCGCGCGAGCCGGCAACCGACGCGACTCTGGCGAGTCTGCGTCGGGCGGCGCTCTGGACGCTCGCGATCGCCTGTGCCGAGGGCATGGTCGAGTGGCCACTCTCGCACGGCCACGCGCAGATCATCGCGATCGCCGTCGCCGTGGCGTGCACGGGAACGGTAGCAACTCGCCGGGCGCGCGACACCGTCCGGCTGCCGGCGCCGATGAGCGCGCCGGGCATCCGTGATGCCTCTGGCATTGCCCGGCAGGCAGGCTCGCCATGACGCGCATGACCGCCGACTCCCGTCCATCGGAACTCGACAGGCTGATCCCGGCCGAGATCGCGAACGACCGGTTCCACTGTGCGCTCGAATCGATTGCCGCGACATCCGGCGTCCACACGATCCTCGACATCGGCGCATCGGCGGGCGAAGGCAGCACCAGCGCACTGGTCGCCGGCGCTCTGCGCAACCCGGGCCGGCCGGCGATCCATTGCCTCGAGGTCTCGATCCCGCGTTTCGAGGCGCTCGAACGCCGGTATCGCGATGTCGACTTCGTGCACTGTCACAACGTGTCGTCCGTCCCGATCGAGCGATTCCCGACCGAGGCCGCGATCGACGCGTTCCGCGCCCGCGTCTGGACGCGGTTCCGTTTCATACGCCGCGCCGAAGTCATGCGCTGGCTGCACCAGGATATCGAGTACATCGAGCGGCACGGCCTGTCCGGCGAGGGTATCCGGTCGATCATGGAGCAGGCCGGCATCGATCGCTTCGACATCGTCGTCATCGACGGATCGGAGTTCACCGGTCCGGCCGATCTCGAGGAAGTCCATGGCGCCCGGTTCATCGCCCTCGATGACGTGCGCACCTACAAGAACTACGACAACCGCCGCCGTCTCGAGGCGGATTCCGCGTACCGGCGGGTATCCGCGTCGTACTGGCTGCGCAATGGCTTCGCGATCTACGAGCGCGTTCGAGAGCCGACCGAGGAGAACCTCCCGTGAGATCGTCGAAACCCTGGCTCTACTCGCTCGCTCGGACTTTCGACGCCACCGCGGGCCCGCTGTTCCGCCGGGAGCTGCGGCCGTTGCCCGACTCGCCCCGTCGGATACTCGTGTCGAACATCGGTCATCTCGGTGACGCCCTGCTCACGCTGGGCGTGCCGGGCGCGCTGCATTGCGCGTTCCCTGGCGCTGAAGTGGACGTGCTCGTGTCCTCCGCCGGCGCAACGCTGTTCGCCGGTCACCGCGACGTGACGCATGTGCATGTTCACGATGCATGGCTGCTGGCGAGGAGCGAATCCGTGCTCGCCTCGGCGGCCGGCGCCGCCCACATCGAGGGCACGGCGCTCGCGAACGGACACGCCGGCGCCCATGGCAACAACTCGAACGGCCTGAACGGCAACGGCAGACAGCGGATTCAGTCGCCCGGCGAAGATCTGACCGGCACACTGCGGGCGCGTGAATACGACCTCGCGCTCGAGCTGCGGTCCTATGTGCCGAACTCGATACCGTTGCTCGCGCGATCCGGCGCGAAGTTCCTGTGCGGCTTCGGCAGTGCCGGCTTCGCGTTCCTGCTCGACCGGGTAGTGCCTCACATCGACGGTGAGCACGAGCTGCACCGCTTCGGCCGTGTGGTGGCGGAGCTGAGTGGCCGGGCGACGATCGAGGCGCCGGCGCCGGACCTGCGGCACCTTCTGCCGGATGGCGATGACGCCGGCCGCCGACCGGCGAGCTACACAATACTCCATCCCGGCACCCGCCGGCGGCGGAAGCGATGGGACACGAAACAGTGGCGAAAGCTCGCGGCATCGCTGGAGAGTGCGGGCACCGATGTCGTCGTGACCGGTGCGGCCGCGGAACGCGAGTGGCTCGAATCGACATTCCGCCCGACCGCCGTCCGCATCATGGCTGGTGCGCTCGACATTCCGGGCCTCGCGCGACTCTACGCCGACTGTGACACGTTCATCGGCGTCGACTCGTTTCCCTCGCACCTGGCCGCACTGGCCGGCGCGCCACGAGTCGTCATTCTCTGGCACGACCATGCGGACCCGGCCGAGTGGGCGCCGCGTGGTTCGGGAACCGTCAATCTGCTGCCGAAGCCCGCAACATCCGACGACGTGCTTCGACTGATCGCGGAGCAAGGCTGATGCGTGTCGCTCTCGTGCACGACTGGCTGACCGGCATGCGCGGCGGCGAGCGTGTGCTCGAGGCGCTCATCGCGCTGTATCCGGATTCCGACATCTTCACCCTGGTCCACGTACCGGGCAGCGTGTCCGCACGCATCGAGGAACGGCCGATCCGCGTGTCAGCGCTCGACGGGATTCCCGGTTCCGCGCGCTTCTACCGGCACGCGCTGCCGCTGATGCCGCGTCTGATCGAACGATTCGACCTGAGCGGCTACGACCTCGTCGTCTCGAGCAGCCACTGCGTAGCGAAGGGCGCGATCGCACCGGCCGGCGTGCCGCACGTCTGCTACTGCCACACGCCAATGCGGTATGCGTGGGACCAGTACGACGCGTACTTCGGAGCCGACCGCGCGAGCGCGCCGGTCCGGCTGGCGATGCGCGCTGTCGCGCCGCAACTTCGCAAATGGGATGTCGCTTCCGCCGGGCGAGCCGACGGCATTGTCGCCAACTCGTACCACGTACGCACGAGGATCCGGAACTGCTGGGGCCGCGACTCGACTGTCGTGTACCCACCTGTCGCCGTCGACCGGTTCTCACCGGCCGTCGCACGGGAGGACTTCTATCTCGTGCTCGGCGCACTGGTGCCGTACAAGCGGATCGACCTGACCGTCGAAGCGTTCAACCGCATGCGCCGCAGGCTCGTGATCGTCGGCGATGGACCCGAGCGCGAACGACTTCTCGCCGCGGCCGGGCCGAACATCGAGTTCACCGGTCGACTGTCGGACGCGGAAGTCGCCGACCTGCTCGGCCGCTGCCGCGCACTCGTGAACGCGGGTGTCGAGGATTTCGGCATCTCGATCGTCGAGGCGCTCGCCGCCGGCGCACCCGTGATCGCGCTGGCCGAGGGCGGCGCCGCCGAGATCCTGGCCGCGGGCGCGGAGGCCGGCCTTGCCGTTGCCAGCACGGCCGGGAACGCTCCACCCGCACATGTACCCACCGGTATCCTGTTCCGACCGCAGACCGCCGCCGGCCTCATCGCCGCGGTCGAGCGGTTCGAACAGAGCGAGTTCGATCCCGCCGTGCTGCGCCAGCGGGCCGTGGAATTCGGGCCGGACCGGTTCGATAAGGGGATGCGCAGTGTCGTCGCAACGGTGACCGGGACGGCCGCATGACCGATGTCGTGCAGGTCAGCTTCCACCTGGACCGCGAGCGTCGTTCGCCAGAAGCGCTGCTCGATGCATGGCACGCATTGCCGGGCTGCGCGATCGCCGCCGCACGCGCGGGCGTCGACATCGCGATCGTGCAGCCGGCGGCCATCGACAGCGTGATGGAAAGGAACGGTGTCGCCTTCCACTTCGTGCGTGAGCACGCCGGTCTTCGGCGAGGAACGCCGGGCACCCGGCCCGTGACGCGGAACGCGCCTGCGATCGCTCGAGCCGCGGCGGCGCTGCGCCCGCGGCTGATCCACGTGCAGGGACTCTCGTTGCCGGGGCACATGCGCGCGCTTTCGCGACGGCTGCCGGGCGTCAGAGTCGTTGCCCAGGACCACGCGGACGGGTTGCCACGGCCGTGGCGGATGCGTGCGGCCCGGCGCGATCTGGAGTGCCTCGATGCGGTGCTGTTCACGGCCGCCGGACAGGCCCGGCCATTCTTCGAGACAGGACTGTTCCGGTCGGATTTGTCGGTTCACGAAGTCCTGGAAGCGTCCATCGCCGGAGAGGTTCCGGTCCGACCGGGATCCGCGCGCCGACCCGCATCGTTCGTGTGGCTTGGCAGACTCGATGCGAACAAGGATCCACTGACTGTGCTGGCCGGCTTTGCCGCCGGCGCGGACCGGTTCCCGGATGCGCGGCTCCGCATGTGCTATCTCGATGCGCCCTTGCTCGCCGACGTGCGCGAATGCATACGGCGCAACCCCGTGCTTTCGAGCCGCGTCGACCTGCTCGGTCACTGTTCACGAGACGAGGTGCTCGAAATCCTCAGCGACTCCGATTTCCTGTTGCAGGGCAGCCACCGCGAGGGCAGTGGGTACGCGGTGATCGAGGCGCTGGCGTGCGGCGTCACGCCGATTGTCACATCGATTCCGTCGTTGCGCGCCATTGTCGGCGATGCCGGCTACCTGTGGCCGCCCGGCGACACCGGCGCACTGGCCGAATGTCTCGCCCTCGCCGCCGCCGCCGACCGCAACCGGCTCGAGCGCGTAGCACGCCGGAGATTCGAACGGTCATTGTCGTGGGACGCCGTGGGCCGCCAGCTCGCGGCCGCGTACGATGCCGTACTCGGCGGGACGCGCCGGGACACGGGGCCGGTCCCGATCGGAGTCGCACAGTGAGAGTGGCGATGGTCGTGCCGGGTGGTGTCGACCGGAGCGGAACGCATCGCGTCATTCCCGCACTGCTCTGGCTGATGCGGCGGCTCTCACACCGTGTCGACCTGCACGTGTTCGCGATGCGCGGCGAGAACTCGCCCGGCCGGTACACGCTCGAGGGCGCGACAGTGCACAATGTCGGCGGCGGCGGGCGACGGTCCATGCGCACGCTGCGCGCTCTGCTGAACGTGCACCGCGACCTGCCGTTCGACCTGATCCACGCGTTCTGGGCGTCAGGCCCCGGCGTGCCCGCGGCCGCGGCGGCCCGGTGGATACGCGCGCCCTTGCTGCTGCACGTGACCGGTGGCGACCTGGTCGCGCTGCCCGGGATCGGCTATGGCGCGCGACTCGGCGCGGTCGGGCGGACGCGCGTCGCGTTCGCTCTCGCATCCGCCAGCAGGCTGACCGTCCCGAGCGGCGCACTCGCCCGCGACCTCGAGGACCTCGGCCATACCGCGGACCGGCTGCCGCTCGGCGTCGACACCGCCGAGTGGAGACCGCTGCCGCCACGGCCGCGCGATCCCGCCCGGCCTGCACGTCTGTTGCACGTCGGTTCGCTCAATCCCGTCAAGGACCAGCCGACATTGTTGCGCGTCGCACGCCGGCTCGCCGATTCCCGCATCGACTTCACTCTCGACATTGTCGGCGGCGACACGCTCGACGGCTGCATCCAGAAGATGGCTGCTTCGCTCGGTCTCGACGACCGCGTCCGGTTCCACGGGTTCCTCACTCAGGACGCGCTGCGGCCGGTGGTCGCCGGTGCCGACCTGCTCGTAATGTCTTCACTGCACGAAGCGGATCCGATCGTCGCCCTCGAGGCGGCAGCGCTCGGAGTGCCGACCGCCGGTACCCGGTGCGGCCACATCCGTGACTGGGAACCCGACGCCGCGCTCGCCGTCCAGCCGGGCGATGACGCCGCACTGGCTCGCGCCGTCTCATGGTTGCTCGACAATGACGCGCGACGAATGTGCATTGCCGCCGCCGCACAGACCATCGTTCTGCGCGAAGATGCCGACTGGTCCGCAGAACGTACTCTGACGACCTACACACAACTCACCGGGAGCGACTGTTGAATCCCGTCGAATACACGCGATCCGACGATCCGCTGTACCGTGACCTGCCGCTCGACTACACGGTCACCATTCCCGTGCTCGGCATTCCCGTGCGCTTCGCATCGAACGCGCGTGTTGTCATCGACGTCGTCGAGGACGCGTTCCGCGCCTGGCGGGTGCTCGAGCGTCATGCCGACCACGTCGAGGAGAATGGCGCGCGCGTGACCATTGTCGTACACCCCGATGATGAAGGCGACGACTCGCGTGTCCGGCTCCGCTTCCGCATCATCGGCGCACACCGGTTCCTGCTCGGCTCCGGTGCCAACATGGCGGTCGTCGATCCGGACCGCCGCGAGGCGCTGGCATGGGTGTCACCGGCGTTCGCAGCCGACACACAGCATTTCCGGTATTCGCTGGTCGAAGCGCTGACAATGGGGCTGGTCACACCGCTCGATCGGCAGCCGTTCCACGCGGCGTGTCTGGTTCGTGGCCGTGCCGCCGTCCTGCTCAACGGACCGAGCGGCGTCGGCAAGAGCAGCCTGACATACGCAGCCATCCGCAACATGCCGGACGTCACCGCGCTGGCCGAGGATGCCGTCTACCTCCAGTCGTCTCCAGCCCCACGGGTCTGGGGACTGCCGGGCTACGTGCACGTGCCCCGCGACATCACGCGCGTCTTCCGCGACCTCGACGCGGCCTCACCCGTCGTTCTCGCGAATGGCAAGATCAAGATCGCAGTCGACCTCCGCGCGATCGGCGCGGCCGCTTCCCTGCCCTTCGTCGACCGCGCCGCAGTCTGTGTACTCACGCGCGGTAATGGCCCGCCCGCACTCGAACCGATGGGCGGCGATGCACTGCTCGACCGCCTGCTGTCAGGCCTCGAGGACGGCTTCGACCTCTTCTCCGATACCATCGAGGAACCGCTGCGACTTCTCTCGCGACACGGCGGCTGGCTGCTCACCCTGCCGCCCAGTCCGATGGACGCCCTTCCATGGCTCGACCACATCCTGCGTCAGGTCGATGCGGCGGCGGCGTGACTGTTCGCTGACGCCCGATCGATCAGGCGGGAATGCAGAAGATGTCATAGTGGCGACGAACCATCAGGTCGGCTCTGTCGAGCCGTGCGCCCTCATGGTGTACGTCACTGTCCATGACGTGGACCTCATAGTCGAGACCGACCAGGAAGTCGTACAGTCGCTCCCTCTGTCTGCGCTTCAGCAGCTTGAAGACCTCCGCGCGAATGAACGGCTTCCGGGCGACGAGCAGCGGCCTCAGTGATGCGAGGATCTGATAGTCGTACCCCTCGGCATCGACTTTCAGGTACCGGAGTCGCTCGACCATGGCCGGATGGTGTTCGGCCAGATAGTGATCGAGATTGACCCCCCGGACCCGCAGCTTGAACGCATGGCCGTGTCGCCAGCGGCTGGTCCCCGCGTGCAGCCCACCGTTGCAGTAGCCGGCATCCGAATACTCGAACCAGTATTCGCCCGGCTCCGCCGTGGCCGCCAGCATCAATGGCGTGATCACCGCCTTGCCCGGATTGAGCTGCGCGTTCTTCTCGAGGACCGGAAAGACGCGTGCATTCGGCTCGAGTGCCAGCACGTGACCATCCGGACCGGCGGCCAGTGCCATCGGAAGCGTCGTGTCACCCGTGTGAGCGCCAATGTCGATGGCGACATCGCCCGGCGTGATGTAGCGCCGCAGCTCGTCGACCGCTTCCTGGCGTATCGACTTCCGTGACTCGCGCGGGTGCAGCCACTGGGCGTACCGGACTTCGCCATCCTCGGGCAGATTGAATGTGACGACCTCGAATGGCCAGGTCTTCGGCCGTGGCCTGAAGCCGAGCAGGTACATCAGTTCACGAGGCTTCATGTCGCCGGTTCAACCCCGGACGCGGAGGTGCCATGTGCGCGGACCGCCGATGACGCGTATACGCCCAGGATCATCTGCTCGTACTCCGCCTGGTTCGGCTGCCACTGCCAGCCCGCCGGCCACAACATCATCAGCGGCCAGACTCCGAAGATGAACACGAGCCCCACGACCAGCAGAACGATGCCCAACGCCTGACTCGACCGATCGGACATCATCACCTCCGTCCTGGATGAGATGATGACTGCCTCACGACAACCGGCTGTACTGCCACTTTCCTGCCTGACCGGGCCCGACACGTTGCGGCCCGGTCATGGCTTACGATGCACCGCAACCACGGTCGTTGTCCAACGCGCTTCTTTCGTCCTGGTTGCCGTACTGACCCTGACGGTCCACGCTCGCGCTCACACTGCTCCATTCTCGCCGGTCTCCGCAACACCGGTCCGGTAAGCCGACCGGCCGCCCGGCACTTGCGCCACTAGACTTTGCGTGATAAAGTACTACGTGACAACAACAGGACGGAAAACGTGCGCGTCAAACTCATCCTGCCCGCGCTGACCGAGGCGACCGCGCCCTTCTTCCGGCCAATCAAGTACTCGCTGTTCCCGCCTCTCGGGCTGGCCACGCTGGCTGGCTACCTCGACCCCGACGACGACGTCGATCTCCGGGACGAGCACGTCGAGCCACTCGACCTCGATGATGAGCCGGACCTGGTCGCGATTCAGGTCTATATCACGTCGGCGAACCGGGCGTACCGGCTGGCCGATCACTACCGTCGAAAGGGCGCGTGGGTGGTGCTCGGCGGGTTGCACGTCACGTCGCTGCCGGAGGAAGCGGCACGACACGCGGACACGATCGTGCTCGGGCCGGGCGAGGATGTGTGGCCGCAGTTTCTCGCGGACTACCGGTCGGGTCGCGCGGCGTCGGTGTACCGGTCGACGGTGCGCACCCTGGATGGGCTGCCGCCGATCCGTCGTGACCTGATCAAGCGACGACTTTACCTCGTGCCGAACTCGATCGTGGTGTCGCGCGGGTGTCCGCATGCGTGCGACTTCTGCTACAAGGACGCGTTTTTCCGGAACGGCAGGGGTTTCTACACGCAGACGGTGGACGCCGCGCTGGCGGAGATCGAACGGTTGCCGGGGCGACATCTCTATTTCCTCGATGACCACCTGTTGGGGAACGTCCGCTTTGCGGGCGCATTGTTCGACGCGATGCGCGGAATGAACCGCGTGTGGCAGGCGGCCGGCACTGTCGCCTCTGTGCTCCGCCCCGACCTGGTCGAGAAGGCTGCGGCGGCGGGTCTGCGCAGTCTGTTCGTCGGTTTCGAGACGCTCAGCTCGGCGAATCTCCGCGACCAGCGCAAGCCGCACAATCTCGACCGCGACTACAGTGCGGCCATCCGCAGGCTGCACGACAATGGCGTGATGGTGAACGGCAGCTTCGTGTTCGGCATGGATGATGACGGCGAGTCCGTGTTCGAGCGGACGGTCGAATGGGCGATCGGCCAGGGCATCGAGACCGCGACGTTCCACATTCTCACGCCGTATCCCGGTACCGCATTGCACGCGCGGATGCGGCGGGATGACAGGATTCTGCACGATGACTGGCACCTGTATGACACGCGACATGTCGTCTACCGGCCTGCCCGACTCACTCCCGATCAGCTCGAGGCGGGCTACTGGTGGGCGTACCGCGAGTTCTATCGCTGGAGCTCGATTCTGCGCGCTGCCGGTCGCAAGGACTCGGTGCTCGACGCTGCTCGCCACGTCGCGTACGCAGGCGGCTGGAAGAAGCTCGAGCCGTTCTGGAACTGGGTGATCCGGGCTCGCCAAGTCCGGACCCTGCGTCCGGTTCTCGAGTCCGTGCTGCTCGGGTTCGGCCGTTACGCTCTCGGTGACTGCAGGTCGCACCGGCCCTGCGACGCCACCGTCTCGATCCTTCAACCGCCGGCCACTCCCGGTGCTCGGCCGGACATCCGCTCTTCCATCTGACGGCGAACGCCCGTATGGCTGGATCCGATTCGAATGCCCGCGCCCGGACCGGACCGCCGAGTCGCTCGGAATTCCGGATTCAACCCGCCCACGCCGCCGGCCGAGAGTCCGACCACGACCCCGGCAGGACGGAACCGCCGGATCGCACCACGACCACGGTGAACCCGACCAGCGCGACTGACGTCATGCCGAACCGGTGCAGGCGCCGGTAGGCCGTGGCGCTCGTGTGCGCCTTCGTGACGAGGTCGACCATCACCCGCAGCCCGCTCTCGAAGGCAAGCCGCTCGACCACGCCTCCGTTCCTTTTTCGCACTTGGTCGGCCCTGCCTCACGTCGCATCCCGATCGACCCACTTCGTCAGCACCGGCACGGAGTGCTGATCCAGTCGATCGAGCAAGCGCCCGGGCGACTCATCGATCACCACCAGCGATCGGTGTTCCGGCCGGATGAACCGCTCGGCCACCGCTTGATCCAGGAACGCCAGGAGCGAGTCGTAGTAGCCGGCGACGTTCAGCAGCCCGTACGGCTTCGTGTGCAGGCCGAGCTGACCCCAGGTCCAGACCTCGAAGAACTCCTCGAGGCTGCCGAGCCCACCCGGCAGCAGGACGAAGCAGTCGGCCAGGTCCGCCATGACCCGCTTGCGCTCGTGCATCAATTCGACGACGCGCAGTTCCGTGAGCCCGTCGTGCGACACTTCACGTTCGACGAGATGACCCGGAATCACGCCCACGACCTCGGCGCCCGCGGCCAGCGCCGCGTCAGCCAGCGCACCCATCAGACCGACATTGCCGCCGCCGCAGACCAATCGTCTGCCGCTCTCCGCCAGTTGCTGACCGAGAATCGTGGCGGCATCCCGGTATGCCGTATTCGCGCCCGGACTCGATCCGCAGAACACACACACGCTCTTCAGACACATCGTTCCACGTGTTCAGGATTCATCGGCGCATGCATCGATGGAGCTACAGCTTGCCGTAGATCGTGCTGAAGTAGCCGCTGACCGCGAAGGACGTTGCGGTCGGATTACTCCGCCACGGCGGAGCGACCATGTTCATTGTCCCGCCATCGCCGTTCCACGCCCAGCCGATGACCGGCCAGCCGAGCGACTTCGCGTGGTCGACCAGTCCGGACCAGTTCGCCGTGCCCGAGCTGCCCGTGCCGAACTCGCCGACCAGGCACGGCCGTCCCGCGGACGCAAGGTCATCCAGGTCGCCGTTGTCCAACGGTCCGCTCCTGCTGCTCGACGATCCGCGTTTCTGCTGGACGTACGCCTGTCTGTACACGTGCACCGAGAGCATGATGTTCGCGTCGGTGATCGAGACGCCGCCGGTGTTGTGGCCCTTCACGGCTGATGCGGCGACCGCGGTCTCCTGCGCGTAGCCCGGTGCATCAATGATCAGCGGCCCGTTGTAGACGCTGCGGACCGCGCTGATCGCGGCGTTGTACGCCTCCGCGAACTCCCGTGCCGTGATGCTGTGGCTGCCCCACTCGTTCATGATGTTGATCGTGAACGAGCGGGATCGCGCCGGAATCGTCAATGTCAGACCCGGGCGGATCAGGTGGGAACGGCTGACGGTTTGACGATTGGCCTGGGCGATCACCGGATACTTGCTAGCGTCTCCGTAATATCGCGCGGCGATCCCGCTCAACGTGTCGCCGGCCCTGATCGTGTGCATTGCAGGCGCGCCCAGCAAGCTCGCGTAATTGCCGGCCCACCAGCTGGCCGCTGCGTTCAGCTCGCTCCGGTTGTCCGTCCCGAGAGGAGCCGTGAACTTGTGGTACGTCGCGACCACCTTGTAGCCGCGACTGCACGCCTGCTGAATCCAGCCTCTCGCCTGAAGCGCTCTGTTCGGTTCGACCTCGATGCGAACCGTCTTGATCTTGTGGTTCCGACCCATCAGGCCCCAGCCAAAGTCGACCTCGCCGTTGTTGTAGTACGACGGCTGAAGGTTGACCCCGTTACCGAACGCCATGGCTGCTGTCCTCTCGAGTGAATCGCCGCAATGAACGTGCTTCCAGCGGACCGACCTGACCTGCATCGAACCAGTGTCGATACATCAGCGCTGCCCGGGCTCCATCCATTCCACCTCCCGGATCTCTGGATCCGCCGACAGGATCTGCCGCGTCGCGTCGACCAGCCGTGAGAGCGCAGCGGTGTAGTCGATCTTCCGGAACAGTCTCCTCACGACCGGTGTCCCCGGTTCCGTGAAACACAGAAACCCGTCATCGTCGCCGACCCGGTGCCCGCAACATACGTCGACATTGAGACCATCTGTCTCGACCTGACCCCGGTATCCCCAGTCCTCCGCGACGATCTTGTCAGTCCGGATGCCGCGCTCCGACAACCCGCGCACGAGGTACTCGGCGAGTCGCCTGCCCCATCCTCATGCGGTAACTCGATCCGGAAGTGGCCACACTGGCGAGGTGCCGTATCCGCCGGAACGGGCAATCCGCTGTCACCGGATGGGCATCCGATGATCTCCAATGTCGGAAGGACGCGTCGCGTCCGGCCCCGACCTGCCCGCTACGATCCTCTCAGAATGAACCGTACGGTATCAGGCCTCGGAGCGGCACCGACCGGACCCGAATCGACAACGCGCAGCATGGTGTCGGAGGCGCAGACCGGCAGCGGACCGTTCCCGACGTTCGGCCTCAGATCTTCGAGGTCGCGCGCCCGTGATCCAGACCGGACCTCCATCTCAGCCCGACAACCACCGGTTCCACAGTAGGGAATGCTGTGAACAGAAGCACGCGACGGGAGTTGCTTCTCCGGCCGCACTCACCAGGGCGGCTCATTCCGTTCGCACAATCGCTTTCACGGAACGTCTCCGCGGTTTGCCTGCCGTGCGGCTCTCGCAACGCGGATGTGGATCGCGCATCAACGACTTCATCGAACCCGGAACACGAACTGACGGGCGCCATCAACCAAACCCCGCGCCCGAAATCAGTTGAGATCAGGACCGACCGGAAGCACATGGCCTTCCCGACCGGTGCCCGCCCGCATTGGGCTGCACACGGCCATACCGGCTCCCTCAGAGAATGATCCCGAGAGGAATCAGGACGGCGTAGCCGAGGACGAGGAGGAGTGGTGCGCCGGTGGTGGAACCGGCGGACAGCATCATGTAGCCGACTGCGATAACGGCGAGACCGAGAAGCAGGAGGATACCGTTGATGGCCGAGAAGCTCAGGGAGCTGCGCGGCACGGCCGGCTCGGTCTGTCTGGTTCGAGCACTCATGATCGCCAAGATGATGGAAGTCGGTCGGACCGTCAACGGGCCACCAGCCGGTGGCAGTGGACCGTTGGTACTTGGCCCATTGCCCAACCGGCGCCCTCCATCGCCGGCCCCCTCAGCCATGACCGTCGCCCGGAGAGATGCGGTGGAACACGGTCTCGACGTTCGTCGTGCCGCGACGCCCCTGATCCTGGAAGTCGAGCAGACGCTCACGGCTGAGCAATCGGCGGTGAAGCGCTGGCGCGTCGCGGCGTCGAGGGTGTGCCTCGTCTTTATCAATGCTGCCGGTGCAGGCCGCATCGAGCATCACGGTCGACAGGGAGGGACTGAAGCCGGTCGCCGGTCCACTGTTGCAGCTCGTGCACAGGGCCTCGCCGCGACGCGTACGCTGGCAGCACGATGGTTCCGTCGGCGGGGAACGCGACACCTGCGCCCCGGTCCGGCGCCCGCCCGAAACCTGTTTCGCGAGAGTGGCACAATCACCGTCGCTTGCTCGCTTCAACGGTCCGGATTGTCGCCCGGAGACCGGTCGACATGCACCCAGTATTCGGGATCGTCGGGCGGTTCGGTGGCGCGCAGGCGGTCGAGGTGCGCGCGGTCGCGACGGCGACGCACGACGAACAGCGCGACCACGGCGAAGGCCACGACCATCCAGATGACGACGGACTGGGCGGCGAACGTCAGCCAGCCGTAGCGTCGCCTGACATCCCGGGACCAGTACTTCTCGAGCTGGGCCAGGCCGAGGCCGTACGTGTCGAAGAGCGCCTGCTCGAGGCGGCCGTCATCGCGCCAGCGTTCGAGGAACAGGCGCATCGAGCGGTCGCCGCCGTTGTCGTACAGGTACCGGATGACGCTGGCGGACAGCAGGTAGGCCACGCGCGCGTCTGTGGTGCGAGCGGGCCAGCTGAGCGCGAGTGAATCGAGTGGCGGCGCGCGGCCGGTCAGGAACGCCAGGCGCAGCAGCCAGCCGGCCTCCGTGTCAAGCTGACCGGCGGCCCATGTGGCGTAGCCCTCCGTGAACCAGTGTGGCACCTGGAGCGGGCCGAGGTACCGCTGGAGCGCCACGTGAGCCAGCTCGTGCCGCAGCACCTGGTGCAACCCGTGCACGGGGCCTCGGCGGGACGCGTACGCGGGCAGCACGATCATGCCGTCGGCGGGGAACGCGACACCTGCGCCCCAGTCCGGCGCCCGCCCACCGGTCAGTGAATCGAACGCCGCCGCGTTGCGGGCAAGGTAGACGGTGATCGGCGGATCGTGCGTGAGGATGTCGGCGGGCAGCGCGGGCAGTTGCCCGAGTCCGGGCACGGCGGCGAGCGCGGCGGCAAGCGCACTGTCTGCTGGAGCGTGGATGAAGGCGACGCCTCCGGCCCGCAACGTTCTCTCGCCCTGGACCCCCTGCGGAACCGGACCGGCATCCCTCACGCGAGCTGCGACATGCACGCCGACCACAATGCCCCGCGGACCTGTGTCGAGCGACCCGGCGATCGCCGCTCCGGGAGCCGCCGCGGCGCCGGCCAGCAGCAATGCGGCGATCAGGATGCCTGTCGCGTCCGCGCGTCGACCTGTTCGCCGACGGCGCGCGCCACGTCCACGAGCGCCAGTTCGGCGTGAGCGAACGGGCGTGCGGTGCGTGGCATGCTGGCCACCACGGCGGCCGAGGGGTCCTGTACGGCGGTCCATCCTCCCACATCCCGGATCGCGCGGAGCCCGGCCGCGCCGTCCTTGCCCATACCGGTGAGCACGACCCCGACGGAATCGGAGCCGAAGTGGCGCGCGACGGACGCGAACAGCACGTCGGCGGCGGGGCGCAGCCCCCAGACCGGCTCGCCATCCTCGAGCGCAACGGATATACCCGCGGCGGTGCGTTGCAGCGCCATGTGGCGTCCACCGGGGGCCAGGTAGGCGACACCGTTCTTGAGCAGCTCTCTGTCCTTCGCCTCGCGCACGTGGATGCTGCAGGTCCGGTCGAGTCGTTCGGCCAGATATGCGGTGAAGCCGACAGGCATGTGCTGGACTACGACGACCGCGGCCTCGAGGTCCTCGGACAGACCGGGCAACACCTCGATGAGTGCCCGTGGCCCGCCGGTCGAGGCGGCGATCGCCACGGCACAACGGGCCGGACCGCCGGCCGCATCGCCACCTGTCCTTGCCGCCCGCCGGGCGGCGCGCGTAGCCCGGGCCGCCGCCCGCCGAGCACGGCTGATGCGCAGCCCGCCGATCGTCGCGCTGGCGGATGCCTCGAGCGCGGCTGTCAGTCGCTGCCGCAGCACGGTGTCGTCCGTATCGCCGGTCGGTCGCGTGACGAACTCGATGTTACCGATGTCGACTGTCGCGAGTGCGGGATCGGACACGACCTGCGGGTGCTCGGCCACCACGACCACCGGTCGCGGCGATTCCGCGGCAATGAACGCGAGCAGCTCGATGGCGCGCACGTCCATGGCGCCCATGCCGAGCACCAGCATGTCCGGATTCTCGTGGTGCGTCGCACGGATCGCGTCGTAACCGGATCGCGATTGCGTGACGACCCTGAAGCCGGACGTGTCGGCGACAATGCTGGCGAGAGCCTCCCGCACGTCCCCGTTGTCCTCGACCACGAGAACGGAGGTCGCGCCGAACGGGACCAGGTCAGAGAATGACATCGCGGTGCAGTACGGATGAAACGACGCAGCGACCCTCATCGATGTGGAGGTAGACGGAGCGGCCGTAAGTGCCGCCGGTGTCCTCGTTGTCTACCGGCACGCCCGCCCGCGCCAGCGCGGTCCTCGCCGCTTCGACGTTGCGTGCGCCGAGCTGTCGACCACCTTCGGTCAGCAGTTTCTCGAACATGGATGCTCCACCCGCGAGCTTCGCCCGCAGTCTGCGTCGGCTGGCGCCGGCCCCTTCCATCAGCTCGATCAGCGTTTCGACCGCCGTCGATGCGTATCGAGCCGGCGGCCCCTTGCTGCGGCCCGCGCCAGGATCTGGTAGCAAGGCGTGCGCCAGACCGCCGATCCGCTCGACGCCATCGTACAGCACAATGGCGATGCACGAGCCGAGTCCCAGCGTGTACAGAACCGTCCCGGACCGGGCCACCCTGGCCTCGCCGATCGTGACCGGCTCGCGTTGCTCGTTCATGTCTTGCGGAACAGCCGCTCCCGGGCCGACACCGTCGTGAACAGGCCGGGTGGCGCGCCGAACAGTGTCTCGACCTTGCCCAGCTGGAGGAACCCGTTCGTCGCCGTCGCATCGTGGAACTTCACGAACATCGCGTGCTGCACGGGTCGCTCGAAGTAGATCAGGACATTGCGACACAGGATCAGATGCTGATCGGCCGGAAACACATCCCTCATCAGATCGAGCTTCTCGAAGCGCACGTGCGCTTTCACTTCGTCGCGCAGCCGGTTCCGTTTCTCGCCGGTGAACCAGCGGTCGCGCGTCTCGTCCGACATCTCGGTAAACGCGAATGGCCCGTACTCCGCGCGCGCCGCCTGCGCGAGCGCGTCCTCGTCGAGATCCGTGGCCAGGATGTCGAATCGCTCGATGCCCGGACCGTGCTGCTCCGCATGCAGCAACAGCAGGATCGCCACCGAGTACGCCTCCTCGCCTGCGGCCGAGCCCGCGCTCCATACCCGGATGCGCGGTTCCGCGGAGTCCCACAGCTCCGGCAGCACCCTGTCGCGCAGCAGCACCCACGTGCTCGCGTTGCGGAAGAACTTGCTGACGTTGATCGTGACCGTGTCGAGCAGGCGCCGGTACTCGTCGGGATCGCGCTTGAGCATTGCGGCATACGCACCGAACGTGTGCACACTCTTCGCGCGCATGCGAACTGCAATGCGACGTCGCAATACGCGCTCCTTGTAGCCGTCACAACACAGACCGATACGCGCATGGATCATGCGCTTCAGTCCGCGGAACTCGGCGGCGTCCCGGCCGCTCAGCTCGCCGCGGCCCAGCTCGGCCGCGCCGAGGCCGGCTTCATCGGTCGCGTCGGCGCCGGTGTGCCGCGGCGGTTCGTCAGGCGCCGGCATGACGCAGGACCTCGAGGCGGTTGC
>Ga0055448_10000050_pt1 | contig 25068 bp, 20 predicted proteins | sample China_Galinas_PW_4_FD_57744 | JGI IMG/M metagenome (GOLD analysis project Ga0055448, IMG submission 57744) | Wetland microbial communities from San Francisco Bay, California, USA, that impact long-term carbon sequestration - China_Galinas_PWA_D2 | ecosystem: Environmental > Aquatic > Marine >... | reverse complement strand
GTCATGTTCATCAAATGGTGGTAAAAACTCACGCAGCAATCCCGCGGGTCGCGCATCGTAAGAATTATGCTGGCCGTACCAATGCCCGGAGTCTGCTCCGCGGTGCAGTGGGTCTTGAATAGGCGGGGGCGGGGCAGGGAGTCGTAATCATCCAGCACCTGCCGCCAGCTTTTGTCCTTACGCGGGCGTTCCAGCCAAGGGACCACGGTGTCGATGTTGTCAAAATCCGTATCGCCGCCGCTGCGCATCTGGTACAGGATCTGTTGCATCCAGGTGGTGCCCGCCTTGGGCGCGGTGGTGATGAGCACATCGGTTTCCAGTGCCTGAAAGTGGGCCAGCACCCAGGGGTCGTGGGTGCCATCCGGCTGGCCCCATTTCGGATCGAGTGATGTGGTGTCCGGCATGATGACTGCGCGCTCCTGTTTCTTTTGCTATAGGATGTCCTGATCCGGCGAAAGTTTGTTTCTGCGCCTGCACAGCATTTGACATGACGATGCCGGTGTAAGTTGCCATCCTGACGGCGTAGATGCAACAAGATGCTAACCGGACGTACATCGGAGCATAACGAAACCAATCGACCTCGACAGGTGCGCAGACACCCAGATAAGCCGAAACGCGTTGGCTGCCCTGACGCGCGTCTCAATTCAACGATCGGCAGACGTTTCCGCCCCCAACGACAACGAACATCAAGGCAAATGGGAACGCCATAGTGACAGGCGAACTGGGGTGCGGAGATGCGCAGGATGCGCTGCGCGGCCATCCTGCTCGCGGTTCGTATCGAAGACGCTCAATGATGGAGCTAAAGCGTAGCGTACCGGGTCATCACTTCACAATCTTCAACTTCGGCACCACCATCTGGTCCAATAAATCAATCGTCTGTTTGAATCGCTCATTCTTCACAAATGCCGCATATGCCCTCTCTGTTGTCTTCACAGAAGCATGGCCCAATAAATGCTGAACATCCGTGATTGCTGCACCTCTGCTCAGTAAGCGAGTAGCAAATGTCTTTCGCATGTTGTGTGTTGAAATGTCTGTAACGCCAGCTCTTCTGAATGCAGCGCTGCGAGCCTCTGGCAAGATGAATCCGCGGTGGCTGCGGGTAGGCGAGCATCGTGACCTCCGAAAACGAGTTATTGAGTGTTTTCGCTTGAAGGGTACAATAAGAGTTATCAAATCAGAACGTTATTGTCGGGACGCTAAACCGAAAGAATCGGTGGATCAGGACAGGGGGTAGAAATCCCTTCCTATCCCTCTTAGGCAGATTTGAATCAGCGCTATGGAAGATCCCCAATTGCTTTCAGTCCATACCACTTCAGCTCGATATCCCCGATGGAACATGGCATCTCGACGTTTGTAAAGTGTTTATTCTCCACGGGCAAGTACGAGCGGTTATCCAGCCAACTACAAAGGGCAGTCAAGCTTTGCAGTTCCTTGCATTTTTGTGCCAGATGCCAGGCGTTGACCACTGGAACGATTTTGTCTTGCGCGTATGAAGCACCAATCGATGAATCTGAAACGACCGCAAAGTGCACTGATGAATTCTCAGGCAAAGCAAGTATGCCAGTTAAGATCCCTGGATCTTGTTCATGCTGCTCTCTGCGGGCTTTTATCTGCTCAACTCCTCTGGTGATCTCCTTCGATCGATACTGGACTTCTCTAGTTTCCGCCGGATTGATAAATGACTTCAGCTCGCATACAAGGGCGCATTGCTCACTGTTCGAGTAGACAACAAGATCTACCTCTCCGTGTCTACCCCAAGCGTTAATGTGACCAGACCAGGTATTGAGTCCATGTCTCGAAAGGCGCTCAACTAGATCAGATCTAGTCAGCTCCTCTCTGCTATCAGCAATAGCAGTATAAAACTCCTTCTCCTCGTCAAGACGATTGATTAGCACCATGTGGTTTCGTTCCAAGGCAGAATGCGTAATCAATGTCGGAGAAAATGTCAGTTTGTCAGCAGTCAGCGGGATGAGTGGTTGAAGAGCTGGATCCGGGTTCTTTATCCCACGGGATCCATAAGTCATAGTATTGATGATGTTCGCTACAGTGGTTTGACTTAGATCTGTGTAGCGCGTGAGCCGTCTAGCTAGCTCTTGAGATTCGAAAATGGGCAAAGCCCCCGCATAGCCCCCGCCAGGACAGCCTCTCACAGCGGCTTGAACACGGGCCAGATCATGCATGACAGCCAGAACCCATAAACACTTTGCGACTTTATGAAACTCACCGACCGAGTAGGACGACAGGGCGATGTCGGGAGAGAGTCTCATTCGGAAATCAAGTGCTGGCCCCAACGTTTCTAACCCAAGCTGTACTAGCTTTGGGTCTATTCGATACCTGAATTGCTGCCCAGAAATCCCCACAGAAGACACTAACTGATCGCGAAATGCTGTATCTGTTGGTTCCGGGATGGAGTCTGCGATGTCAACCGCAACCATTCGGTCATAGGCTTCAAATCTAATATCACTACGCAAATCATCTGATACAGAGATGACATTTCCTTCAGCTTTCAACGACAACATTCCCAGGCTGCCGTAAGTAAAAGCGCTTTCAAAGAACAGATAAGCCTCGCCGGCGCTCCATAGATTGCGTGCTTCCGAGTACCACTTTTCGTAGTACTTAGTTGGTATTTTCTTTCCACTTGCGCATGTACTCCAAGCCCAGAACAGCGGCCATTTCGAGTTCATTACGATGTGGTCAATCAAAGCGCCTGTGTCATGTTCAGAATACTCAGCTCCTTCTAGTATGCGCATTCGATGCATGAAGAACACTTCTTCGAATTGAGCAATAAGGTACCACGCAGCCTCCGGCCATGGCAGAGACAATAACGGGCTGAACTTGTGAAATTCGTCTACTGCTGCTTCAAGTCGACGCAGCTCGGGGCTTAATTTGTCAACGTTGATCGTGAGAGTCTCCTTGAGATCCCGTGTGGTCATAAAACTCATATGTAGTGCGATATCAACATCTTAACATCTATAATCTGTGTCACAATGCCTTTGCGTCTTGCCTCAAATGAGGCTTACAATTGACAGGTCGATTCTAATCGGCGGTGGGTGGTTTTATGGATTGGACACGTATTCTGCCCTGCATTACCGGGACAGTGGATCAGGAGCTTGTCTTTCCCGATAAATTGTAGCGGCTGAATTTGTTGACCTTTGCCAGTGATGACGACTAACGAGGAATCCTCGATCTTTGTTGCTGCCGACAAGAATCCAGAAACATCACTTCACAATCTTCAACTTCGGCACCGCAGGCTTATCCAACAAATCAATCGTCTGTTTGAACCGCTCGTTCTTCACGAATGCCGCATAAGCCCTCTCAGTTGTCTTCACAGAAGCATGGCCCAGCAGATGCTGAACATCAGTAATTGCAGCACCTCTGCTCAACAACCGTGTAGCAAATGTCTTTCGCATATTGTGTGTAGAAATATCGGTAATGCCGGGCCTAATAAAGTGTGATAGGAGTTTTCGGGAACTACGGCGGATTGAGAGCCGCTTGACACCGGTGGATACCCGGGCGACCTGGGGAAAGGGCGTTTATGTTTCCTAAACTCGACCCAGTCAATGGGGTACTTCCACACGAACAGCTAAGCAAGTTCCAGGCGAGCTATTCACCTCTCTTACGCAACCGAATCCCCGCGATCATAACTTCATCCGCTGTGTTGATGATATCCGGAACGAATGCATCCGCAGCGTGAGCTTTTTCAGGATCTTCGCGCAACGGTTCCCAGTCTCCAAGAAGATAGCGGCAGGCATTGCAGAAGTCTGGATCATCCCACCAGAAACCACGGTCAGCCAAAAAGGTTGAAACATTCAGTCTTTCCCTGGCGAGGATAAAGGTGGCCGCAGAGACAAAAGGAGCAGCGAACGATGTCCCACAGGATGCGCGATCGCCAGCAAAGATGCCGTATCCGTTTTCCTGGTCCACAGGGTCGCCACCGAATGCAGTCAGAAACGAATTGGCTGGACCATCGACGTAGTTGGAATAGCTGGCCCGGTCGCCTGCCGAATCTGTCGCAACGGCAATAATTGGGGGCGCTGTACCGATAAGAGCCAGACGGGCAATGCTACGTTGTCCCAGGTTACCCGCCGCCATAACCGGGAGTGAAACGCCAGCTGCAAGACGAAAAACAAGTGGGAGCAATTGGGTATGGAACGCAGGAATTCGTACCACCTCCCTTGAGCGGGGACAGATCAAAGTGTCGTCACGTGGTGCCAAGCTGAGATTCACCACTGTTGGACGTTCCGTCGTCACGAGGTGGGCATAAGCCCGAGCAATCTGCAGGACGGTCACCCCGGAGTCCCTTACCGCGACCTTCCCGCTGACAATTTGGACATCGTCGGGTAGTATGGCGTCGAGTATGCGATACACGCTGGTTCCATGCCCGAGGCCATCGTGATCCGCTACTACCGCTGTCTCGTCCGCAGTATCTGCAGGCGTAGAGGGGCGAACAAATAGGCATTTCGTTCGCCCGAGGGAATAGTCGTAAGCAGATAAAGGCCGGCTTGAACGAATGGTCCCTGCGTTCAGACCGCTGTCAAGAAAGCCGACCTTATCTCGCGTTGCGTTGATATAGCTAGGCATCGCCTCAGCAGCCATTCTCAAACGTCTGATCAAGCGCTCCGCTGGTGGTGTGAACGCTGGCTCTGGCTGGTACGTCGGTATAGAGGCGAGCGGCAGATAATAGTTAAATTCGACAACTGCGCGGTGATTACCAATCTCATCGGCAAGCATTGCCGAGAGCTTCGAGACAACTAGGACCTCCATCCCCTCCGGGATGTTTGTAACATGGATAATCTCGTAGTCCCTGAAGATGTCGTCGTCCATTTCAGGGTCTGGGAATGGCACTGGTATCACTTTAGGAGTACCGGGAAACGACCAGTCCGCCAAGCGATCTTGAATTATTCCGATTGGAGCGATTCCTAGACATTCTCCTGGAACAAAGTTGCACATGGCAACGCCTTTATCCTTCTGTAGCGCCCGATGACTTGCGTTGTGGCGGCTTCCAGCGCAACGTCAACGACAGTGTCGCCTCGGCTCCGAAGGACACAATGGCCCATTGTGTGCCGCCTTCGAATGCGAGCCCCAGTTGAAGCTCTATCTCCTCGGGTGCCCGCTCCACGTTTTTAGTCATTGCGTCGTACAAATCGCCAATCGGTTGTCGAAGCGCTGTCCCAATGGCGGGAAGTGCTTTACCGATCTGCGCCACTTGCCGGTCGCCTCCAGATGAGAAACCTTCGGCGGGACGAATGATAATCTCAACGCTTTCCTGGGAATCTGCTTTCATGCTGTTATCTCAGGCCGCAATGACCATTGCGAATGGTAAACCATTTTCCAAGATCAGTTTGTAATCCCGGACTCGTGCCAACCAAATGCTCGCTCCAACCTCTTATCCGGGCTCAATACTCCAATAAGAACATGTTGTGAGCATTATAGCCCAGCCGATTCAGAATTTAACTCTATCTTGCTGCTCTGATATTTCCCAAATGCGAGTACTACACACGCTCAAAATCCGGGGGGTGGAACGAGCGCCTGAGAAATAACAGCTCCAAATTACGACGATGCAGAGAATTCACTTAAGTAAGCCCTTGAGTTTTGCGTTTGTGGCTTTCCAGGCACTACTATCTTCCACTAGTCGCAGCTTGATTTCACCCAATGCCTGTGATCCGCAGAAATTCATGTAGCCTTCGCCGCCAAGCCATACTCGTGGTGTAAGCTACCTAAGCCTTTTCAGTTGCCTTGACGGAAGCATGGCCTAATAGATGCTGAACGTCCGTAATGGCAGCACCTCGGCTCAGAAAGCGAGTGGACGACAAGAAGCCGAACTACATGATTTGGTCTTGTTGGCTGGTGACTCCCAAAAGGGTGCCCCCGTATCAGCCGCATCTTTTCTTCGCGCGCCCCCTTTTTTGACCATTTACGTATGACACGAGATCGCGTTCTCCCGAAAGAAGAAAATTGAGAAAGGAACAGCCGTTTGCTCTGCATGTCTGATAGATGCCGAGAAGCGTCAGGTAGCCGTGAATCGAGTCGATCTGGAAGAGGGTGTTGGATATCTTCCGCTGGATGGCGATGTGCCTCAGGCCGAGTTCTGAGGCATTGTTGTGCCAGGGAATGCCGTCGAACTCGAGGAACGTAAACAAGCTTTCCCTGTAGCGCACGATTCTGGATATCAGCTTTTTTGTCTCACCTGTTGCCCGGCGGTCGATCCTCTCCAACCTCGTGTAGAACCCCTCAATTCTCTTGTAGTGCTTGTTGAAGTGGTACTTCGAAAGGCCGAATCTCCTGGCATCCTCGATTATCGGCGCCATCAGGCTCGAGACTTCGCTTCCCAGGTCTTCCATGGACTTGTCGAACGGATACCGCCAGATCCCGTTGTTGACGTCCTTTATGAGGTGGGACCAGCATTTCTGCTGTCTGAAGGGGGCACTGTCGAATCCTGGGAAGAAATCCGAAAGGAGGGTTCCGCCATACCCACCCAGCACGCTCAGCACCTTCTTTGCCTCCCTGCTGTGAGTGGCGGTGAAGGCGAAATGCGTTCCATTGGTGACGACCCAGATGTAGCCCCTGCCGTCTACTGCTTTGATTGAGGTGTCGTCAACGCCGATGAACGGGGAGTCAAAAAGTTCGGACAGGATGCCCTTCTGCGTCCCCTTCTCGTAGTCCTCTCCAAGCTCGTCGATCATGATCTTAGCGTTTGTTTTACTCACCTCAATTCCGAACATTTCGCGCGTCTGCGTGACGATCGTGGCATAAGACAGACGATTCTCGACTCGATTATAGGCAAGCCATGCAGCCAGGTTACGCGAATAGAGCCTCTTCCCCAACTCCCTGATTCTCTTCGGTGGGAAGAACATCTTGCACTTGTAGCAGTACACAGTTGGCCCGGTGTACATTACCAGCCTTCTCCTTACACCGCTTTTTCTGAACTCCAGGTCGTAGATTGTTTTTTGTGAAGGCTTGTCAGGGTGGGGGCGCACCTTTTCCCACCCACATTTCGGACACTTGATTCGTCGTCTCACCTTGACGACTTTGTCCACGCGTAGTTTGCGTCGCTTCCTACTACGTTTCATGACCACCCTCTTCCTGGTCTTTCCGAACGTAATCTTGCTCTTTTCATAGTGGCTGTGCCCAGAGAGAAGCATCTTCTTTAATACCTCATGAACCTCCCTGCCTGTATCCGTCGCTTGCTGCTGTCCAAGAGTAGAAAAAGATACGCCCTGCATGTTGCCGGCATTCCTTTCGATGTCGAGCAATGCCCGCATGAAGGTCCTCAGAGCCCTGCAGTCCTCCATGTTGTAGACCAGCAAGACATCCTTCCACAGACTCTCACCTTCCTCCCAAAGGTAGCGCCAGAGAATGGGATTCCCTACGGATGGTGTGGAGGTCTGTTTGAAAACTGTCCAGTTCGCACCGAAGAAGGAAGCGAGATCCTTCAATCCGTGGGTATATACTGGAAAGTAGACGCGACCGTAGAACAGTCCGATAACATTCACCATTCGATCCAATACATCCCTACATTGGATGCCATGTCTACGCCCTAGCGTCTTGACCGCCTTGGCATCGTAGGAGCCGAAGTGGTATATGGGACAATCGCTGTTTACCCTAAGTCTTTCAATGCACTTTCCGAACATGGTTATCTCGTCGTCCCCGCAGTCTGCCCAGAACTGTTCCTCCCAGTCGCCAGAATCGCCGACAGCTAGAATGCCACAGAGATAGTAGAGTGATTCGTCGGGTAGTCCCTCGAAGTCAAGAAAAAACCCATGTACTTCATCCACGACCCGCAGATCGAGATCCCGATCGATGATCACGCTGTTGCGCTCCAGCGCAAGAGCGTGGATCTCGGGCTTGTATGGCACGGAATCGACTTTCGATAACTTTCCCCTCCTTCTAGGGCGGTAGGTCAGGGATAACTGGTGAATGGTCTCTATGCCCTTCGACCTGAGACGGTCGGCGGTTTTCTCTCCAAGCGGTCCCATGAGATTCAAGCTGTCTGCTTCTTTCCATACACAAAGACAGTGTTCACGGTACTCGCAAAGGTTGCAGTGGGAACATCTTCTCGGAGGAAGAATCTCCCCGCTCAAGGGATTATCTTTGAGAATGGCCAGCGCATCGTCCACGGCCCCGTACAATGGCGGCAGGTGTACCCTCGACTTCTTTTGTCTAGTAACGATATAGCCGTATCGTGGAACTCCGGTCCCGGCATCTCCCGCGATGACCTTTCCAATGTACGCCAGTTCCAGCCGCTGCTCTCGAGTAATCGTGAGGATTCCACTGAAGAGGAAAGGGGACCATGTCCCGTCGCTTTCAATCCACTCAGCATAGTAGACAGTCGCTTCAATTTCTCCGTATGTGATGCGCCTGTTATTGATCGATTGGACCATTAATGGAGCTGCATGTTGCTTCTCCATCCATATCCGCCTGGTTCTTTCCGCACGCGAGGCTATGAGTAACCCCAGTCTATCGTCCCCTGTTTCGCGCAAGCGAGCAGAAGCATAGGCCTTGTGTTGGCAGGAAATAAACCGCCTGAAAATGTCCCTTGTGATGAGAGAAGATTCCATCTTTCGGTTCTCCTAACTCTGATAGTTAAGAAAAGGATAGTCACGGTCCGACGAAACAATAAGGGACAGACAGAGGTTTAGCTGCTTGGCGATCAGTTAACAACCTTCAACCTCGGCACCGCCGGCTTATCCAACAAATCAATCGTCTGCTTAAATCGCTCATTCTTCACAAAAGCAGCATATGCCTTCTCCGTCGTCTTCACAGAAGCATGCCCCAACAAATGCTGAACATCCGTAATAGCAGCACCCCGACTCAATAGTCGAGTAGCAAATGTTTTTCTCATGTTGTGCGTTGAAATATCACTAATGCCAGCTCTACGGAATGCGGCTTCCAAGGCACGATTATTCTGTATTGTTTTGTGCCCGCCATGCCTGCCAGGGAATACATATTCACCACGAACAGCCCTTTTCCTATTCAGCAGCGTGGTACGTAAACGGTTCGTCATCGGGATGAAATCGTCATTGGAAACCTTCGATCGGTACAGATAAATCACCCCATTATCGAAATCGACATCTGACCATTGCAGGATGCTTGCCTCATTGATCCGGAATCCCGCATCTATCATCAGAATGAAAATATCTCTCGCTGCCTGACGTGCCTTCTTGTGAGTCAGATCTTTGACCTTCGAAGGATCAAGTTCACTGAGAATTCGCTGTTCTTCAGCATCCGCCAGGTACCGGATTGGCTTGTCTTTTATGTTCCACTCGCCCCATTCATAATCCGGGGTGTAATACCCGAGGCGCTTTGCATTCCGGCAGATCTTGTTGAACTGCCTTGACCAGAGGCGAATCGTGTTGTCCTTGATTCCACGATTCCGCTCATATTCAACCCACCGGGATAAATCTCGATTGGTGATTTCATCCAGATGAATATCGCTGAAGTAATCCTTGAATCGATTGATTGCTGTGACCAGGGTGCTGTAGGCCCCAGAATCCTTGCTGGTGCGGAGGAGGGCATCACACGCGTCATACAGGTTGATGTGCTCCAGATGTCCCAGGACCTGTGTATCAACCAATTGCTGGCGCATCTGGCGCTCTAGTTCCAGCGCGTCTCTCTTGCGAGTGGATTTCGAACTGCGGGTATAGGTTTTCTTGTTGTAATTGAACTGGACGACCCAGTATTTTCCTCTTTTGTATACGCTCATCTAATATCTCCTGGTAGAAGGTTTTCTTATTATTCTAAGGAAACTATCCTGCCGAACAGCCGAGAAGACAACAGGAGAAATAGGGTGATTTGTAATATAAAACAGTGGGATATGAGGAGAGTTGTGGCGGATGAGCGGGGTGGTAATACGACAAAACCATGAGGTAGTACTACTGGTTAATCCGGTGTAACCAGCGCAAAAATCACTCTACCTGCTGGTCTTTCATGGTTGCCAGAAAGGTCCCCGGAAATTTGCAGCTAACTCCCTGGTTTCTGCGGGGAGTGGTTATTTTAGTGGTCCCCGGAGTTGTATATCCGTAGGTATGGGTATTCGTGTATTCGGGTGTTCGGGTATAGATGTGGACCCAATCCCCCTAATCCAGGATAGTGGGGATGCTGGGAATCTTATTGCTGAGCTTTATCTTGGGCAGCTACCAATTGACGCAGGAACGCCATCTGCTGATTTCCAGTTTGCTTCCTCGGTGTACTTTTCATCGTGCCTGCTACCTGTACCCGGTATTCAATCATGATCACGTGTTCATTCGTGTTTTCGTCAAAATCCTGGCTCAGCTTCCTAAATTTCGATTTCTCCTTGCCTTTCATCCCGAATACCACATCCAGCGCAGCCAGCAGTTGATTCCATTTATTCATCGCAATGCCCTCCTGACCGTGTTTATCCAGGTGGACTCACACTGGAATTACCCGTAAGTCATCACAAATCTCTACCACTTTTGGTCCGCCAGTTGTAACCCGCTGATCCACATCACCCTATCGAGGTACACCAGCAGATGTAGAAGGCTGTGCCGTAGGTGCAACCCCCGGGGATAACATCTTTTTTCTTTTGTTATGGAATATAAAAATCAGTTATCCCTGGGTATGGGAAATCACCCGGTTTGGTGGGGATAGTGGGTGAATGGAGAGGATCCTGAGGATGGTGGTGGTAGGCACTGGATAATGGCTGAATTTGACATACATAGAAAAATTGGTAACAATGTAACTATGTTATATATTTTGGGGATGCAGTTATGAGCCAGGTTATCAGGATTCCTTCAGATCTTTACAAGCGATTGGAAAAACATGCTGTTGGTTTTGCATCACCAGCCAGTGTTATTGAAAAATTGCTGAATTACTACGAAGGAAATAATTATGAATCTTCAGCAGAAACAGAAGTAATCACTAAAGATTTACCTGAGAAACTGGAAGTTGTGTTCTACCCACCAAACGAAGAAAAATTCAAATCACTATTTCTTACGAATAAAGTTGCTTGGGTTTTACTTCGAAAGCTAGATGGTAATAGTGAGTGGAAACGATGGGCACTACGTGGATTTACGAGCACTTCGAGCGTGATGGGTAACTTACGATCTGGATACCTCAGGGATTGGAAGAAAAAAGGAATAGTAAAAGCTGAGGTTGCAATTAATAAAAACGATATTACACAGTAATTACGTATTAAATAATAATGATTAGGTGACCACTCATGGCTAATAACAGCGTACTAGGGAAAACGAAGGTTAGCTCTGCACTGATTCAAACTCGCGTTGCAAGAGAAGACGCTGGTTTAATCGCAGTAGAAGTCTTTCTACTATCTTTATGTGTTGGGGCTATTTCTGGGTCATTTATTGTGGGGTTTCTAATTTCATTTATGCTGCTTTTTGGACTCATTTCTACGCGCGTGTGGGTGGTATTGAGTTTCCTGTTTAGTTTACTGTGGGGATTCATAGGCTCAGTAGTTGGTTTCATAATTGGTGGTGATTCTGTAGCAGCAGGCGTAGTTAGCGGAATTTTCGTATTTGGTCTGATGCTTGGCAGGCACCATTGGAGTTTATCGTATTGGCGTGCACTGGGGGACTAAGATAGAACCTTTACACAGAGTCCTTACCAATTGTGTATAGTTGTGCGAACCCCGTATATGGGTACTCGGTTGAAGATGTGGTCTCTATACCCCAGATATCGGATAGTGGGGATGCTGGGAATCTTGTTACTGAGTCTTGCCTTGGGCAGCTACCAACTGACGCAGAAACGCAAGTTGCTCACGGTCTGATTTTTTCCTTGGGGTACTTTGCATCGTACCCTTCACCCGAACACGGTATTCAATCACGACCACGTGCTCATTTGTCTTCTCGTCAAAGTCCTGGCTGATCTTCTTGAAAGTAGATCGTTCCTTGTTGTTCATCCCGAATACCTGGTCCAGGCTCGCGAGTAGTCGATTCCATTTGTTCATAATAATTCCTCCTGGTGTATTTATTCAGGTGGAATGATTTTGAAAAAACACTTGTGTCGTAACAAATCCCTGCCTAGTTAATCGTTTAGAAACATATAAAGTATCTGCAAAAGACTCCGATAATATTCCTATTGGCCGTGGTTCTGATGAAAAGAAATTTGACCATCTGGCCTTTCGCGTCATGATGAAAACATCATAGATATACATCTTCTTCAACGATCATATAGGAGTAGCTATCATGGATAGAGCTGAGTACAACAAGGACGATGATAGGGTATTTAAAGGATTAGTTAGAGATTTTGATGATTCTAATGAGAGCGAGAACGTTAAAGCACTTTCAAAAGTGCGTTCTATCAGCATTAGCGTTAATTGGTCAGATATTCAAGAAAATGGTGCAGATTTACCAGAGGCAGTGTTTTTTGGTGGAGAATTATTTGAACCAAAGGTGGAGGTTAATGTAGAAGAAGGCCCAACATTATCTGAAAATGAAGAGTGGATTGTACGCAGTATTGTAAGTCGCTCAATGTTTAACTTTTATTCGACTCTTTTGCGTTCGCAGCGTGTATGTGGGCTGTGGAGTAAAGAAGACTGGAAGCAAGACTATATTCCTTCTGATGAAGAGGTGGCGTGATGAGACATATAAACCATACCACTAGTTTATTATAGAATTGCGAATTAGAAGGATCGAAAATTAGGCAATAACTGTATATATACTTGCATACTAACAAGCAGCAAAGAGCAAGCGATAACTCATAGGGTACTTGTATTTAAATGTAACAAGGTTTTACAAAAATCATTCTGTTGATCGACACACAATAAGAATATGATCGTTGAGCCTCCTTTATGGAGGTTCGACGTGAACACACAGAAAGAAATCTATAGACGACTCACCCGAGTTATTCCCAATCTCTATTCCATCAAAGAATCCGGAAAGTCAGAGGTGCCTGGCTTCATGGATTTCAATCTCGATATTCTTCAAAGAAAAGGTGATTTGCTGAGGATAGCGATCAGCCATTACTACAAACATACCTCAGGCGACATGATTGCTGATCCGGATATGGAGATCCAGGTTAACAGGAAAACGGAAACTGCAGAAGCTTTAACGTATCAGGATACCTATCGGTATCAAGAAGTGTATTCAGAGGACGGATCCTGCAATACATCACTCCAAAACTCTCTCAATGAGTTTCTCCTGGTGTGGCTGAAAAATCTGTACGAACAGGGCTATAAAATCGAATAACCCTGTTGCCCTCAGCAGAAATCGGTTGGACGGTGGGGTCATGGATCACGAAATCACCACCAAAACCGAGTTATCAATTGATCAGCAGAAAACGCTGGTCGAGATCATCTGTGACCAATTCGGTCCGCACCTCTCATTCGATGACTTCGCCGATCAGATGCTGATGTTGTTCGAGGATATCGCCGGTTTCGAGACGATTTCTGATTCTGAATCACAAATCCTCATCAACCAGTTATGGAGTTACTATCATGGCACAGACCACAGAAACCCCCACCCCAAAGAAGCCTGATCTCAATAAAGCCAATATCAAAAAGGCGATTGCTCAGGGAAAGGAGATGATCAAGTCCGGGATGTCGAAGGCAGATGTTTCCCGTGAGATTTACGACCTCGTCAAGGATGAAGAAAAGGAAGCGATCCTCCATGTGTTCCAGCAAGGAGCCAGTCTCACGGAAAAGGGCGCACTGACCTACCTGTACAACATCAAGCGGAAGCTGCAGAAGAAATCCTGATCCGGCATCACAACGTTCAAACCATGAGAGGAGATCAGGCCACTGATCTCCTCTGTTCGTTTTCCGACCTTTCGGGATCGGTCAACTCACCTTGGCCATTTTGATTAGAAATCCGGGATACTCATTCCCCCAATGCTAGATGATTGCATGTGGATTTATTTTGATTGTTTTCCCACCTGACTCATTACTTGGAGGCTTGTAATAAAAGCACTCTCGCTGAATTGAAGAGCCGCATTCACCGGCCGATAGAGGGTTAGGTGGTGTGGCATGAAGCGCCCCCACCCATGTGATCGGAGCATTAAGTCCACCCTTCCGATTAGTAGTATGAGTGGGCACAACCTCAATGGTTACTTATAGTAACCAAAGGAGGTACGCGATGGATGGCATAAGTTATCCTGAGCGCGGTGTGCATGGCTATCAGTCATTAATCTGGGCTATTCACAACTTCATTCAAGCCGATCATGAGTATGAATCGCTACCATCATGGAGTGATGAGGCAATTGATAGGTATATGGATGTAGTAGACGCCGCGGTATTTGTGACTGAGTTAATCGAGGGAATCCTCGATCAGCAACACACTGAGTAGTAACTGTGGGGCTAGTCCGCTAGCCCCACTTTATTTTGAATCCAGTCGATATTCTCTTGGTGAATAATGGCTTACTGATTTCCTCTGTTTGTTTCCAAACCCTTCGGGATCAGTCAACTCGCCCTGTCCACTCAGATATGTAATTCGATTTCTGACGGTGGATACCGACTCGTGCCGAATCGCTGACAGGAGATATCAGATAATTTGAGTTCGCCGCTCAGAAACGCTCTGAGGAAGTAGTACAGCGAGACCGTTACCTAAAGGCGTTCTCTCATAAATACCATCGCCGGTGAGCTTCATCGGTGGTGGAATATCGGTTCAAGACCTTTGGTGCCACGATAAAAACAAAGCGGATTGATGGTGTCACGGCCTGTAGAAAACAGCCTATGGCCCATATTCAGATGATCACAGACAGGTGCATTACATGTCCGGATCAATGAGTGGGCTAAGCCAGTGAAATAGTCACGGGACTTGAACTCATGCGGTGTTGGGAGAATATGCATGGGGTGACCGGTCCAGCCCAACCCCCGCAGCCGGGGCGGCATAAACAGGGTATGCTCCTTACCATGAAACTTGGCGGCTCATCCCCGATATCGGATCCCTGATAAACGTGCAGCTGCTTTACTACAGTACCTTGTCTAGGTGTAGAACAACGAACCGGAAGCCCGATGGTGATGATAAATCGATGCCATCGAAGTGGGGGAGTCTAGGACGTAGCATGTGAAATACAATAGCGAGCTTACTAAGCGACTGAATGTATTGATTAATTATGCTATGGGGGAGCTAGGGTTAGGGTTGCTGCCTCTAAAACCCAGGCGCTGAGAGAGCGCTAGAGCTCAATCCCTCCTCTCCTTTCTTTACCTAGGGTCACATATACGGAGATTTTGAAAAATACCTATATATTAAGGTCTTGATAAAAAAGTCCGTATTCCGATAAAAGAAGCAATAAATCAAATGATTATTTACTTCAGTGCTTCCTCAAACCAGCTTTGTTCACGTTCAGGCCACGGATTATGCCCACTGTAGACATTCATGGCACTACGGATCTGTCCATCGGTCTTTCCGGCAGCACGCAATTGATGAATTCTCTGAAGGCGCTTTTCGCGCCTCTGTAGCTCCTTGGCGGTTAAGTCCCGTTTCGGATCATGCTTGTGTTGTTCAAGTAACTGGTCAATTGCCGCTTCAACCTCGAGTGCTTCATTAGTGGATAGTTTCTTGCGTGTTGTGGCCCATTTTAGGGCTTTTTTGATATCCGTTTTCTTGTGTCCTTGGCTGATTAAATCCTCGGCGCGAGCAATGAGGAATTTGTAATCCTTTGGCCGATCAGCAGGGAGATCACCGTTTGCAATTGTTTGACTTATGTAGTCGCAAAAATCCTCACTATCTAGAAACTCGGGAATCCACCACGTATCGACTGGCTTCAGTGACATCTTGGATAACTGTTCAGCTAATCGGGATAAGTCAGTCTGTTCCTCTAAATTCTCAACTATGATGACCTTGATTGCCTCGTTGGTGTCATTCGATCGTCTCAGTATGCGGCCAACGTTTTGGATAATGATATTGATCCTCTCATCCTGCATCTGGCTGTGCAGAGCTTCAGGTTCATTTGTGACATAAGCAGAAAAGGGTTTGTAAATGGCAGCATTGATGTTGACGACATCATATTCCGCAAAATCGACGCCTCGCCCAAGCGAGCTGAAGGCATAGGTTTGCAGTATTTTATGATTTCCATATTCATTCTCATCGGAGGTCAGCATAAACGTCCGCCTATCGTAACCCATACGGATGGATATACTATTTTTCAGCTTTTCGAAATCCTTTTCAGCCGCTTTCTTAGTTTCGCGATAACGGAACATCTTTGTGAATTTAAGATGGTCATTGGTGTAAGCGCTGAGAGGGATTGTTTCCGGCATTCCTATAATGATGATCTTATCCATTTTGCGATCACTAATAGGATCAATCTCAAAGCGGTGGACCTCATCATTGATGGTTGTTGAAATAAAACGCTCCTGTGAGGGTAATAGGGTTGCGGTAAGCCCAGAAAATGATTTTGCGTTGGCAAAACAGGATAAGGGTCGACGATCAATGGTTGTGACGGTTAGCACATTACAGGCCCGACTCGGAAATCTGAGCTTGGCCCTCTCATCTTCTGGAATGTCCTTGAGTTTGGTATCCTGATTAAGGTGGAATTGTTCTATAAAATCTTCCCGTGAGATTTCCTCATTGTTATACAGGATGACCGAACGGTGTACCGTAGGAAGGTACGAGCTATCAAGTAGATCTTCAAAAGTTGTTGTGAAATCTGCTGCCCTGTCGTCGTCAAATACGATGGGTCCAGGAGAAGGATTTTGCTTTAGCATTTGAACTTCATTTGTATTGACTCTGACTGTTGCTAATATCCTGGGTTCATAATTAATATGCTCTAGCTCTTTCGGTTGAGTACCCTCCATGTATTCTAGTATCGGAATATAATCTAGATTGCGGTAATCATTAATGTCGAGGCGAGTTCCATCGTACTTATGCATTTTGCAATTTAAGCAATTGTTGAAGCGGTGAAACAATCCACATTTAGCCGTATGTATATTTTTATAAAGCCCACCACTTGCTACCCTGCGCTTCCTGCTTCCAAGTGGATAATGCCGTGTTTGGCTTTCAACGAACGCGTCTATTTCGTCGACAAGAACGTGCGTATTACTATCAATGTATTTTAGGAATGCATAATAATATTTAGAAAATCCACGTCGCGATACATAGGTATAGTGTGTGATCGCAACGCGGGTTTTACCTTTGTCTCTAACAGAGTCCCGCGATAAGGCTTTACCAACTTTAAGGCTTGAAGTGGATTCAATTAAATCAATGCCGTAGTTGTTGATATTGTCGGTTTCAAGTATTGCAGCAAATCGATTGGCAATCTGGATCATCTGATCTTTCGAGCTACAGATAATGGCGAACTTATCTCGATTGCCAGAGTTAGCGTCTAAGTATTGTGCTACAAGGGTGACAATAGCCTGTGTCTTTCCACTGCCAGTAGGTGAGATGATCAGTTTATATTTGCTAGGCTTATGTAAAGCCTCAAGGATTTCCTTTGCTTTGCCATCAAGGATTAGTTTATCTGGGTTAATCGCTGCTTTGATGTTGCCAATGTAAACGTCATTGATCTCCTTGTCCCAGTTCCTGCGTCGTGTCCAGCAGCTCTGATGGAAGCAGTGCGTTCTGACCTTGTCATTACTTAGATAGACACGCATGTTCTGATCACCTTGCAGGTTTGTGTGACTGCGATGGCCAATGCATAAGCAGACAAGCTGCATGCCATATGTTGAAGCTTCCCAATGAGGTTTAAACCCAGAAGCCGATATATGAGGATCGTTACTGACAATGTCTTCAAGTCTTTGTAAAGACTCGCTGATCGGTTCAGTTGGATAAATGGCAGGCTTATTATCGCAAGACGATATTTTGTCGGGCAGCGACCATTCCAGGAAATTTAATAACTTCTTTGGGATGGATTTGAGTGAACCACTGAATTTGTACTCACTGCCATCTGGATGAAAACCGGCGAGATGTACGACTTTCTTCCCATAGAGGATTTCAAAGCCATGTTCGAAATAATACTTGGCATCGGTTGTGTGTAAGTTATCCCCGTCGTATTGAAAGATGACCGTGCCACGTTGATTTCCATTGAATATCTCGGATCGTTCAAAATCACCATGCCATGCGGTTAATCCGCTGCGGCCGAGTACTTCGAAGAGCCCCGATTTAGTCGCTTTACTGGGGTCATCGATATCAATTGCAACCAGATTAAAATCGCGCCCGGTGTATGCGCCAAATCCTTGATAACCTTTCCAATCAGCGGTTTCCAGCGGTGTATTTTTCCAATACTCAATGACATCGTCTGCATACGTGTTCGGGATATTAGATTTTTCATAACCCTTGTAGCCCTTCGGGACAATGACGAGGCCTTTTTCTTTTAATTTGGTCGCTTTTGCGATCAGCTGAGGCGATCGCTGTGTAGCGGAGGGCTTGCCAAGGCGAATGTCGTTGATAATTGATTCGGCCTGGTTGATATAGTGCTGATGATCAAGGTCTTTTGGAATCGAAAGTGAGGGGAGCCGGTTAGCAATTGCACAATTCTCTGAGTTGGCGACACGCCTAGAAACTTTCTTATCATCAACATCCCGGATCCACCTTTCGATTGGGGCGCCGTTGATCGATTTATACCAGCGATTGGTCCGCTGAACTGTGTCTGTGCCATGTTTAACCTCAATGAGGTTCTTTTTGCCAACAGTTGAGCTGTAAAGAAAATCGAGTATGGATGTATTCTTGTTGATATAATCCTTAGGTTGGCTGCCCGTACTAAAATGATCCAGCGCTGCATCCGTGACGACCATGGGGGTTGTGCGTTTACCGAGTGCAAACTGTCCTTTCTTGTGAAACCATCCCTGTTCAGCGTGATATAGTGCGTAGTCATTGATGGAAGTGGCAACGAACATATTGGCGAGGCGCTGGCTGAGCAGGAAACCTGTCTCTGAACTCCATTGATCAGCAATCTGTATGGCCTCATCAAGGCGATCGCCCGCGTCGACATAAACACCATCAGTGTTAGCAGAGATCACCTCAAAACCCGCTTCATGGAAGCGTTCCATTAACATAATGAGGAACAGTTGGCCGTTGAGTACGACTTGCAACTGTAAGCTTGGATCAAAATTGATGGAGTACTTGTCTTCAAGTTTGCCGTAGATGGAATTGATAATAATTTTATAGACGCCCGCTGTAGACATATCACCGGATGCCTTTGCTTTAAGCCTTGCATCTGTGAGTTCATTGAGAACGTCTATCCACTCATGTGTAATGCCAGCTGGGAATTCGCCAAAGCGCCTTAACAGGCTTGGATAATAAGAATCCACGTCAAATTCCACGATATTTTCCGATTGAATAACTTTTGCTGGAATTATTGTGTGTACGCCACCCCTGCCTAACGCAATGTCATGCGAGGCGATTTTAAATGTATAGCCTGTATTCAAGCCATCAAGCCATTCGCTTGGCTCAAAAGGGGAATGATGGCGTAGCCTTTCGAGAAGCGCCTGGTTATGTTTGCTATCAAAATTGATTACCGAATCAATCTTATTATTGGGGTTAAAGGTAAATCTTTCAGGCTTTCTGATTGCGTGCATTTTTATACCTGCACGTGATTGAACCTCTTCGCGCATCACTTTCTCGGCAATGCCCGAGTTGCTTAAACGAAGTGCGCTCCCTCTAAGATAACGAAAGCAATCATTGACCCTGATCCGGACCTCAATGAGGTCTTGTACGTCATGAAAGAGTGCTTCTGTCGCATTGACATCATGTTGGCAATAGGCAATGAGCTCTTTGAGTTGTGTCGGAGAGAGGTCGGTTCCTGGCTCAAAGGGTAGATCCTGAACATCTGGCATACCCAACCGCACTTCATGAGATTTAAGGCTTCCAGCAATTCTAGGCCCACCGAGGATTTGAAATAGATCAATGCAGCGCCATGGCGCGGTTTGGTATGTTAGGGTATAAAGGATTTTGTCATTAAATACTTCTCTGTTGATTAGCCTTTCTGCCAGGTTATAGATTTCGTTAGCATTATTAACTGCACCATCTAAGAGACTCTTGATGATGACATCGTCGAACTTAAAGTTGTTATACCCGACAAGCGTCAATCCTTTTTGGAGCACAAATTCACGTAAAGCCGCGAGTTCGCGCTCATTGAAGGATGCATAGCGTCCGTTGCGGTCATCTTGTAATTTTTTGAAGACGACAAGAAAGCAGTTTGGGTACGTTTCAATGTCGTATACCCAAATGCCGGCATCACTCACCCCATCGGCAGTGTTAGCTGGCTGCGATGGTTTCTTAGCGGTTTGAGTGTTACTCAAAGTCATCTCCCTCAATGTGCAATGGATTATCGAGATGAACAGAGATACCCATTATTTCATGCGGAGGTTTTACCTCGCGATATAAAAAGTAAAGAATATTAATGAGTTATCGATTGCGCGCAAAATGCCAATGGTGTGGATGATAATGTAAATGGGGCAGGTAGCGCGAGATAACCTGCAAGTCATAGGATTTGTTGCCTCGTAAGGGTAATAACGACCTTAGGAGGGCGCAGCTATCGTTCTGAATTAAGAAGATATATTAAGTCTTGCGATGGCATGATAGCGGCAATTCGCATATCTGGTTCAGCATGACAGACAGAATGGCAGGGATGAATTAGCCGTATGTGCCACCGGCTGTTAGCCACTCTGTCGATTATTACCACATTAGCAATCGACAACAAAATAACTGGCTGAAAAAAGACGATGAATCAAGCGTGCAGAAGATTTTGTAAAACTGTCTACACGGACTGTGTCTATTGATAAAGCCAGATTCACATTCGAATAGCTGTCGTCGGTAATGGCACCGGTCAGGTTCACTGACTAAATTATCTTTGTGGATTCCAAAGGAGAATAGAGCAAGCGTGGAGTCGTGTTGCAACTGTCTGCATGGATTGTGTTGGTATAAATATCCTTGACGTTAGCTGTCATCGAAGCTGCGCCGACTTTGTGTGGCAGCTGATCTATCATTTATTTTATAAGTCTACATAGCGACCCTATCGGGTCTTCGATTCCCTAAAACCTTAGTTCGCTTCTGCCACAAGATGTGGTCTCACTCTCAATTACCGTATTAAGAAAACGCCTGGATTGCGCTCATTTTGTGTAACTAGTTGAGTTGAAGTGTATTTCAGTATGCCCCCTCTCCTGATGATGACATTGTAGTTGCAATTAATGGAAAAAAATATCCAATAAATCAGTAAAGAATATCCAAGAAAGTATGTAACATATTGATATAAATTGGATATGGTAAAATATATTGTGGCCTGAAATACTAAAGACACTACTTGATCAATTGAGGTTGTGAAAATGTATTTATCAAATCATGCGAGTGTTCGTTGTAATCAAAGAGGTATTCCACCGTTTGCAATTGACCTGATTCTTGATTTTGGAGCAGTGGAACACAATAGAGGGCGGGAAATATTCTGGCTTGATAAAAAGGGGTTGCGTAGAGCAAAGCACTATCTCGGAAAATTGAGTGATGGCTATGCAATGATGCTGAAGGATTTGTATGTCGTAGTAGATGGTGATGCTGTAATTACAGTTGCGCGGAAGAACAGACACCACAAACGAGATCGCCATTAAACGAGAGGAAGATAAATATGTCAAATATTCTACCTTTTACCGGGAGACTCCCAGCTAGCGAAAAAAGGCGTAAATATAAGGAAGAGCAAAAGGCGCTTATTGAAAAGGCTGGGGGTGAAGCGCTTAGTATATTGTTATCTTGGCGTAAACCAATTCCCACTGAACACCGTACTCAGATGGCAAAGAATATGAATGTCATTATTGAGAATTATGGGGTTATTCCGTCTAAATTGGATTGGCAGAAGGACGGTTTCTACAGATCAGTTGAAGACTTTCGTCGAGATATTCACAGGATGAGACTGCCCATACCTGCCACACCTGGACGAAGGCTGATTGCACATACAATGCAGTGGACGCATCTACTAGATCTTATACAAGACTATATCTCTACGCGTGGTAAAAGTGTTTCGTTAGAGTATTTGGCTGATAAATTAACGCGTGGAACAAGATTTCATCCTACAAAAAATGAGCAAAATAAGTCTGACAAGCTATTTTATCTGCTGAATGGGTGGTCAAATGAATTAGATGAAAAACATGGTTTGCTGGCGACATATAAGGAAATAGCAAGGGCCAGAGCAGAATATTTCAGGCTAAATCATCATGGGCTTAACTTGGATTATGAGCCTCTAGACACATGCAATTCAGAAAGAGCTAGTGATAGGTTAATTTCACCCAATGATGCTTTCAATAAACTATTTGATATGGAATTTCAAGATTATACACCAGACGATTGGGACAGTCTTTTTGATGTATTGCCTGATGATGAAGCTGAAAAGAATCATTACACATTATCTAGAGATGCAGTCACAGATTGGAAAAGAACCATTTCCCCAGAAGGGACGTTGCACTTTGACGAAACGTCGGCATGTTTATGGGGTGGAAGTGAGATGAAATATTTGCCCTGTTGGTTTATTGGATACCATGATTATCTAGATGAAAAGATGCTTACTGAGACGTCAAAAAGTGTTCTAACAGAAACTATGCGGGAACATGGCACTACTGATCCAATGCTGCTTGGTCACAAAATTGACTGGGATCTGGCTGCGAGCTATTTAGTGCTGTACCCAGATCCGAGCTTTAATCGCATCATTCCCTATGAGTATACTTTTCATGAAGAAGGTAGTGATTTCTCGCCGTTGGAACAGTCATATGACCTAGAAACTACTGCGTACTTCTTCCAGCCTAAGGGTGCTAACGAGGCCACAGTGAGCAGAAGCCTGCTGGTAAGAATAGAAGAAAGCCTTAAAGAGATAAGGGGCACCTGGGATTTGAGGGCGCCACGATTAGAATCACATCCATATCTCGTGTGGAAGACTGAGAGGGAATCCAACATAGATGGCGAAATCGAATCTATGCTGGAACGCACAGGACGAATTAAGCCAACAGTAGATGGGACGTGAACCTCGTTAGTGCTGTTACTTGGCTCTGTTCCTAGATAAATCATATCTGTTAATTCCCAACAACTCTTGGTGGTTAGTGGGTAGATGTGGAACAGAACGATAACCATATTAAAGGAAGAACAAATGTCATTATCTAAAAAAACTCTCGCATCAATCTTTAGTGATGCAGATATGTTTTGTGGTAAAGAAGATGTTATTCACGCCATTATTTATCATCATTTACTTGGGTCGGGTATGTTGGCAACACAAGTAGCAAGAGAGCAGCCAGTATCAACAAACCGTATTGATGTGGTTGTATTAGATAGACAGATACGGGGGCGATTTATAAATACTGAATTGCTGCCAGGGCTTGTAGTAGAGGTCAAGGGTGGCGCATATGGTGATAGAAATGCTCTAAATGATGAGATAGCCGCAGATGGCTATTGTAAAGATATGGAAAAGCTTGAAAAGGAGGTGGCAAAAGGAATTGAGTCATGGTTTGTGTGCGTCGATATGCCAGAATTAGGAAGAGCTGTGACCCGTGAAGGAGTTAACAAAATATATGGCCAATGCAAAAAACGAAAAATATCCTTTGCCTATTTCTGTCAAGGAGAAGAGCATTTTTTCTATGCCCCTGCTGAGGAATCTGAATCAAATGGAAAGATAGCCATTAATAGAAATGGAGGAGCTGAACCGTGCGTAAAATCTATAATAAACAAAAGTAATTCAAAATTTAACAGTATGTGTGAACAGTTGCTGAGGATTAATGGGAATGAAGCAAATACAACAGCAGCGCTGTACCATTTGTTCAGGGAATCAGGTCTTGCTGCTTCACAAATATCGCTTGAAACTTACTTTTCTTTTGCGAAGAAGCCTGGCTCAAGGATGCACGATCGGCCGGACATGGTGTTATTTAATAAGGACTTTGATGGTGTCTTCAATCTTTATAGGAAAGGAAATAGAGAGTGGCCAAATGATTCGCATAAGGTGTCGCATATAAACACAATATTTGAAGTAAAAGGAAGCGCCACAATGAATTCGAAGGCTGATAAAGCCCGCTATAAAATATACATGAAAGACATTGAGAAACTAAAATGGTGGCAGGCGATGTCTAGAGCTAATGGCTGTCAGGCTCTAAATGGATATTTTATTTGCCTTGACGGTCGAGCAGTTCCACTCCCAAAAACCGCAGTACATGAAATGTTCGAGCGTTCGGGCGATAATCCTGTGGTTTACATTAGTAACCGAGGTATTGAAATATCAGCTCAGTAAAGAATTAAACTACCTAGGACAGACCGGGTGGTGTCAGTGATTGTTGCAAGCTGAACAATACGCTTCCTTGTATATATGCTTACACGTTAGGTCTCCAGATTGTGCTACGAACAAACTATGAGCTTGCGTAGAGGTGAAAAGAGTTATGATTGCTGTCATTTTTGAGGTATTTCCCGCTGAGGGGAAAGTACAGGAATATTTAGATATTGCTGCCGAGTTGAAGCCTCAATTGGAAAAGATTGATGGTTTTATATCGATAGAACGTTTCTCGAGTCTTGTTGTAGAAGGCAAAGTACTGTCACTTTCATTTTGGCGTGATGAAGAAGCGATTAAAGAATGGAGAAATATTGAGTCACATCGTCATGCCCAAGAAAAAGGCCGCAAAGGAGTATTTGCCGACTATCGTTTAATGGTTGCTAATGTAAGCCGGGATTATGGAATGACTAACCGTGAACAAGCCCCGAATGACAGTAAATTATTGCATGACAAATCTAACCAATAACTCCTGTGTTGTTCTTTGTCGGAATTTGGTCAACGATCTAATAGGGTAGGGGCACAGGATCGTAGATTCGACGTTAAGCAGGTGGCAATTGCTTGAGGCTCTATCAAAAATCACATCACTCCAACCCAGCGACGCTGTAACTGATTGAAAAACTGTTGCGAATCGAGCGTGCAGAAGATTCAACTACAACTGTCTGCATGGATTGTGTTGGTTGGTGCCGTCACTGCCTCCTGGTACCTAATCGATGGATTGCTGTACTTTGTCCTTGTTTCCTGGGCTGAGGGGAATGGCGTGTCAGGCTCACATCCCAGACATTCAGTCGACACTAATATTAGAGATCATTGAATGGCGACTTCCAAGGGTATTCCGGTCTTACAGTCACATGTAATATTAACAACGACTTAACGTCCGGAAAGGGCACCATAGCGGACCTAGAATGCCTCAATGCCTACTTCCGGAATGTACTG
>Ga0055448_10000047_pt1 | contig 25227 bp, 20 predicted proteins | sample China_Galinas_PW_4_FD_57744 | JGI IMG/M metagenome (GOLD analysis project Ga0055448, IMG submission 57744) | Wetland microbial communities from San Francisco Bay, California, USA, that impact long-term carbon sequestration - China_Galinas_PWA_D2 | ecosystem: Environmental > Aquatic > Marine >... | reverse complement strand
AGCAGGAGAGGATACTTAACTCCGTCAGCGAGATGATGGGCATCGCGCTTGAGAACGTCAGGCTCTACGAGCAGATGCGCAACCTCTACGAACTACAGCGTCTGCGCAGGGAGGACGAACAGAAGAACCTGTTGAGACTTACTTCCATGCTCTCGGCCACGCTCGACATGAGAAGCGTGCTCGAGGCGAGCCTAACGCTTTTCAAGGAGTCCGGCAAGGCGGACTTCGTCTGGCTGCTCGAGCCCGACGACGCCGGCAACCTGTTTGTGAAAGCAGCCTCCGAGGATGGTGTCTCCGACGGCTCGGTAGTATATGCGAGCGGACTTAAGACACTTGAGATGTCCGCCATAGAAGCGAAGGGGCCGGTGGTGCACTCAAGGCTCGACGACGATGCGCAATTCCACGTCGCCGAGGGGCTCAAGTCCTTCAATACGGCGTGCTCCATTCCCATATTCGTCGGCGACAGGGTGGTTGGCGCTCTGGGCCTGTACTACAAGATGCTCAAGGAGATAAAGGACGACGAGATACATTTCTTCAGCACCGTCGGCAGCATACTTGCCGTGGCCCTGGAGAGGGCGAAGCTCTATGAGGACGTCATCATGGAAAGGGGCATGGCATCCACCATCCTCGAGGGCATAGCCGACGGAGTCATGACGGTGGATATGTACGGCGCGATTATATCAATGAACCGGGCCGCCGCGGACCTCGTGGGCATGCAAGCGGGGGACACCGTTGGGAAGAAGTGCAGCGAGATCCTGGCGTACTCCGACGACAACGAAGAGCTCCGCATCAGAATGAAGGCCAGTCTCGAGACAGCCACGAAGGGTAACACCTCTTCAAGCGAGGCCGACCTCATCACGCCCGACGGAGAACGCATCCCCCTGATGTTCAAGAGCGCCCCCGTGAAGGACAACCATGGCGAGATAATAGGCGTCACATACTTGCTCAGGGACCTGAGCAGGGAAAAGCGCCTCGACATGCTCAAGACGGAGTTCGTCAAGGCCGTCTCGCACGAGTTCAGGACCCCGCTTGCCACGATGCTCGGCATGACCGAGATGCTGCTGGACGAGGATGTGAGCGGCGAGAAGGCAAAGGAATACCTCAATGCCATCCTCTCCGAAGGCGGGAGACTCTCGGCGCTCGTTGCGGACGTACTCGACGTGGCCAAGATAGAATCTGGCAAGGAGATATTCGCAGAGACCGAAATAAATTTCGAGTCGCTCGTAAAGAGTGTCGGGGATTCGTTTGAGCCGGTCATCAAGAAAAAGAAGCTCCATTTCGAAAAAACCCTCGGCAAGGGGTTGAAGGGCTACACCGGCGACGAGGCTAAGCTCAAGCAGATGCTGAGCATACTCGTGGACAACGCCACCACCTACTCAGACACCGGCAGCAAGGTGAGCCTGACCGTGCAGAAAGAGGGCGAAAAGGTTAAGATAGTTGTGCGTGACGAGGGCTGGGGCATCACCGATGAGGACCTCAAGCACGTGGGCGAGAAGTTCTACCGTGGCATTCACTCGGTGAAGACCACGGGTACCGGCCTCGGCCTGGCGATATCGAAGGACATCGCGAGAATGCATGGCGGGACATTGGACATAGAGAGCACAATAGGCAAGGGCACCACCGTCACCGTGGAACTGCCGCTTAGGAGGGAAGCATGAGCGACAAGGTTGTAGTTATCGATGACGAGCCGTTCATCCTGATGATGATCGAGGATAAGCTCAAGCGCGCCGGCATAGACGTTATCGCGCTCAAGGAGAGCGTCAGCGCTCTGGACGTAATCAGAAAGGAAAAGCCCGACCTCATCCTCATGGACTGGATGATGCCCGAGATAAGCGGCCTCGAGGTCTGCAAGGCCCTGAAGTCCGACGCCGAGCTGAAGGACATCCCCATCTTCATGCTCTCTGCGAAGGGGCAGGAAGAGGATATCAGGCGCGGCATGGAGGCGGGAGTGGCGAAGTACCTTACGAAGCCCTTCAGCCCGAAGGCCCTGCTTGAAGTCGTACACGAGGAGCTGGCGAAGAAGAAGTAACCGGGCTTTCCAAAGGCACGGGTTTTCAGCCTACCACGTGGAGCTTGCGCACCCTGAGCTTTACAGATAGCCCGTCCATGAGTGCCCTGCATTTTTCCACGTCCACGCCTTCCATCTCCACCACTGTGGCTTGAACGTCGGGTATGTGCTTCCTGGCCTCCCTTATGAAGCCAACCACTTCGTCGAAGGCGTTAGGGAACGCGGGAGCGCAGAGCTTGTCGTAGGTGGCTGAGTCCTGAGCGTCGAGGCTTATGGACATGCTGTCGACGAGCCCGGCGAGCTCTGGAAGGATGTTTCGCTTGTGTATGACGTTGCCGTGGCCGTTTGTGTTTATCCTCACGCGCCCGCCGTTCTTCTTTACCCAATCGGCCACTTCTTTTAAGACGTCGAGCCTTATTAGCGGCTCACCGTAGCCGCAGAAGACGATCTCCCGATAGTCTTTGGGGTCGCCGATGGACTTGATTATCTCCTTTGCCGTGGGCTCGCTGTCGAGCCTCAGGTGGTGGCCCTTTACGAAGTCCGAGCGGAACCTGACGCAGAAGGTGCACTTGTTGGTGCAGCGATTCGTGATGTTGAGGTACAGGCTGTCCCTTATCTTATAGGCGATGGAGCCGGTATCGGCCTCGCCGGGCAGGCCGAAGAGCCTCCGGGCGTTAAGCGTGGTTATCCGCGCCACGTCTTCAAGCGTTATGCCCCTGAGCCTCGCTATCTCCTGTGCCGTATGGACTATCAGCGCGGGCTCGTTGCGCTTCCCCCTGCGGGGAACGGGCGCGAGATAAGGGGCGTCGGTCTCGATGAGCAGGTAGTCGTCGGGTATCGCGCGGGCCACTTCCTTGAGCTCGTCGGCTTTCTTGAACGTTACGGGTCCCGCTATCGAGATATATAGGCCCATCTCCATTGCGGCCTCGGCCATCTCCATGTCGCCCGAGAAGCAGTGCATAACGCCCCGATTTATCCCGGAGGCCTTGAGAATTCCAAGAGTGTCCTTGTCGGCCTCGCGGCTGTGCACGATTGCGGGCAGTTTGGTCTCTATCGCGAGCGCAAGGTGCTGCTCGAAGACGCGCTTCTGCACGTCGCGCGGCGAGTGGTCGTAGTGGTAGTCCAGCCCAGTCTCGCCTATGGCGACCACCTTATCGCGACCCGCCCACTCGCGCAGTGTAGCGAGTGCATCGGGCGTGAAGTCCTTGGCGTCGTGTGGATGCACGCCCACGGAGCAGTAGATGTCGTCGTGGCTCTCGGCTATCTCGACCGCCTTCCTTGAGCCATCGAAGTCGGCGCCAACGGTAATCAGGGAGCCCACACCCGCTTCGTGCGCGCGCTTTATGACATCTTCGCGGTCCTGGTCGAACTGCTTCATATCGAGGTGGCAGTGGGTGTCGATTAACGAGAGGGTGTTTTTACGCACCGAACTTCTTAAGTCTCATCGAATTGGCGAGCGCAAGGGGCATCAGGTGTGTGGTGGGGAATATTCCGAGCTCCCCTTTCGTAAACTCCCTCTCGGAGAAACCCTGCACGAGCTGTCCGAGCACGTAGGGCGAATGCAGAAGAACAGGCACGGGGTGCCAGCTGTGGTTTTTAAGTACCGAGGGGGTCGAGTGGTCTCCGGTGATGATGAGCACGTCGGGCTTGAGGTCGAGTATCTCTGGAATGAACGAGTCCACCTCCGCTATCTTCTTGGCCTTGGCGTCGAAGTTGCCGTCCTCGCCGTAGGAGTCCACCTTCTTTATGTGCATGAAGAAGAAATCGTAATCGTTGTAATTGGCCTTGAGGTTGTCGAGCTCCTCCCTGATGTCGCCGTCTATGTCGTGCGCCTCCATGCCCACGAGCTTCGAGACCCCGCGGTACATGGGGTACGCCGCGATGGCGAGGGCCTTGAGGCCGTAGGCCTCCTCGAACGAGGGCATATCCGGCTTCTGCGATATCCCCCTCAGTAGAAGATGGTTGGCCTTCTCTTCGTCCTTGAGCAGGTCCGAGGCTTTGGCGACGAGCTTGTCAAGCACCTTTGCCACCTTCTCTCCGGTCTCGGTCTCCGGGGCCAGCGGTATGGGGGCGAGCCCCGTTTTCTGCGGGTCCGTGTCGTTGAGCGTGGCGGCTCCCGGCTCAAGCGGATAGGGGAACCTCAGAAGCACGGCGAAGCGGTGCTCCATGCCGGGCGCGAAGGTGATCTCTGCGTCGTCGATGTCCGCTATCTCTTTCTGGAGCATCTCGGTGAGCTTCCTGCTCTGGTCGGTCGGTATGCGGCCGGCCCTCCGGTCCACTATGATGCCGTCCTTCATGGTCGAGTAATTGCACCTGATGGCGACGTCCGTGCTCTTGACGGTGAGCCCCAGGCCGAGGGCCTCGAGAATGCCCCTGCCTATCTGGTATTCGATTGGGTTGTAACCGAAGAGCGCGAGGTGTCCGGGGCCGCTGCCGGGCGTGATGCCGCTTCCGACCGGGAGGTGAAGCCCGCAGGCCGATGCGCGCGCCAGGGCGTCGAGGTTCGGGGTGTCGCCGGCCTCGAGCTCGGTCCTGCCGTCGGGGCCGGGCAGGCTGCCCAGGCCGTCCATGACGAGCAGTATTATCTTCGTTGCGTTCTTTGTGACGAGACCTTTTAAAATATCCTGCATCTGAAACTATAACCCCCTGAAGCACTTATTTTCAAGGTGAATGCCGCGCGGCTTGTGCGCCCCGATTGTTGTGGTAGAATTAAAGAAAAAAGGAGCTTAAACAAGATACCTTCAGTTCTCGGTAACACCACAGGCCTCAAGCGCAGCGAGCTTCACGCGCTTGAGAGGACATATCGCAGAAAGGTACCGCCCCGGGACCTTGCCACTCCCGAACTCGCACGCCACATCCAGTCCCTCTCTCGCCAGACTGGAAGGCAGATAGGCGTGCTCGTGGCGCGCGACGGCACGGTTACGCACGTGATAGTGGGCGACGCCAAGGGCATCTTCATCCCCTCGCTCGAAAACTACCCGCTGGGCAAGCGGCCCCTGCGGGGGCTGAGGCTCATACACACGCACCTCTCGGGAGAGGAGCTGACGAGGGACGACCTCACCGACCTCGCGCTCCTGAGGCTCGACTTCATCGCCGCCATCGACGTAAACGACGACGCCCTTAACAAGGTGCGCGTGGCCCACCTCGGCCCAAACGGCATCGAGAAGTCCGTTCAGGACCTCCACGGCGGAGACTTCGAGTTCGACCACTTCGTACGCTCCGTGGAAGACGAGATGAACCGCTCACGTGTCTTCGACCAGTCGGACCCCAGGGAGCGGGCCATCCTCATAAGCGTCTCGAGCCGTCCGAGGTACGAGCTCGAGGATTCGGTAGAAGAGCTTAAGGAACTCGCGGCCTCAAGCGACGTGCTCGTGCTCGACGCGGTCATACAGCGGCCCAAGCAGATACATCCGAAATACCTCATGGGCGAGGGCAGGCTCAAGGACCTCGTGATAGAGGCGCTGGAGAAAGGGGCAACGCTCCTTATCTTCGACCAGGACCTCGCGCCCGCGCAGGCGAGAGCGATAAGCGAAGTGACGGAGCTCAAGGTCATAGACCGCTCGCAGTTGATACTGGACATATTCGCCCGCCGCGCCCACAGCCGAGACGGTAAGGTGCAGGTGGAACTCGCGCAGTTAAAGTACCGCCTGCCGAGGCTCACAGGGAAAGGCACGGCCATGTCGCGCCTCATGGGTGGGATCGGCGGCAGGGGCCCGGGCGAGATGAAGCTCGAGGTGGACAGGCGCCGTGTGCGCGACAGGATCGCCCTTCTGCAAAAACAACTAAACGCACAGCGCGAGGCCCGCAGGCAGCGCAAGCACCGCAGGGTGGAGCGCGGCGTACCTATTGTCTCCATAATCGGCTATACCAACGCGGGTAAATCTACTTTGCTGAACGCGCTTACTCGCAGCGAGACGTTCACCGAGTCAAAGATGTTCGCCACACTCGATACGGCATCGCGGAGGCTCCGCTTCCCCAAAGAGCGTGAGGTCGTCGTCACCGATACGGTTGGATTTATCAGGGACCTTCCGAAGGACCTCATGGCGGCCTTCAGGGCGACGCTCGAGGAGCTGGAAGACGCCGACCTGCTCCTGCACCTCGTGGACGCCTCCAACCCGAGGTTCGAGGCCCACATAGCGTCGGTGGAAAATATCCTCGACGAGCTCGACCTTATGGGTAAGCCGCGGCTGGTCGCATTTAACAAGGCCGACAAGGTCGACCCCGAGGAGATGAGGAACATCTGCCAGCGCTTCGGGGCCATGGCCGTCTCGGCCATTGATAATTCGACGTTTCCGCCCCTGCTTAAGGAAATAGAGGCCCGCCTCTGGCGTGAAAAGTTGGCGGACACACGGGTATAATAATAGGATGATTAAGGAATTCGAGCCTAAATGGATTGCCTGGGAGATTACGCGCAGGTGCAATCTGCGCTGCGTGCACTGCCGCTCGTCATCTCAGGAGGAGATACAGGGCCACCCGGATTTCAGCACCGAGGAGGGCTTCAGGTTGCTCGACGATATAGCGAGCTACGCCAAGCCCGTCATAGTGCTCTCGGGCGGCGAGCCCCTCATGAGGGAAGACGTTTTTGAGATAGCCAAGCACGGCACCGACCTCGGCCTGAGGATGTGCCTCGCCACAAACGGCACGAGGGTGGACGAGGAGGTCTGCAAGAACATCAAGGCCTCGGGTATCAGGATAGTCTCGATGAGCCTCGACGGCGCAAGCGAAGAGGTGCACGACGACTTCCGCTCGCAGAAGGGCGCCTTCGCGGGCACCATCAACGCGGCCAAGCTTTTCAAGAAGCACGACATACAGTTCATAATCAACTCCTCGTTCACGAAGCGCAACCAGGAGGACATCCCCAAGGTCTATAAGCTCGCCAAGGAGCTCGGGGCCACGGCGTGGTACATGTTCATGATAGTGCCCACCGGAAGGGGCGAGGACATAATGAACGAGCTCATCTCGAAGGAAGACTACGAGGAGATACTCGACTGGCACTACGAGATGGAAAAGCACGAGGACGACATGCTCGTGAGGCCCACCTGCGCGCCTCATTACTACAGGGTGGTGCTCCAGAAGAACAAGGAGACAGACGACAAGCTCAAGCGGAGGAACCTGAAGTTCTCAACCGGCGGGGCGAAGGGATGCCTGGCGGGACAGCTGATATGCCTTATCGACGTGGACGGCAACGTGCTTCCCTGCAGTTACTTCCCCAAGTCGGCTGGAAACGTCCGCGAGCAGTCGTTCAAGGACATATGGGAGAACTCGGAGCTCTTCAAGAGCCTCCGCGATTTTAAGAGCTACAAGGGCAGGTGCGGCTCCTGCGAGTACATAAACGTCTGCGGCGGCTGCCGCGCAAGGGCGTACTCGGTCTATGGCGATTACCTCGAGGAGGAGCCCTTCTGCAGCCACATGCCTTTCAAGATGAAGAAAGAAGCCGTCAAGAAGAAATCATAAGAGCGAAAGTGGAGGTCCGATGAACGACACCTTTTTGAAGGCCTGCCGGGGCGAGGCCGTGCCGTACACCCCCATCTGGATGATGCGCCAGGCGGGCCGATACATGAAGGAATACCAGGCGGTGCGGAGCAAGCACGACTTCTGGACCATGTGCAAGACCCCGGAGCTGGCCTGCGAGGTGACGCTCCAGCCCGTGGATATAATCGGCGTCGATGCCGCGATACTTTTCTCAGACATCCTCACCGTGCTTGAGCCCATGGGACAGAAGGTGGAGTTCCACGAGGGCAGGGGCCCGGTCATTGGTAACCCGGCGAGGGACAAGGCCGCGGTCGATAAACTGAGGGTTGCCAACGCCGAGAGCGAGCTTGGCTACGTCATGGACGCAATCAAGCTCATAAGGAAGGAGCTCGATGGCAAGGTGCCGCTTATAGGTTTTTCGGGCGCGCCCTTTACGCTTGCCACATACATGATAGAGGGCGGCAGCTCCAAGAACTTCATCAATACCAAGATGATGATGTACCGCGAGCCCGAGCTCTTCGGCTCGCTCATGCAGAAGATAACCGATACGGTGATAGATTATCTCCGTGCGCAGATAAAGGCCGGGGCGCAGGCCGTGCAGATATTCGATTCCTGGGCCGGGGCGCTCTCGCCCGATGACTTCAGGGCCTACGAACTCCCTCACATCAAGAGGGCGGTTAATGAGCTCAAGGGCGACGTGCCGGTCATCTACTTCGCAAACGGCGCTGCGGGGCTCCTCGATGAGCTAAAGGATACCGGGGCGGACGTGCTCGGCCTCGACTGGCGCGTGGACATGGGTCACGCCGTGGAAGCGCTCGGCAAGGACTACGCTCTACAGGGAAACATAGACCCGCTCGCGCTGTTTCTGCCGAAGGACAAGCTCAGGGAGAAGGCTAAGGAGATACTTGAGAAGGCAAAGCCCGCCAAGGGCCATGTGTTTAACCTCGGCCACGGCATAGTGCCGCAGACGTCTCAGGGGGCCGCGAAGGACCTCGTCGAGATGGTGCACGAGCTAAGCAAGAGGGCATGAGGGGAGTACTCCTTCTTAACCTCGGCGGACCCGACACCCAGGAGGCCGTAAAGCCGTTCCTCTACAACCTGTTTTCCGACAGGGAGATAATCAAGCTCGGCCCATGGGCGGCGATGCAGAAGCCCATCGCCTGGCTCATCTCCACGCTCAGGGCGCCCAAGACGCGCTCGATGTACGAACAGATAGGCGGTGGCTCGCCCATTCTTCCCATAACCTGCGCCCAGGCCGACGCGCTCGAAAAGGCGCTCTCATCGTCCGGCGAGTACAAGGTCTATGTGGGGATGAAGTACTGGCACCCTTTCATCGAGGACGCCGTAAAGCAGGCCAGCGCGGAAGGCGTCACGGAGATGATCGCCCTCAGCCTCTACCCTCAGTACTCGGCGGCAACGACAGGCTCCTCCGAGAGCGCGCTTAAGGACGTCATGCGGGATTATCCGATAAAGTACTATTGCGTCCCGGCCTGGTACGATCACCCCATGTACATCGACGCCCTTGCCGACACAATATCGAAGGCCACCGAGAAAGTCCCCGGCGCGGAGGTGCTTTTCAGCGCCCACAGCCTTCCGGCAAAGCTCATAGCGGACGGCGATCCCTATGCGGAGCAGATAATAGCGACCATAAACGCGGTGGGGCAGAAACTCGGTATCAGGTGGCACCTGAGCTACCAGTCCAAAAGCGGCCCCGTGCGCTGGCTTGAGCCTTCCACCGACGACACCCTGCACCGGCTCGCCGCCGAGGGCGTAAAGGACGTCATTGTGGTGCCCGTGAGTTTTGTGTCCGACCATATTGAGACTCTCTACGAAATTGATATACTATACAAAGGGATGGCCGAGGGTCTTGGCCTCAGGCTTCACAGGGCCGAATCTCTGAACACGCATCCCCTTTTCATCAGCGCTCTTAAGGACCTGGTTTTAAAGGGTGCAGAGAAACTCCGGTGGTAAGGAGACCATAGAAGCCCAATGCGAATCGTCATAGCAGGCGGCGGCATCTCCGGTCTTTCGCTTGCTTACTGGCTCACGCAGAATTCTGAGAGAGAGCTTGACGTCACGGTGCTCGAGGCGGACACTCGGGCAGGCGGCAAGATCTGGACGGACAGGGCCGAGGGCTATCTCTGCGAATCCGCCCTAAACGGCTTTCTCGACAACAAACCCCGCTCGCTCGAACTGGCCTCGAAGGTCTCGCTCGAGCCCCTGAGGGGAAACGATTCGGCAAAGAAGCGCTACATCTACCTCGACGGCAGGCTCAACCGGCTTCCCGAATCTCCCCCGGCCTTTTTCACCTCGAAGCTCATGACGCTGCCCGGCAAGCTGAGGATAATGCTCGAGCCATTCATACCGAAGGGCAAGGCCGAGGACGAGTCGCTCGCGGATTTCGCGCGCAGAAGGCTCGGCAAGGAGGCGTTTGAGAAGCTGATAGACCCCATGGCCTCGGGTATCTTCGCCGGCGACCCCGAGAACATGAGCCTTAAAAGCTGTTTTCCCCGTATCGACGAGATAGAGCAGACCTATGGCGGCCTCATCAAGGGCATGTTCAAGATAATGGCCGAGCGCAAGAAGAACGTCAGCGCCGCGCCGGCGGGCACTTTAACGTCGTTTGCGGGGGGCATGCAGAGCATAGTGGACGCGCTCACGGGCGTGCTTGGCCCCGCCGTGCGGGTTGGAAGCCCGGTGGCATCGGTCGAGCCCGCGGGCGGCGGCTACAAGGTGCATATGAACGACGGCACGAACGTAGAGGCCGACGTGGTGGTGCTCGCCATGCCCGCCCACCAGGCCACGGGCGTGATAAGGGACATCGACGCGGAGATTTCGGCGCTTCTGGGCGGAATCGACTATCCGGCAGTGACCGTCGTATGTACCGGATTTAAAAAGGAAAAAGTCGGCATGCCCCTGGATATGTTCGGCTATCTGGTGCCATATCGCGAAAAACGTAAGATTCTCGGGACGCTTGTGGACTCGTCCATATATCCGGGCAGGGCACCCGAGGGATACGCCCTCCTGAGGACCATGGTGGGAGGGGCACGGGCGTCTTCCATTGCGATGCTCGAAGATGGTAAACTCATTAACACAGTGCTCTCGGAGCTTCGGGAGATAGCGCAGCTTAAGGGTGACCCCGATTTCGTCAGGCTCTACAGGCACGAGCGGGCAATACCACAGTATGCGGTCGGACATCCGGGCAGGCTGAAGGCCATAGAAGAGAGAATGGCCGGCCACCGGGGGCTGTACCTGACGGGGAACGCCTTCAAGGGCATCGGGTACAACGACTGCATAGAGAATTCATATAAGCTGTCCATTAGGATACTGGAGGAGGTTTCTTAATGAGAAGACTCGCCACTGTAATCGTTCTTTCCTTCCTGATGGCCCTCATAGGTTCCGCCGTCGTCTTTGCGGCAGGCAAGCCGAGGCACAAAGAATTCACAAAAGAGGAGATAAAGCGCATGTCAGAAACAAGGGCCATCATCGAGACCAACCTCGGAAAGATAGAGCTCAAGTTCTTCCCGGAGAAGGCCCCGAACCACGTGGACAATTTCATCACCCTTGCGAAGAAGGGTTTTTACGACGGCACGATTTTTCACAGGGTTATCCCCGGCTTCATGATACAGGGCGGAGACCCCCTGTCCAAGAGCACCGACCGTGCCGCACACGGCACGGGCGGCCCCGGCTACACGCTTAAAGCGGAGTTTAACGATATCTCACACAAGAGGGGCATACTCTCGATGGCACGCACCAACGACCCCGACAGCGCGGGCTCGCAGTTCTTCATAGTAGTGAAGGACTCCCCATGGCTCGACGGCCAGTACACGGTCTTCGGCGAGGTCGTCTCGGGCATGGACGTGGTCGACAGGATAGTCAACCAGCCCAGGGACCGCAGGGACAACCCCATCGAGCGCGTGGAGATAAAGGTAAAGATAATCGAGCCGGACGAGAATTCCCCGGCCAAGTAAGACTGAAGGAAACGGCAACTAAATATATAGATGAACAGGGCGAGCGCCTGAAAGGCATCGCCCCCAGACGGAAAGGAGGACTTACATGCAGGAAAACGAGATCGTGAAGATGCTCTCCACCGAGAACGAGGAGTACAGGAAACTCGGTGAAGAGCACAAAACGCTCGAGCAGCTGCTCGATGAGTTCAACGAAAGAGTGTATCTCACTCCCGACGAGGAGATGGAGAGAAAACGGATACAGAAGCTCAAACTCCTGAAAAAGGACAGAATGGCGGAGATCCTTAAGGAGTTCAAGGAACACAAAGGCCTGAACTGATAACTAAATCCTGATCACTATTCGAGGAAGCCCGCCCCTTCGTGGCGGCGGGCGCAGGGAGGATTAGCGCGTCTATGAGCATGAGAAGCAGCACGATAAAGAAGGGCGTCGAGCGAGTACCGCACAGGGCGCTGTTGTACGCCACGGGCATCCCTAAGGGCGAGATGAACAAGCCATTCATAGGGGTGGCCACCAGCTTCACCGACATCATCCCCGGGCACGTGGGTATGCGGGAGCTGGAGAGGTACATCGAAAAAGGCGTTCACACCGGCGGAGGGTACCCCTTCTTTTTCGGCATCCCGGGCATTTGCGACGGCATCGCGATGGGCCACAAGGGGATGCACTACTCGCTTCCATCAAGAGAGCTCATCGCCGACATGGTTGAGACCGTGATGGAGGCCCACCAGCTCGACGGGCTTGTGCTCCTTACTAACTGCGACAAGATAACACCGGGCATGCTGATGGCTGCGGCCCGTATAGACGTGCCCACCATAGTGGTGACCGCGGGGCCGATGATATCGGGAAGGCTTCGCGGAAAGCGTCTCTCGCTCGTTAACGACGCCTTCGAGGCGGTGGGCAAGTACAAGGCCGGTAAGATAAGCGCCCACGAGGTCGAGGAACTCGAGATGTGCTCCTGCCCGGGCGCGGGCTCCTGCCAGGGAATGTACACAGCCAACACCATGGCCTGCGTTACCGAGTCCATGGGGATGAGCCTTCCCGGATGCGCGACCGCGCTCGCGATATCGGGAGCGAAAAAGAGAATAGCCTTTGAGAGCGGTCGCCGCGTGGTGGAGCTTGTAAACAAGGGCATCACTCCGCGCTCGATAATGAAAAAAGGCGCATTCGAAAACGCCATCATGGTGGACTTGGCGCTCGGCGGTTCCACGAATACGGCTCTCCACATTCCGGCCATAGCCCATGCCGCGGAAGTGCCGCTTGAGCTTGAGGCCTTCGACAAGCTGAGCAAGACCACACCGCACATTGCCAACATGCTTCCGGGCGGCGAGCACTTCATGGAAGACCTTGACGCGGCGGGCGGCATCCCTGCGGTAATGAACAGGCTCAAGTCCAAGCTCAAGAAGATGCCCACCGTAAGCGGGCGAACCACCACGGACATCGCCGCCAAGGCCGAGGTCATGGATGACGACGTTATCAGGCCGCTTACGCGACCCTACCACAAGCAGGGAGGCATCGCGGTGCTCAGGGGCAACCTCGCACCCGACGGCGCGGTGGTCAAGCAGACGGCGGTCTCGCAGAAGATGATGAAGTTTTCGGGCAAGGCCAAGGTGTTTGACTCCGAGGAAAAGGGGATGAAGGCGATAATGGCCGGACAGGTGAAGTCCGGCGATGTCGTAGTCATCCGCTACGAGGGCCCCAAGGGAGGGCCGGGCATGCGCGAGATGCTATCGCCCACGGCGGCGATAGCGGGCATGGGCCTGAGCGACAGCGTCGCCCTTCTCACGGACGGCAGGTTCTCGGGCGGCACGCGCGGCCCCTGCATCGGGCACATCTCGCCCGAGGCAATGGAAGGCGGCACGATAGCGCTTGTCAAAAACGGCGACACCATCAGCATAGATATACCTAAGCGAAAGATAGAGCTCGACGTGTCCAAGACGGAGCTTGCGGCCAGGAAGAAGAAGTGGAAGGCCCCCGCGCCCAAGATAAAGAAGGGCTGGCTCGCAAGGTACGCAAAGCTCGTCAGCTCCGCCGCATCGGGCGCCGTGATGAGAAGCGATTAGCGCTTCCCGCTTAAGCTGCTGATCGGTCATTGCGAGTAGTCCTTAGCAATCCCCCCGGCGTTTCGCCGTCAGGCGGCCCTGCAATCTTGCGAAACTTGCCTGTTTTTATGCTAAAATAATTCTTAATCTGAAATTATCGAGGTGAATGGCTTTAATGAAAATCACTGGTGCTGAAATAATCATCGAATCCCTCAAGCGCGAGGGCGTAAAGCACATATTCGGCTATCCCGGCGGAGTGGTGCTTAACATCTTCGACCTGCTGTACGACGAGAAAGACCTCGGCCTCATTCTTACGAGGCACGAGCAGGGGGCGGTGCACGCCGCAGACGGGTACGCCAGGGCAAGCGGCAAGCCAGGCGTTGTGCTCGTAACCTCGGGCCCCGGCGCGACGAACACCGTGACCGGAATCGCCACGGCATCGATGGACTCGGTGCCGCTGGTGGTGCTCTCGGGTCAGGTGCCTACAATGCTTATCGGCAACGACGCGTTTCAGGAGGCCGACATCGTGGGCATCACGCGGCCCTGCACGAAATACAATTTCCTCGTAAAGGACATCAACGAGCTTGCGGCCACCATGAAGGAGGCGTTTCACATAGCCACGACCGGAAGGCCGGGCCCGGTGCTCATCGACCTTCCGAAGGACGTGACCGCGGGCAAGGCGGATTTCGAGTGGCCCAAGGTGAACATCAGAAGCTATAAGCCCACCTACGAAGGCAACAAGTTCATGATAGCCAAGGCGGCGGGGATGATAGCCAAGGCCACGAAGCCGGTGATAGTAGCGGGCGGCGGCGTAATCATCTCTGGCGCCCACAAGGAGCTAACGGACCTCGCCAAGTTCGCCGAGATACCGGTTACCACTACGCTCATGGGGCTGGGCGGTTTCCCTGGCTCGCACAAGCTCGCGCTCGGGATGCCGGGTATGCACGGCACCTACTATGCGAACAAGGCCATTCAGGAGAGCGATCTCCTCATCGCCGTTGGTATGCGCTTTGACGACAGGGTCACCGGTAAGACGGCGGCCTTCGCCCCGCACGCGAAGATTATCCACGTGGACATCGATCCCACCTCGATAAGAAAGAACGTCAGGGTGGACGTTCCGGTGGTGGGCGACGCAAAGCGGATACTCTCCAACATGCTCGGCATGCTCAAGGAGGGTGACAAGAAACAGTGGGCCCCGGTGCGCAAGAAATGGATCAAGCAGATAGACGCCTGGAAGAAGGAAAGGCCGTTGGCTTATCCAGCGAGCGACGATGTCATCAAGCCGCAGTTCGTGGTGGAAAAGATATACGAGCTCACGAAGGGCGACGCGATAATCACGACCGAGGTGGGCCAGAACCAGATGTGGGCGGCCCAGTTCTACAAGTACGACAAGCCCCGGAGGTTCCTCTCCTCGGGCGGTTTGGGCACGATGGGCTACGGTTTTCCCGCGGCCATCGGCGCGCAGTTCGCGCACCCAGATAAGCTGGTCATAGACATAGCCGGAGACGGAAGCATCCAAATGAACATTCAGGAGCTCGCCACGGCGGTAATAAATAAGCTCCCCGTGAAGGTGGCCATCCTCAACAACCGCTACCTCGGTATGGTGAGGCAGTGGCAGGAGCTCTTCTTCTCCGAGCGGTACTCGCACACGAACCTCGACGTCACCCCGGACTTCGTGATGGTGGCCGAGGCGTACGGGGCCGTGGGCCTGAGGGCGACCACCCCGTCGGAGGTGGAGCCCGTGCTCAAGGAGGCTTTCAAGATAAAGAAGCCCGTGTTCATGGACTTCGTGGTGGACTGGAAGGAAAAGGTCTATCCGATGGTGCCGGCAGGGGCCGCCATCGACCAGATGCTCTTTGACGAGTCGCTGGAAAAGAAGAAGAAAAAGTCCAAACTAAGGGCGGTGAAGTAATATGAGGCACACTATATCGCTTCTGGTTGAGAACAAGTTCGGAGTGCTCTCGAGGATATCGGGACTCTTCAGCGGCAGGGGCTATAACATCGAGAGCCTCTCGGTCGGCGAGACCCTGGACCCCCAGCTCTCGCAGATGACCATAGTGACGAGCGGCGATGACCAGATAATCGAGCAGATCACGAAGCAGCTCAATAAGCTCATCGACGTCGTGAAGGTCACCGACATGGTGGAGTTCGACCACGTGGAGCGCGAGATGGTGCTCCTGAAGATATCGCCCCGGGCCGAGCGCAAGGTGGAGGCGCTGAGGCTGGCCGAGATATTCAGGGGCAGGGTGGTGGACTCGTCCGAGAAGACCTTCACCATCGAGATAACCGGCGATGAGGACAAGATAAAGGCCTTCATAAACATCATGAAGCCAATGGGTATAAAGGAGCTCGTAAGGACGGGCAAGGTGGCCATAATGCGCGAGGGCACCGGCCGCTGACGGCTCTTTAAAACGAACGTCAAAAGGGCGAGGTCTTATTTAAGGACCTCGCCCTTTTTGTTTGTCCGTTCTGAGCGTGGAGTTACTTGTCTTCCATATCGGCCGGCGTGACAACGGCCATTATGACGAGTCGCTCGCCCGTGTCCGCCCTGAAGCCGTGGGGCACCATGGGGTCGCAGAGGATGCCGGTCTTGGCGTTGGTCTTTACCTCTTCGTCGCCTACCAGCACGGTGCCGCTTCCCTCGACACAGTACATCAGAAGCTGCATCGGCGCCTTGTGGGGCTTAAGCTCCTGCCCGGGCTCAAGGCACATGAGGGCCACCCTCATCTCGGGCCTCTCGGCCAGCATCTCGCGGGATATCTTGTCGGGACTGAATTTAATTAGCTCTTTAAGATCAAGTACCTGATACATGTCTCACTCTCCTTCGTGGTGAATTTATCGCTTTCGTTACATTAATGATACCACTACGGAGAGGCGGGCGCTATGACGGGGGTCATAGTGAGAAAGACGAGTTTATTGAGGATTGTCCTTCTTATCCGCGGGCATAAAGGCTCCGATAATAAGGAGTATCATGCCTATGGTGAGGGACGAGTCGGCCACGTTGAAGGCAGGCCAGTGATGGGTTCCGATGTGGAAGTCCAGGAAGTCCCTGACGTAGCCAAGGGAGAGCCTGTCCGTGAGGTTGCCCACCGCGCCGGCGAGAATAAGCGAAAAGGGGATGAATCCCTCTTTCTCCTTAACTATGATGAAGACTATGAGCGCGATGGCAAGCACGGTTACCGCGATGAAGACCGTGTTCCCTATGGACGAGAAGAGCCCGAATGCCGCCCCTACGTTTCGCAGGTTGACGAGCGAGAACACGGGCAGGATATCAATCGGCTGCATGGGGTCAATGCGTGTGCTCGCGAGGTGCTTGGTGAACTGGTCCAGCGCCACCACGAGCGCGAGTACGAGGATTACGGTCGGGCGCTTCTTCATCTAATGTGGCCGTAGCACTTGTCGCAGACCTCGGGGGCGTCGCTGAAGGTACCCACGGAGGTGCTGCGGTTCCAGCAGCGCTGGCATTTATCGCCCTCGGCCTGAAGCACTTTTATCTGCAAGCCCTCTATCTCCTCGCTCTTAAGCGCGTCCTCCGGCGGCGTGCCCGAGCCAAGCTCTGCCTGCGAGACTATGAGGAGCGTAGGAAGGAACGCCTCGTAATCCTTGAGCAGCGCGGCGATGTCCCAACTGGCGTAGATGACCACCTTGGCCTCAAGGGAATTGCCGATGAACTTCTCGGCCCGCTTTAGCTCGAGGGCCTTCAGGGCCTCGTCCCTTATGGCGATGAGCCTCTCCCACTTCTCCTCGAGTGCCTTATCCATGAGGGATTCGTCGGCCACGGGGAAGTCGGCGAGAAAGACGCTCTCCGCGGGGCGGTCGCTCAGGGTCTGCCATATCTCCTCGGAGGTAAACGATAGAACCGGGGCCATGAGCTTGGTCATCGTCATCAGTATCTCGTTAAGCACGCGCTGCGCGCCCCTCCGCTCCGGCGAGTCAGCGCGGAAGGTGTAGAGCCTGTCCTTGAGGATGTCGAGATAGAAGGAGCTCATGTCCACGATGCAGAAGTTATAGATGCGGTGATAGACCTCGTGGAAATCGAAGTTCTCGTACGCCGACGTGACCTTTGCCGTGAGGCCGTTCAGGCGCGAGAGGGCCCAGCGGTCGAGCTCTGTGAGCTCTCCGGCGCTTCCGTCGTAGTCCGAGAGGTTGCCCAGGAGGAACCTCGCCGTGTTTCTTATCTTGCGATACGCCTCGGTGAGGCGCGCGATTATCTCTTTTGAGATCCTGATGTCGCCGCGGTAGTCCTCGGCCGAGACCCATAGCCTTAAGATCTCCGCGCCGGTCTGGTTGATGATGTCCTGCGGGGCCACGACGTTGCCCTGCGACTTGGACATCTTCTTGCCCTTGCCGTCCACCGTAAAGCCGTGCGTAAGGACCGTCTTGTACGGGGTGGTGCCCCTCGTGCCCACGGACTCAAGGAGCGAGCTCTGGAACCAGCCCCTGTGCTGGTCCGAGCCCTCGAGGTACATCGCGGCGGGCCAGCTGAGGCCGCGGTCTCCCTTGAGAACTGCGGCGTGGCTTACGCCCGAGTCGAACCAGACGTCGAGTATGTCCATCTCTTTTCTGAAGGCGGTGCCGCCGCACTTGGCGCACTTGTACCCCGCGGGCAGAAAGTCGGCGGCGTCTTTTTGAAACCATACGTCCGCGCCGTGCTCCTCGACGAGCTTCACTGTATTGTCGAAGAACGACTGGTCGTTCACGACCGTCTCGCAGTCGTCGCACATGAGAACCGTGATGGGCACGCCCCACGCCCTCTGGCGAGAGATGCACCAGTCGGGTCTCCGCTCGAGCATGCCAAGGATCCTGTCCTTGCCCCACGTGGGCACCCACTGTACGTTGTTTATCTCATTGAGGCACTTCTCGCGCAGATCATTGGTTTGCATCGAGATAAACCACTGCTCGGTCGCCCTGAATATGACGGGCTTCTTGCAGCGCCAGCAATGCGGATAGGAATGTCCGTGCGCCTCCTGATGAAGGAGCGCGCCCTTTTCATCGAGTATCTCTATGACCGTGGCGTTGCCCTTGAAGACGAACTGCCCCTCAAGCTCCTCAACTCCGGTGCCCTTGAACTTGCCGTACTGGTCAACGGGGGCGAAAACCTCGAGGCCGTTCTTTAGGCCCGCCGTGTAGTCGTCCTCGCCGTGGCCGGGGGCGATGTGCACGACGCCAGTGCCTTCTTCAGTCGTAACAAAGTTTGCTTCAATGATCTTCGATTTACGGTTAATAAATGGGTGATTCGCCTCAAGCCCTAGCATGTTATTGCCGGGAAATGTCCTAAGGACATTGTTGGTCGGTAAAACAGCTTTTTCATGCAACTTACCAACCAACGCATTCGCAACAATAAATAATTCTTTCTGCTCCTTGTCCCATACAGCTGCATAATCGATGTCACCATTAACAGCGAGTGCAAGGTTTGCAGGTAAAGTCCAAGGTGTTGTAGTCCAGATAACTATGTAATACTTCTTCCCAGGGTCTAACCCCAAGCGAGTCGTTGCAAATTCTTCGCTTAACTCAAACTTCACGAATACCGAGGGCGATTCCTTGTCGGCGTACTCGACCTCCGCTTCGGCAAGCGCGGTCACGCAAGAGGGACACCAGTGCACGGGTTTCTTCCCCTTGTAGAGCCCGCCGTTTTTGACGAACTCAAGTAGCTCCCGCACGATGGTCGCCTCGTATCCGTAGGACATCGTGAGATACGGGTTATCCCAGTCGCCGAGCACTCCGAGCCGCTTGAACTCCTCGCGCTGTATGTCCAGGAACTTCTCGGCATACTCGCGGCAGAGGTTTCTTTTTTCTAAAACGTCTATCTCGGCCTTCTTGCTTCCGAGCTTCTTGTCCACCTCGAGCTCGATGGGCAGGCCGTGGCAGTCCCACCCCGGCACGTAGGGCGAAAGATAACCCTTCATGGATTTGTATTTGACTATGATGTCCTTGAGTATCTTGTTCAGGGCGTGGCCGATGTGGATGTGACCGTTTGCGTAGGGCGGGCCGTCGTGAAGCACGTAGGCATCGCGCCCCGAGTTCCTCTCCTGCATCTTCGTATATAAGTCGATGGACTTCCAGAACTCGAGCATCTCGGGCTCCTTCTTCGGAAGGCTTGCTTTCATGGGGAAGCTTGTCTGCGGCAGATTCAGGGTGTCCTTGATGTCCTTTTCCATTCCTTCTCTTTCTCTGTCCTTTTGAGTTTACGGTTGTGCCGGAGGGGTGCTCTCTTTCATAAGTGGAGCACTCATTAACTCGTCAGCCGGGGGGATGTCCCCTTCCGGGATAATCTCGGGTTCGATGTACTCGTCGCCCGATGTGTCTCCCGGAGACGTGTCGCCCGATGAAGTCTGACTCGACGTGTCGGTGGAAGTATCCGTAGCGCTGGTGTCGGTCGAGGACTCCTCCGAGGGGACTTTGCGTACTGAATAATCAAGCTCTATCACTTTTTCCGTGTTCTGCGGCTCTTCTTTCTCCGTCTGGCTCTGAGAGCCGGAGGTGCTGCCGCTATCGCGCGACGTGTCCCTGATAACCGTGACCGGAGTCTTCGGCCGCATGGGCGTTCTGTTTACGGGTGTGCTCGGCGTGGTAACCACAGTGGGCTGCGCGGCGGTGATTTCACGCGTGCCGCTCGAGAGGTCGCCATAGACCTCGAGCTTCTTTATCGAGCCGTCAGGGGCGTAATCCATCGTGTAGTTTCGCTGGCCTATGAGCGAGAGCAGCCTGAGGATGCCTCGCTTGATGTTCGAGTTCTCGAACCTCGTGGAGAGCGTCATCGCGTAAACGTCGTTGCTCAGGTCGACCTCGAAGCCCGCCGCGTTCGCGATGGCGCCGATGATGAGGCCGAACTGCTGGTCCTTGGCATTTACGCTCAGGAGCCCTCCGCCAACCTTCACGGTCAGCCCTTCGGGGGCGTTTATGACAGGTTTTGCAACCGGGGTTACGGTCTCCTCTTCGGGAGTCTCTCCGGCGCCGTTCACTATGATGGCATTCCCCGTATCGGCCTTATGAGCGGGAATCGCCGAGGTCGCGTTAACTATGATGGTATCCCCGGTAGTGTCCTTATTCGCCGGGGCCGTCGAGGTGCCGTTTATCAGAGTGGTTTCGCCCGAGACCGCATTCGAAACGGCGGACGTGTCCGCGGCATCGGCCCGAAGGGCGGCCGGTGCAAGTGAAAGAGCCAGTATCGCGAACATTGCCAGTGCAATTCTCATTTACTCTCTTCTTTACTCTCCTCTTTCGCGGCCAGAAGCTTCTGCGCCTCGTGCGCGGGGACTTCCTCGTAGTGGGAGAACATCATTGTGTATGTGCCCCTGCCGGCCGTGAGGCTGTGGAGCTGGTTTGCGTATGTGAGCATCTCGGACATCGGGACCTGCGCCGAGACCTTCTGCGTGTTGCCCTGCTGGTCCATGCCCTGAACCTTGCCCCTCTTTGAGTTCAGGTCGCCTATGACCGAACCCAGGGACTCGTCGGGCGTGCTTATCTCGACCTGCATTACGGGCTCGAGGATGATCGGCTTGGCCTCGGCCACGGCCTTCTTTATGGCCATGGAACCCGCGATCTTGAAGGCCATTTCCGAGGAGTCAACCGAGTGGTACGAGCCGTCGTATAGCGTCACCTGCACGTCTATCATCGGATAGCCGGCGTATATGCCCTCCTTCATGGCCTCCTGTATGCCCTTGTCGACGGCGGGGATATATTGCTTGGGTATCGAGCCGCCCACTATCTTGTTTACGAACTCGTATCCCGTGCCCCTGGGCAGAGGTTTTATCTGGATGAAGCAGTCGCCGAACTGGCCCCTGCCTCCAGACTGCTTCTTGTAACGTCCCTGGACGTCGGCGCTGCCCTTGATGGTCTCGCGGTACGGGATCTTGGGCGCGTTCATCACGACCTCGACGCCGAACTTCCTCTTAAGCTTCTCGAGCGTCATCTCCAGGTGCTGCTGGCCCATGCCGGCCAGTATCATCTCCTTGGCCTCCTCGTCGCGGTGGAATCTGAGCACCGGGTCCTCGTCGAGTATCTTCTGCAGGCCCGTGGAGACCTTGTCCTCGTCGCCCTTGCTCTTGGGCTCGATGGCGTAGGAGATAAGCGGCTCGGCAAATTTCACCTGCTCAAAGACGATCGGGTTGCCCTCGTCGCAGAGGGTGTCGCCCGTATGAGTGTCCTTGAGCTTGGCGACGACGCCGATGTCGCCGGGGCCGAGTTCCTGGGCGGCCTCCTGCTTCTTGCCCATCATGTGAAATATCTGTCCGACCCTCTCTTTGGCGTCCCTCGTGGCGTTAAGCACGGTGGAGTCCGCCTTGAGCGTGCCGGAGTAAACGCGGAACATCGTGAGCTTTCCGGCAAAGGGGTCGGCGATGCTTTTAAAGACGTAAGCCGAGAAAGGCTCGCCCGCGTCGGGCTTGCGCTCTATCTCTGAGTCGTCCGCGGGGTTTTTCCCCTTGATGGGCGAGATCTCCGCAATGTCCACCGGAGAGGGCAGGCAGAGCACTATCGCGTCAAGAAGCGGCTGCACTCCTATGTTCCTCGGGCCGGTGCCGCAGAGCACGGGGATGAAGCTCTGCTGGAGCGAGCCTTTCCTTACACCGTTGGTTACTTCCTCGGCGCTGAGCTCGCCGCCTTCGAGGTATCTTTCGAGCAGGGCGTCGTCGGACTCCGCCACTTTTTCTACGAGTTTCTTGCGGTATTCCTCGGCCATGCCCGCCATGTCGCCGGGTATTTCTGACTCTTTCGGCTTTCCGTCCTCAAACGTATAGGCCTTCATCTTGAGGAGGTCAATGACTCCGCTGAACTCCTCGCCCGCGCCGATGGGCAGTACGAGCGGGATGGCCTCCTTCTGGAAGGAGGTTTCCACGGCCTTAAGCGCGTTGGCGAAGTCCGAGGCATCGCGGTCCATCTTGCCGATAAAGACGACGCGCGGTATGCCGTAGTCGTTGGCGTAGCCCCAGAGTTTCTCTGTCTCGCCCTTGACGCCGCTTATGGCGCTCGTTACTACGACCGCGCCGTCGGCTGCGCGCATGCTTCCCTTTGACTCCTCGAGGAAATTTATGAACCCCGGCGTGTCGATGAGGTTTATTCTATGGCCGTCCCAGTCGAGGTGGGCTACGGCGGCCGAGAGAGTTATCTTCTTTTCTATCTCTTCGGGCTCGAAGTCCATAGTGGTGGTGCCGTCCTCGATGGTGCCCATTCTGTTAATGGCTTCCGCGTCCAAGAGCATCGCTTCTACGAGCGACGTCTTGCCTCCGCCTCCGTTTCCGATAACTGCCACGTTTCGAATGTTCCCGGTGTCAAGCTTAGCCATTAAATAAACCCCCTGTTCAGATTTTCATTCGTTCAGTCGAGAATCTCCGTTATAACCGGCTGGTACTTGGTTTCTTTTTCGGCACGCGAGGCCCATATTTTCACTCCCACGAGCGAGAGGCCAAATGCCCCGAAACCGACTATCGCGGAGAGCAGGTCGGAATCGATGCCCGAAAACCGCGGCCCCAACTCCTTGCCGATGACCACGCCCACTATGAGCGCCAGCGCGGGTAGCCCGTAAACTATCATCGAGCCGCCCATGTAGGAGAAGCCCCTGAGCTCCACTCGCACCTTCTGGCCTACTGCCGCCCCGACGTCGTTTATGGCCTCAAGTTTGGCCCCGTCGTCGGCCAGGTGGCATGTGCCGGAGGTGCACTGGTCGCACACGGATTTTCTGGGCACCACGACCGTGGCTATAGGCCCTTGCACGCTTTTTACAGTTCCGATTTCTTCCATAACTTAATAATAAATAATTAAGCGCTTATTTTACCACAACCAAAAGGGAAATAAGGCCATGTAAATGCTCGATTTTGGAGCATTAATGGTGGGAATTCGGGTATTTGGGCGCAGTGGGGGAGCCGTTTGCGGCGCGCGGACCCCTACAGGTGACTGATCTCGTCTTCCTTTTGTTCCTTCACGCCCTCTTCGGGCCTCTTGCACTTGGACTCGAGGTACTCGCGGGCGATGTCCTTGCCGCCCAGGCCGAAGGCCAGCGAGAGGGTGAGCACGACGCCGCCGAATATTATAGTGAAGGCCATGACCGTGGTCTCCCTACCGATGCCGAGCTGTTCGAGGGCCATCGAGGCCGTGAGTATGAGTACGCCGGCCCTTGCAAGCTTGCTGATCAGCCCCGAGGACTTCATCCCCGCGTTGACGCACGCGATCAGCACCGTCCTGCCCACGAAGTTGCTGAGCATGTAGCCCAGGAACACGACCACTATTGCGACGAGTATGTTGGGCACGTAAACGAAGAACTCCCCAAGCAGTGTCTCGACCTTTGGCACCTCGAGCGCGCCGAGGGCGATTATGAAGAACACGAACACCGTGATCCATCCGACTGCCTTTGAGAGGAGCGACGAGATCGGCTCGGTGATGCCGCCGCGGTTGAGCATTTCCGTGACCTCGCTTCTCTCGGAATGCGCGTCCACCTTGATGAGCTTGAAGAACTTATTCGAGAGCACCTTGAGCAGGTGGCCCAGCACGAGGCCCACCGCGATTATCAGTATGAAGCTCAGGATGTTGGTCAGGTACTGGAGGACACTTTCGAAAAATCTGTTAAAAGCCTCGATTGTTTTGTCCATTAAACCGTCCATAGGGGTCCTCCTTTATCTGTCCCAATTTTCGGCGAGGTATGCCTTCTTCTCCTCGAACTTGAGGCATGCGTCCTCAAGTATCTTTTCCACCTCGTCCGCGTTTGCATTAAGAGCTTCGTTAATGAATGAAGCCACCCGCGCCAGGTAAAGCGGCGTCAGGGACTTCAGAAGATGTGTCTTGTTGACATCCGTATTGTGGTAAGCGATTGCAAAATTGTATATGATGTCGGCCCACATGTCGGCGGGAAGCCTGAACTCCTGCCAGGGGCTTGGCTCAAGCGAGTGGAGATACCATATGAGTTCGGCTGGCAGGGCGGCCTGCCAGATGGAGCCGAGCTCCTCCCGGCCCAGGACGAACTTGTCTATCATCCTCTCGATGTCCACGTGTATGGGTTCGAGGCCGACCTCGTAGCGAAAGCCGTACATCTCGGTGGGCTCCGAGCCCTCCACTTCGCTCCACTTGTCCTCGTACTTGGCCATCAGGTCGAACAGCACGCCCACGACCTCGCGCAGCATGTCGCTAAGGTCGGAGGAGGGCTCCTTGGCCGCATGTATCTTTGCGCCGAGGAACGACTGGCATACCTTGAATCCGTTTGCGACGGCCGTGGTGGTCATCCAGATGTCCACGCCGAAGCGGGCGATGTCGCTCTCCCAGACGCTCTCGTCTTTAAGATAGAACTTCGCGAGTTCGCCGGTGAAGCCGAAGTCGCCCCCGATGGGCTGGCGTATCTGCTTGCCGTAAAGCGCCCTTGTGACGGGATATACGATGGAGTTGGTGATGGTGCCGTCGAACTTGTGCCTTAGATAGTAGGGCGCGACGAAATCGAACCCCTCCTTGAGTATCGGGCTCAGGAGCAGGTCTATCCACTCCGGCGTGATACTCCTTAAGTCGGAGTCCACGACCACGCAGGCCTTTACGTCGAGCTCCTTTGCGATCTCGAATATGGTTCTGAACGCGCTTCCCTTGCCGGGGATGCCGTGGTACGGGGTGTTTATCTTCATGAGAGGGCTCACGCGATGGGGGATGAACAGCGAATTGAAATCCTCGACCACCGCGTCCTGAAAAGCGCAGACCGTGTTGTCCGTGGAGCCGCCGTCGGAGTTCACGAGCACCGAGCGCATGTCGGGGAAGTACTTCGCCAGGCCC
>Ga0055448_10000046_pt1 | contig 25373 bp, 23 predicted proteins | sample China_Galinas_PW_4_FD_57744 | JGI IMG/M metagenome (GOLD analysis project Ga0055448, IMG submission 57744) | Wetland microbial communities from San Francisco Bay, California, USA, that impact long-term carbon sequestration - China_Galinas_PWA_D2 | ecosystem: Environmental > Aquatic > Marine >... | reverse complement strand
GAGGCCGCGACCGCGCTGGCCACGCAGCTGGCGACGTTCCTGGCGAAGGTCCCGCTCGGCGTGATCTCGTCGCCCGACGTGAACGCCAGTGGTGCTCAGCTGCTGGCGACCTACGCCAACGTCGACAAGTCGATCAACCTCTGGGGCGTCGACCTGACCGGCACACTGCTGCTCTCGGATCAGTGGTCGGCATCCGCATCGACGTCGATCGTCAATGATGCCGTGTTCGACTACGTGGTCGGCAGTGACACTACGCAAGTCACGCTGAATGCGCCGAAGTTCAAGGCGGCCGGCACTCTGGCGTACAACGACCGCGCGGGCAGTGGCCTGTCCGGCGAAGCCCGGCTCCGGTACACGGACAGGTTCCCCGCGAGTTCCGGTGTCTATCAGGGAACTCGCTGCATCCTGCCGGGCACGACGCCGGCCGCCGTCGACATCGAGGATTGCGTCGACAGCTACGCTCTGGTCGATGTGCTGCTCGGTTACGCGCTGCCGTTCTCGCCCGGCGTATCGATCGACCTGGGCGTGCAGAACCTGTTCAACGAAGGCTACCGCAGCTTCCCCGGCGTGCCATCGGTCGGCCGCATGGCCATGCTGCGCCTGCGCTACGACTTCGGGAAATAGGAGCGAACGACTAGGCTCGGCCGGCACCGACCAGTTCCCGGGCGTGGGCAAGGCTGGTGGAGCTCTCGGGATCGCCGCCGAGCAGACGGGCGATCTCGCGGATGCGCTCGTCGCCGCCGAGGGCCCGGACGGTTGCGGCGGCGAGACCGCCGACATCGCCTTTCTCAACGAGAACGTGGTGGTCGGCACGTGAAGCGATCTGCGCGAGATGGGTGACGACGAAAACCTGATGCCGTTCGGCCACACGGACCAGCCTGTCGGCGACACGGTGCGCCGCGACACCGCCGATGCCCGCATCGATCTCGTCGAACACGAGCGTCGGAACGCGATCCTCGCTCGCAAGGATGCCTTTCAGTGCGAGCATGACGCGGGACAGCTCGCCACCCGACGCGACACGCGCCAGCGGGCCCGGGTCGAAGCCGGCGTTGACCGAGATCCGCAGCTCGATCGACTCGTTGCCGCTCGAGCCGGGCTCCGCCAGCGCTTCGAGCGCGGTCACGAATCGCCCGGCCGGCATGCCGAGAGCGGGAAGTGCCTCGTTCATTGCGGCATCGAGTCGTGCCGCGGCCTCACTTCGCTTCTCGGAGAGTTCGGCGCACAGGCGCTCGTAGTCCGCTCTCGCCTGCGCCAGCTCCTTCTCGACCGTCTTGCGTGAGAAGTCGACATCATCGAGACGTTCCAGCTCGGTGCTCGCTCGCCTGCCGGTCTCGATCACGTCTTCGAGCGTCGGTCCGTACTTCGCCGTCAGCCGGAACAGCGTGTCGAGGCGGCGTCGCACGCGATCGAGGCGGGTGGGATCCGTATTGATGTTCCGGCCGTAGTCACCCAGCTGCCGGCCGAGGTCCTCGATCGCGTAGAACGCGTCATCGAACGTGTTCGCGGCAGCCGCGAGTGATTCATCGAATCGGACGAGCTGGGCCAGGTGCCGGCGCATCATGTCGAGTCGGGCGGCGACGGCGTCGTCATCGGCGTAAAGGCCGGCGTGCAGCGTCGCGGCCAGGCGCGCCAGCTCATCGGCATGTTCGAGCCGGCTGAGCTCGCTGTCGAGCACCGCCTGTTCGCCGGGTTGGATCTTCGCCGCATCGATGTCGGCGACCTGCTGCCGCAGGAACTCGGCGCGTTCCTCGACCGTCCGGCGATCGGTTTCGATCTCGGCCAGTCGAGCGGTCAGGTCGCGCACCCGCGCGTGTGCCGCACGCACCGCGGCAGCCAGCTCGGCGCAACCGGCATGCTCGTCGACGATGTCACGCTGGTCGGCCGCGTTCAGCAGCGATTGGTGCTCGTGCTGGCCATGCAGGTCGACGAGCAGCCGGCCGATCTCTCCCACGAACGACGCCGTGCTTGCCGAGCCGTTCACCCATGCGCGGGATCGGCCCTCGGCCGGGACCTCGCGCCGCAGGATGATCAGATCTTCGTCTGCGTCGATCCCGTGTTCCTCGAGCAATGCGCGAGCCGCGGGTACGCGCTCCGCATCGAAGACGCCCTCGATGATCGCACGGGCGGCACCGGCCCGCACGGATTCCGTCGATGCGCGCTCTCCCAGCAGAAGCGAGAGTGCGCCCACGATGATCGACTTGCCGGCGCCGGTCTCGCCGGTCAGCACGTTCAGCCCGGCGCCCGGCCGGATCGACAGCCGTTCGATGACGGCAAGGTTCTCGATGCGCAGCTCGATGAGCATGCAGCCGAATGTAGTGGGCGCCATCCGTTCGCGAGAGGACCGGCGGGCGCCGGGTTGTCATTCGAGCACCAGTCCGCAACGGCCCCGATGTCGCCCGGACCAGGGGTGAGCACGGCACGAATGGGAGGATGTGTCCGCCGGCCGGGCAATGCCATGGCGACACGGGTCTCAGTCGGTCACGTCCGGCGGGTCGAGGCTCCAGCTGAGCTTGCGGCGCAGCGTCGAGAAGAACGTCTGGCCCGGGAACCGCACCAGGCGGACGGTGCGGTCGCCGCGGCGCACGACGAGGCTGTCATCCGGGCCCAGGCTCTCGCCATCCCGGCCGTCGACGGTCAGAATCAGATCGCTCGACCCCGGCAGCGACCGCACCGTTACGACGGAGGAGGGTGGCAGGACCAGCGGCCGGATGACCAGCATGTGAGGGCAGATCGGCGTCGCGAGGATGCAGTCGATGCTCGGGTCGACGACCGGTCCGTTCGCCGACAGCGAGTAGGCGGTCGAGCCGGTGGGCGTGGCGACGATCACGCCATCGGCCGTGTACGTCGCGATCTCCTCTTCATCGGGCCCGATGTGGATCGACAGGCGAACAACCCGTGCGAGCCCGCCCTTGTGAAGCACTGCGTCATTGAGCGTGAGATGTGACGGCCCGCGTCTACCGTCCGGTCGGATGACAGCGGTGTCGAGCGTGAATCGTTCGTCGATCCAGAAGTCGCCGGCCAGGAGCTTCGGCACGAGCGCGTCCAGCTCGGACGGTCCGATCGACGTGAGGAACCCGAGTCGGCCGAGGTTCACGCCCAGCACCGGGATTCCGTCCGGCGAGACCATGCGCGCGCCGTGCAGCAATGTGCCATCGCCGCCCAGCGTGATGAGCAGGTCGATCGAGGCGTCGAACTTCTGTACCTCGGGCGGCACATCGCCGAAGCCTTCGTGCATGACGAGGTCGACGCCGCGTTCCGCCGTGAGTCTGCGCAGAGTATCGAGTGCTTCGGCGACGCGCGGATGGCCTGTCCGCGCGATCACGCCGATGCGCCGGAAACCGCCCGCCCCGGCGGCGGTCGCCGGCATGGGCTGCCTCACGCGGTCTCCCGCACCGGCTGGACCGCCGCGCGTGCGGCCAGCGCTCGGACGCGCGCGGCAATGCCATCCGGAGTGAGCCCCACCTCCGCCAGCTGCTCGCCGCGCCCGGCGTGCTCGATGATGCGGTCCGGCACACCCATCACCTCGACTCGCGGACCGCCGGGCACCGCATCGACTTCGCGCGCGATCATCGCGCCGAACCCGTTGACCTCCGTGCCCTCCTCGATCGTCAGCACCGCCACATGCCGGCTCACGATGTCATTGAACGTGTCCCGGTCGATCGGCTTCAGGAACCGGCAGTTTACGACGGTCGTCTTCAGGCCTTCCGCATCGAGCTGCCGTGCCGCCGCCACCGCCGGCAGCACCATCGTGCCGACCGCCAGGATCGCCACCCCCGTGCCGTGCCGCAGAACTTCCCACGTGCCGTACGCGACGGGCGCGATGTCGTCGAGCGCCGGTACTGCGGCCGGCGCGTTGTCGCGCGGGTAGCGCAACGAGAACGGACCGACCTGCTGCTCGACGCCGAGCCGCAGCAATGCGACCAGCTCTTCCCCGTCCTTCGGCGCCGTCACGGTCAGGTTCGGCAGCGCGAGCAGGTACGCAATGTCGTACAGCCCCATGTGCGTCGGTCCGTCATTGCCAACCAGGCCGGCGCGGTCCATCGCGAACACGACGGGCAGGTTCTGGATCGCGACGTCGTGGACGATCGAATCGTACGCCCGCTGGAGGAACGTCGAGTAGATGGCGACGACGGGTCGCACCCCTTCCGTCGCCAGACCCGCGGCGAACGTCACGCCGTGGCCTTCCGCGATGCCGACGTCGAAAAACCGGTCCGGGTACGCCTCGGCGAAGCCCGTGGTGCCTGTGCCGGTCGGCATGGCCGCCGTGATGACCGCAAGTTCCTCGTGCCTCGAGCCCAGCTCGACCAGTCCCTTGCCGAACACGTTCGTGTACGCCGGTGGTCCGCCCTTCTTCTTCGACATCTCGCCGCTGATCTTGTCGAACGGCTTGGCGCCGTGCCACATGACGGGATTCTCTTCCGCCAGCGAGTAACCCTTCCCCTTCTTCGTGATCATGTGCACCAGCGTCGGCGTCTTCCAGTTGCGGACACTGCGCAGCGTGTGAATGACCGCGTCGAGGTTGTGGCCGTCTATCGGGCCGACGTAGCGGAACCCGAGCTCCTCGAACAGCGTGCCCGGAGTGAGGAACCCCTTCGCGCTCTCCTCGAGCTTCAGCACCATCGACTCGACGCGCGGCGTCCTGTGCACCAGGTTCTTGAACTCCTCACGCACGCGGTGATACAGCGGGTTCGTCACCATGGCCGTCAGGTATTTGTGCATGGCGCCGACATTGCGCGAGATCGACATTTCGTTGTCGTTCAGGATCACGGTCAGCGCGCGGTCCGTGTGACCCGCGTTGTTCAACGCCTCGTACGCGATGCCGCTCGTGAGCGCGCCATCGCCGATGATCGCGACCACCTTGAAGTCATCGCCGAGCAGGTCCCTCGCCGTCGCAATGCCGAGCCCGGCGGAGATCGAGGTCGCCGCATGGCCGGCGCCGAACGCGTCGTATTCCGATTCCCGCCGGCTCAGGAATCCGGACGGACCGCCCTTCTGACGAATCTTCTCGAACGCCTCGTTGCGGCCGGTCAGGATCTTGTGCGGGTAACCCTGGTGTCCGACGTCCCAGATGATGCGGTCGCGTGGCGTGTCGAACACGTAGTGCAGGCCGATCGTCAGCTCGACCACGCCGAGGCCGGGCGCGAAATGGCCGCCGACCCGGCTGATCACATCGACAATGCGTTCACGCAGCTCGATGGCGACCTGCTCCAGCTCCGACTGGGGGAGCCGGCGCAGGTCCTCGGGGTCGCGGATGCGTTCGAGTAACGCCACTTGTTCCTCCGTGTTGCCGCGGCTTCGCCGGCCGCCTCAGCGGTCCCGGCTGACCGCGAATGCGATCAGACCTTCGAGGATCGGGTCGTCGATACCCGCCTCCCGCAATGCGGCGACTGCCGCGCCGGTCGCTGACGCCGCACGCGCCCGCGCGCCGTCCAGACCCAGCAGACCGGGATACGTCGCCTTGCCCTGTTCCGCGTCGCGGCCGGGCGTCTTCCCCAGCACCGACGACTGACCGGTCACATCCAGGATGTCATCCGCCACCTGGAACGCCAGCCCGAGTGCCGCGCCGCACCGGCCGAACGCGTCCACGAGGCGAGGTCCGGCCTGTGCAAGCCGCGCGCCGATCCGCAACGACGCCGTGAAGAGCGCGCCGGTCTTGCGCGAGTGAATGAGCTCGAGCTCATCTGCGCTCACTCGCCGCCCTTCGGCCTCGAGGTCGAGCACCTGGCCGCCGACCATCCCGGTCGCGCCCGCACCGCGTGTCAGCTCACGTACGGTCTCGCCGCGCCGGTCCGCCGGCAACCCCAGCCGCGCGGCGCCATCGTCGAGCACGGCGGCGGCCAGCGGGATCATCAGCGCGCCAGCCAGCGTGGCCGCCCGGCCGCCGTACACGCGATGCGCGGTCTGCCGACCCCGTCGATAGTCGTCATCGTCCATGCACGGCAGATCGTCATGCAGCAGCGAATATGTGTGGATCAGCTCGAGCGCGCTCGCGGCATCATGGATGGCGTCACCGGACGCGGAACCGGAGCGGTCGATCCCGTTCGCCGCCCTGAACGCGACCACGCACAGGACCGGACGCAACCGCTTGCCGCCCGCCTCGAGAGCGTAACGGATCGGTGCCGCCAGGCGGGGGTCCACCGGATCGACCCATCGCTCGACGATCCGGCCGAGCGCGGCCTCGACACGTTCTTTCCCGGCTTCGAGTGCGCGGACCGCCACTCCGTTCGGCTGAACGTGTGCGCCCCCCGACCGCGGCCCCTGCTCATCCCGGCCGGTCGGCACCCGCATCGTCCGCCCTCGATCCATCGTCGGTCATCGGCTCCGTGGCCACTGCGCCGCCTGGTCCGGCCAGCAGCCGCTCGATCTTCAGCTCCGCTTCGTGCAGTGTGCGGCCCGCTTCCCTGATGTGGGCCACGCCTTCCTCGAATAGCGCGAGAGCTTCGTCCAGCTCGAGTTGGTCGCCTTCGAGTCTGGCAACGATCGCGTTCAACCGCTCCATTCGCCGTTCGAGCGGAACGGCTTCGTCCATCATTCCTCCTCCCGCGCGAACTCCGCTTCCGCGACACGACACGGCACGCTGCCATCCGCCACGCGCAGGTCGAACAGGTCGCCGGGCCGGAACTCGGCCGCCGCCCTCAGGATACGGCCGGCGGCGCCGATCGGTATGGCGAAGCCCCGCCGCAACGCACCGAGCGGTGACAGCGCTTCCAGCCGATCGGCGTACGCCGCCAGCCGCTCGCGCCGCCGCCGCGTACTCCGTCGCATTGAGCGGCCCATTGCTTCCGATGCCCGCTCGACCACGGAGCGGCGAGTCCGCACCCAGCGTTCGAGGCCCGACCGCATCCTGGCGGCCGCGGCGTTCAGCTCGCGGGCGAGCGCCACGCGGTCCGGGACCGCACGCTCCGCTGCGGCCGACGGTGTGGCCGCCCGGCAGTCCGCAACCAGGTCGGCGATCGTGACATCGATCTCGTGACCCACTGCGCTGATGACGGGAATCGGGCTGTCCGCGATGGCGCGGGCGACGACTTCGTCGTTGAACGCCCAGAGGTCTTCGGTCGAGCCTCCGCCTCTGCCGACGATGATCACGTCGGCCAGACCGTCCCGACCGGCCAGCCGGATCGCGCGCGCAAGGTCCGACGCCGCACCGTCGCCTTGGACCTTTGCCGGGGAAAGCAGAACGCGCGTCCATGGAGCGCGCATCGAGACGACGCGCAGAATGTCCTGGAGCGCCGCGCCGACCGGTGAGGTCACGACCGCAATGGTGGTGGGATGAGCGGGCAGCGGCCGCTTGCGCTCGGCAGCCAGCAGACCCTCGGCATCGAGCTTCCGGTACAACCGCTCGAATGCGAGACGCCAGAGGCCGCCGGCGCCGAGTCCTTCGAGTTCGCGCGCCACGAACTGGTACTCGCCACGCGCCTCGTACAGCGTCAGTCGGCCGAGCGCGCGCACTTCCATGCCTTCCTCGGGATCCGCCGGTAGCCGTTGCGCCTCCGAACGGAACATTACCGACCGGATCTGCGCCGAACGATCACGCAGCCCGAAGTAGCAATGACCCGAGCTGTGACGCTTCCAGCCGGTAACCTCGCCCTGGACCCAGAGTGGAGGCAGCCCGCTTTCGAGCAGGTCCTTCGCCATCGCGTTCACGGCCGAAACCGTGTACGCCTCCGGTCTGGCCCCACCCGCCGTCCAGCCGCCGGTCGCGGGTGGCCGACGCACACCGCGCGTTTCCCGGAACGGCCGGGCGGTCATCCGCCTCCCGCTACCGCGTCGCCGGCCGCCGCATGCTGCCGGCGCGCTGCCTCCAGCGTGTTCTGGAGCAGCATCGTGATGGTCATCGGTCCGACACCGCCGGGCACCGGCGAGATCGCTTCCGCGACCTCGGAAACCGCATCGTACGCAACATCGCCGACCAGCCGGTAGCCACGGTCCGTGGAGGGATCATCCACGCGATTCACGCCGACGTCGATCACGACGACGCCCGGCTTCACCATGTCGCGCCCGATCAGCTCCGGCTTTCCGACAGCCGCGATCAGGATGTCCGCCTGCCGCGTGATCTCGCCCAGGTCCTTCGACCGCGAATGCGCGACCGTGACCGTGGCGTTGCCGCCCGGCGCATTGCGCAGCAGCAGACTCGCGACCGGCCGGCCCACGATCGTCGAACGCCCGACGATAACGACGTGCTGCCCCTTCGGATCGTAGCCGGACCGCATCAGCATCTCGATGATGCCCGCCGGCGTGCACGGTGCCAGGACCGTGAGATCACCGCTCGCGAGAGCGCCCGCGTTCAGCGGATGGAACCCGTCCACGTCCTTGGCCGGGTCGATGCTGCGCAGCACGCGCTGCGTGTCCATGTCATCCGGCACCGGCAGTTGCACCAGGATGCCGTGGATTTCGGGGTCCGCGTTCAGCCCCGCCACCACGCCCAGCAGCTCGGCTTCCTGCGTTTCGGCCGGTAGCGTGATCGTCCTCGACAGGAAACCGGCCGCTTCCGCCGCCTTCCCCTTCATTCGCACGTAGACCTGGCTCGCGGGATCCTCACCCACGAGTACCACGGCCAGACCGGGCCGCTGACCCGTGTCCGCGTGGAACGCACTGGCCGCGGTCGCGAGCTCCGCGCGTATCGCCTCACTGATTTCACGACCACTTATGACTCTTGCCATGGGCTCCGCAATCTCGATTGTGACTGCTCAGCGCGCGAAGTCGACCGCGCGCACTTCCCGGATCACGACCACCTTGATCTGTCCGGGATACTGGAGTTCCTCCTCGAGTCGACGTGCGATCTCGTCCGACAGCTCCGCCATTCGCCGGTCGTCGACGTTCTCCGGGTTCACCATCACGCGGACTTCCCGGCCCGCCTGGATCGCGAAACACCGCTCGACGCCCTCGAATCCGTTCGCGATCGCCTCGAGCTTTTCGAGCCGTTTCACGTACGTCTCGAACATCTCGCGACGCGCGCCCGGCCGGGCGCCACTGACCGCGTCCGCGGCTGTCACGAGGAACGTCTCGGGATACCGGTGCGGCTCCTCGTCGTGGTGAGCGCGGATCGCGTTCAGAACCTGATCCGGTTCGCCGTACTTCTGACACAGGTTCCAGCCCAGCTCGACGTGCGTGCCTTCGTGCTCGTGAGTCAGGCCCTTGCCCACGTCGTGCAGCAGACCCATGCGCTTCGTCATGGTCGCGTCCAGCCCCATCTCGGCCGCCATGTTGCCCGCCACCTGGGCAACCTCACGTGCGTGCAGCAGCTGGTTCTGCCCGTACGACGTCCTGAACTTCAGCCGGCCCAGCACACGCATGATCTCGGGATGCACGCCGTGGACGCCGAGGTCGTAGCAGATCTCCTCCGCCGTCCGCACCATCGATTCGTCGACTTCCTTGCGGCTCTTTTCGACGACTTCCTCGATGCGACCCGGGTGGATCCGGCCATCCGCCACGAGCTTCTCGAGAGCGAGCCGGGCCGTCTCCCGGCGGACCGGATCAAACCCCGAGAGGATCACGGCTTCGGGCGTGTCATCGATGATCACGTCAATGCCCGTCGCCTGCTCGAACGCACGGATGTTGCGACCTTCGCGCCCGATGATGCGACCCTTCATCTCGTCCGACGGCAGACTCACGACCGACACTGTGCTTTCCGCAGTGTGGTCGGCGGCGATGCGCTGGATGGCGAGGGCAAGGATGTCGCGCGCTTCGCGGTCCGCATCGCGCTTGGCGGCTTCGCGGATCTCACGGATCGTGTTCGCCGCCTTCGCCCTCGCCTCCTCCTCCAGCTCGTTGATCAGCTTGCGCCTCGCCTCGTCCGACGTCATGCCGGCCAGCGCCTCCAGCCGCAGCCGGATCTCCGACCGCTCGCGGTCGACTTCGGCGGCCTGATTGTCGAGCGCGGCCTCGCGGTCCTTCAGTCCGGACTCGCGAGTCTCGAGGACGGTCTCTTTCTTGTCGAGGACGTCGAACTTGCGGTCGAGTGATTCGCGGCGATCATCGAGACGGGACTCTGCCCTCTCGATCTCCTCACGGCGGCGAGTCTCCTCGTGCTCCCAGTCCTCGCGCGCCTTGAGCGCTTCTTCCTTACCCGCCAGCTCGGCGGCGCGCCGGGCATTGGCCGCATCCGTTTCGGCCTGCTCGCGGATCCTCGACGCCACGGACTCCGCGTCCTCGCGACTTCGTCGGAGGCGGAGCCCCTGGAGGCCCCAGCCGGCAAGAAGGCCCAGCAGGACCGAGCCGACGGCCACTGCGCCGATCAGCGACGGAGTGTCCATGATCTCTCCAGAAAGGCGCACGAAGCGCCTCGGGCAGGCTACGTCACAGGCTGCTTACGCAACAGCCACAACTGGTTAGAGGCCGGCGTCGGCTTCACTCGCCCGGCCGCAGCGCGGAAGGTAGGCAACGTCGAGAAGTTGTCGCAAGTCCGCGAGCGTTCCGCAACCGGACCGTGCGGGAGGGTTGGTGGCTCGTCACCGAAGTGTGTTGCGCATGGAGAGCGCCCGGCGCCCGCAGACCATGGCGCGACCTTGTCGGTCAGGCCGTCGCAGATTCGCGGCCCTCGAGTCGGCTCGCGATGTCCTCCGACAGGCGCATCGCCCGGCTGCGGATGCCCTGGCGCAGGGTCTCGATCTCACGGTTCGCCTGGAACAGCTCGTCCGTGATCGCGAGTGCGGCCAATACGGCGGCCTTGTTCGGTGGCAGTGCGGCCGCGCCATCCATGATGTCGCGGATCATTCGATCGACGTGCTCGGCGCACGTGCGGGTATAGTCATCCGTCGCATCGGTCCGGATCGCGTACTCTTCGCCGGCAATGTGGACCGACACGATGTTCCTGCGGGCCGGTTCGTTCACGTTTCCTCCTCCGTGAAGCGCATGCGGGCAAGGATCCGCTGGACGGAATCGCGCGCCCGCCCGAGGCGGTCGAGCAGCTCGCTGTTCTCCGCCTCCAGCTCGCGCGTCCGTTCGGCAAGCGCAACCGGATCGATCTCGCCCGCCGACACGTTCCTCAGCGCCAGCTCGAGTTCGCGAACACGATCGTCCGTGGCTCTCACCCGCGATCGCAGTGCGTCATGTTCGACGAGCAGCTTGCGCACCGCGTGCTCGAGCCGGTCCAGTTCCGGCAGTGCGCCGGCGCCGTCAGCCGCGTCGCTCGACGTCATGGTCTTCCTCGAGTCTCTCGAGTATCCGGGCCAACCGCGCGTCGACCTCGTCCACCGTCAACGTACGGCTCGCGGACCGGAACCGCAGCCTGAACGCGACGCTCCGCCGGCCCGCGTCGAGACCACGGCCTTCATAGACGTCGAACGGCGCCACGGACTCGAGCAGGTCGCCACCGGCCGCCCTTATCGCCGCATCAATGTCTCCGGCGCTCACGGCCGGCGGCACCAGCAGCGCAATGTCGCGTTCGACCGCGGGCTGCGCGGGAATCGGCTGGTACGTGACCGACGACGCGCCGGTCATGGTCTCGTCGATCGTCACTTCCGCTGCCCAGACAGGCCCGGCCCATGCCGGTGAGTCGATCACGTGCGCTTCCAGCCGTCCACCCGCTCCGATGGACGCAACCGATGCCGCACCGCCCTGCTCGCCGGCAATACCATCGCGGCCCCGCATCAGCCGAAAGATCGTGCCCGGTTCGAAACCGATCGGTCGGCCCGCCGCATCCGGGGCCCATGGCTCGACCTTGCCGTCCAGCTGACCGGCAATCTCATCCAGAACGCCGCGCAGGTCCCAGATGTCGAACGCCTCCGCTTCGCCCGTCCAGTGCGCCGGATGGCGTGCGCCGGTGAGAATGACGGCCAACCGAGTCGTTTCCACGGGGAGTCCGCCGTCCTCACCGGGCGCGAACGCGGTCCCGATCTCGAACAACCGGACGTCGCGGGTGCCGCGGTTGAAGTTGGCTTCCAGACGGCGGGCCAGTCCGGGCAGCAGTGCGCGCCGGAGATGGCTCTCGGTCTGTGCCAGCGGATGCAGCAGTGCGACATCGCCGTGTTCCGCTGCGACCAGCGGCATGCTGCGGGCCTCGAGGAACCCGAGACCGACCAGGTTCTCCCGCAGCCGGTCCTCGAGCCTCGACAGCGGGTGGTCCGGAACGCAGCCTGGACGGAACGCACGGACCTCGTCGGGGAACGTGTCGTAGCCGCGACGCCGCGCGACTTCCTCGACCAGGTCATCCTCGCGTGAGACATCGTGCCGCCGGTGACCCGGAATGCGGACCCTCCACGTATCGTCTTCCCCCGCTTCCATGCGGAACCCGATCGGCTCGAGCAGCCGCTCGACTTCTCGCTTCTCGATCGGCACACCGAGCACCTGTATCAGGCGACGTCCCCGCAGAAGCACCGGTTCCGGTGGCACCATGCCGGCGTCCGCAACGATCGACCGCTCGGCCGAGCCGCCCGCGGTTGCGAGAATCAGAGCCACTGCCCGCCGCGTGGCGCGTTCCATGCCATCCGGATCGACGCCGCGCTCGAACCGGTATGCCGCCTCCGATGTCATGCCGAGCAGCCGTCTGCCGGCGCGCACGGTCTTCGGATCGAACCATGCGCACTCGAGCAGAATGTCCACCGTGTCGCCCGTCACTTCCGTGTCGAGGCCGCCCATCAGACCGGCCAGCGCCACCGGCCTCGAAGCGTCCGCAATCACGAGCACGTCCGATCCGAGTCTGCGGGACTCGCCATCCAGCGTCACGAGCGACTCGCCCGCACGCGCACGTCGCACGACGACGTCGCTGCCGAGCACGCCGGGATCGAACGCGTGCAGCGGCTGACCCAGCTCGGTCAGAACCCAGTTCGTCGCATCGACGACGTTGTTGATCGGACGCAACCCGACGGCGCGCAGCCGTGATGCCAGCCATTCCGGCGATGGCCCGACGTTCACGCCGCGGATGATCGTCGCAATGTAGCGCGGGCAGCCTGCGGCATCCTCGAGGCTGATGCGCAGTCCGGCCGCCGCCGTGGTTGCACCGACGATCTCGAACTCCAGGTCCGCCAGCGTAGCGCCGCCCGGAAACGCAGGCAGCGTGATCGTTGATTCGCCGCCGGCCGCGAGTTCGCGGGCGACACCGTAATGCGAGAGCAGATCACCGCGGTTCGGCGTCACGTCGATCACGATGCGTGTGTCGTCGAGACCGACCTGCCGGGTGAATGCGCCGCCGACCTCGAATTCACCGTGCAGCTCGAGGATGCCGTCGTGATCCCTGCCCAGCCCCAGCTCGCGGGGGCTGCACAGCATCCCGTTGCTCTCCTCGCCCCGGATCTTCGCGCGCCGGATCTTCATGCCGTCCGGCAGCGTGCCGCCCGCCGGGATGAACGGATACCACTCGCCGGCCTTCACGTTGTTGGCGCCGCACACCACTCGCAGCGGCTCGTCTCCGCCCGCATCCACCAGGCAGAGCTTCAATCGGTCCGCGTTCGGGTGCTGCCTCACCTCGAGAACCCGCGCCACGACGATGTCCGCCAGCGGACCGCCGAGGTCCACCAGCTTGTCGACCGGTGCACCGTACATCGCGAGCCGGTCCGCCACTTCCGCCGGTGAGTCCGTGAGCGACGGCACCAGCTTCCGCAACCACGAGTAGCTGACGTTCATGTCACGCGAACTGCTCGAGGAACCGGACGTCCGCCTCGTACAGCAGACGGATGTCCGGAATGCCGTAGCGGACCTGCGCAATGCGGCCCGGTCCCATGCCGAATGCGAATCCCGTGTACCGCTCCGGATCGTGGCCGACGTTCCGCAGCACCTGCGGGTCGACCATGCCCGCGCCCATGATCTCGATCCAGCCGGTGCCCTTGCACACCGAACAGCCGGCGCCTCCGCAGATGATGCACGTGACATCGACTTCGGCGCTGGGCTCCGTGAACGGGAAGAACGAGGGTCGGAACCGGACCCGCGTCGCCGGCCCGAACATGCCGCGCGCGAACTCGGCGAGCGTCGCCTTCAGGTCGACGAATGTGATGCCTTCATCTATCGCGAGCCCTTCCAGCTGCTCGAACGCCGGCGCGTGCGATGCGTCGAACGGGTCCCGCCTGTAGCACATGCCCGGCGCCAGCACGCGGATCGGCGGCGCGTGCGCCTCGAGCGTCCGGATCTGCACCGGCGAGGTGTGACTCCGCAGCAGGACCGACGGCGCGAGATAGAACGTGTCGTGCATGTCCGCCGCCGGATGGTCCAGCGGTGTGTTCAATGCGACGAAGTTGTACCAGTCCGTCTCCGCCTCGGGGCCGCGCGCGCGAGTGAAGCCGAGCCCTGCGAGCACGCGGCAGATCTCGTCGATCACCTGCGTGACCGGATGCCGCCCGCCCCGCCAGCGCGCCCGACCGGGCAGCGTCAGGTCATGCCGGGCCGCCTTGCCCGTGGCCGAACCGTCGACGTCGGCCCGCACGGCATCGAGCAGCTCCGTGATCCGTTGCTTCGCGCGGTTTGCCGCCTCTCCTGCCGCCGGTCGTTCCTCCGCCGGCAACGAGCCCAGTCCGCGCATCATCGCGGTCAACCGGCCTTCCTTGCGGCCCAGGAACCGGACCCGCAACGCCTCGAGGTCCGCGGCCGAACCCACGGAGGCAGCTTCGGCCTTCGCCTCCACCACCAGAGCCGTGATCTGTTCGATCAGTGTCTTCGCGTCCATCAGCCTCGGCAAACGAGTGCAACGACGCAGCGCCCGACCCGAAGGTCAGCACTCCGACCATGACCGGCAAGCGCCCGTCGTCGCATGACTGTCGGGTGATGTGAGCCGGCGCCGCAACCAGCGCCCCGGCAGGTCCTCTCCCCGCCGCACCGGCGGCGAGAGCGAGCGGGCCGGCCAGCGCCGGCCCGCCACCTTCAGCTCAGGCTCGACTTGGCTTGCCGGACCAGCTCGGCAAACGCCGCCGTGTCACGAACCGCCAGGTCCGCGAGGACCTTCCGGTTCACTTCGACACCCGAGCGCTTCAGTCCATTCATGAAGCGCGAGTAGTTCAGACCCGCGTCCTGCTCGCGGACCGCCGCATTGATGCGCGTGATCCAGAGTCGGCGAAAATCGCGCTTCCGCTGCTTGCGATCGCGGTAGGAGTACTGCCACCCGCGCTCGACCGCGTTCTTCGCGATCCGCCAGAGTTTCGAGCGGCCACCGAAGTAGCCCCGCGCCGCTCGCAGATATCGTTTCTTCTTGTGATGCCGCGGTACGGCGTTCGTCGTGCGAGCCATCGTCAGCCTCCCAGCAGGAGCCGCTTGATCCGGCGCGAATCACCCGGCGAACACAGGTCGGCCTTGCGCAGCCGCCGCTTCCGCTTCGCCGTCTTCTTCGTCAGGATGTGGCTCTTGAACGCCCGCATCCGCTTCACCTTGCCGCCCGACGTCAGCTTGAACCGCTTCGCCGTGCTGCGATTCGTCTTCATCTTCGGCATTCAGCCTCTCTTCCGGGCGCCGCCCGGCTCACTTCTTCGGTGCGATCACCATCGTCATGGTCCGACCTTCCATGGCCGGATCGAACTCGACCTTCCCCACGTCGTCCAGTGTCTCCGCCACCCGCTTGAGCACCTCGAGTCCGAGTTCGGGCAACGCCATCTGACGGCCACGGAACATCATGGTCGCCTTCACCTTGTTCCCCTCTTCGAGGAATCGCCGCGCATGCCGGACCTTGAAGTCGAAATCGTGCGGCTCGATCCCCGGCCTGAACTTCACTTCCTTGATCTGGATCTGATGCTGCTTCTTCCTTGCCTGCCTCGCCTTCCTCGCCTCCTCGTACTTGTACTTCCCGTAGTCCATGATCCGGACCACCGGCGGCCTCGCATTCGGCGCGACCTCGACGAGATCGAGTCCCGCGTCCTCCGCTGATGCAAGTGCATCTTCGACGGCCATGATGCCCATCTGGTCGCCGTTCTCCGCGATTACCCTCACGGGACTGATGCGGATCTGCCTGTTGACGCGGACTCTCTTCTCAGTCGACGATATAGGTCAGCCTCCTGCATTCGAGGAAGAAAAAAAGATCAGCGGGACCTGCATCTGCAGACCCCGCCGGCCGGGAATACGACGCCCCCGACCGCGTTCGGTCTGGAGGCTCGGTCCCGTTCATGAAACCCGGCGGTGCCGCTCGCGCGGACCGAAAGGTGAGGTGGACCGTAGTCCACCCGCTTCCTCTTTTTCGAACCCCTAAGCTACCGGCCCGCGTAAGCGCATGTCAAGACGGAACCTCACCCGCCTCGAGCGACCGGGTCCGCACCTCGTCGCGCAGCCGTTCGATGAACTCGGCCCGGGGCACGATCTCCTGCTTCCGGCCGGCGCCGCGCCGTCGGACCGCGACTGTGCCGGCTTCGGCCTCCCTGGCTCCGATGACCGCCATGTACGGGATCTTGTGCGTCTCGCTGTCACGGATCTTGTAGCCGAGCGTTTCGGACCTGTCGTCGACCGAAGTGCGCAGCCCGGCCTCGCGCAGCTCGCTATCGAGGGCGCGTGCGCTGTCGGCAACGTCGTCGGTGATCGGGATCACACGCACCTGCTCGGGCGCGAGCCACAGCGGGAACGCGCCCGCGTAGTGCTCGATGAGTCCGCCGACGAATCGCTCCATCGATCCGACCAGAACGCGGTGCAGCATGACCGGCCTGTGCCTCGCATTGTCCTCACCGACGTACTCGAGGTCGAAGCGATCGGGCAGGTTGAAGTCGAGCTGGACCGTCGGACCCTGCCAGCTGCGGCCGATCGCGTCGATCAGCTTGAAGTCGAGCTTCGGGCCGTAGAATGCGCCGCCGCCTTCATCAATGCGGAACTCGAGGCCCCGTGCACGCAACACGGCGGCCAGCTCGTCCTCGGCCTGCTTCCACTGCTCGACTGTGCCGAGCGCCTTCTCCGGCCGTGTGGACAGCTCGATCGTATACGGATACCCGAACGTCTTCAGCATCTCGTCGACCAGGTCGAGCAGCCGGCCGATCTCGCCCGGCACCTGCTCCGGCGTACAGAACACGTGCGCATCATCCTGCGTGAAACCGCGCACGCGCAACATGCCGTGCAGCACGCCGCTCCTCTCGTAGCGGTAGACCGTACCGAACTCGGCCATGCGGATCGGCAGGTCCCGGTACGAGTGCTGCCGAGCCTGGTAGATCGCGATGTGGCCGGGACAGTTCATGGGCTTCGGGCGGTAGCGTCCACCCTCGACCTCCATCGCGCCGAACATGTTCTCCCTGAAGTTCTCGAGATGCCCCGAGATCTCGAACAGCTTCTCGCTGACCACGTGCGGCGTGTATACCAGCACGTAACCGTGGCGGAGGATCAGGTCACGCTCGTAGGTCTCGATCTCGTTGCGTATGATCGCTCCCTTCGGATGCCACAGGATCAGGCCCGGCCCGACGCGCTGGTCGACCGAGAACAGCTCGAGCGCCGCGCCCAGTGTGCGGTGATCGCGACGCTTCGCTTCCTCGAGCCGCGCGAGGTACGCCTCGAGGTCCCTGTCATTGAACCACGCGGTACCGTAGATGCGCTGGAGCATCTGGCGCCGCTCATCGCCACGCCAGTACGCGCCGGCCACCGACAGCAGCCGAAAATGCTTCACGTACGATGTCGACGGCACGTGCGGACCGCGGCACAGGTCCAGGAACGGCCCGTTGCGGTAGACCGTGATGACCTCGTCATCGCCGAACTCCTCGAGCCGCTCGAGCTTCAATGGATCATCGGCGAACAACTGCCTGGCTTCCGCCTTGTCGACGACACGTCGTTCGAACCGGTCGTCCCGCTCCGACTCCGCCTTCATTGCCGCCTCGATCCGCTCCAGATCCTCCGGAGTGAACGGCTCGTCGACATCGAAGTCGTAGTAGAACCCATCGTCGATCGCGGGACCGAAACCGATGCCCGCGCCCGGTCGTACCTCGCGTACCGCCGTCGCCAGCACGTGCGCCGCCGAGTGTCGCAGCACACCCAACGCCTCCGCGTCCCGCGATGTCAGCAGCCGCACCGAACCGGAGGACTCGATCGCACGGTCGAGCTCGATGATGTCGCCATCCAGCTTCGCCGCCACCGCCGCCTTCGCCAGGCCCGGCCCGATCCGATCCGCGACCGCCCGCGCCGTCGTTGGCGCAGGCATCTCCAGTATCCTGCCGTCAGGCAACCGTATCTCGATCACGGCTTTCTCCGCCTCCACCGCCATGCATGCCTCCATCCCGCTTCCGCGCCCGGTCGGGAGCGCTCCGACCTGTTCCGGTGACCGATCGTCAGGGAGGAACCGGTCACCAACCTGTTCGCCGGTGTCCGAAGGTCGAGCGGGCGCGCCGGCTCCGCAAGCGTGCACCGCCGCGGCTCGCTCGATCGCCGTCCACGCACCGCGCCCAGCCAGACTCCATCCCATCGGTCCATTCCGACCGAAATCTCGCGTACCTCGCCGAATCCCGTAAGTCGCTGCGAGCGAACCAACGGCATGTTCAATGCGTCACTGTGATGCAAATCACTTCCTCATGGATGGAGGCCGAGACCATGCTGCGCAATCTGCCGAAGTTCGGTCTTGTCACGGTGGGACTCGCGTTCCTCGCCGGCTGCTCGCCGGCGGACCAGACCGCGGACACGGAGACCACTGACCAGGCCCAGGAAACGACACAGCCGCCACCGGCGATGGATCCAGCGGCCTACACGGTCGACTTCACGGCTTCGCCGCAGGATTCAATGGTCTCCGGTTCGGTTCAGGTCGATCCGAACCCTGACAACACGGGAATACGCGTCAGCCTCACCGGTCTGACCCCCGGCGAGCACGCCTGGCACATTCACCAGGGCACCTGTGAAGCCGGTGGCGACGTCGTCGTCGCACTCACGGACACCGGGACCATGACCGGCATCGCTTCACCACTCGCAGTCGGTGACAACGGCGAGGTCACCACGACCGTCACGATCCCGACCGCCGACCTCAGCCCGGACATGATCCAGTCCGGTGCCTACAGCCTGCATGTGCACGAGCGCGGTGGCACGGAACACGGTCCGACCGTAGCCTGCGCCGACCTCGGCAGGTAGACCGACCCATCAGCGAGCGTGGGTCGTCTCTCCCACGGAGCAACACGCATTCTACACGAGCTGGAGAGGAGCCCGGCCGGACTCGGTTCCGGCCGGGCTCCTCTCCAGCCCCGATCGCGGACCCGCCATCTTCACCGCGCAGGCAACTTCGGCTATCGTTCGTGCACCATGGACACCAGGAAGGCACGTTTCGGACGGAGCTCGATCTGGCTGGTCGCCGTCACCCTTCTCCTCGGCTGCGGCTCCGAACCGACATCGCCTCCCCCCGACAATGGATCACCGATCCTGCGGGGTCTTCGCCTGGAACCGCTGGTGGTAACACCGGGTGAGTCGTTTCACCTCGAGTTGGATGTCGACCGCGCTTCGGGCGCCGTCCTCGACGTGCAATTCCTGTCCTCCTTCGGCTCACCCCTCCTCGTGGACGGCGTACCCTTCGATGACACGCTGCCGCGGACCTTCAGCGTCTACGACGACGGCACCCATGGGGACGCCCATGCAGGCGATGACGTCTTCACCACCGACGCGCTGACCGTCCCGCCGGGGCCGATGGGCATGGGGTCCGCGCAGGAGCTGTCCGTCCGGTTCCGTGACGCTCCCTCCCCGCACGAGCAAGGAGTGGTGCTGTCGTTGCGCAGCGTCGATCCCGCTCGCGTTGCCGCCCCCGCTACCGTGGATCTGGCGCCGGATGTCCGGGCCTCCGCGCGGGTCGTGTCCTTGATCCGCGACGACCCGCAGGTCTTCGGCAACGAGGACGAACTTGCCCGGATCGTCCGGCGCTTCTACGAGATCTTCCCGGACGACCGCAACATACTGCTCGTGGCTCGTCCGTCCCGCATGGGGACCGGGACCGTCGGACTGGCCTATGAGATCCGACCCTGGGCCAGTGGGATCGGGAGCACGACCACCCGTCCCGCCTTCGGCTCAGGCGGCTCGCTGCACATCGTTGTGGAAGCCGGTGGCAACATGTGGCTTCCTCAGCCGCCGGTCGAGGGAAGCTTCTGCCTCGTTATCCACGAACTGACGCACCAGTGGGCAGCCCACACCGGACCGCCGCTTTCCGGGTCCACCGGGCACTGGAACTTCGACGCCCTGGCACGCGACTCCTCCGGGTTCGGACGCGGCGGGGTCTGCCAGTTCAACGACCTCGAGCTCTACCTGGCGGGCTGGCTGCCGCCCGACTCGGTGACGGCACCGCTCACCGCCACCGGCTACACCATGACGAATCTGCTCTCCATCTTCGGCCCGAGGTTCCCCGCGGAAGGAGTCCGCGACCTCAAGGCCGGCCTGATAGTGGTGTCCGACCGGTTCCTCACTCCCATGGAATTCGCCTACTTCGACCGCGTGGCACAGGAGGTGGCCCGGCCCACCAGCCTGCTGGGCCACACCTGGACGGAGGCCACCGGCGGTCGCTCGACACTGGACGTGATCCTGCCACCTCCCCTGACGGGCAGCTGACTCACATGAGACGACGGGGGCGGAGACCGCCAACCGGCCCCCGCCCCCGCGGAACCTCGCCGGAGACTCGCCCTGACCGGGCCCCGAAGAACCCGTCCGGAAGCGAGCCCCGGAGCGTCGTCAGTACATCCCGCCCATGCCTCCACCCGGCATCGGCGGCGCCTTCTCCTCTTCCTTCTTCTCGACAACCACGCACTCGGTCGTGAGCAGCAGGCTCGCGATCGACGCCGCGTTCTGGAGCGCCGTGCGCGAGACCTTGGTCGGGTCGATCACGCCGGCCTCGACCAGATCCTCGAACGTGTCGGTCTGAGCGTTGTAGCCGAACGCGTCACCCTTGCCCGACCGCACCTTGTCGACCACGATCGAGCCTTCGGCGCCCGCGTTCTCCGCGATCTGACGGATCGGCTCCTCGAGCGCGCGTGTGACGATGTTGATGCCGATCTGCTCGTCCGGGTCAGCCGACTCGAGCTTCTCGATCTTGCGCTGGATACGGAGGAAGGCGACGCCGCCGCCGGGCACAATGCCCTCCTCGACCGCCGCCCGCGTCGCGTGCAACGCATCCTCGACGCGTGCCTTCTTCTCCTTCATCTCCGTCTCCGTCGCGGCGCCCACGTTGATCACCGCAACACCACCGGCCAGCTTGGCCAGCCGTTCCTGGAGCTTCTCGCGGTCGTAGTCGGACGTGGACTTGTCGATCGCGACACGGATCTCCTCGATCCGGCCCTTGATCGTCTCGCTCTCGCCCGCTCCGTCGACGATCGTCGTGTTGTCCTTGTCGACGACGATCCGCTTGGCCTTGCCGAGATCCGACAGTACCGCGTTCTCGAGCTTCAGACCGACCTCCTCCGAGATCACCACGCCGCCCGTCAGCGTCGCAATGTCCTGGAGCATCGCCTTCCGACGATCACCAAAGCCCGGCGCCTTCACGCCGCACACCCGCAGCGTGCCACGCAGCTTGTTCACCACCAGCGTCGCCAGTGCCTCACCCTCGACATCCTCCGCGATGATCAGCAGCGGCTTGCCCAGCTGCGCCACCTTCTCCAGCACCGGCAGCAGGTCCTTCATCGAGCTGATCTTCTTGTCGTGGATCAGGATGAGCCCGTCCTCGAGAACCGCTTCCATCCGCTCCGGATCCGTCACGAAGTACGGCGACAGATAGCCCCGGTCGAACTGCATGCCCTCGACCGTCTCGAGCGTCGTCTCGAGACCGCGTGCCTCTTCCACAGTGATCACGCCGTCCTTGCCGACCTTCTCCATCGCGTCCGAGATCAGCTCGCCGATCTCCTTGTCGTTGTTCGCCGAAATCGTGCCGACCTGCGCAATCTCCTTCTTCCCCTTCGTCGGCGTCGAGATCTTCTTCAGCTCCTCGACTACCGTCTCCACTGCACGGTCGATCCCCCGCTTGATCGCCATCGGGTTCGCACCCGCCGTCACGTTCTTCAGACCCTCGCGGAAAATCGCCTGCGCCAGTACCGTCGCCGTCGTCGTGCCGTCACCCGCAAGGTCGCTCGTCTTCGTCGCGACTTCCTTCACCATCTGCGCACCCATGTTCTCGATCGGATGCGTCAGCTCGATCTCCTTCGCCACTGTGACCCCGTCCTTCGTCACCGTCGGCGAACCGAACTTCCGGTCGATCACCACGTTCCGACCCTTCGGGCCCAGCGTCACCTTCACTGCCTGCGCAAGCTGGTCGACGCCTCGCTTCAACGCCGCCCGCGCATCCGTATTGAATTGCAGTTCCTTCGCAGCCATGGCTGCCTTCCTCCGTCGTATTCTGTCAGGATTGCGTTTCGTTACTTGATCACTGCGAGCACATCCGACTCGCGCAGAATCAGGTACTGCTCATCGGCAACGGTCACTTCCGTGCCGCTGTACTTCCCGTACAGAACCCTGTCGCCTTCCTTGACCTCCGGCTCGATCCGGTTCCCCTCATCCGTCATCTTGCCCGGGCCCACCGAGATCACCTCACCCTGCTGCGGCTTCTCCTTCGCCGTGTCAGGGATGTACAACCCGCCCCGCATCTGTTCCGTCTCTTCGAGCGCCTTCACGACGATCCGGTCCGCGAGCGGCCGGATCTGCGTCGCTGCAACAGTTGCCATGGCACAGTTCTCCTTTGCGAATGGTCCTTCCTGCCGTCCTCCTCTGTTAGCACTCGATGCGATTGAGTGCCAGCAGAACCCTAATGTACACGCCGGATCCGCAGAGTCAAGGGCCGGCCTCCGGACGACGGCCGCTCAGGCGGACCCGGCGCTCAGGTGGCGGTGCGCGAACGCGAGCCCGTACAGGGTGAGGAACGGCTCGATATGGTCGACGGTGGCGCACTGGGGACCAATGAGGGGGGCCAGGCCGCCGGTGGCGACGACCCAGGCGTCGGGCCGTCCCCATTCGTCGCGGATCCGGCGTACGATGCCATCGATGGCGTCGACGGCGGCGAAGAAGACGCCGGACCGGAGCGCGGTCTCGGTACGGCGGCCGATGACGGAGGCGGGGCGTTCGAGGTCGACGCGCGGCAGTTTGGCGGTTCGGCGGACGAGTGTTTCGGCGCCGGTGACGATGCCGGGGCTGATGACGCCGCCGAGGAAATCGCCGTTGGCGCTGATGCAGTCGAAAGTGGTGGCGGTTCCGAGGTCGACGGCGATGGTATCGCGGCCGTAGAGCCTGCTCGCGGCGAGAGTGTTGGCGATGCGGTCGGCTCCGACGGAGAGCGGCTCGTCGACGGCGATGCGGATGGGAAGGTCGGCACTGGCGTCTACGATGGACACGCCGAGCCCGAGCTTTCGGCTGCACATCTCGGAGAGCGCGGAGGTGAGGGGCGGCACGACGGAGCCGATGGCGGCGGCGGCAAGGGTAGCGGGGTCGTGGCCGGAATCGCGGAGCAGACCGCGCACGAGGAACGCGAGTTCATCGACGGTCCGTTCGGCGCCGGTCGAGAGGCGCCAGTGGTCGACGATGTCGTCATCGCGGAAGAGCCCGAGGACGGTCTCGGTGTTGCCGACGTCGATGGTCAGGATCATCGGGTTGCCTGCGGCGGGTTCCTTGAGCCGTCCGTGGGTTGGCGGCCCGGATGGTCGTCGAGATCCGTGGCCGCTGGAGGCTGTGCCGGCCGGATCGTGCCCGAGTAGATGATCGCGGTGCGGCCGTCGCGCCGGATCCTGAGCGCGCCATCGGGCGCAATGCCATCGACGGTGCATTGGGTGTCGTCGTTCAGCACGGCCGGGCGGCCACGCAGCGCGTCGCGCAACTCGAGTTCGCGCAGTGTCGCGGGATCGAGGGGTGGCGGCTGGATGCGGAACGGCCTGAGTTGGTCGATGATCCGGCCGGCCAGTTGTTCGCGCGTGGCGGTCCGACCGAGCATGCGGATGGATGTGGCGCTGTCGCGGATGTCCGGCTCGAAGTCGTCGGGGCTCTGCGTCACGTTGATGCCGATGCCTGCCACGAGCCAGTCGCGGTCGTTACCCGAGGCACCTTCGCAGAGGATGCCGGCCAGCTTGCGACCGTCGACGGCGAGGATGTCGTTCGGCCACTTGATGCGCATGTCGAGTCCGGTCACGTCCTCAATTGCGAGTGCGACGGCGAGTCCGACCCGCAGCGGCGAGCAGCTGGGATCGGCCGCATCATTCGAGTCTGCGGGTCTCATCACCACGGACATGAGCAGGCTGTGACCGGGACGGCCGAACCATTGCCGTCCCTCACGACCGCGGCCGCGGCTCTGCCGATCCGCGATGACGGTGGTCCCGGCGGGCGCCCCGTTCGTGGCGAACGTCGCGGCCACGTCATTGGTCGACGTCGTCGCGGTCAGGATCTCGAGCGATGGCACGTGCCAGGCCTGCCGCCACGACTCCGGCGCGCGGCCCTCCCAGCTCGTTGCCGCGACATCTCCGATCAAGGCCCGCCGACCTCGAGCGAGACATCGAGAGCGGATGCCGAGTGCGTGAGCGCTCCGACGCTGATGCAGTCGACACCCGTTGCGGCCATGTCACGCACGCGGTCGAGCGTCATGTTGCCGGAAGCTTCGATCTCGATGCCGGCGTTCAGCTGCCTCACGAGCCCGACGGCGCGCCGCACCGTCTCGATGTCCATGTTGTCGAGCAGCAGGCGGTCCGCTCCGGCGCCGGCGGCGGATTCCGCTTCTTCGAGCGTACGCACTTCGACGGTCACGATGAGGCCACGAGCATTGTGCTCGGCAACACGTTCGAGTGCTTCACGCACACCGCCCGCGACCGCAATGTGATTGTCCTTGATCAGAACCGCATCGTAGAGGCCGCGGCGGTGATTGACGCCGCCGCCGGCCACGACGGCGGCCTTCTCGATGTTCCGCCATGCCGGCGTCGTCTTGCGGGTATCGAGGATTTTCACGCCCGTACCGGCAACGGCATCGACGAAGCGGCGGGTCAGCGTCGCGATGCCGGAGAGGCGTTGCAGGAAGTTGAGCGCGACGCGTTCGCCGGTCAGTACGGCTCGAGCGGGTCCTTTCAGCGCGTACAGCACCTCGCCCGGTACCACCTTCTGTCCCTCCTCGACGAGCCGGTTCGTTTCAACGCGGCCATCCAGCCGCATGAACACGGCCAGGGATGGCGTCAGTCCTGCCACCGTTCCGCCAGCGCGCGCGAGCACGCGAGCGCGGACACGAGCGCGGGCGGGCACCGTCCAGCGGCTGGTCACATCGCCGGACCCGCGATCCTCGAGCAGAGCAAGATCGATGAGATGGAGGACCTCGTCCTCGACGGTCGACAGCATCGACCGGTTGCGTTCCGTGCGTCTGGCGTCCGTCACCGGCTCAGGACCTCGCGATAGTAGTCTTCGTAGAGCGGAATGATGCGGTCCGCGCTGAAACGTTCGGCGGCTGCGCGGGCCTGTGCGCTCGCGTCGTACCACCGGTCCCGGTCGTGCAGAACCGCAATGCCGGCGGCCGCCATGCCTTCGACATCACCGACATCCAGCATGTGGCCGGCCGGCGGTGGCGGCACTACTTCGGGAAGACCGCCCAC
>Ga0055448_10000043_pt1 | contig 25631 bp, 23 predicted proteins | sample China_Galinas_PW_4_FD_57744 | JGI IMG/M metagenome (GOLD analysis project Ga0055448, IMG submission 57744) | Wetland microbial communities from San Francisco Bay, California, USA, that impact long-term carbon sequestration - China_Galinas_PWA_D2 | ecosystem: Environmental > Aquatic > Marine >... | reverse complement strand
GCGTTGCTCATGTCGTCGTCACTCCATGGTCGTGTGATGGCGATCGGTTCACGAGTGTACCGGTGCCGGCTTTCCGGTCGGCGGCGCGGTCTGCATCAGGTAATCCTCCTCGGACTCCGGCGAGCTGTACTCGTACGGCCCGCGATGCACGATCGGCATGTGGCCGCCCCAGTTGCCGTGCGGCGGCGGCGATGGCGCGCTCCATTCGAGCGAATTGGCCTGCCACGGATTCGCTGGCGCCTTCTTCCCGCGGAACAGGCTCCAGAAGAAGTTGACGATGAACAGAGTCTGCGAAGCGAACAGCAGCAGTGCGCTGATCGTGATGAACACGTTCGTGTCCTGGTACTGCGCGATGTGCGGATAGTTCGTCGGATCGTACAGCCGCCTCATCATGCCCGCACTGCCCAGCATGTGCATCGGGAAGAACGTGAGGTTGAAGAAGACGAACGTGAGCAGCCAGTGCAGCTTCCCGAGCGGCTCGTTCATCATCCGGCCGAACATCTTCGGGAACCAGAACGTGATCGCCGCGAAGATGCCGAACAGGCTGCCGCCGACCAGGACGTAGTGGATGTGTGCGACGACGAAGTACGTGTCGTGCAGCGGCACGTCGACGGGCGCGGCGGCAAGGAACACACCGGACAACCCGCCGATCACGAACAGAGCGACAAAGCTGATCGCGTGCAGGTTCGGTGCGTGGAATCGGATGTTGCCGCCCCAGAGCGTGCCCAGCCAGTTGAACGTCTTGATCGCGGACGGCACCGCAATGATCAGAGTGGTCACCATGAAGAAGCCGCCGAGCAGCGGGTTCATGCCGCTCATGAACATGTGGTGGCCCCAGACGACCCAGCCGATGAAGCCGATCCCGACGATCGCCCAGACCATGGCCTTGTAGCCGAAGATCGGCTTGCGTGCGCCGTTCGCGATGATGTCGGAAACAAAGCCCATGGCGGGCAGGATGAGGATGTAGACCTCGGGGTGTCCGAAGAACCAGAACAGGTGCTGCCAGAGCAGCGGCTGTCCGCCGGTCGCCGGATTGAAGAAGCCCATGCCGAACGTCATGTCGAAGAACAGCATGATCAGGCCACCGGCCAGCACGGGCACGGCCAGCAGCAGCAGGATCGACGTGATGAAGAGCGCCCACGTCGAGAGTGGCAGGCGGAACCAGGTCATGCCGGGCGCCCGCATGTTGATGATCGTCGTGATGTAGTTGACGGCGCCCATCAGCGACGAGAAGCCGAGGATCACGAGGCTGATGGCCCACAGCTGCTGTCCGGTCTTCACGCCGCTGTAGACTTCGTTGATGCTGAGCGGCGGGTAGCCGGTCCAGCCGGCATTGGCCGCGCCGCCGACGACCGCAAAGCTGGCCAGCATCAGAAGGCCGGCCGGCAGTGCGAGCCAGAACGAAGCCATGTTCAGCCGCGGGAACGCCATGTCGTCCGCGCCGATCTGAAGCGGAATCAGGTAGTTGGCCCAGACGCCGACAAGCAGCGGCATGATCGCGAAGAACACCATGATCGTGCCGTGCATTGTGACCAGCGCATTGTAGAACTCGGGCAGCATCACGCCGCTCGTGAACATCGTGTCGGGCAACAGTGAGCCTCCCGGCAGCGGCCGGCTCGGATCCGTCGGCCAGGCCAGCTGCCAGCGCATGGCCATCGCCAGCAGCCCGCCGAGTAGCAGGAACAGCAGGCTCATGAAGAGGAACTGGATACCGATCACCTTGTGGTCGGTCGAGAACACGTACTTGCGCAGGAACGGCAGGTCCTCGTGATTTCCGTGGGTCCCGTGCGTCCCGGTTTCCTGCGGCGTAGCGACTGTGCTCATGATGATTGGCTCTCCCTGCTCACCGGTCGTCAGTTCGAGGGTGCCGCAGCCGCCGCTTCGGGCGAACCTGCGCGTTCCCGGGTTGCAGTGGCGCCGGCGGCCAGATTCGCCGCCGTCCCGCCCGCTGCCGCTGTCTGCCGCTGCGCGTACCACGTCGCCCAGTCGTCGGCCGTGTGCACGACGAAGGAGGCGTCCATGCTGTAATGGCCGACGCCGCACAGCTCTGCACAGCCGAGCGTGTACTGGCCCGGCACGGTCGCCTCGAACCACGCTGGAATGCTCATGCCGGGCACCGCATCCTGCTTCAGCCTGAGCTGCGGTACGAAGAACGAATGAATCACGTCCTCCGAACGCAGCGTGATGCGGACATTCGTGTCGACCGGCACGTGCAGCTGATTCCGGATCGTGAAGTCATCGCCCGTCTCGAGCCTGCCGTCCGCTCCCGGATACGTCACGTTCCATTCGAACTGCTTGGCCGTGACCAGCAGCTCGAGTTCCGGGTCGGGGAAGTGACGCGGATCCTTGATCTCGAGCCACAGACCGCGGCTCATCACGCCCAGCACGACCACGATCAGCGCGGTACCTGCCGTCCATGCGACTTCCATGCGGTTGTTGCCGTGCGTGTACGTCGCCTTGCGGCCGGCCCTGTACCGGTAACGGAACAGGAACCAGACAAGCAGCAGCTCGACCGCGAAGAACACGATGGTCGTGATCCAGGCAATGATGCGGAACATCGAGTCGATGTCTCCGCCGAAGGTCGAGATGTTCTGCGGCAATCGCCAGAACCGATCCATGTCGCCTCCCCCTCCCGGGGTCAGGTTGCGGGGTCCGAGAGCCTCAGCGCATCTGCGGTGCGTCACCCGCGTGACGCATCGCGGTTCCGTCCGCCGAGTGGTTGTGGGGATCGAACGGCTCGCCGAGCGGCACGACCGCGTTCTCCGCCATTGACGCACTGTAGCCGAACGTCACGGTGGCCGTGCCGTTGGGGTCGACCGTGACCTGCTGCGTCATGGTGCCGTACTTCTCGTGCCATGCCTCGAGGGTGTACGTACCGGGCGGCACATTGCTGATCGTGAAGCTGCCGTCCATCGCACTGGTCGCGAAATACGGGTGTGCGACAGCGCCGATGTAGCCCTTCATCCAGCCGTGGATGCTGCACTGGATCGGGATCATGACCTCGGGCGCGCTGAAGCGCTGCGCCGCCGACGTCATGCTGGTCGGCTGGCTGATGTTGAACGGGCGGTTGTCCTGCGGCTGGGCCTGCACGTTGTGGGCAAGGCCATCGCTGTTCTTGAACTCGATGCCCTGTCCGACCATGACGCCGACGACGTGTGGTACGTAGTCGCAACCGACCTGGTCGACGATGACCGGCTCGGAGGGTGCCGGATGGTCGCCGCTCAGACCTTCCGTGATCCGGACGAAGACGTTGCCGAGCTTGCCATCATCGCCGACGACCGTCTCGGTCATGGGCCCGTTCGGGTGCTTCGCCTGGCAGTCAGGCTCTTCGCTCATGTCGATCGGCTCGTTGGCCGGCTTCATGCCCTCGAAGTTGACCATGCCCGTGATCGTGCCGGCATTGGCGACCGCCATTGGCGCGGCGCTTTCGCCGCCGCCCGCGGTGTCGGTTTCTCCGCCGCCCTGCGTGTTGTCGCCGCCCGAGCACGCCAGCAGCGCGCCCGTCACGAACAGTGCGGCGAAGGTCCTGGTCACGCGTGTATTCGACATGCAGCCTCCCATCGAGTGATTGAGTGTCGTATCGGTATCAGTCGTCGGTGCCACCGTTCCGCTCGCGCCGCTGTGCCCTGCCGACGACGAGGAGTCCGAGGCCGGCGGTCAGCAGCGTTGCGAGCAGTGGTGTCGCGAACACCGCGCCCGATGCGGGTTCCGTCAGGTACACGAAGAACCACGTACTGAGCGAGCCGCGGGTACCGGTCTCGCCGTTGTCGCCGTCCCACGCGAAGAACGCGACGGGGATCGGCTGGCCGGCCGTGAAGCTGATCGCGTCAACGGAATCGGCGGCGGCGCGCGGTCGCCGGAACATTACTCGCCACTCGCCATCCTGGAAGCTCGACTGCGTGGCCAGACCGTTGCCGTTGCCGGGCACCGGATCGATCATGCCGGGCCCGCGGCCGAGCATCTCACTGCCATCGCCCAGGCTGCTCCAGTGCCACATGTAGACCGGGTCCTTCGTGTTGCCCATGAAGAAGTACGGTCGCTCCATGCTCGTCGGCAGGCTGCGCGGGAACCACATCGCGATGGCATCGGGCGAGGCGGGTGGAGCCGCAGTCGACGAGTCAGTCGCGGCGGGACCGGCGGCCGCCGTCACGTCACCGCCTTCCTTCGGCTCCATCACGGCCGTGACACGCGAACGCCAGTCGGCCCATGCGGGGTCAGGGCTCTTCGAGCGGTCATCCCACGACAGCCGGACCGCAATGTCGTCGTCATCGTACATCGCCTGCACCCACACACCGCTGATCGCCGGTGAGAACCACCTTGGCGACACGATGATCTGACCGACCAGCGGCACCCAGAAGCGCTCGATGGCGTTCCACGCCGGGTCATCGGGTGATGCGGGCAGTCCGTTCTCTGCGAGCCGGGCCTCGATGACCTCACGGACAACCGCCTTGCCGGGCGCGAGACTCTCGATGTAGTACGCAATGCCCCAGAGCTGATCGTCCGTGACTATGCCGCCCTGAAGCGCGTCCTCGAGCGAGGGCATGGGTGTGCCATCCAGACCCGTGCGAAGTGCGCGGTAGATGTCCTCGGCCTTGCTGCCGCCGTTGAACAGCCACGGCTGCGTCAGGTCCGCTGGCCGGATCGGGAACTTGTTGTTGTCCTCCTGCGTCGGCGCGGACTGGCCATTGCCGCGGCCGGCCATGCCGTGGCATTTCCAGCATTCGAGCTCCTGGAACTTCCGCCTGCCGCTCTCCACCAGCTCATCGGTGCGGCCGGGCGCCGCGCTCAGATCGAGGACATCGGGCTGGTCGGTCTCGAAGAAGCGGGAGAACGACTTCACGTAGGCGACGAGGTCCTGACGTTCATTCTGGGTCAGCGCATTGCGCCAGCCGGGCATGGCGGTGCCGGGCATGCCCTCGTTGATCACGCGCAGGATGTCGTCGTCGGTCGGCAGCGAACCGGATCGTGTGGTCCTGATCTGGTAGAGCGCCTGCACGAAGTTGCGCGGCCGGGGCAGCATGAAGGCTGCGCCGGCGCCATCGCCTCGACCATCGACACCGTGGCAGCCGGAGCACCACTTCTCGTAGGTGACCTTGCCCGGCGGTTCCTGCGCGGCGGCCGCCGTGGATGTCAGGACGGCCGGAAACAGGAGCGCGCCGAGTACGTGCGCAGTCAGGCGTGGACGTCGCGTCGCAGGCAGGCTCATTCGGGAGCCTCCATCACACGCGGTTCCCAGCCCGTCTGCTCGTAGAGGAACAGAATCACGGACCAGATCTGTTCGGCTGTCAGCATGTTCTCCCACGCAGGCATTGCCGAGTTCCACGGCGTACCTTCCTGCGGCAGTCCGACGCCGCCCTTGGCAATGCGCCAGAAGACGAAGCTCTCACTGAGCTGCGCAATGGTGCCGTTGTCCTGGAAGTTCGCGGGCGATGGGTTGAACCCGTGCGCAAAATGGCCGCGCCCGTCGAGATGGTCGCCGTGACACGGCAGACAGTTCTGGTAGTAGACCTGCCTGCCGGCCTCGTAGTGCTGCTGGAAGTCACCGTTCGATCGAAGCGGATTCACGAGCGTCGGCAGGTTCATTGCCTGACCCCGGAACGTGATCTGGTTCGGGGGCGCCGGGTGAATCGAGCGCAGCGACGCCGGCGCGGACACGCGTGGCCGGACCCGGCCATATGTGATCCAGCCGACCAGCAATGGCACGAGGACCAGCAGTGCCGTGCGCGGGACCCTGCGCTCCGGTCTGACCATCAGCTCGTGGATCGGCGCGCGAAACGCGACCCAGCGTTCTTCATTGGCGCTCACGTACAGCAGCATGCCGACGATCACGGTCACCATGTACTGAAGTTCGACGCTGGCCGGTACCGGCGCACTGTGGACGCCGAACAGCGGTGGCACGTACGGCACGCCGAACCGGATGACGATCCATGCAACGGCCAGCACGACGACCAGCTGCCAGAGCGGGTGCTTGAGCGGGTTCATCGCCTCTACTTCCTGCTCGCGAGATACTGGACCAGAGCCTCGAGCTGCGCTGCGTTGAACTGCTCGCCGAACGTCGGCGGCATGATGCCGGCCATGGCTTCGAAACCGGCGGTCGTGTCGGATCGCGGATCCAGGATCTTCGCGCGGATCGATGCTGCATTGCGACGGGCACCGACGTGATCGAATGCGGGTGCGAGCGTGGCCCCTTTGCCGTCGAGCGAATGACAGGCCAGACACGTGGCCGCCTCGATCAGCTGCGCCGGATCGGTTGAACCGCCCGCCAGCGCGCCGCCGCCGGCACCGGCCGCTCCGCCCGTCGTGCCGCCGGCCTCGCCGCCGCCGTCCGTCGCGGACGCCACGTCCTGCGGGGTGACCGTGACTTCGCCACCATTGCTTTCGAGGTACGCGACGAGAGACCAGATCTGCGCGCCTGACAACGTGCGCGACATGACCGGCATGATCGGGTCGTAACCCTCGACGACGTATGCGGTCGGGTCGACGAGCGACTCGTGGAGGTATGTCTTGCAGTCCTTCCCGGACACCCGCTTCGCACACCGCACGCCGATCGTGCCGGCCCCACCTTCATCCGTAAGCAGGTTCGGTGCGCGTGTGCCAAGGCCGTGACACGCGGTGCAGCCGCCGGCACCGTTGTACAGCTGCTCACCGGCCGCGACCAGCTGTTCCGGCGTCACGTCCGTCGAGAACGTCAGCTCTTCCGGAACCACGGACTGGATCTGCGGAATCGCGTTCGCGAGCAGTGTGTAGAACGCGATCAGGCCGACAACCAGCGCGAAGACCTTGAGGTTCGTCATGTCAGTCGCCTCCCGCGGTGGCCAGGCCGCCGTCCGCCTCGTCCGCCCGTTCCGGCACCATCCTCGCCGCTTCGGCCGGGTAGGTCGGCTTCTCGATCAGACCGCCCAGCCAGAAGATGAACGCGATCAGCGACAGGAAGATCAGCACGCAGGTGCTGATGACGATCGCCGCGTGACCGAGCGCCGGTGTCGCCGCATCCGGGCTGGTGTCACGCATTACCTCGAACACGTGCCAGTGCTGGCGGATGCCGCTGCGCGCGAAGCCCATCAGGCCCATCAGCCAGGTGAACGTCACGACCAGCACGAAGAGCGCGTACTGCGAGCGCGGCGGCATCCGGCCCCAGCGGATCTCGCCACGCGATTCCGCGCCCCGGCCCATGAACACATCGATCACGGTCACGATGATGATTGCACTGATCACGGCGGAGACCTGGTAGACACTGAAGCCGATGCGGATGATCGCACTGACGCGGTAGCCGTAGACACCGTAGAAGATCACGATCGCGGCGGCGAGCGCGAGCAGGCCGCCCTGCACGATGGTCCCGGTCCTCGCCCATGGCACGACCGGCAGCTTGTTGGCTCGCCGGTACATCAGGAACGAGAGGAAGGTCGTGATGATCATGATGTTGACCGCCGTGTTCTTGGCGCTCATCACGCCGAGCACACCGAGGAACGGGTGCAGCGTGCCGCCCATGGCGGCCAGCTCGTCGCGGTTCGCGATCATTGTGTGCGGCGTAGCCCACACGATGACGCCGAGCAGGAGCACCAGCAGCATGTACTTCGTGTAAGGCACGAACCGCTCACCGCCCGGGATCCGGCCCAGCCCGATCCACAGGTAGTAGTTGGCGGCCAGGAACAGGATGCCGATCAGGAACGCCTGGATGATCCACAGCCAGCTCATGAAGCCGCCCATCATCGTGATGCCCATGGACTGGTTGTACGCATAGATCTCGCGGCCCAGCCAGTAGCCGGCGAACGGCAGGATCAGCAGTGCGCTGATCGCAATGAAGTTGCCGATGTAGCCCATCCAGTCGTAGTGCGCGCGTTCCTCGTCGGTCTTCGCGTTGAGGAACCGCAACGCGGCATATGCCGCGGCGACCGATCCGCCGAACACGACGTTCGCGATGATGCGGTGGATGTTGATCGGCATCCATGTCGCGTTCGCGATCGCGCTCCACAGCTTGACGACGCCGGGCGATGGGTCGGGCACTGCGCCCTCGGGCGGGCTCATCATGTAGCTGAGCCACGAATCGGCAATGAACATGACCGTTGTGCCCCAGATGTTGAGCAGCACGCCGAGCGCGAGGTGCACATACTTCGAGCGGCCCTTCTTCCAGCGCTCCCAGCCGTAATAGTAGAGGTAGAGTGTGAACGACTCGATGAAGAACAGGCCGACATAGATCCACATCGAGACTTCGAAGATCGATGCCATGTGCGCCCAGAAGCGCGGATACAGTGTAGTCAGCAGGAACAGCAGCACGGCACCCCAGATCGCGGTCGCGCTGTAGGCGACGACGAGCAGCCGCGTGAACTCCTTCGCCAGCTTGTCGTACTTGCCGTCCTTCGTGAAAATGCCGATCGCCTCGACACCGACGGCGAACATGGGCACGCCGAGCACGAAGGCGGCGAACATCAGGTGCACTTCCGCGGCGATCCAGACCGCATTGCGTGCGCCGATGCCGGGGAACGTGCCATACTCGCGCACACCCTGCGCCGCCTGCTGCGCGAGGAGCGGATCCGCCCATGCGGCCAGCAACACGAGCACGACGGCGGTGCCGGCCAGGAATTTCAGGTTCCGACTGTCGATCATCGGCATCCGGCTCCCTTCAGGAACGCGGGGTACGCCACCAGCGCACCGCGAAGAACGCGGCGGCGCCGGCAAGGAGCAGCGAGATGGCGGGCGCATCGCGCCACATCATCCAGATCAGGCCCTGCTCGCCCGTGATGTAGACGCAGGACAGTGCGAACAGCACGAGTGCCAGCCCGAGCGAGATGTTGCGGCGGGCGGTATTCTGCTTTCGCGCGTTCACGTCGACGTGGACGTTCGTCTCGATCTCATGCATGGTCCGCCTCCTCCGGTCGGGTCTCGCCCGGACGTGCCGCCTGCTGATTCATGAAGAACGGCAGCCGCTTCGAGAAATCGACGGGCATGTCGCGTCGCACGGCCTGCATCACCTCGAGGGTGACGCTCGCGTAGCCATTGCGGCGGGCGTACCCGTTGATGCGCTCGGCGACAACGGCTCTGACGAATCCCGGTATCCGGTTCAGCCTCGCCCGTGCGTCGACCGACCACGGCAGCTCGCTGCCGGCCACGGTGGCGCCATGCGTGACCGTGCGTGCCGGTTCAATGACGGGCAGGTCACCCGCCGGCTCGTACGCGCACGACGCGTCCTCGGCCATGAAATCACCGGAATCGGCGTATGCCCGCGCGCGGCAGCCGCCGCAGATCGAGCGATACTCGCAGCGACCGCAGCGGCCGCCCGGCGTCCCCGCCCGGATGTGCCGGAACACGGGCGACTGGTTCCAGATGTCGGTGAACGAATCGCACCGAAGGTCACCGGCCACGACCGGCATGTACGGACACGGCGTGAGCTTGCCTTCCGGCGTGATGCGGCAATAGTGCACGCCGCACGGGCAGCGGGTCGAGTAGTTGAGCAGCGGCGAGTCCGGATCGGTCGAATGCACGTGCCGCATGATCTGCGGCTGGCATTTCGAGCGGACGAGCATCCGCCCGCGATAGACCTGCTCGAGGATCGCGAGTTCGCGCAGCACATCCTCGTTCCCGGCCGGAGACAGGCCGCTCATGCCTTCGCCGCGACCCGTCGCCACGAGAAAATAGACGTTGAACGAGACCGCGCCCCGGTCGGCGGCCCATGCCGCGATCGCGGGAATCTCACGGCGGTTGCCACTCGTCAATGATGTCTGAACGACGAAATCGAGCCGTTCAGCGCCCAACCGCTCGACGGCAGCAATCGTTTCGCGGAGTGCACCAGCGCCATGACGGAACCGGTCGTGGTACTGCTCGTCGAGCGAGTCCACGCTTATCGCGACGCCGGTGACGCCGGCCGACTTCAGCGACCGGATGCGTTCGGGCGTAAGCCGCGTCCCGTTCGTGCCGACCACGACCGTTGCGCCACGCTTTGTGGCGTGCTCCGCGATCGTCTCGAGGTCGTCACGCAACAGCGGCTCGCCGCCGGACAGGATGAACATGGCTGCCGGACTGATCGCGAGGATCTCGTCCGCAATGCGCAGACATTCGGCGGTCTCGAGCTCACCGGCCGCCGTCTGCCATGAGCCGGCCGCAATGTAGCAGTGGGCGCACTCGAGGTTGCAGCGCTTCGTCAGGTTCCACGCCACGACGTGCGGCGTGTACGGACCGCCGACCGAGGCGGCCGTATCGGTCCGCACTGCGAAGCCCGGGCCCGCGACCGGATCGGCCGCGCCGAGAACGGGGAGACCGGCGTTCAAGCGGGGGCTCCGTCGAGAGGATGCGCCGGGCACACGTTCAATTCGATTCGCCGGTGTCGCGGGCGGGCCGATCGGCCCGCATGAGCTGCTCGACCGCCGCGCGCGCTTCCGCCGGCGACACGGTCGCGAAATCGACCGGGCATTCCGCGGTCTTCTCAGCGACATCGCGGATCGGGCACCGCGTCACGCCCGCAGCCTTCGCTTCCTCAATGAAGCTGCGCATCTCGGGTGTCAGCCCGTCAACTCCCTCGGCCGCCGCCTTCAACTGCTTCGTCTGAAGCTCGCGGAACATCACGAGCATCGTGTCCATGTCGAACTCGTCCGCCTCGATCATGGCCTGCCTGTTCTCGTCCATGACCATGGTCGTGACTCGCCACATCTCGTGTTCCCGCGCAAATCGCTCGACCGTGTTGCGCGCGAGCGGCCGCGCGATCAGTGGAACGGCGCGCAGCCGGTCGAACGCCTCAGCCGTCCATACAACCGGATCGCTCGCATTGCGCGCGCGCGTCTGCGCGTGACCCGTGTACGGACACGCGACCGTGATCATCGGTGTCGCCGGCTCACCATCCGTGTCGTGACCCTCGACCACCGTCCGCTTCATTGCCTGCTCAGCCTTGACTTCCGCCAGCGCCAGCTCCTCGGCCGTGCCGATTCCCATGATCAGCTGCATGTGCGTCGGCAGCAGCTTGCGGATGGCTTCGTCCAGCCGCTCGTTCGTGACCATCGGCAACGGAATATGACCGGCGTGTCCATTGCCGTCGACCAGCCCGCCGTTCCCATTGCCACTGGCTTTCGCGCCGTTGCCGTTGATCGGTTCGCCACTGCGGTTGCGCGAGCCCGCCGCCTCACCGGCGTACGTGCCGTTCGCGCCGGGGCCGTAGTTGTCGAGCACGAACTCCTCGACCGCCTTGCGCGCGATACCGAGCGCGAACGGCGGGACGCGCAGGATCCGGACTTCGGCTTCGGGCGTCCACTCGAGGCCCTGCTCGCCGTCTTCCTCGATCCACGGGATCTCGTCCGGTCGCACGTCGGTCGTGCCGATCAGCAGCACGCTTGTCGGCGCAATGCGGCAGAGGTTCTCCGCCTGCGATCCCATGTCGGTGTCTTCGATGCGATGGCCGCCGTGACGCGCAAGGATGAGCAGTGACGGCTCGATCTCCTCGATCCACTGCATGATGCACTGGAACGGCTTGCCGATCAGGATCTGCGTTTCCACCTCGACGTCCGCGTGCTCGGCGGCCATCACCTGTGCGCGCTTCAGGTTCGCCTGGCACAGCTTGAGCAGACCCTTGTCGATGATGTTGTTGTGGAGTTCTTCCTGCTCCTCGAACTTGAACACCTTCGAGGCCTGCACGGACAGCACGTCCTTGATGTTGCCGAAGACCGCGTGGTGGTACTCGACGTCGAACGCGGAGCAGACGTGGAGCTTCGCGCCGTACTCCTTCGCCATCTCGAGTGCGACGCGCATCGCCTTGTACGAGTACGACGACCCATCGATGCAGACCATCCAGCGGCCGCCCTCGAGCGCCGCGCCGTCGCGCACGATCAGCACGTCCTTCTCGACGCCGCGCATGACGCGGGCGGTGACGCCACCGAGCTGCGAGAACGGCTGCCGGCCGATGCCGTGCGCGCCGATGCAGAGCAGGTCGTAGTCACGGCCGCTGGTGCCGGCCAGCTTCTCGTCCTGCTCCTCGTCCTCGGCAATGAGCCGGCCATCGGCGCCGATCCTCACGTCACTGCGCGTCGAGTCTCCGCCATCGTACTTGCCGGCAATGTTCGGGTCGAACCCGATCAGACTGGGCAGGCGGCCCTTGCCGCCGTTCACTTCGCGGATGATCTCCTCGTAGTTGATGCCTTCGAGCAGCTGCCGCGTCAGCGGAATGTCCGCGGCGTCGCATTTCCGTGCGGCAAGGTCGAGAAACGAGTCGGAGATCAGCTGGAGCCCCTTCTCGATCAGCTTGTCGTGGATCTTGCGCTGCTTGCGGATCTCGTCAGGCGTCTGGAACTGCGCCGGCAGGCCGGTCTCGAGCTGGCGGAACCGGATGTCGTGGAGACGGGCGGCGTACACGTGGTTGGCGGTGATCCGGCCGCCGGACCGGCCGCACAGTTCGATGGCGCGGTCGATCGCGTGAAGGGAATCAGCCGAATTGTCGATGGGAACGATGACCTCGCGGTACATTGCACCTCGTGCCTGGAGCCGGCGATTGACGCGTCGAAGGTGTGACCGGCGGGCGCACGATGTGCCTGCATGACCGGTGCCTTTCCGGCACCGGCACGATCACGCATCCGGAGCGTTGTATCGCGTCAGTTGCGTCTTGGTCGAAACCCAGTACGAAACCTGAGACTTCTTCCACGAAGGCCCGTGCAATCCGGGCCGAAAAATCGACGCCAGGTCAGTGCGCCCCGACGGGTATTCTGCCCCCGTGGCGAGGCGTGCCTCTCGAGGTGAATGGTGCGAATCGGCCGCGCCGCGAGCGCGCAGCTCCCTGTGAGGCGGGGCTAGAATACCGGCGGTCATCGGAAGGTGTCAAGGCCGATTCGCGAGGTCAGCGACGGCCATCGGCGCGAGCCAGTGAACGCAACAGCTTCCGGCCGATCACGACCGTGATGACCATTACGCCGGCGACGGTGATGAGCAGCGTGTCGAGTCCGTCGGTCCGACCGGTGAGCAGCAGTTCGTGGAGCGCCCGGAACGGCGCGATCCTCTCGATCAGCGCGCCGCCCGATTCCGGCGAGGGTGAGCGGAACGTCCCTGATGCGTGGAGCAGCAGCAGGACGGTAACGGCAGCGAATAGTGCACCTTCCGCAACCGATTGCGCGACTGCCGCGATCCAGGTTCCGAGCAGTCCGGTGAACACGAGGGTCAGCGGCAGGACGAGGACGAGCCACGCCGTGGCACTCGCCGACAGGCTGGTGAACGCGACGAGTGCGCACGCCGGTGCGAGCTGCACGGAATCGAGCGCGGCGCCGGCGAGAGCGCGGCCGAGCAGCAGCGGGCCCGCTCCGATCGGAAGCTGCGAGATCCGCCTGACCATGCCTCGCTCGGCGTCGCGCAACAGCGGGATCGCCGAGCCGAACGTGCCGAAGAACGTGAACAGGACGGCATACACGACGGCCGCGTGCTGGCGGGGCGCGCCACCGACCGCGAGCGGCAGTGCCAGCACGAGCGGAATCAGCACGTTCATCACGAAGAGGCGGGGTCGACTGCGCGAGCGGCGCCATTCGAGCACGAATCCGTGCGGCAGTGCGTGGACCCGCTTCGTCCGGTCCGCCGCCGGACTCCCGGCGCCGTGCGTTGCCGCGGTCACCCTCGTCCCGGCCGGCGCCGTCGCCGCCGCCGTGATTCCGGTTGGACAGGCTCGTCGATCACGGCGGTCGCATCATCCTCGAGCGCATCGCCGGTGAGTCGGCGGAACACATCCTCGAAGCCGGGCTCGCGCACGTCGATGCGGCGGATCCGGCCGCCGCCGCCGACGATGGCTTCACAGATGGCGGGCAGGTCCGCCGTACCGTTCGGCGAGATGAAGTGCAGACCGGTCGGCGTTTCGACCCGGGTCGTGTCACCGGGCGCCGTCACGGGCCCGCGCACGGGCGAGTCCAGTTCGACCTCGATCCGCGTCGACCCGCGAACCGACTCGAGCAGTGCGGCCGGCGAGTCGTTCGCCACGATCCTGCCGCGATGCACGAAAGCGATGCGGTCGGCGCCGTTCGCAATGCGCGTGTCATTGGTTGCGATCACGACAGCGGCGCCATCGGCGAGTCGTTCATCGAGCACGGCCTCGAGAGTGCGCGCGCTGTCCGGATCGAGACCGACCGTCGGCTCATCCAGCAGCACCAGACTCGGCGCGTGTGCCAGTGCCTCGATCAGCACGACCTTGCGCCGCATGCCGAACGAGTAGTCACCGACAGGCCGGTCCGCATCGCGGCCAAGAGAGAAGCGCTCGAGCAGCGCGTCGGCCGCCGCAGCAGTGCCGCCGGCCGCCCGAACGAACCAGTGCGCGTTCTCGTGACCCGTCAGCTCATCGAAATGGACGGAGCCATCCGTCGCATATCCGATCCGCGAAGCCGGCAGCGGCGAGCCATCCTCCGCACACAACCGGATCTCGCCGGCTCGCGGAACCAGGTCACGCGCGAACAGCCGCAGCAGTGTCGTCTTCCCGGACCCGTTCGGCCCGAGCAGCACGAGCCGGTGACGCGCGGGAACATCGATGTCGATGGCTTCGATTCCGGCACTGCTGCGCGGATACGAGAATGAGACCGACCGGGCAAACGCGATCGAGTGCGGTATCGCTACATCCCCTCGAGACCAAGGTCCTTGCGCGCGCGGTCCATCACCGCCGGCGTTATCGTCGAGATACCTCGCTCCTTCGCCCAGTCGATGTAGATCCGCTTGACCATGCCACGCACGAAGCTCGGAACGTGGCTCAACCGGTCGATCGCGGCGCCATCCCACTCGACGCGCGCGATTGCCTGTGCCGTTTCCGTGCTCTGGTCGGGCGACACCGCGCCGGCCGCGTTCGCGTCGGACTCGATGAATACATCCTGCCTCGTGTCGCTCAGCGAGCTGCGCGTCAGCTCCATCGGCTGCTCGGGCACGGTCCTGCCGCCGATTTGAACGCCCATGCTGCTCACGAGTTGCGTCTCCATCGGGTTCGTGAGCATGGCTATCTCGCGTTTGCAGCCGGGGCACGTGAAGACGGCGGCCAGCGTGCCATCACCGGGGATCTGCCGTTCGGCGAAAGCCATGACCTGATCGCATTCGATGCACAGGAACTTCATGGCGCCTTCCTTCCCCGGTTCTCGCGCTCGACCCTTCCGGCGAGTGCGACGAGCGCGGTCGCGGCGATGGCATCCGCGTGATCGAGAACGTAGGGTCTGCCGCGGTCCGTCGCTCGGCCGAGTTCGGGGTCGAACGGAATCTCGGCCCAGACCTCGAGACCCGTCTCGCCGGCCAGTGCACGCGCGTCGGCGGAATCGAACAGCGGCCTGGATCCGCCTGCCCCATCGAGGTAGGCGGTCATGTTGGCGACCAGGCCGACGTGCTCCACGCCCGCATCGCGCAGCAGCCGTGCGGACTTCGACACCACGAAACGCGTGATCGCCGCCGGCGTCGTGACAAGCAGTGTCTGCGATGGATGGGGCAGCAGGTCGAGCAGCCGGGCGATGCGGTCCGTGCCGGGCGGCACGTCGATCAGCAGATAGTCGAGGTCGCCCCAGGCGACATCCGAGAGGAACTCGCGCAGCACTCCGGTCTCCGCCACGCCTCGCCAGGTGAAGCCATCGCCGTCCGGCGCCCGCCAGCGGAGCGGCGCGTCATCCTCCTGGAGCAGGTCCATCGACATGACCTTCACGCCCGTCCCGCTGATGGCCGGCACGACGCCATCCGCTTCATCCGCGAGCGGCTGTCCCGCGACACCCAGCATCCGGCCGAGCGATGGTCCGTTGAGATCCGCATCGAGCGCGCCCACCCGGGCGCCCGCCGCCGCCAGGGTCACAGCGAGATTCGCGGTGATCGCGCTCTTGCCGACGCCGCCCTTGCCACTGACCACGGCAATGGTAGCGCCCACACGCGCGAGCCGTCGCTCGAGACGGCTCCGCTGATCGAGAACCTGCTCGAGAATCCCCGAATCCGTCTCGTGTGCGACGTCCCGGTATGTCCGAATCCTGCGCATGCACCTCCGTTCGCACCGGCCGCCCGGTTCCGCGGCGAGCAGCCACGACTACGGCACGATCTGTCGTCCTTCCTCGTCGACTACCGTCAATGCATCGACGGGACACGCCCGGCACGCCTCGAGCAGGCGAGCGCGGTCCGGGACCTCGCCCGCACCGGTGAACGTCACGATGCCCTCATCGTCGAAACGGAATACGTCCGGCGCCAGGTCGATGCAGAGCTCGAACGCGACGCACAGTGTGCGGTCGATGCGGACCAGCACTCCGCCGATATCCCGTTCCTCGATGGTCTGCACGTTCAGCTCGTGGCGTGCCGCGTGACGTCGCGGTGTGGCGGCTGCCCGTGTCCCGCGCCCGTCATGACCACGGCTGGCCCGGTTCGTCGAGCGGATGGGGCTGTGGCTCCGGCCGGCGCTCGCGCTCGAGCCGATGTCGCATCTCATCGGGAACCCGCCGCGCGGGGCCATGCCAGCCGCAACGTGGACACCAGCGCCATTCCAGCCATGGTGCCAGGCGTTCGACCCAGTGTCGGTAGAGTGAGAACGAGGGACCGAAACAGGCCGGGCATTCGATGACCGGCCGGACGATCAATGCGGCGCCGAGCACGATGAGCACGACTCGCAACGCGACCAGGCCGAGCAGGACCGCGACAATGACATCGGATGAGTCCACGGCAGGAGCTTCAGGTTGCGGCCTTCGTGATACGGACACGCACGATCAGGAAGCCGATCCGCGACAGGATGGGCAGCAGCACGGTGGTGATCACGCATGCGGCGGCAATCCCGCCGATCGTGCCGAGCGGGCCGCGCAGCACCATGCGCAGCAGCGCCCACACCGCGAGGTAGAGGACGAACGTGTCGAGGACGCCGATCAGCTGGCGGACTCCGCCGCCACCCCGGATCTCGAGCTCGAACCCGCCCAGGTAGAGCGCGATCACGGTCCAGAACAGGCAGATCGGCGGCAGCCATTCGACCACGGTGTCCTCCTCGTCTGAATCGATGTCCGATTGATCGGGGTCGGCGAACCGGACGGCGGTCCGGGCCACGGATCGTACCGTCCGGGCCGCTACTCCACAAGCCGGAGCCGGGTCTCAGGCGGTGATCGACTCGAATGCCCCGGCCGCGGCTGTGGCGAACGCGTCGACCTCGACATCGCCGTGCGCAGTCGAGACGAATGCGGCTTCGAACGGCGATGGGGCAAGGTACACGCCACCATCGAGCATGGCGTGGAAGAATCGCGTGAAACGGCCACGATCGGCGAGTGCGGCGGTGTCCCAGTCAGTCGCGGGACCATCGGTGAAGCTGAACCCGAACATCGAGCCGGCTGAGACCGCGTGAAGCGGGACGCCGTGCCGCTGCGCGGTGTCGCTCATTGTGGCCGCCAGCGCCGCCGCGGTTCGCTCGAGGGATTCCTGGACGCCGTCACGCGTCAGCTCGTCGAGAGTAGCGAGACCGGCCCGCATGGCGACCGGGTTGCCACTCAGCGTACCCGCCTGGTAGACGGGTCCGGCGGGCGCCACCCGTTCCATGATGTCGCGTCGTCCGCCGAACGCGCCGACCGGCAGTCCTCCGCCGATCACCTTGCCGAGCGTGGTAAGATCCGGCTGCACGCCGTAACGGGCCTGCGCGCCGCCGAGCGCGACACGGAAGCCGGTCATGACCTCGTCGAAGACGAGCAATGCGCCATGTTCGGAGGTGATGCGCCGGAGGTCCGACAGGAACGTGTCGCCCGGCAGTACCAGTCCCATGTTGCCGGCGACCGGCTCGACGATGACCGCTGCAATGGCGCCCTCGTTCGCGCGGAACAGCGCCTCGACCGAGTCCGCATCGTTGTAGCGCGCGATGAGCGTGTCGGCCACGGTCGGCGCGGGCACGCCCGGCGAGTCCGGCAGTGAAAGCGTCGCCACACCCGAACCGGCCTGCACCAGCAGCAGGTCCGCATGGCCGTGATAGCAGCCGGCGAACTTCACGATCTTCGCCCGTCCCGCGAACGCGCGCGCCACGCGGATCGCGCTCATTACCGCTTCCGTCCCCGAGTTCACCATGCGCATGCGCTCGAGGGACGGCATGTGCGAACGGATCAGCTCGGCCAGCTCGATCTCCGCCGTCGTCGGCGCGCCGAAACTGGTGCCATGACCTGCCGCTTCTGCGATGGCTCGAACGACCGCCGGGTGGGCGTGCCCGAGCACGAGCGGACCCCACGACAGCACGTGGTCGATGTAGCGGTTGCCATCCGCATCGATCACGTACGCGCCTCCACCGTGGCTGATGAACAGTGGGGAGCCGCCGACCGACCCGAACGCGCGGACCGGCGAGTTGACGCCACCGGGAAACAGCTCGAGCGCCCGGGCGAACAGCGTGGCCGACTTGCCGGTCTCGCGCACCTGCCCGATCATGAGAGAGCCGGGTGCCGCTCGTGCCAGTCCGTCACGCCCTGGTACGCAGCCGCGACCGTCAGCAGGTGGTCGTCCGCGAACAGGTCGCCGATGATCGTGGTGCACCGCGGTTGCTGCGGCTCATCGCCGCCGAAAGTGTACGGCAGCACCACGGCGGGGTGCCCGGTCTGGTTGGTCAGGCCGACATCGCCGCCACCCGCGACGTACATGTCGAAGTCCTTCATCAGCTCGGCCATCTCGAGCATGAGTAGATGGCGCCTCCGTTGCGACTGGAGGAAGTCGAGCGCGCTCATCTCGCGGCCACGTGTGAACCGGCCGCGCGTCCCGCCGCCACGTCCGCCCCTGCCTCCCCGACCACCACGTCCGCCCGCCGTATCCGCGGGTGCGGGCTCGGGCTCGGGCGGCAGCGAATCGATGTACTGCTGGAACGCCGCCGCACTCTCGATGCCGAGTCCGCTGATGCCGCGCGAATCCGGCCGGTCCGGCATCGGACTCGGATTGGCGCCCAGCTCGCGCAGCGTCTCGATGAACGATTCCGGCGCTCGCTCGTCATGACCGATCCTGTACTTCGAGAGGTCGGCATCGCGGCGCCACTGGAACGGTGCGGTCACCGTCGCCGGGTCCTTCGGGTCCGCTCCATTGATCACGTTGAACACGAGCGCGCAGTCTTCGGCGGTCCGGCAGATCGGTCCGACCTTGTCCATGCTCCAGGCCAGGACCATGCCGCCGTGCCGGCTGACGCGGCCGAAGGTCGGGCGCAGTGCCGTCAGGCCGCAGCGGATGGAAGGTGACACGATCGAACCCTGCGTTTCCGTGCCGATTCCGAACGCCACGCAGCCGGCCGCCGTCGCCGATGCCGGGCCGGCGGACGAACCACTCGAGCCCTGTTCGAGGTTCCACGGGTTCTTCGTCTGGCCGCGGTACCAGTTGTCGCCCTGCGCGAACAGGCCGGTCGCGAGTTTCGCGATCAGGATCGCGCCCGCAGCGCGCAGCCGGACGGCGACCTCGGAGTCGACGTCGATCACGCGGTTCTCGAAGTCGGACGAGCCCCATGTCGTGCGCACGCCGCGAATCGCGAACAGGTCCTTCAGGCCATACGGTATTCCGTGCAGCGGTCCGCGGTACCGGCCGGTACGGATCTCGGCGTCCGCCTGCTGCGCCGCCTCCCTCGCGCGCCCTTCCATGATCGTGACCGCACACAGCAGTACGGGGTCGAACCGCTTCAACCGATCGAGATAAATGTCCGTCAGCTCGATCGGCGTGATGATGCGGGCCCGGATCATTGCCGCCAGCCGGTGCACCGGGAGAAAGGCGATCTCCTCTTCCGATGCCGGCACCGGTCCGCGCCATGCCGGCACGTCGATCGGCGTGCGCTCGAACGCATCACGGCCACGCTCGAGCGCGAGCCGCTCGAGGTACGCACCCGTTCCGCCGGGCCATGCCTGGAAGACGAGAGCCGGCGGTTCGCCGTTGCCGAGCGGCCTTGGTGGCGGCGCCGGCCGCTGCTGCTGCCCGCCACCGGCCCGGCCCGCACGGCCCCGTCCCTGCGCGACGGCGGTCGTCGCGCCGAACGTGCTGCCGGCGGCGGCCGCAACGGCAACGCGCACGAATTCACGGCGCGCGATGCCGGCCGTCCTCGCGTCCGCCGGCGCTCGTTTCCGATCCTCCTGCTCAGCCGCGGGACTCGCATCGGGTCGGCGAGCGCCGGTCCCGGACTCGGCTTTCCGGTCTTCAACAGGCATGGGCTCGACTCCCGGATCAGTTCTTCCGATCGGCCATCTGCTGTGCCATCCTGAGCGCGGCCACGGCATCGACCACCGCTCCCGTCACGGACAGCGAGCCGAAGGGTACGTGCTCGCCATCGCCCGGCCGCAGCACGGACCGGTCCGTGTACCGCGTCGCGGAATCCAGGATGATCTTCTTCACGTCCGCGGCGGTCAGCGATGGATGGTACGACATGATCAGTGCGGCGAGACCGGACACCACCGGCGCGGCCATGCTCGTGCCGTCCTCCGGCTGGTACCCGCCACCCGGCACGGTCGATGTTATCGCTTCACCGGGCGCGAACACGTCGACGCGCTGGCTGCCGTAATTCGAGAACGACGTCGCCAGTGTGTCCGCTCCCCGCCAAGAAGAGGCGCCGACCTCGATCCACAGACTGGCCCGCCCACCGTCATCGTAGAACGCGCTCGGAAAGTTCGGCTCCTCATCCGTGTTCTTGCCATCGTTGCCCGCCGCGTGGACCATCAGCACGCCGCGCGAATCCGCGTACTTCACGGCCGCGTCCACGACCGGCTTCGACGGCGAATAGTCCTTCCCGAAGCTCATGTTGATCACGTTCGCGCCCCGGTCGACCGCGTACCGGATCGCGTTCGCGACATCCTTGTCCCGCTCATCACCATCAGGCACGGTCCGCACCATCATGATGCGCACCGCGGTTGCGATGCCACGGATGCCGATGTCATTGTCGCGGATCGCGCCAATGATGCCCGCGACATGTGTCCCGTGCATGGCGTCGGGTCCCATCACGTCCCCATTGCCATAGATGCGTTCGGTCTTGTCGGCATAGTTGTCACCGACAATGGAGCGTGGATCGAAATCGGTGTCGAGCATGTACTCGAGCTGATCCTCGTAGTCGCTGCGCGCGCGCTCGATGACAGCTGGCGTGATGCTGGCCGCGGCCAGCTGGAGAAAGAGCTGCTTCGCCTGTTCGACCTGTGGCGATGCGGGCCTCAGCGCCGACACGTTCTCGACAGTCAGCGAATCGGTGCCGACCGCCGTTCTGAGGGCGGGCAGGATCTGTGTCATCGCGCCACTGACCATGCGGACCTGCTGGAGAGTGCTGGTCGCCTCGTCCCGTCGGTTCTCGTAGTCTTCGGCGATCCGCGCGCAACGCTCGGCATCCGTCAGTGTGCCTTTCAGACACTGTGCGTGCAGCCTGGTCACTTCGAACGTGTCCCACTGTACGTCGGCGCCGCCAGTGCCTCCAATGAAGTTCCAGCCGCGCGTGTCATCGACATAGCCGTTGCCGTCATCATCGCGACCATTGCCGGGCGTCTCCGCTTCGTTGCGCCAGAGGTTGGCGCGCAGGTCGACGTGCGACGTGTCGATCCCGCCATCGATGACCGCGACAACGACGGTCCGTTGCGGCTGACGGCCGGCGAGCACTTCGCGGTATGCGCGTTCGACGCCGATGCCCGGAGCGCCGCCGGCTTCATCGAGCAGGTGCCAGTCACGGGCGGCGACGCGGATGGCCGGAACCGCGGGCTGAGCCGGCGGCTCGGATACCGGCGGCGGCTGTCTGGCCCCGGGTGGTGGCGGTGGTGGTGGTGGCGGCGCACTCGTTGTGGTGGCGGCCGGAGCGCACGCGGCGAACGCCACGGCGATGAGGGCAATCGACCAGTGCTTCACGGTGTTCATCCTGGAAGGTCGCGCGAGATTTCCGCCCGGCTGGCGGATCGACAATACGAGGAACGAAGGTAGGGCATCGACTTCGCGGGCGCGAGGCGATTCCCGATCAGGTCGCGGCCGACCTGCGCAGCTCGTTGAATCCGATCAGCCGTCTCCGGTCCTCATCCCAGAGCGCGAGCCGGAGCAGCCGCCAGCCGTCCGCCATCGTGATCCGCGTCGCCTGCTGGAGCTCCGGTGTCGAGTCGAGACATTCCTGGAGCCGGTAGTTCGGGATCAGCGCATTCAGGTGGTGCACGTGGTGCAGTCCGATGCTCGCCGTCAGCCATTGCATCCACTTCGGCAGGACCAGGTGCGAGCTGCCGTGCAGGGCGGCATCGAAGTAGTCCCAGTCCTCGTGACGATACCAGTATGTGTCTTCGAACTGGTGCTGTACGTAGAACAGCCACACGCCGAGTCCGCACACGATCAGCGTGACGGGCGCCTGCACCAGCAGGAACGAACGCAGCCCGATCGTGAAGGCCATGATGACCCAGATCGCGAGCAGACACAGGTTGGTCCACCAGACGCTGGCCCATGCCTGCTTCCACGAGCGCGGCACGTCCCACGGGTACCGGTGCTTGATCAGGAAATGGAAAGCCGGTCCGATGCCGAGGAGCACGACCGGGTTCCGGTAGAGCCGGTAGGCCAGCCGCGAGAGCAAGGGGCGGGCGCGGTATTCCCGAACCGTGAGTGTGTCGATGTCGCCGAAACCGCGCAGGTCGAGGTTGCCGGAATGGGCGTGATGGCATGCGTGCGTCCGCCGCCAGTACTGGTAGGGTGTCAGCGTGAGCACGCCAATGCAGAATCCGACGATGTCACGCGCCCGTTTCGAGTGGAAGTACGAGCCGTGGCCGCAGTCGTGCTGGATCATGAACAGTCGCATCAGGAACCCGGCTGTCGGCAGGGCCAGCAGCAGCGTGAGGCCATAATGCACGCGGAGACTCAGCAGCATCGCGGTCCACCCCGCGATGAAGCCGGTCACGGTGATGGCGAGCTGGATCGCGCTGCGCCGCGTGTCCGCGCCACGGAACGGGGCCATGACTTCTTTCCAGTGCGACGCACCGGCATCGGATTTCTGGTCGTCCACTCGACGATCTCCGGGAAGTACGGGTCCGGGAAGTACATTGAAAGCTGGCCGGACCGGCGCTCGCCGTCAACGCGGGCCGTCTCAAGCCGGCCGGCCCGCCCGCACGGCGAGACGCCAGCACACGGTGCGCGGTTTCGAGACATCGGGCCAGAACGCCCGGATACGCTCACGCAACGCCGGGATCGGATCGACGGCCCGGTCGGCGATGTACGTCCGGGTCGCCGACCACGTGCCGACGTAGCCGAGCAGCTCATCGAGCGTCAGCTCGGCGGTGGTCTCGGTGGCCTGCATTGCGATCCCGGCGAACGGGAACGCGATCGACCGGTACCGGTCCTCGACGTGCCTGCGTTCGGGCGCCCAGTACCGACGGACCACCTGCGAGTGGAAGTGGCGCAGTGCCTCGTCGATGCCGGGCCCGATGGATGGCAGCTCGTAGCACCAGACGGCGACCAGCCCGTCCGTCGCCAGAACGCGCCGGACTTCATCGAAGAAGACAGCCGTGTCGAACCAGTGGAGTGCCTGCGCGACGGTCACGACGTCGACCGAGCCGGTGGCCAGCGGCGAGACCTCGGCCGTCGCCCGGACATAGAGAACGCGATCGGCCCGATCCGCCGCCTCCAGCTGGCCGGCACTCGCGTCGGTGGCCACCACGCGCTCGAAGTGCGAGGCGAGTGCGACAGCCGCCTGCCCGTTGCCGGTGCCGCAGTCCCATGCGAGCCGCCGCCGGCCGGCGAGGGATGCGAGATGCTCGAAGAGTGTGTCGGGGTAACGCGGGCGGTACGTCGCGTATGCGCGGGCTGACGGGCCGAACCGGTCGGCCGGACGCCGCTTCTCAGCCGACGGTGCCATCGTCCCGGCCGGCCGGAAGACGCATTGCCTCCGACCGCAGCTCGCCGGTCAGCCGCTCGAGCCTGTCGCGAAGGCGCCGCCCGGTCGCGCGCCAGAGCAGACGGGCCGTGAGGAACGCGCCCGCGAGTGCCGCCACGGTCAGCACCACGGCACTGCCCGTGAAAGACAGCGCCGCACCGAGGAACGCAGCCGCGGCACTCCACGGCAGCAGAGCAAGCAATGCGACGAGGAAGAGGGCGGAACCGCGGTCTCCGGCCACCTCGATGCGAGTGTCCCCGCCGTCGGGCGCCATGGTCACGGACACCTGGTCCGACCGGCCGACGGAACGCCACTCGGTCATACCATCTCGTCGGCGGATCTCACCGCGCTGCCGGAGCATCCGCTGCATGGTGCCCAGCAGTCTGGCTGACACGTCAACGCCGCCGCCTTCGATCGAGAACTTCCATACCCACGCGTCCGGTGCGCCGAGCGCGCGAGCCATCGAGCCGCTCCGCTCGACTGGTTGCAGCGCCGCCGCGTGGCCGAGGGCGACCGGATCGATCCCGACCTCCGCGGCGATCGCCTGCATCTCGTCGAGCGTCAGGCCATCGCGCGCCGAGATGGACTGCGGAGCCTGCCGTTCCAGCGCGAACGCGCGACGCACGATCTGAGCGAACTCGCGGTCCGTGTAACGCCGTTCAGCTTCCACGCGGCCACCCTGCACGAACTCACTGCCCGCCGTCGGGCGGCGGTGATCCCGACCCGGGCGGAGTGCCGGGCCGATCCGTGAGCAGACGCGTCGTGAACTCCTGAGCCTGACCGATCGTCTCGATACGCTTGTTCATGGATTCGAGCGTATCCTCGAGCCGCTCCATCCGTGAATGGACGTCCGCGATCTCGGCACCACCCGAATTTCTGCGCTCGAACGCGCGCAGAAACCGCACCGCCAGGTAGAAGCCGCCACCCAGCAGAGCGAGCCAGAACACGATCGGCAGAAAGAAGAATAGCGGCGGCATCAGTCGTTCACCTCACGGAAGATCGAGGACGCCCGATCAAGGTAAACCGGCCGGATGCGCCAGGACCAGCGCGGAATCGGTCACCGTGATGACGGCGTGGTACGGATCTGCTACGTCGAGGGGCGTCCTGTGTTTCACCCGGCACCGGCGGTTCGACTGGCCCAGCGCAGCCACGTGGCCACTGCCGCCGCGGCCTCGCCCGCGGACCGGACCGCATCCGGTATGCCGACACCGTCGTATGAATGTCCGGCCAGCACGAGGCCGGGCCGTGCTTCCAGCAGTCCACGGATGTCCCGCACTCGATCGCGGTGGCCGATCGTGTATTGCGGCATGGCATTCGGATACCGGTAGACACGGTACCAGAGCGGAGCCGTGCGAATGCCGAGCGTGTCCTCGAGCTCGTCGAGCGCCAGCGCGACCGCTCGCGCATCGGACATCGCATCGTACGCTTCGTGTGACTCGATGCGTGGCACCGTTCGCAACAGCACGGTGCCGCGTGGTGCCCGCCCATCGAATTTCGCGGACACCCAGGTGCATGCGGAAACCGGTCTGCCCGTTCGCGCAGGATTGAGGTAGCCGGCGCTGTCGAGCGGCCGGGTCGGCGCGGACGACTCGAATGCGGTCTGTACGACGATCGTCGATGCGAACGGGATGCGCGCCAGCGCGGCCGACAGGTCGCTCGACACGCTGGCGAGCACGGGCGAGGCGGCATTGGCAGGAACGGCGACAATTACGGCATCGCCTTCGAACGCGCCGGCGCCATCCGTGTCCACGCTCCAGCCGGTGGCCGACTGGTGCACGGCACGGACAGGCGCGTCCGTCACGAGTCGGACGCCACTGAGGCGAGCGAGCAGCGCCTCGATCAGTCTCTGCATCCCGGCCCGGGGCGCGACGAACGCCGATATCGTCGCACCACCCGGTCC
>Ga0055448_10000042_pt1 | contig 25836 bp, 16 predicted proteins | sample China_Galinas_PW_4_FD_57744 | JGI IMG/M metagenome (GOLD analysis project Ga0055448, IMG submission 57744) | Wetland microbial communities from San Francisco Bay, California, USA, that impact long-term carbon sequestration - China_Galinas_PWA_D2 | ecosystem: Environmental > Aquatic > Marine >... | reverse complement strand
AGAGCGGCGGCGGCGGAACGTGGGTCTCGTCCGCGTCCGGTGGCAGGCGCAACTCGAGCCCGTCCAGCACTGCGGACAGGTACGACTCGCTACGAGGCCCGAACAGATCGAGCCGGGCCCGACCCGGCTCGATCCTCAACACGCCCTGCCCGCTGAACCGCCCATCCCTGTCCACGAGGCGCCAGTCGAACACGATCTGCATGGTATCGCGGATCGCGGTACCATCCACCGCCCGCGCCTCGATCGCCGGGTCGACCGGCCGCGGGTCCGGCACTGCCGTGTGTCCACCACAGGCCATGCCGCACAGCGCAATCGCCATCGTGGACAAACGGCTCATGGACATTTCAGGGCGCCGAAGCTACGAGTGCGGGTTGGTGCGGTCAACGATCGTGGCCATATCAGTAGTTGAAACCGAAGAAGAAGTCCACGAACGTGTCGTTGAACCTGCCGCCGCCCGGGAAGATGACGGGCGGCGGATCACCGACGCGGAAACGTCGCCCGATATCGAGACGGAGCACGAGCGGCGCACCGAGCGAGGAACGGAAGCCGATGCCGTAGCTTCCCCACGACCCTTCGGGCCCGGACTGTGACTCGAGCCAGCTGGAACCAATGTCGGTGAACATGGCGCCCTGCACGCCGGGGAGTCGGAGCGTACCGAACGGGAAGGCGAGACTCAGGCCGTTCAGGAGCGGGAACCGCCATTCCTGATTGACCAGCCAGACGCGGGATCCGGCGAGCGACCAGCGCGGATAGCCGCGCAGCCAGTTGGTCCCGCCGAGCACCCAGCGTCCGGGAATCGCGCCACCGCTGAAGAAGCCGAATGCACGGATCGCATATGCGCTGCGCAACGAGGTCCGGAAGTACCGCCGGACATCGCCGTAGACGATGAAGCTCTCGCCGACTGCCGATCGTTCGACGGGCAGGGCCGTGACCGTGCTCGGTGTCGTGCACGAGAAACACGTGGCGAGGCCGGCGGTGAGGTTGTAGCGATTGCCGTCGATCGGACCGGTCGGCAACCAGAGCGTGTTGTCCTTCACGAACGAGACATAGTTCGTGCTGAGCACACCGTCGCGGGTCAGGTCACGGGGATCAGGCCGGGTCGTCCGGCCGAATACGCCTTCCTCGAATGCATCCTCGAGGTCGGTTCGATGACTCTTCTCGAGTCCCAGCTGGAACTCGACGCGGCGGAACTTCGTCAGCGGATAGCTGGCGATGAAGTAGCCGCCCCAGGTCTCCTCATCGTAGATGTCGAGTGCGACATCGCGGAAGCGGCCCTTGAAGCGGAATGCGCCGGCACCCCAGTTGAGGCGATTCTTCAGATTGAGGTAGAGCAGGTTGGCGCTGAAGTTGTCGACGAGGCTCGACAGGTCGCTGAATTGTGCGGCGGAAAGGCCGCCGAAGATCATGTGGTCGCCCAGCAGATCCGTCAGCAGGAACTGCGCACCCTGCGCACTGCCGAAGCCCGGCGCGACAATGGCGTCGGCGGCGGCGAAGTCGAGGCTGAACTTCTGGAAGCTCTCGTATTTCCTGGCCGGGCCGGCACCAGCAGCGTCCTGATCACCTTCGGGCCATGCCCATGGCTGGCTCGAAGGCCGGGTTGCCGGATCGGCGAGGTGCAGGCCGTCGGCGGTCTCGGACGACGGGACGGGCATCGACGCGGGCGCCGCCGGATCCAGCGCGATCAGCGTGGTTACGGCCGCTGCCGATGGCACGGGCACCCGGTAGATCGAGAAGGAACGATCCCTGAATCCACTGAACACCAGGCTCCTGCCGTCGGGCAGCCAGTCGGCATCGAACGCACCACCGGTCATGTGCGTGAGTCTGCGGCCATTGCCATCCGGCGCGACCTCCCAGAGGTCGAAGTAACCGTCGCGATCGGACGTGAACGCGATCCGGCTGCCATCCGGGGACCAGCGTGGGCCGCGGTCGTGCCACGCACCCCAGGTCAGGTAGCGCATCCGTCCCGTAACGAGATCGTAGAGCACGAGGTTCGTGCTGCCGGATGAGCCCGATGATGTCCTGTCTGTCGAGAACACGATGGACCGGCCATCCGGCGACCAGTCGGGGTCGGCATCGCGATAGATGTCATGAGTGAGGGCGCTTCGTGTTCCAGTCTCGAAGTCGAAGGTGTAGAGATCGGAGAAACCACTGGCCGCGAGACCCTCGAAAACGACTCGTCGGCCATCCGGATCCCAGGATGGCGACTTCAGTCCGACGAGATCATCCCACTGGTACCGGCCGACGAGTCGGCCTTCGTCGAGGTTCCAGAGCAGAAGCGCATCCCGATCGAGGAAGCTCGACACGAGAGCGACGACGCCGCCCGCATTCACGTCGAACCCGGATTCGTAGGCGTGGAACGACTCGAATTCCGGACTCCGTTCGCCTTTCAGCACGGTGCTGACGCCGTCTTCGCCACGACCGAGCCGCGTGCGATACAGATTCGTGTAGCCGTTGCGGGGTGAGAGGAAGAGCAACCAGTCGGTGCCCGTGTCAGGGTCGCGCCAGACGACCGGCTTGTAGTTCGCGCCGCCCTCCCAGACGAGGCGGTCACCGGCGATCTCGAGTGGTGGCCGGTCTGCGTAGCGCGGGTAGAACCGCTGCTCGAGCGAGTATCGCCATTCACGGCTGAGCTGATCGAGATCGACGCCGAGAATCGCTTCTAGCGTCTGCTCGAAGGAATCGTGCCGGCGGTACTCCTCGTACATGCGCACGATGTAGTCTTCGCCGAAACGCTCGGCGAGGTAGTGGTGCAGCTCGGCGCCCAGCGGATAGGAGAAGAAGCTGTATATCCGGTTGAACTCGCGGATCGATGGCAGGTTGCCGGTGAGGACGAGGTCACGCACGTACATCTCGTCCTCGGTGGTCTGCTCGCTCGACCAGTACTCGGCGAGACCTTCGGTCCACCAGTGGATGTACTGCGGCGACTCGCCCCGCTGTCTGGGATAGAGCCGTTGCGCTTCACCGAGCTTTGACAGCTGGAACGCGTGGACGAGCTCGTGGCGCAGCGTCTGCCGGAACTGCTGGAAATCGCCGCGAAACGGGAGTGCGACCCGCCGTTTCAGGTATTCCGTGAATCCGAGCACGCCCTCGGGAATGAACCCGGGCAGCAGATTGGTCTGCTCGAAGTAGCGATCGGACGAGTAGATGATGAGCGGAATGCGACGGAACGGATGGTGACGGAATCGTCGTTCGAGCAGAGCGTAGTCTTCTTCGGCATATGCCAGTGCCCGTCGCGCGACCTCTTCCTCATCCGGGTAGTAGTAGAGGTCGATGTGCTCACCCGAGAGGATGCTCCAGTCGAAGTTGGCGTACTGGATCTTGTTCTTCCCGAAGGGCACGGTCTGTGCCCGGACCGGTGCGACGGCCAGCACGAGCAGCGACAGGAGCACCAGCCGTCTCATCGCCGGATGATCTCCATGCTGGTGATACGGTCGTCCTGGACGACCCGGTCGGCAACGTCCATTCCGCTCACGACGCGGCCGAAAACGGTGTAGCCTCCATCGAGGTGCGGCTGCGGCGACACCGTGATGAAGAACTGACTGCCTCCGGTGTCCGGACCCGAGAGCGCCATTCCGAGCATTCCACGCGCGTATCGGAGCCGGTTGATCTCATCGCGGATGGCGTACCCCGGACCGCCGGACCCATCACCGGCGGGCTCTCCGTCCTGAAGCACGAAATCGGGTACGACGCGATGCCAGCGACGCGCATCGGGGTCGCCATCGGCCGAGAAATATCCGGACTCCACCAGAGTGATGATGTTGTGTACCGTGAGCGGTGCGTCCGCGGGAGCCAACTCGATATCGATCGGTCCGCCGGGAGTCCCGATGCGCAGGATCGGAGGCGCATGACCGGCCAGCGCCGGCACGGCCAGCGATCGAACCACCTCTTCATGGAACGCAATGCCGCGCTCAGTTCCACTGTCGGGTTCGTCGCCCCAACGGTTGCCGAGCCGCCGAGCCACGGCACGGCGGACGGCGGTGTCCGGATGTGCACCGAACCGCGCGAAAAAAGCGTTCTGAACGGGCACGCCATCACGTGCGAGCAGCGCGAGCGCGTTCACGGCGGCAATGGCCGCATCCGGTACGGAATCCGGGAGGGCCTGATCGTATGCATCGAGCAGAACGGCCACATCCGCGGCAGACCGGAGTCGGCCGAGCGCGCTGATCGCGGCAGCGCGAATCCTCGCGTCGCTGTCCCTGAGCGCCGTGAGGAAGATCGGCCGGCCGCCCTCACCGGTGGATCGGCTGATGCTGGAAATCGCGGCCCGGGCCACCCGCGGATCGCGATCGCGTGCGAGCCGCTCGAGCACCGGCCGGTCTGCCGGCCAGGTCCCGCCCGCCAGGGTCCTCGCCGCCATCATTCGCTCGATCCACCGGGGTGAGTCGGCGAACAGCATTGCCATTGCGCGTCCCCGGTCCTGGTCGGCGGCGAACAGACCGCCGAACGCGGCGAACCGGATACCGGTCCGGCGATTGTCGTCGGCCGAGATGCGGTCGAGACTCGCGGCGGCTTCTGCGCCACCGATGCGGGAAAGCGCCTGAACGGCGGCCATGCGCACGTTCCCATCCGCATCATCGAGCAGCGCTTCGACGGCGGTGACGCCGGCATGTTCTCCGCGGCTGGCGAGACCGGCAAGCGCATTGATGCGGACGTGGGCATCCGGATCGGCGAGTCCGGCCATCAGCGCGGCCACGACTCTGCCGGTACCATCGACCGACTCACCCTCACGGCTCCGCAGGCCGCGCAGTGCCAGCGCGCGAACACCGGGATCCGGATCGTCGGCCAGATCGAGACACAGCGGGATGGCCGCCCCGATGCTGTTCCGCACCAGCGGATAGAGCGCCCGCCAGCGGACGGTCGCACGTTCACTCTTCGTGAAGGGCCGAAGCGTCCCGATCGCGCCTGCCACACGCGGACCGAATCGCCAGAGCGACATCAGTGCTTCTGATGCCGCCGGAGTCACGGAATCCGGCGTCGTCGCGCCAAGCAACGAATCGAGGGTGTCGAACGCGGCTGCGGCAGCGGTCTTCGCGAGCGCCGCCACGGCCTCGATGCCGAGAGAGTCGGTCGGATGCGTGCGGGCGATGCGGGCGAGCGCATTGATGACCGAACCGGAGCTGTCAGCGAGCAGTCCGAGCGCGAACGCGGCCTCGGTCCGTACATCCATGACGCTGTCATCGAGCAGCGCGAGAAGCGGCGGGACGTGGGTCGCATCGCGGACGCGACCGAGGGCGAGTGCGGCTCGCCGGCGGACGTACGGACTCCAGTGAGCGATGAGACCCGTCATGCGCCCGGGATCGAGCGAGCGACGATCCTCCATCAGCATGATCTCGGCGACGGCACGGATCTCCGCTTCGCCGAGCCTGACCAAAGCGGGCGCCGCCTCGACCGGCGCCGCGTCCGCCGGCGATGGCCGCGGGGATGGAGGAGCAACGGCCGGGCGGGCACATCCGGCGACCAGCAACGCCATGGTCGCCAGTACTCTACGTTGCGGGTTCCAGCGCTTCACACAACCTCTGTTTCAGGCCACTGGGCAGGGTTCGCGGCGCGCCGTCATCATCGAGCGCCACGAGACGGGTCCTGGCGGAAGCCATGTGCGTCTCGACGCCATCGTCGACACGCGCGATCTCATAGGCGAACGTCACGGCCCGTGACTGCACTCTCACGACACGAGTCCGGATTCTGACGACGTCATCGTAGCGGGCTGATGCCGCGTACCTGATCTCCGCCTCCGCAACCGCGAGCCGGACGCCCGACCTCTCGAGCATCGCATACGATTGACCGAACGAACGGATGTGATCCGTTCTGCCGATCTCGCACCAGACCAGGTAATGCGTGTGATACACGACGCCCATCTGGTCCGTTTCCGCGTATCGCACGCGGATCTCCGATACGGTCTCGTTCCGGTTCACTCGCCGTACGGTATCCAGATGTTCTTGATCTCGGTGGCATGGCGCAGCAGTTCCCGGGTCCGGGCCGGCGATCGGTGCGTCAGTGCGGCCGGCTGTCCGATCCACGTCCGTTTCATGTTGCCTGCGGACAGGCGCTCGACCTCGGCGCCACCGCCGTCGCCGGCAAAGTGCCACATGCCATCGACATCGTCGTGGGCGGCCATGACGGGAACGAGGTCGGTCCGTACGCCGGTCACGATGTTCACGACACCACCCGGCAGGTCGGACGTATCCAGGACCTGGTACAGTTCCGTCGCGGCGAGCGGCGACCGCTCGGAAGGCATGGCGACCACGGTGTTGCCGAGCGCGACCGCCGGGAACACCGCACCGATGAAGCCGAGCAACGGCGCCTCGTCGGGGCACACCGCGCAGATGACGCCCACCGGCTCGCGCATTGCGAGTGTCACGTTGCGAAACGGCGTGGCGTGTACTGCGCCATCATACTTGTCGGCCCAGGCCGCGAACTCGAAGAGCCGCTCGACGGCGGCCTCGACTTCGGCTTCGCCATCGACGCCGGTCATGGCACCGACGATGCCGCCGAACTCCGCCCGCCTGGCGGCCAGGTTCTCGGCAATGAAGTATATGACCTGTGCCCTGTTGTACGCGGTCGCGCGCGACCAGCCGGCTGCGCGGTGCGCGGCCTCCACCGCCTCCCTGATGTCCTTGCGATTGCTGACGCCGACGTCGCCGAGGTTCTCGCCGTTCGCGCCCGTGACGGACATGACGTATCCCTGGTCGGGCCGCACCTGTCTACCTCCGATGTACAGCTTTCGCGTCCGGTCGATGCCCGGTCCGCCGTCACGGCTCGACACAGCCGGGGGCCGGGGCCCGGACGGGGCGTGCGCGGCGATTTCGGGAGGCGTGACGGCCGCGGGCTCCTCGGCGAACGCCGGGCGGAGGTACTCCCACATGCCTTCGCGCCCGCCCTCGCGGCCGAAACCACTCTCACGGTACCCGCCGAATCCGGACGCGGCGTCGAAGACGTTCGTGCAGTTGATCCAGACGGAGCCCGCCCGGACGCGGGGCGCGACATCGAGGGCGAGGTTGATGTTCTCGCTCCAGATGCTGGCGGCCAGACCGTAGCGCGTGTTGTTGGCGAGCCGCACGGCTTCGGCCGGCGTGCGGAACGTCATCATCACCACGACCGGCCCGAAGATCTCGACCTGCGCGATGGTCGCGGCCGGCGCTACGTTCGTGCACAGTGTCGGCGGATAGAACCAGCCGTCGCGGGGTCGGGTCCACGCAGGTTGCCAGATGACCGCACCCTCCTCCCTGCCCCGCTCGACGAGTCTCTCGATCCGCTCGAGCTGGATGGGTGCGATAATGGCGCCGATGTCGATGGCCTTGTCGAGCGGATCGCCCACTCGCAGTCCCTCCATCCGCGCGCGCAGCTTCGCCTCGAGCGTCTCGGCGATCCCTTCGTGCGCGAGGATGCGCGACCCCGCGCAGCAGACCTGGCCCTGATTGAACCAGATTGCGTCGACAACGCCCTCCACCACACCATCGAGGTCGGCGTCATCGAAAACGATGAACGGCGACTTTCCACCCAGCTCGAGGGACAGCTTCCTGCCCGTGCCGGCAGTCGCCTGCCTGATGAGTCGGCCTACTTCCGTCGAACCGGTGAACGCGATCTTGTCGATGTCACGATGGGCGACAATGTACTGACCGGCCCGCCCGTCACCCGTGACGATGTTCACGACGCCGGGCGGGAATCCGATGGCATCGCACAGCTCGGCGAAGCGGATCGCGGTAAGCGATGTGTATTCGGCGGGCTTGATCACGACCGTATTGCCCGCCGCGAGCGCGGGCGCGACCTTCCATGCGAGCATCAGCAGCGGGAAGTTCCACGGGATGATCTGGCCGACGACGCCGAGGGGCGTGCAGTCCGGGAATTCGGAATCGCGCAGTTGCGCCCAGCCCGCGTGGTGGTGGAAGTGGCGTGCGACGAGCGGCACGTCGATGTCACGGGACTCTCGAATCGGCTTGCCGTTGTCGAGCGACTCGAGAACGGCAAGGAAGCGCGCGTTTTTCTGGACCTGGCGGGCCAGCGCGTAGAGCCATCGCGCCCGTTCGTGCGGCGGTGCGGCGGACCAGGCGGGAAACGCGGCGCGCGCCGCGGTGACGGCCCGATCGATGTCGCCCTCCGATGCCTGTGCGACGCGGGCGAGCACGGCGCCGGTCGCGGGGTTGTGCGTGTCGAAGTATTCACCGCCGTCCGGTTCGCGCCACTCGCCGCCGATGTACATGCGCACGGCATGTCGCTTCTGCTCGATCCAGTCCATGACCGCATCGGCATTCTCCGGTGCGGGTCCGTAGTCGAGCGACTCGAAGAGATCCACGACTTTCGACATCGGCCGCCTCACGCGATGGGGTGCCGGTAGTCCGCCGAGTAGCGGCCGGTCGTGTGGAACTCGAGCTGACGTTCGATGTCGCCGAGCAGTCCGCTCGCGCCGAACCGGAACAGGTCGGGCACCAGCCAGTCCGGGCCGAGTTCCTCACGGACCATGAGCATCCACTCGACCGCCTGCTTCGCGCGACGGATGCCGCCTGCCGGCTTGAGCCCGACAGCCGCTCCGGTCGCCTCACGGTATGCGCGGATCGTTCTCGCCATGACGAGACCGACCGGCAGCGTCGCATTGACGGTCTCCTTGCCCGTACTCGTCTTGATGAAGTCGGCGCCGGCCATCATGCACACCAGGCTCGCGCGGGCGACGTTGCGCAGCGTTGCGAGCTCGCCGGTGCCGAGGATGACCTTCATGCGCGTATCGCCACAGGCCTGGCGGAACGCGCGGACCTCGTTGTAGAGCGCGTCCCAGTCGCCACGCAGTACGTGGGCGCGCGTGATCACGATGTCGATTTCGCGTGCGCCGGCCTCGACGGAAGCGCGTATCTCCGCAATGCGCTGCGGGAAGGGCGAGAGGCCGGCGGGGAATCCGGCCGAAACCGCGGCGACCGGGATGCCGGACCCCGCGAGTGCCTCGACCGCGGTCCTCACGAACACGTGGTACACGCAGACGGCGCCGGTGTGGATCGCGAGGTCGGGAGCACCGAGTGACTCGAGCAGATCCGGGCGCACGGGATGTGCGGCCTTCGCGCACAGCCGGCGCACTGTTCCCTCCGTGTCGTCACCCGACAGCGTGGTCAGGTCGATGAGAGTGACGGCGCGCAACATCCACGCGACCTGCCATTCCTTCTTGACGGTGCGCCGTCTGCCGATGGTCGCGGCCCTGCGTTCGGCGGCGCTGCGGTTCACACGGATGTCGCGGACCCAGTCGAGTTCGAGCGGGATACCGGGGTTGCGCACGCGAGTCGGCGGCAGAACCTGTACGGGAATCGGTCCGGCGTCCGGAGGCTTGACGGCCATCGGTCGGCTCCAGCGGTTCGAGGTCATGGCTCCAGAATAACAAGCGTGCCCGGACCACCGCCATGCGGCGCCCTTGTGTCCGCAATCGGGCGGCCGGTAGCTTCGGCGCCCATGGCCGGGTCAGAGTTCATCGCATCGGATGTTCACCTGGGCGCCGTGCCGGACACGACCGAGCGGGCGTTCATCGATTTTCTCGACCACGTCGGGCGGGAGGGGTCCGCGCTGCTGCTGGCGGGTGACCTGTTCGACTTCTGGTTCGAATACGGCACGGTCGTTCCCGGTCGCCATTTCCGGGTGCTCGCCGCTCTCTCTCGACTGGTCGACGCGGGGGTCCGGGTCACGCTTGCCGGCGGCAATCACGATGCATGGGGCGGCCGTTTTCTGCGCGACGAAGTCGGCGTGACCTTCCACCAGGATCCGTTCCACACCACGCTGGCCGGCAGGCCCGCGCTGGTGGCTCATGGCGATGGTCTCGGCACGGGCGATCTGAAGTACCGCGCCCTCAAGATGGTCCTGCGCAGCCGCCTTGCGATCGGCGCGTTTCGCGCCCTGCACCCGGAGATCGGCGCGCGGATCGCGCGGGCCGTGTCGAAGACGGAGGTCCGCGACGGGACGGACGCGCGGCAGCTGGGTCGCGCCCGATTCATCGAGGAATGGTCCATGCGACAACTCGAGGCCGATCCGTCTCTCGCGTGGGTCGTCTGCGGCCATTGCCACATGCCCGCGCTCGTCGAGGTCGAACAGGGTCGCTTCTACCTCAACGCGGGCGACTGGATCACGCACTTCACCTACATCACCATCGATGTCGCGGGTACGCCGGCGATGCGACGGTGGCCGGTCCCGGATCGTGCCCTCCCAACCACGGCGGAACCGGAAGGGACAGGCTGAACCAGACCGAGCCGTCCCGCTGGAACCCGGATCCGATCGTCGTGGGGAAGTCGTGCAGGTGTGCGTTCACGTAGGCATCGATGCCGGACATCAGCGTGAAGAAGACGGCCCACGTGACCCAGTCCTGACGCTGCTGCTTCCGCGCGCTGACCAGTTTCCGGGCGGTCGCAACGCCGGGTCCCTCGTCGACGGCCGCGTCGAACGCCGCAGGATCGGAGAGAACGCGCGCGGCCATGGTGTCGTCTTCGATCAACCGGTTCAGGGAATCGGTTGCGAACGCGACCGCACGATCACGGAAGTCCTTCGCCGTGTTGAGCCGTGTGATCGTGCGAAACAGGATGTAGCTCGTGGACGCTTCCATGCTGAACCAGACGCCACCGCGGAACCAGGACCCGACGGAGGCCTGGCCCCAGCCCCAGAGCATGAACGACCGGATCATCGCGGCTCGCGGCGACAGGCTCCGAGGCAGGGTGTCGGTGCGCACGACGGGGATTGCGGTGCTGTCCACCGTCTCCTGCGCGCTCAGCCGGCCGCGCGCACCGAAGCCGAGCGACAGCAGCGCGGCCAGGCACAGCAGAACACGGCGTCCGCTCATGCCCGGCTCCGTGTCGCGACGGGCAATTCACGCACCAGAACGGGCAGAGTCGCGGGCCGGATCTCGATCGTCAGCGTCTTCGCTCCCACCGGCTCCCTCAACTCGCCGTCCAGCTGGAAGAACAGGTCCGTGCCCTCGGGAACGGTCAGTTCGACGGTCCGCGCGCGGAAACTCTCGACGCCGCGGGCACCGACGTGCGTACCGCGCAGGATCCGCGCCGCGGTCAGCAGGCTCGCGCCGATCGGCAGGGCGCTCACGGCGCAGACATCGAACAACCCGTCATCCACCTCTGCCGCCGGGCAGATCCGGAAGGTACCGCCCACGCATCGGCCGTTGCCGACCGCCGCGATCATGATGCGGCGGCTGGATTCGTGAGTTTCCGCGCGGATCGACAGCGGAATCGGGCGGTACCGGCGCAGCGCGCGCAGCAGCGCCACGACGTAATCGAGGGCTCCGCGCGTGCCACGGTGCGAACCGAGGAGGCGCACGACCTCGACGTCAATGCCCATGCCTGCCGCATTCACGAAATACTCGGTACCGCCGTCCCATCGGGCGAAGCCGACGTCGACGCGGCGCACCGTACCGTCGAGCACGGTCTCGAGCGCATCGCGCCGGCGGTTCGTGCCCGGCAGCATCTTGACGAAGTCGTTGCCGGTCCCGACGGGCACGATACCGAGGGCGGCCGACAGGGCATTATCCTGCTCGAGCGCGCGCAACAACCCGTTGGCCACCTCGTGCACGGTGCCATCGCCGCCCACCGCGACGATCCTCGATGCGCCGTCATTCGCCGCCGCGAACGCGAGTTCCTCCGCGTGACCCGGCCCTTCGGTCAGGTGGACGTCGTGCGCGCGACCAACGAATGCCGTTCTCACGTGTTCCGGCATCCGCATACCGGCGCCGCCTCCCGACGTCGGATTGACGATCACGAACAGGGCGTCGCGTGAATTCACGGCTGGTCCCGACCGGTTTGAGCGGCGTGGCGGGAGCGTGTGGGAATCGAACCCACCGGCCCGGGCATTACCCTCGGGCCAGTACGGTTTTGAAGACCGCTCCGCCCACCAGGACGGCTCCGCCCCCTCACGCCGCGCTCAGTCGTGGATCAGTTTGCGGTAGCGGATCCGGTGCGGCTGATCCGCATCAGCGCCGAGTCTCCGCTTCCGGTCGGCTTCGTACTCCTGGTAGTTGCCCTCGAACCAGACGACCGAGCTGTCGCTTTCGAATGCCAGCATGTGCGTCGCGATGCGGTCGAGGAACCACCGGTCGTGCGAAATGACGACCACGCAGCCGGCAAATGCGAAAACGGCTTCCTCGAGGGCGCGCAGTGTATCGACGTCGAGGTCGTTGGTCGGCTCATCAAGAAGGAGCACGTTGCCGCCGCGTTTCAGCAGTGCGGCGAGGTGGAGGCGGTTGCGCTCTCCGCCGGAGAGCACGCCGACCTTCTTCTGCTGGTCGCTGCCGCGGAAGCCGAACCAGGAGAGGTAGGCGCGGGAATTGACCCTCGTCCTTCCGAACTCGAGGTGGTCCTCGCCGCCCGACACTTCCTGCCACACGGTGCGTTCCGGATCGAGCGCATCGCGAAACTGGTCGACGTATGCAAGCTCTACGGTGGAGCCGATGCGCAGATCACCGGAATCGGGCGTCTCCTGTCCGACGATCATGCGGAAAAGGGTGGTCTTACCGGCACCGTTCGGTCCGATCACACCGACGATTCCGCCGCGTGGCAACCGGAATGACAGGTTCTCGAACAGCAGTCGATCGCCGTACGCCTTCGAGATCGATTCGGCGATCACGACATCATCGCCGAGCCTGGGGCCCGCAGGAATGACGATCTCGGATGTGCGGAGCCGCTCTCCGGTGTCGGCGTTCAGCAGGTCCTCGTAGGCGGAGATCCGTGCCTTGCTCTTCGCATGCCGGGCTCGAGGCGCCATGCGCACCCACTCGAGCTCGCGTGCCAGCGTCCGCTGCCGAGCCGATTCCTGCTTCTCCTCCCGATGCAGCCGCTCGTGCTTCTGCTCGAGCCAGGACGAGTAGTTGCCTTTCCACGGAATGCCTTCGCCGCGGTCCAGCTCGAGGATCCATTCCGCGACGTTGTCGAGGAAGTAGCGGTCGTGAGTGATGGCGACGACGGTGCCGCTGAACTCGGAGAGGTATCGCTCGAGCCAGGCGACGGACTCGGCATCCAGGTGGTTGGTCGGTTCATCGAGGAGCAGCAGGTCCGGCCGCTCGAGCAGCACACGGCAGAGCGCGACACGGCGGCGTTCCCCGCCCGAGAGTGTGGTGACGTCCGCATCGCCGGGCGGCAGCCGCAACGCATCCATCGCGATCTCGATGGTGCGGTCCAGTTCCCAGGCACCGGCGGCATCAATGCGGTCCTGGGTGCGAGCCTGCCGGTCGAGCAACTCGGTCATCGCCTCGCCCGACATGGGCTCGGCGAACTTCGCGTTGATCTCGTCGAACTCGCCGAGCAGATCACGGATGGGTTGAACGGCCTGTTCGACGTTGGCGCGCACGTCGAGCGACGGATCGAGCTGCGGCTCCTGCGGCAGGTATCCGATGCGCGTTCCCCTGGCCGCCCAGGCTTCTCCCTGGAAGCCGGTATCCTCTCCCGCCATGATGCGGAGCAACGAGCTCTTGCCCGCTCCGTTGCTGCCGACGACACCGATCTTGGCGCCCGGAAAGAACGACAGCCAGATACCCTTGAGGATCTCACGGCCGGGTGGTACCACCCGGCGGAGATCCTTCATCACGTAGATGTACTGCGGTGTGTTCATTGCGCTCCGATCAATGCATCGTGCACGGGCGGCCGTGGCCGGCAGAAGCGTGCGCCTCGCGCGGCCATGCCGCAAGTCCCGGCGCCGGGGTCGCTGTCCTGACCGGCAGGCGCCACATAGTTTGCGGCATGCGCATCGCCCATCTCGACGGGGAGAGGCTGCGCCGCGTGCTGGTCGCTGGTTGCCTGTACGTCCAGGAGCGACGCGGCGAGCTGAACCGCATCAATGTCTTTCCCGTCCCCGATGGCGACACCGGCACCAACCTGGCCCTGACGGCGGCTGCGATCGCCGACGGCCTGCGGGACGCGGGTGAACGGTCCGTTGCCGTGATCGCCCGCCGTGCCGCGGATTCCGCGATCCTCGGTGCGCGCGGCAACTGCGGCATGATCCTCTCCCATTTCCTGCTCGGTTTCGCCGACGGCGTGCGCGGTGCGGCACGGCTGGACGCGGCGACCTTCGCGAGCGCACTGGACGCGGCCTCCCGACATGTCTACGCGTCCCTCGAGAACCCGGTCGAAGGCACGATCCTCACCGTCATGCGCGAGGTCGCGGAAGCGGCACGGAGCACGGGCACGGCCGACTTCATCGAGCTGGTCGAGCTGCTGCTCGAACGTGCGCGCGAGACACTCGCCCGGACTCCGGACCTGCTGCCGGTCCTGCGGGCGGCAGGTGTGGTCGATGCCGGCGCCATGGGATTCGTGCATCTGCTCGAAGGCGCGGTCGCGTACGCGCTCGGTGATCCGTTCGTCACGGTCGAGAACGTGCCGGTGTTCGATGAGGTCGGTGCCGCCGCGGCGCGGGTCGCGTTCCCGGTTGCGAGCGAGCGATTCCGGTACTGCACGGAAGCGTTGGTCCGCGGTGCCGGCATGCCGGCCGCGGACGAGATCCGCGCAGTGCTGCGCGAACGTGGCGATTCGATGATCGTGATCCGCAGCGCGGACCTGCTGAAGGTCCACATCCATACGGACGAGCCGGATGACGTCATTGGTTACCTGAAGGGCGTCGGTCACCTGGTCGCGCACAAGGCCGAGGACATGGCGGCACAGCATGCCACGATCGAACGCGCGGCCGGCGCGCACATGCAGCTCGCGCGCCGTCCGATCAGCATCCTCGTGGACAGCGCATGCAACCTGCCGGACGAGATCATCCGTGCCCACGGCATGGTTGTGGTTCCCATGCTCGTCGTATTCGGCAGCCAGGCATTGCGCGATGGAGTCGACGTGGACGCGGATACGTTCGTCGAGCGGCTGCGGGCAGGTGAGAAGGCGACGACTTCGCAGCCCGCACCTGCGTCGTTCATCGAAGGGTTCCGGCGTGCCGCCCGCGACGGCGAGACGGTCCTGGCTGTGATGGTCGGATCCACGTTGTCCGGCACGTTTGCGTCGGCCGAAGCCGCCGCCCGACAGCTCGACGACATCACGATCCGGCTGTTCGACAGTCGCGCGGCGGGCCTCCTCGAAGGAATGCTGGCGCTGCGCGCGGCGGAGCTGGCCGAAGCGGGCATGGCGCCTGACGCCGTGGTGGCGGAGCTCGAGCGGATCCGTGCGCGGTCCGGCACGCTGCTGACTGTCGAGAGGTTCGACAACCTGCTGGCCTCGGGCCGGGTCGGCAGGGGTGAAGTAATGATCGCCGGCCTGCTGGACATCAGGCCGATCCTGTCGCTCGATACCGATGGACGAGTCGGACGGCTCGCGACCGTGCGCGGATCACGGAACGTCAGGAAAGCAGTGATCGAGGCGCTCGTGGCCGCGGTGCCGGCGCAGGCGCGAGCCGTCCGCTTCGGCATCATGCACGTGGGTCGACCGTCGATTGTCGGCGGCTTGATGAGCGACCTGCGCAGTCACTGGTCCGATGCGGAGATTCTCGCCGCACCGTGTACTCCGACGCTCGCGACGCACGTCGGCCCCGGCGCATGGGGCGTCGCCTGGCAGGTCGAGGACTGAGCGCTGTCGTCCGGCTAGAATCCGCTGACGCGCGCGATCGCTTCGATTTCGACCATCGCGTCCTTCGGCAGGCGAGCGACTTCGACCGCGGAACGTGCGGGCCGGTGGTCACCAAACCAGCGGGCGTACACCTCGTTCATGGCGGCGAAGTCATTCATGTCGGCCAGGAACACGGTTGTCTTCACGACCGTCGAAAGCGACGCGCCGGCGGTATCGAGGATCGCGCTCAGGTTGCGAAATACTCGATCCGTCTGTTCCGCGATGCCACCCGCGACGATCGCCATGGTGGCGGGATCGAGCGCGACCTGTCCCGCGGTGAACACCCAATCGCCGATCGTGATTCCCTGGCTGTAGGGACCGATCGCCGCAGGCGCATCGTCCGTATGCACTGGCTGGAGTTCGCTCATTCGCTCCTCGTCATCCGGTTGTTGGCAGGTTCGACACGCGTTCCCGCCCGTCGGCCGTTGTACTCACCCACACCCTGCCGCAGCTCATGCGCCGAGACGGTCGCGACACCGAGCTTGCCGACCTCGAGGCCGGCCGCATGGTTCGCGAGCACGGCAGCCTCCGCCGGCGAGGCGCCGGCTGCCATGGCGACCGCAATGGCAGCCGTGACCGTGTCGCCCGCACCGGACACATCGTACACATCCCGGGCGACGGCGGGCACCCGCAGGAACTCCTCATTCTCGGTGATGAGGGACATGCCGTCCTCGCCGAGGGTCAGCAGCAGGTGCCGGCACCCGAGGCGGCGCCGGGTGTCCTCCATCCACCGGGCATCACCCGGTTGGACCCTGGTGCGGAGCGCGGCTTCGAGTTCCGAGAGATTCGGTTTGAACACGGTCGCACCGGCGTAATCGAAGAACGCCCGAGCCTTCGGATCGACCACGACCGGCACACGACCGGCACTCTCGAGCGTGGCCTCGATCACGGGCTTCACCAGCACACCCTTGTCATAGTCCTCGACGGCAATGGCGTGCACTGTGGCCGCGAGATCGCGGATCCTGCTCGCCATGCAGCCGGCAACCGCCTCGTCGATCGCGCCGTCGTCTTCGCGGTCGTAGCGAGCGACCTGGTGGTGGCGCGCGATCACGCGGGTCTTCACCGTGGTCGGCCGGCCGGCCACCTCGATCAGGCCGGCGTCATCCACACCCTTTTCCTTCAGCGCCTCTCTCAGCCCCGCGGCATCGACATCGGTACCGACGCAGCCGGCGATCGTGCAGTGCGCGCCGAGCGCGACGACGTTGGCCGCCACGTTGGCTGCGCCGCCGAGCGCGCGCCACTCTTCCGTGACATGAACGACGGGAACGGGTGCTTCGGGCGAGATGCGGGAAGCCGAACCGCGCAGGTACAGGTCGAGCATGATGTCGCCCACGACGAGCACGCGGACATTGCGCGCCCGTTCGAGCAGCTCATCGAGACGTTCGGCTGAAAGATGATCCATCAGCATCCTGAATGCGGTCCGGCCGGCGCGGCGACGCCCGGTGCGCGGCAAGCTATCCAGCCCACGGGCGGCGCGCAAAAGCGGAAGAACCGGCGCAAAGGTGGCTCAACCACCCGGCACGCCGCGGCCCGTCGTCCAGCGAATGCCCGCCGCATCGAACCGCGACCCGAGCGCTGGCACGTCCTGCTCGATCAGCTGTCGGAACCCGGCGAGCGCAGCGTTGAACTCGCGTTCGGCGATGTCGAGCTGCTGGCGGTGGGTGAGGCTCGGACCACGCGTGAGGCCGATGTCACCCATCGAGGTCTGGATGCGCCCGATCACGCCGGGCATCGCGGCTTCCTGGCGTCGCGAGCGGGTCTGATCGCCGGTGAGGATCTGCTGGAGGTCCATCATTCGCAGCTCGAGAGCCCTCGCCTGCTGGCGCAACTCGGTCGTACCGGCGGGATCGCGCATGGCCGCGTTCTTCATTGCCTGAATGCTCTGCATCGCAGCGGCGGCGGCCGCGTTCGTGCCCATCACGCGACGTTGCAGGTCACCCGCCCGGCGGTAGAATGCGAGCGTCTGGCCGCGGTCCGGAACCGGCATGGTGTGCAGGCCGATCGCCTCGACCTGAAACGGCACACGTCCGGTCAGCGTCTCGAACTCGCCGTTCACGTGACGCGCCAGCTCGACCGTGAAGCCGCCCGGTACGACCGCCGGGCCGTTGCCGTCCGAGCCCGTGCCGGCCGTGACGGGTGTGAAGCCGGGGTAGCGGAGGTTCCAGGAGACGGTATGCAGGCCAGCGGACGCCGGGCCGGTCACGCGGCGTACGACACCACCGTCACGGTCACGGACCGTGAGGACAATGGCGGGCTCCTCCTCGCGGTCCTCGGCCTGGAGCGCTTCCCACGACGGGTACGGCGTGTCCTCGCCATTTCCCGCGAGCCGGCGCTCCTCCGACTGGCGCGCGATCTTTTTCGTCTCCAGCCCGGTCTTCAGGCTGTACGTGAAGACCGCACCGAACTGCGGATTCTGATCCGTGTGGAAGTCGGAGCCCTGGAATGCCCTGCCGCCCACGCCCAGTGGTGTGACGCGGGTGTAGAGCATTGCGGGCCGGATCGGGAAGATGTGCGCTTCCGCGTCCTGCGCCAGCGCCTTCCCGGCGGTCCTGAGCGGCGAGTAGTCATCGAAAATCCAGAAGCCACGGCCGAACGACGCTGCGACCAGCGCGTCGTCGTCCCGTTGAATCACGAGGTCACGGATCGCGATGGTCGGCAGCCCGCCTCCCATCTTCGTCCAGCTGTTGCCCTCATCGCGGGTGACCCAGAGTCCGAACTCGGTGCCGGCGAAGAGCAGGCCCGGCACTTCGTCGTCCTGCACGATCGTGTAGACGGAGCCGCGCTCCGGCAGGTTGCCGGCGATCGAGTGCCAGCTCCGGCCCCGGTCGCGGCTCACCAGCAGGTACGGCTTGAAGTCTCCCATCTTGTGGTTGTTGAAGGCCGCGTACACGGTGTTCGGATCCGTGCGCGAGGCCTCGATGTCGTTCACGTAGGTGCGGTCGGGGACACCGGGGATCTGCTCGATCCTGCGCCAGTTCACGCCACCATCCTCGCTCACCTGGATCAGACCGTCGTCGGTTCCGACGTAGAGCAGGTTCGCGGTGACGGGCGATTCACTGACGGTCGTGATGTTGCCGTAGAGCGACGTCGAGGCGTTCTTCGCGACCGCGTCGACGCTCCAGATGCGGCCCATGACGTCGAGCCGGTTGCGGTCCAGTCCACGGGTGAGGTCGGGCGAGATCGCCGTCCACGAGTCGCCGCGGTCGTCACTGCGGAACAGCATCTGCGCGCCGAAGTAGAGCCGCGACGGGTCGTGCGGTGAGATCAGGATGGGCGAGTCCCAGTTCCAGACGAGCGGCGGACCGTCCGCACTTTCCTGAGGCTTGACGTCCACCGCTTCGCCGGACCTCCTGTCGTAGCGGACAAGGCCGCCGTACTGCCATTCCGAGTACACGATGTCGGGATTGCTCGGGTCGACGGCCGGGCCGAACCCGTCGCCGAACACAGTGGTGAACCAGTCGGAGTTCCGTATCCCGTGTGTGTTCATGGTGCCGCTCGGCACACCGTGCGTCGCGTTGTCCTGTGTGCCGCCGTACACGTAGAAGAACGGCTCTCCGTAACTCACCGCCACCTTGTAGTACTGCGCGAGGGGCAGGTTGGTGAAGAAGCGCCAGTGCGCGCCGCGGTCCCAGGTCTCGTAGAGGCCGCCATCGCAGCCCTCGATCAGATGGTTGCCGTCGTCGGGATCGATCCAGAGCGCGTGGTTGTCGACGTGCTTGTCCGTCTCACCGAGCGGCGAGAAGGTCCGGCCGCCATCCTCGGAGATCATGGTGCTGGTGTCGAGCGAGTACACGAAGTCGGGGTCGTCCAGGTCGACGTAGATCTCGTTGTAGTACTGGGGGCTGGTCGAGCCCTGACCGCTGCGGCGCTCCCAGCTCTCGCCTCCGTTGGTCGACCGGTAGAAGCCGCTCTGGAAATTCGGCAGCTCGATGATCGCGTACAGGATGTCCGGATTCGATGGCGCGAGCGCGAGCCCGATCCGGCCCTTGTCACCGCCGGGGATCCCGGACTCGATCTTGCGCCACGAGTCGCCGCCGTCGGTGCTCTTCCAGATGCCCGAGCCGGGACCACCATCGATCAGCGTCCAGACGTGGCGCCGTCGCTGATACGCCGATGCGTAGAGCACATCCGGATCGCGCGGGTCCATGAGCAGGTCGTTCACGCCCGTGTTCTCATCGATCGACAGCACCTGTTCCCAGGTCCTGCCGCCGTCTTCCGTGCGATACACGCCACGCTCGCCGCCCGCGTTCCAGAGCGGGCCCTGCGCTGCGACGAACACGCGGTCGGAGTTGTCGGGATCAATGCGGATGCGCGCGATGTGCTCGGACGCGCCGAGTCCCATCTTCTCGAACGACCGGCCGCCATCGGTCGACTTGTAGATGCCATCGCCGTAGGCGACGGAGCGCTGCGAGTTGTTCTCGCCCGTTCCGACCCAGACCGTCGACGGGTTGCCGGGATCGATCGCGACCGTGCCGATCGAGTACGAACCGTAGTGATCGAAGATCGGGTCGAACGTGACGCCCGCATTCGTCGTCTTCCACACGCCGCCCGACGCCGCGGCCACATACCACGTGGCCTTGTCCGTCGGATCGACTGCGACCTCGACGATGCGGCCGCTCATGAACGCGCCGCCGAGGTTCCGGAACTTCATGGCGGACACGTCGGCGGATTTCAGCGTATCGGGTGCGAGCTGCCGTGCCGCGAGTCGCGCTGGCATTGCCGGTACCTGGAAGACAACGGCAGTAGCGATCAGGGACGACAGGCGGAATGCCGGACGAAAAGCAATCAGCGAACCAGTCATGTTCGACCTCTGTCGTTCATTCGGGGAAACGGTCGGTTCGCCGGGGATCATGAGGGTCGAAGCGGAATCTGGCCAGTCGCGGGTCCGGATGCGCAGGTTGCGGCCATTTCGCCGTCGAGCGGAGGGCGGCGCGCGAGGAGGACCGCAAGGCTGTCCTCGGGACTCGCGGGGACTGGCGCGATGAGCCCTCGCATCACGATTCTGAGAGACGTACGATCGATGGTGGAACGAACGATGTGTATCAACCAGCGCCGGGGAGCCGACGAATGAACCGCACGCGGAAGATGTCGAGAACGCCAGCCTCGCCGTACCGACTCGACCGATACCGGGGAATGCCGGCGAACACGAGCATGCGCGCGCTGATGGCCGCCGCGTTAATGGCGAGCGCCACCGGCACGGCGAGGGCGCAACAGGCGCAGCCGATCTTCCGGGACGGTCAGGCCCAGGTGGTGCCGGCCTTCTCGGACTCGAGCGCGTGGATCCGACAGGAACTGTGGGTCGAAACGTCGTTCGACACGGACGGCGATGGCCGACCCGACCGCGTGCACGTGGATGTGACACGCCCGGCGCAGACCGCCGGCGGGTTGAAGGTAGCGGTGATCTACGAGTCGAGCCCGTATTTCTCCGGGACGGGGTCTACGGCAGCCGAGTACTTCTGGCCCGTGCGCCAGCAGCCAGGCGATCCGCCCCCGCAGCGGACGCCAATGCCGTCCATTCGCTACCGGGGTGACCGGCATCGGATCTCGAACTCGCAGGTCGACACGTGGGTGCCGCGGGGCTTCGCCGTCGTGCACTCGGAGGCACCGGGCACGGGTGCGTCGCGCGGGTGTCCGACCGTCGGCGGCGATCCGGAGGCACTGGCGCCCAAGGCCGTGATCGACTGGCTGAACGGCCGCGCCCGCGGCTTCACCGAGCCCGAGGGCGGGCAGCCGGTGACCGCCGAATGGAGCACCGGCAAGGTCGGGATGACGGGCACGTCGTACAACGGCACGATCCCCGTGGCGGCGGCCACCACGGGAGTCGACGGCCTCGAGGCGATCATCCCGGTCTCGCCGAACACGTCCTACTACCGCTACTACCGCTCGAACGGCCTCGTGCGCAGCCCCGGCGGCTACCTGGGTGAGGACACGGACGTTCTCTACTCGTTCATCGACAGCGGCAGTCCATCCCGGCGCGGCTATTGCGACCGCGTCATCCGCGATGGCGAGCTGGTACCGGGCGAGGACCGGCGCACGGGAGACTACAACGACTTCTGGAAAGGCCGTGACTTCATGCAGCGGCTGGACGGCATCCACGCGGCCACCCTGCTGGCGCACGGGCTGAACGACTGGAACGTGATGCCGGAGCACAGCATCCGCGTCTACGAGGCGCTCAGGCGACGGGGCGTCCCCACGGCGCTGTACCTGCACCGCGGCGGACACGGCGGCCCGCCGCCGCTCGAGCTGATGAACCGCTGGTTCACACGCTGGCTGTACGGCGTGAAGAACGGCATCGAGGACGGCCCGAGCGCCTGGATCGTTCCCGAGGGCGGCGACCGTGACAACCCGATGCCATGGCCGGCATACCCTGCCCCCGGCGCCGTCGACGTGACACTGCATCCGATGGCGGGCGGCGTGAGGACGGGCGGGCTGACACTCGGCGCGAGCGGAAGCCAGGGAACGGAATCGTTGACCGACAACTTCTCGTTCTCGGGCGCCGAGCTGGCCCGGGCGGAATGGACCGAGCACCGCTTGCTGTACGCCACACCCGTTCTGACCGACTCGGTGCGCATCAGCGGCACACCCCGCGTGACGGTGCGCCTTTCCTCGAGTGCGCCCGCCGCCAACCTGACCGTCTGGCTGGTCACGCTGCCGTACACGGAAGGCACGCGTCGCGCGCCGAACCCGTACGAGAGCCTGATCACCCGCGGCTGGGCCGACCCGCAGAACCACGACTCGCTCGAGCACGGCGAGCCACTGGTTCCCGGTCAGTTTTACGATCTCACCTTCGAGCTTCAGCCGGATCAGCAGGTCGTGCCGAAGGGGAAACGTATCGGCCTGATGATCTTCTCGAGCGACCGCGAGTTCACGCTTCGCCCCGACCCGGGCACCCGGCTGACCGTGGACCTCGACGGAACGAGCCTCGTGCTGCCGGTGGTCGGCGGGCTCGGATCGAGCTCCTTCGAGCCGGCCGCGAAGAGGTCCCCATGAGTCCGAAGAAGAAGGCGAAGAAGACCGCCCGGAGCAGTGCGACAACCAACACGAAGGCCGGCGGCTTCACCGACGAGGAACGCGCCGCAATGAAGGAGCGCGCTCAGGAGCTGAAGGCGGCCGCCCGCGGGGCGGACGGCGAAAGCGCCGTGATCGAGAAGATCGCCGAGATGCCGGAGCCGGATCGCGCCATGGCCAGGCGACTCCACGACATCATCACGGCCAGTGCGCCGGCCCTTTCGCCGAGAACCTGGTACGGGATGCCCGCATACGCCCTTGACGGCAAGGTCGTCTGCTTCTTCCAGAGCGCGCAGAAGTTCAAGTCGAGGTATGCCACGCTGGGGTTCAGCGACAAGGCGAACCTCGACGACGGCCCCATGTGGCCGACCAGCTTCGCCCTGAAGAAGCTGACCGCCACCGAAGAGGCGAGGATCGTCGCGCTCGTCAAGCAGGCGGTCAGCTGAAGCGCGATCGGATCGAGTCAACACTCCTCACAGCCCGAGGAGGTTCGCCTCTTCCGGCAATCGCCCGAACGTCTCGGCCGCGCACCTGCCGAGCGTCTGGTGGCCTTCTCGTGCAGGGGCCGCGGCGTCTACCCCCACGCCCCCTTCGGCCCGCCGTCGTCGCCCACGGAGGCGACCTGGACAGCGAGACTGCCGAGTGCCGCGGCGGTCTCGCACCCCCGCCACGGCGATTCTCACGACAGTCTCACCGGTGCCGCCGCTCGCTCCCGTTGGGCCCTGCTCCTCGCGCGCATCTACGAGGCCTTCCCGCTCCGCTTCCCCGCGGGCGGCTCGCAGAGCACCTCTCGCCCGCACGCGCTCCGCCCCAGGCCGCACTCGCGCTCAACGCCGAGCCCCTTGCGCCGGCCGATCCCCTGCCCCACGACGACACTGAGTGCGTGCGGCGTGACGTTGCCTCTTCGCGAACATCCCGGGCGCGTCGGACGAGGGGCGGCGCATCGCCGCTGCCGACGTGGACCATACGTGATTGGCGCCGGCATGCGACCTCGATGTCGGCCACGATGCCGCTTCGGCGGCGCCGGAGGTGCTGAAGGCGGAGGAGTCGCCTGACACGTACTCCGTGAACGACGGTGATGGCGTCTACAGGCACGGCGGCAAGCTGATGGTGCGTGCCGGCCGGTCCATCGTGAGCGGCTGGCACGCCCTCCGGAATCACGGGCGCAGCCTCCGCGGCGCGGAGCCGCTGCCACACGCCGCACGCAGGCGGATGATTCCGCTGCGAACCCTTCTTCAACACCACGTCACGGCGCACCTCGTTCCCGGGGAAGACGAGATCCTCGAGATCTTGTGCCATCGGCTGGCCGAGCCATTGAGCCGGTTCGAACGAGTGTTAGGCACGTGGACCGACGCCGTCCTCGAGGCGGAGACGGCGCCCGACCGGCCTGCACACCATCGTGTGTCGGGCGGAGACGGTGTCGGCGAGGAGGCCCCGGCACTCCGGAAGACGGAGGCATCCGGAGGGGACGCGGCTCCGGATGCAGGCAAGCATGCCCGGGCAATCAGGAATACCGTCGCGGATCTCGATGCGGCGCTCGCGTCTTTGGCGTTGGACGATCTGACCCGGCCGCTCGAGGAGGCGCTGGCCGGCGCATCGGACGCCTCGCGGCATGACTACTTCGAGCAACTGGCCCGCCTGGCCGGGCAGAACGTGCTGCTCGCTCTCGTCTACTGGGTGCGATCGGTCCGCATCGACGCTGAGACCAGCACAGTACAGGTGCGCGCGCTCGAGCCCATCAGCTTCGCGTTCATCGACGCCTTCACCCTGTCACAGTCTTTCACTCTGAAGGCGTTCATGGACCACGCCACACTCACGCTGGCCGAGCACGACCGCATATTCCGCGTGTCGCGAGCCGAGACCCACCACATGTTCGAATCGCTCGGCAACCTACTCGTGATCGAGCCGGCCCACACCGCCGAGCGCGTCTCGCAGTTCGTGTTCACAACCATCGACGACCGGCAGCGCTACCGTATCCGGCCTCTCGTCGTGCACCCCGTCCTCATGCACCTCCGCAGCAAGAAACATCGTGGCGTGAAGGTCCGCGACACGCCGCCTCCCCCCTGGTCCCGAAAGCGGCCGAAACGGCGTTTGGGTTTCCTGTCCCTCTGCATGGAGCCGGCGGGAGTCGAACCCGCGTCCGCGAACAGATCCCTCGTTGCGTCTACGTGCGTAGTCCGCTGTTCATACAGTCTCGTCCGGTCGGCGGCCAGCGGACGGCCTCCTCATGGACCAGTCCCGCTTGATCTCGCTCCCGGACCGCAGGACGGAATCCGGGAGCCAGCCCGATTTGATCGACGCCCTCAGCCGGACCTCGGGCCCGGTCCAGAAGAGGACGGGTGCGCAAGGGTTACTTACGCAGCCAGCGCCAGTGAATTGTTGGCACTTGTGTTTGTTCCCGTTGCTTAACGAGGTGACGGGACCTCGGCACGCTGCCTCGACTTCACTGAACACGTCGAAACCGGATCGGCCCCGGTGTCAGGTTGTTCGGGCGACATCACGACCGCGCGAATCACGGTCGCCACTGGTTACCCTCGTCGTCGCTTGCAGGATCCGCACGGCGCCACAGGCGGCGCCGAAGCCGTTGTCGATGTTCACGACAGTGACGCCGGATGCGCAGCTGTTGAGCATGGTGAGCAGAGCGGTGACGCCGCCGAACGATGTGCCGTAACCCGCGCTGGTCGGCACGGCGATCACGGGGGCGCCAACGATGCCGCCCACGACAGACGGCAGTGCGCCGTCCATACCGGCCACGACGATGACGACGGCTGCACGATGCAGCGCCGGTTCGCACTCGAGCAGCCGGTGCAGGCCGGCCACGCCGACGTCGTAGAAACGCTCGACCGGGTGGCCGAGTGCCTCGAGTGTGGCCACCGCTTCCTCCGCGACGGGCAGGTCCGCGGTACCGGCGGCGAGGACGGCCGTGACGGCCGCCTCGACGGCCGCCGGGCGCGCCGCGTGCGCTTCGGCGGGCTGCCACACGACACAGGCCACCTCGTTCACATGTGCGTCGGGGAATGCCCCTGCCAGCGCATCCCGCACGGATGTGTCGGCACGCGTCGCCAGGAATCCGGTGCCACGCGCCACGAACCGCCGGCAGATCTCGACCACCTGCTCGACGGTCTTGCCGGGACAGTACACGGCTTCCGGGACACCCTGCCGCACGGTGCGGTGGTGGTCGAGCCGGGCCCAGGCCGATGCGCCGTTCCGTTCCATGCGTTCGACGGGCAGCCATGCCAGCCGGTCGAGTGCTTCCGCCGCGGTCGTCTCACCGGCG
>Ga0055448_10000041_pt1 | contig 26282 bp, 31 predicted proteins | sample China_Galinas_PW_4_FD_57744 | JGI IMG/M metagenome (GOLD analysis project Ga0055448, IMG submission 57744) | Wetland microbial communities from San Francisco Bay, California, USA, that impact long-term carbon sequestration - China_Galinas_PWA_D2 | ecosystem: Environmental > Aquatic > Marine >... | reverse complement strand
CCGAAACTGGATGCCATAGAGGTCGTATGCGGCATAGATGCCGGCACGTTCACTTCGAACAGCTACGTTGCCTGGCTTCGGGGTCGTGAGTTTCGCCTTGGGCGCTACCGGCCGTCACGTACGCACCCGCTGCCGCTACATCCGGCTGGGTGGCCGGCGCCGCGGGTAATTGCGCTGGACCTGCCGCAGAGCTTGCCGCGTCCGGGAGCGAAACGGCGAGCGGCCGACGCGGGTGCGGCAACGCCCACGAACGCACTTCCTGCCAGCCGCGCCGAACTACGTGATTGGCGGTTGTACCGTGGGCTCATCGAAGCCGGCGTGGACACCTACTGGGCCATCCACACGACCTCCGCTGGCGCTATTACCGGGCTTGCGCCCAGGAAAGACGGCACGCCCCTGGTGGTCGAGACCTATCCTCGTTACGTCCTGAAGCGACTCTGGCCGCAGTTCCGGATACCATCGAAACGGAAAGATCCAGACGAGTACACGGAGCAGGTCTGGGCACTGCTCGAGGAGGCTGGCTACAGCGCCGCGACAGCGCCGGGCCGGCCCGATCACGTGGACGCGATGCTCTGCGCGCTCGCTGCGCAGGCATGTCTGGAATCCGACGGTCTCCCGCCGGGGACTGTCGGAGCCGAGCCGTACATTGACGAGTCCGAGCAACTGATCAGGGAAGGATACATCGTCGCCCCGTGAGCGGGAGAGGTCCATTGCCGATGGAATGTAGGGCTTGCGGGGGCCAGGTCGTATTTGTCGGTGACCCGACCGAGAAGGTCCTCCGAGCGACCTCGTTCGCGTCAGCCACGCACGAATGTACCTGGCTGCGGGCGGCGCTACTCGAATAGTCGGAACGTGGCCAGCCGTACCGCCTTCACATCGACGCCGGCGGGCAATATACCCGTGGAAATCGCAGAAGGACTTGGCCCCGTGCTCGCCAGGTCGATCAATGAAGTGAATCGTAGGAAGAAGGCCGATTGGTTCAGTGCGAGCACCTCGGAAGATGCGATCACATGGTCTGTATTCCGATGGCTCGAGGAGGCAGGGAAGGCATCGCTCCTACCTGAGCTGTGTCTGGCTAGCACGCCTGCAGGCGAGCCGTCGCTCCTGCTGTGGGGCGCTCCCGCTGGCGGTTCTGAAGCGGAGTCGTTGCGGGATCTGGTGATCGAGGTGTCCGACTCGTTTGGTGAGGACCGTCGCCGCCGCACCGAAATGGATGTGCTGCTGGCGTGGCCGGACCTCGTCATGGTCGTTGAGGTGAAGTACCGCAGCCCCAACGACCGCAGACCAGGACGATGCGGGCACCGCCTGACGCACTACGTAAGGCCGGAACTCTTCAAAGCTGATACCGCGGAAGTCGATCGCGAAGGATACTACGAACTGGTGCGCAACTGGGCGCTGGGAGCGATGGTCGCTGAGCGTCTGCGCAGAGACTTCCTGCTCGTCAACCTTGCCCCGACGGCCTTGCGAGCAGACATCGACACGCTGCGTCCACAACTCAAGACGGCGGATCACCGCCGTGTCTTGTTCCTGCCGTGGGGCGAGCTCACGAGTCGCATGGAGCGCGACGGTTCCGCTCCGAAGTGGATACTCGATTATCTGAGCGCGCGCGGACTTCCTGCGGATGGCGCGTACGCCTGACGCGAAGGATTGAGTGAATGATGCCGTTCTTTACCGCTGTTGATTCGAGGGCCGAGGTGAAGGGATCCCGCGACCCGCTCGGCCTCGTGCCTGTGTGGTCGCGCCTTGGTGTCTGGGTTCGGTTCGACCCTGCGAGCATGCAACTGGGTCCGTTCCTTTGGTTCGGCGGTGAACCTGGTGAGCCACTGCCGGACATCAACGGGCTCCGGGTCGCAAAGCATGCACGCGCCAATGCGCAAGGCATCAAGCAGGAGCGGCCCCGGCAACGGCTCATTCCGATGTCCGCGTTCACACCAGTGGACGAGTTCGACGAGCTGGTGTCCAAGCTGTTTGGCGACTTCACGGACCCCACGGAGACGTGATGAATCAGGACGAGCCTGTGACGCTCACGAGGGAGCAGCTGTACAACGAAGTTTGGACGGAGCCGATGTCGACGCTGGCTCCCAGGCACGGTCTCTCTGATGTCGGCCTCGCGAAGATCTGCCGCCGGCTCAAGGTTCCCGTGCCAGGCCGCGGGTACTGGCGGCAGAAGGAGGTCGGGCAGAAGGTCCGGCGACCGGCACTGCCGAAGCTACCCGCAGCGGCGATGCGGGAAGTGCAGCTTCGCAAGAATGCGTCGGGGGTTGCCGTTGTCGAGCAGACCGGCCCGGTCGCAGACCAGCAGCGTTTCGAGGCTTGCCAGGAGAACCGGATCGTAGTCCCGGAGATCCTGCTGGACCCACACCCGCTGGTCGCCCGCAGTGTAGCCGCCCTGCGTCGCGCGAAGCGTGACCATCAAGGATACCTCGAGCCCAGGACCAATGTCTGTCTCGGCGTACGCGTGACGTTGGACAGTGTCGACCGCGTGATGTGCATCTACGACGCGCTCCTCAAGGCTCTGGACGCTCGGGGTTATGTGCCGAGCGTATCGCAAGGAGACGCGCCAGGAACGCTCGTACGGATCGGCGAAGAGGACGTCGCCGTCGTCATCGAAGAGAAGGTGGATCGCGTCGTCCGAGAAGGATCGACCACCATTCGGCGCCCGCATCGGTTTCGATATGGATCGGAGGACGACTGGCAGCCAACTGGACAGCTCGTGCTCAGGATCGATCATTCCTATCTCGACGGAATTCGCTGCAGTTGGGGAGACGGCAAGAAGCAACGAGTCGAGCAGTGCCTGAACGCCTTCGTGGTCGGACTCGTCGCGGCGGCGGAGACGCTCAGGGAGCAGCGGCTCGCGCGTGAAGCCCGGGAGCGAGAATGGCGCGAGGCCGAAGAACGACGCGCCGAAGAAGCACGTCGCCGGGAGGAGGAGGCGGCGCGGATTCGAGCTCTCGAGAGTGCACTCGCCTCATGGCGACGTTCGCGTCTCGTACGCGCGTATGTCGCGGAGTTACGCGGCGCTGCGGAAACAGCCGGCACTCTGGAGGTCGGCTCGCAGCTGGCCGAATGGCTTTCGTGGGCCGAGTCCTATGCGGATCGGGTGGACCCGTTGCTGCCAGAGCCGGTCGTCCCGGAGGACCCCGGCCCGCCGAACCGGTTCGGCTATCGCTGACCTGAGAAAAGCAGACTCCATGACGACGTCCCTCCGGAAGCCCGTTGCCCGGGAACTGGTCCTCGATGATGTGCCCTTCAAGGTTGTCATCTCGCCGCAGGGAGTGCGGATCACACCGAAGGGACGCCGGAAGGGCGCCGAGGTCAGTTGGGAGACGATCCTGCGGCTGAGCGAGAGGGACGAGGCGCGACCGGCCGACCCGCGCGTGGTGGACAGCGGCGTACCGAACGCCGTGGTCACACAGGTGGCGAAGGAGGTCTCAGCGGCGAGGGCGGCGCTCGTGAGAGCGGAGGACCAGCTCAAGGCATCAGCGGACCTGCCGCCCGGGTTGCGAACGGAGATGGAGCCGGATCCGGTCTACGGGCCGAACGAGCAACGCTCCGACTGGTTCATTGAGCCGCTCTTGACTCCCGCCGAGGTGGCCTCGGTGCTTCGCCTCTCGACATCGGCTGTTGCGAGATTGCCGATCCGGTGGATCTCGCTCGCAGGCGAGCGTCGGTACAGGCAATCAGAGATCCGGCAGTACCTGGCGCGCGAGGAGAGGGATGGTGCTTTGAGGTGGTGACGGATGCAGTCCGCGTAGGCGCGGCGCCCGTCCACGTAGGTCTGCCGGTCCCGCCCGCTGACCGCACGCATCACCCCAAGAACTGCGGCTGCTACCGGCAAACGTGGAGTTGCGCGATTGTTTTGTCCTCCTGGGAGTCCAGAGTCACATAGCGTCACCAGCCCCAGGCGTGGCCACTGTGGCCACAATTGCGTTCCAGGCCGGCAAATGTATCTTCCGCACTGTATTCACCAGCGCGCCACGCGTCAATGGCGTATTGGACATAGGCACGGCAGTTCTCGGGTAGCCCGGATTGGCCATACCGTGGCGCCGCGTTTGGATCGCAGGCCAGAAGGAGCATACTACAAGACGCCACCAATACGCATCTGTGCGTCCTTGTCTTGGCTAGCGGCAAGCCTTTGGATTGAGTCGTTCGCAGCATGTGATCCTGTCCTTTCCGTTCGGGGGCCGTGCTGGCCGGCGTGCCGTACGATGCGCTCGTCTCAGGGTCGCTACGTGCGAACGCGGGCCGTCGTTGTGGTCGGGTCAACGTTTCTGCCGCAACGGGCACGCATGGTTCGCGTAGCCCCAGTCGATTCCGTGCGGCCGCCTGGTGGTCGTACTTCACAACGTTGGAGGTGCCCGCATCGCATTGGTGCACGTCATCCAAGACGAACCGAACTGGACGCACGGGCTGGGCGGTCGTGGCGTCGTAGCCACGGGGTCGGTGCGGCCGCTGCCTACGAAGTCACGCCAGAGGTAGCACGTTCTCGCGGGTGAACCTTGCTCAGCAATGGTCCAGGCGCGAAGCGGCCAACGTCCTCAGCATGCGGTTGCGAGCAAATGGCATACAGCGTTCTTGCGGGTAAGCTGCGCGGCCCATGCTGCTGAGGCCGGGTTATGTCGCAAGTCGCTCTTGCCAGGCGCACATGCCGCTAGCGTGGAGGCGCACTGGTCACGCGGACGGGCTCGCCAGTGCTCGAAGATGCGTCTCGAGTTCGTGGATGGTCCGCGGATTCAGCCGAGTTGACGAATCGAGTAGTTTCAACGCCTCAGAGCAGTGATGTTGCGCACGATCCAGTGTGCGCTCGATAACGTTGCGCAGCTCGGTGGCGAGCTCGGCCTTATCCAGGGGTGAATCTGGGTCTTGAGCGGCAGCAGCGAGCTTCGAGAGGCAACCCGCCGCAGGTGTAGCTCGGAACGGGTCGTCGCCGGGCCGTGCAAAAGCGGTTTCCATTACCCATGGTAGGACGAGTCGGTCGAGCTCCCCACGAGCCTCGGAGCTGGCGAGGGCCGTGAGCCCAGTATACAGGCCAATGAAGTATGCGCGTTCGTGCAAGGCGGAGGTAGCTATCCAGGAGTGGTCATCAGCCAGCCCAGCACGAGCGGCCGCCACCGCAATCTCGATGTCACTCGTCTTGATCATAGGACGACTGTTGAAGTGTTTCTCGTGCCATTGAGCGCCATAGCGTATTCAAGTAACCTGCAAGCGGCGCAAAGAGCCGGTGACGCCGACGGAGAGCGACGCAGCCGCACCAGGCGATTTGTTCAACGCCGCGACCGATGGCGCCGATTGACAGGTTCAGCGCGTCGTTAGACCTCTGGCCGACTGAGCTGGTTTAGCCGCTCTCGGGCGGTTCGATATGCTCCATGTGGAGGATCATCAGAGCGATCTCAATAGATTCGGCTGGATTACCAACTGCTCGACCTCCGTGCTCGGTCTCAACCTTCACGGTGTACCGAATGTGCGGATCACTGGGGCCAGCGTCTAACAGCTCCACGCGAAACCCCTCAGTACCGCCACGGCGCATTTCGCGGTAACCCACAAACTCGTATCTACGATACACCTCGAAGGCGCCCGGTACAGATGTCTTGATCGACGCAATAGTGCGCTGCAGTTCATCCGACGTCACCGCTGGCCTCGTTGAAGTGTCTTGTGATTCTGATACGGCGGACTGTGGTGTGGCAACCGACTGCGTTGGTCGCGCGTCGCTGGCTGATTCCTCAGCGACGCCCAGCCCCATTAGGTAGCGGCGAAATTCATGCGCGACCGTCTCAGCCCAGTCAGGGAGGGTCTCTGCGGCTTCAAGGAGTCTAAGGACGCGGGCATCATCGAAGTCTGAGCAATGGGCTATAGCATTTCGGAACGGCTTCACCAGCGACAATCGATCTTCGGTGAGCAGCGCGTCGAGCTTCGGATCGGTTGGAATGGTATCCTTGCCGGTGAGCTCCTGATACCTCTCGATCACGGCGGCGAGGCCGGCGAACCAATAGGCTACGTAGGTGGTGAAGCGAGTCTTCGCCGCAACGGAGGACCAGACCACCTCTAGCCCGCCGCGCGCCTCGATCTCATGGATAAAAGCATTATGATGGACACGCATCACGTTACTGCGGCTCAAGCACAACGCAAGGGAGTTTAGCGCACGGGTGCGCCGCTCGTTTGCTTCGAGCCGAGCGTTTTCAATACGCGCCTTCTTCGCGTCGCTCATGTTTCGTCAGCGGTTCAGTGTTCCTATGGCGTAATGACGTGCCGCGCCAGCCTGAACCGCGATCTTGAGTGTGCGGCGAAGCGTACTGCGCGGGGTTCGTCAGGTTCACGAAGCGCCGGAGCCGACCGAAGGGCGGCACAGGCGTTCCGCGCCCCTCCAAGCTGCACCCTTCACCGCCTGCGCGGCAAGCGCGCGAAGGCGCGCGCCACGTGACACCGATTGTTAGCTGCGGTCAGATTGCCGCCACACATTTCCATCGGCCTACGAGAGGCGAGGCGGAGTCTCGACTGCGAGTATTTGCCGATCGAGACGCCAGCCGTGCCGATCTGGAGGCATGACAACAAGTTTGAGCCTGCGAAGAACGGTGGCCGGCGGGCCATGCAGGTCAAGTTCGACAGCGGAACCCCTTTCGCCGCCATACTTGACCTCTGCCACGGTAGCCCAGTGATCGTGATCGCATACGTCGCTGAGGATGAAAGCAATCGCGCGAGCATCGCGCCAGAGGGATGGCAACTGAGCGCGGACGCATTCACGCTCAACTTCCCAGAGCACAGCTTGGTAAACGCATCGAGGTGTGGCAGCAACTCGAACTGCGGAGACATGGTTTAAATGAACGCGCGCGCATACCAGCCCCAACCGTTGACCGATGAAAGGTTGGGCACGATCGCAGCCGACGACCACTTTGTCAACGTCCTCTTCGCCATCGGGACTCTGTACAATCGCGTGGTATTCTTCCGCTACTTGGATGGGCATTCCGCAATGCTGCACGAAGTTCCGCAACTTGTAGATGAACGCGTATACGGGTCGCGTGTTGAACATGTGGGTGGTCGCATCGAGGTACGTCCGAAGCTGCAGGCTGTCATCGCCGTAACGCCGCTTCGGCTGTGTGTGTCTTGACAGCTGATCGCCACGCCGTGCGTGTAGAGCAACAGGTACTTGAGCACCGCCGCCGGGCCACCGAAGGGCGGCTTGGCGTATACCACCCATTCGAGCCCCGGTACCTCGTCGAGCAGACGGCCGAAGGCCTCCCTCCCGGCCACGCAGACGTTCGCGATCGCCGCGAAACTTGAGCCGGCCGGCGGCGTGCGCGGCTGTCAGCACCGCCAGCAGCTTACCGCGGTAGAGCCGGCCGAGCACCCGCACCGGCAGGAAGAAGCCCGGGCCGCCAGCCGATCCAGCGCGAAACATCCGGTGCGAGACCACCGGCCGGCACGACGCAGTGCACATAGGGATGGTGCACCAGCGTCTGTCCCCGGGTGTCAAAGCAGTCGCTGTGCGTGATCGTCTGACGGACACGCCTATTGGTCACCGTGGTCGCCGTGTGCATCTACGTGTGAACCGGAGTCCCCATGGGTCAGAGAATCGCTGTGAGCTCCAGCCTCACCTGGCCTCGTATCGATGCTCGCCGGAACTTGAGAAATGGGTGCGACGCCGACCGATCCGACCATCGCTTCCAGAACCTCACGGGACTTAACCTTGGTCTGATCCGTCTTTGCCCTCACTTGAGACCTCCAATGAAGAGATGGTGACGAGCGGCGCAGGCACACGACTGGGCTCGAATGACCGCGCAGGTGAACCATATGGAAACCGATGCCCACGGGCACCATGCTTCGGAAACGCTTGCCCATGCAGACGAACCACATGGCATTCTGCAGTGGCGTCCGTTGCCACAGCTACCTTCATAACCGGCGTTCGGACCTCCGCGACACCATGTAATGCGGACCACTCAAAGGACCAGTTCAAGATTTCCTTCAGGTCCGCCATTTCACCGGTGAATCCCAACTCATCTCCGAGCTCAAGCAAAGCAGATCCGAATGATCCGCTTTCGGGACAACTAAATCTGCACGGCAGATGAGGCACGGCGCGTACACCGACGAAGCGCGCCAGAACATTGCATTCAAAGCGGGCAGTCAAATCGATCTGCCGCACCTCAGAAGTGTCACCGATCTGCCCACCTGCCATCGGCCACGTGGGATCAATGAGGGCAGCATCGACCCACGTCCGTTGAAAAAAAGTTCGACAGCACCTCGGATAGCCAAGGAAGTGCCCGATGTCGGCCGCGCTTCCCGCTAGCCAAGCATCCATGAATTTGAGGGATACATCCGGTGACGCAACCACCAGCCGGTATGAGAATGGGGCATCGTCCGCAGGTTCCATTGCCCGGCTTTGGTAAACACCTGGAGTTGCGGCGACCCGGGCCAACGGCAGTGCGATCAACTTCTCAGCACACAGAGTACGGCCTAGCTCGACCAATTCGCTATGACCCACCGTCAGGATGGCTGACCTTCTAATGCCTCGAGCAACTGACTGCCACTCAATGTCGTTCCACGCGCGCTGGATCGCCTGAATCCTCGGTGACCAGTAGTTGCGCGCGGCTTGACTCACCCAAGCAACTCGCAAAAAATCTGGCAGCCGGAAATCAAGAAGGCGCATGCCGCACACCTGAGTCCCGTATGATGGAGCGCGCATTCACTCCGATCCTCCAAGCCTTCATGGCATCGGATTCCCGCTTGCGACGATCAGCGGCGAGTGAAAGCGGCGTACGGCCAGATGCAACGAACTCCCGCTCCAACTGCTCTAAGACTGCCTTCCAAACTTCACAATGCTCGGTACGATTCCGCCAATCACCGTCGATCGCTGTGCCGGGACATTGGCCTTGGCAGGCGAGGAAGAAGCGACAGCCGCTACACCCACCAAAATCTTGGGGCGTATGGTACAGAACGAGGTACCGCTCATATCCGGGTGTCGCCGCCTTCATGAACTCAATCCCCTCCTTATTGGTTCTTCCGCAGTTGCTTCTGGATCCATCGCCTTCCACACCCTGAACCGCCGGCGTGGTATACGGATCGCATGAATTCCACACGCATGTATCAGCTCCCGAGCCATCGGGGTCCAAGGCGCTTCTTAGGTCGTCGAAAATGTCGAACCGAAGCGTCTGCAACTGTCGCTCTAGTTCGTAGAGCCGGTTGAGAGCCGCAATCGCCTCCTCAGTATTCAACGAAAAGCGTTCACGAATCTGCGCCGACTCGCTCTCAAGCAAATGCAATCGGATAAACGTCACACCCCAGTGCTCTAGGTCCCGAAGCCATTGAACAAGGTCCTCCAGTGATTGCTCAACAGCGTTTGCCTTGTGCAAAGTGATGATGACGCTGGGTACAACGTTGGCGCGGCAAAGTGATCGAATGGCAGCTAGGCTCTTAGCAGTCGCACTGGCAGTGTTGTCAAGTGAATGGGCCCATCTGAGTGCATTGAGTGCCCCTGGACCATCAACTGACACACCCACGCGAACCGAATAGCGCCTGAACAATGCAATATGGCCCGCTCCTATCATACTGCCGTTCGTCTGTATGCTTGAGCCGCCAAACCGATCAAGTCCGAACTTGAAGATGCGCTCAAGGTCCTGCATCGGTAGAAGGAGAGGCTCGCCGCCAAATACCGTAAGTGGCCGCCCGATCTCGTCGGCGGCTCGCAGCATCGCATCAATGTCGTACCGAGTTGATCCGGCAGACGCAGTTCGCACAGGGGCCTGATAACAATATGCACAGGCGAGGTTGCACTTCGCTCCGAGCGGCCGTAGCTCTGTGCTCATGTGTGGCACCTCAAGGCAGTGAATGCGATCGGATAGCGTCAGCTCCACATATCATTGTTGCCGATGCTTGCTTTGCGTTCGATCCAACGAATCTAAGGTAAGTTGCAAGCAGCACAAGGAGTCGTTGAATCTGTGACAGCCTTTGCCTCCGGTGATGCCCCACTCTTGCCGGCTCGCACCAGGATCTCGCCACGTTCGAACGCCAGGTTCTTGACGCGGATCGAAAGCGTCTCGATCAGGGGCAGGCCGGCGCCGTACACGAGTTGGGCCGGAAGCGAAGCGCGGCCACGGTACTTCATCGAGGACGCGGGGACCTCGCCGCGCCCGAGAACGACGGTAGACGCGAAGGCCGGACGGGCCGGGCCACACGCTCCGGTACCTCGACGGTTGTGCGCAGCATCTGGCCGTGCAGGGAACCACAATGCGCTCGAGGCCCTGCACGTGCGTCGACGCACTCACGCCCCGGTCAACCGCAAGGTGCCCCAGGGACGCGGCGACGCGCCGGCCGTCGATTTCACGCGGATGACGCTGGCCATGAAAAAGCACGAATCGACGAATCCAGCCTGCATACGACTCCCACCGTTCGGGTGCCGAACTGGCGGGCCCGGCAGGCGAGCGCCCCTCGTCGAGCAGCCTTGGCCGTTCTGCGCCGGTCTCACCTCCCACCGGACACGTCCCGTCCGCCCCTCATCGCCCGCCTCGGCTGTGGTTTCGTACGGTCCCGGCACACACTGCGGACGGGTACGGGCACGTCCATGCGAGAAGGGGCCGAAAGGAGCGCTGAACGGGGATGAATCTTACGGCGGATCACACTTCGTGCCCGTCAGTTACAGCCGCGAAACGGCGCAAGGCCAGCGGCTGCAGCACTTTACAGGAACACGACGATTTCCGGCCACCCGAGAACGGGTCGCGTTCGGCTCCAAGCATTGCGACGTGGCCCCGTACGGTCAAGTACTTGCCGGCGACGCCGCCAGCGGCTGACGGTAGGCCGGACACACCGAGTTCCTCGGCGATGACATTGCCGGAGGTACCGTCGGATGAGGCGAGCACGATGCGAGCTCGTTTGACAACCCGTTGTGGTGTCGTGTGCGTGCGGATCAGTTGCTCGAGGCGGTCGCGGTCGCCCCGGCCCAGCCGGGTAGGTACGAATCGGAAGAAGCATGGGCAACGATCTATAGAGATCGACCAGCGCATCCCAGAGGCGGCGGATGCGGCCGACCTCGAGCGAGCCGCGCGTTGGGTCGTCTGCCTCAAAGCTCCGTGCGAATTCCTCGGCATCCAGCCACGCTTGGTGATCTGGTAGTGACGCGCCTGCCTCGTGCACTCCCTAAGCGTACGCACGTTCTCGATGTCCAAGCTCGGACGTCAAGACCCGCCATTTCTCGAGCTGCGTGAGGTGCTGCACGCAGTCGCGCTCGTCGTACGCAGTGCCGGCCGGGTGCTGCTCGCGCATGAACGCCACGATCTCGCCGGGCGCGACCCAGCCGGTCTCGCTCGCTTCATACCGTTCGTACAGAAAGGCGACGATCCCGCGATACGCATTCGTGAGGTCCGTCGCCAGGTAGCGAACCTCGTCTATCTGCAACACGCTCAACCTTTCCAGGAATCCCGGCACGATTGGCATCGCCGCTCCTGTTCCGAGCTGTGGATCCCGCTTCGCTATACGTCGGACCTGCGATCAGAGGCTAGGCTGCTCTGACCTGACTGTTCAGAACACCCCTTCACCTGGTCGCATCGGGCGAGCCGCCGGTCAGCGGAGGCGCGCCCCGCGGGCGCAGGAAAACAACCCGGTGTCTTGCGCGCGTTATCGCGACGCGCAGGAGACGTCGTTCCTCGGCAGTCCGTCTCAGCATCAGCGGCTTCTTGTAGGCTTCGACGAGGATTACCGCGTCGAACTCCTTGCCTTTGGATTTGTGCATATTCATCAACATGGCGCCTCTGACCGGTCGCTCGGCCTCGAGAAGTCGCTGTTGCTCGAGCGTTCGGCGCAGCCAATCTGTGGCGCCCCGGTAGTGGCCGCGACGGACCCAGATGTCTTGCAGCCCTGAAGCGAGTATGTCTGAGGCGCGGAACAATCGCACCATCCGGGATGTCTGGACGATCTCGTCGAGTCCCGCTGCCTCGAGGACGGACCGCGCCGCGAGCCAGTCGTCCACGGGCGCGCCCGTGAGAATCGAGTGCTGTGCAGCTGCTTTGGTAAGCATGCGTGCCGGTTTTCTCCGCTGCGGCTCACTGGCTCTCGCGTTCTCGGCTGCGGCAGAATAGGCAAGCGCTGACTTGGCGGCTGACTGGCTGGGCCGTTCCGCATTCTTGAGCCGGTAGTACTCAGCAATGGCATCAAAGGTACGGGCCGGGCCTTCGCGGACTGGGCTTGCCGACCACTCCAGCACAGATGCGATTACTTGGCCGGCGGCCGCTGTCAGGTCGGCATCCCAGACGATCTCGTGGGCTATCGGCCGTAGTGTCTGACCCTTGAACGTGTGCTCCTCACGAAGGACCACAGATATGCGGGAGATGAGCTCGTTTGTCCTCGCAAGCACAGCGACCGATGGATCCTCGATGCCTAGCTGCCGAAGCTGGCTGAACAGCCAGATGACTCCCGCATGGACCATGCTCGCCCAAACTTCCGATGACGGCGGCACCTCGACCGTACGCACAGCCTCGACCCGTGGCAGTGGACTGTTCCTGAGCACTGCGTCCGCGAACTGGAGAACTCCGGCCTGTGGGCTCCGGTGATTCTGCGTGCCCAAGTCGAAGCAGGTCGGGGATAGGACGTCCCGGAACTGCTGCAGCCGCGCCGGGTCGGTGTTGCCTTGGTACTCAAAAATTCGCTGGTCAGGGTCAGCCAGGCAGGCGATCTCCGACTGCTGCGCCACCGCCTGCACCATCCGCCACTGGTCGTTGTCGGTGTCCTGAAATTCGTCGAGGATGATGAGCGGATGCCGGCTACAGTAGAGCGACCGTACGCATGCACTGCGCTCAAGCAATGTTGCCGCCGATGGAGCGAAGAGATCGAAGCAGTAGAGCCCTCCGTCCCATGCCAGCAGCTTTCGAACCTCCTCCCAATCGTCAGGTGCCGCGGCCCTGCGCAACCTTTCCTCGGCCGGCGACAACACGCGTGTTGTGCGACCGTTCAGCAGCCCACCATGAGCCTCGAGAATCCGTAGGCAGAAAAGGTGGTACGTAGAGACTTCGATTCGGCTCCGATGCCGGGATGCGAGCCGCTCCCGCATTCGGTTCCGCACCTGTTGCACTGCGGCGCGCGAGAAGCTGAGGAAAAGGATGGTCTGTTCGGGGAGGAGACGATCCGCATATCTCTGCGCTTTCAACAGTGCGACCGTCGTCTTGCCCGATCCGGGACCACCCGTGACGAGCATGTGGCCGTCACCAGCGATGATTGCACGCCGGTCATCGTCAAGGTCGAGCGATTTCATTCTGACGACGCGGCCGGTTTCGTAGCTTCGTTCTCGCGACCTGCGTCCAACTCCAACGACTCCTCGTCTCCGAATTCCTCGTCGATCGCCACGAGCATTGTGACAATCGAACTTGGTAAGTCCTCCCGTCTTGTGCAGCTCTCGATCAGCAGCGCAGAGTATGCGAAGGCCTCCCCCTTCCTAGCGACCAGCACCTCCTTTGAAAGTCTGCGCACCTCGTCGTCATCCATGCTCGGGGAATGCTTCCGTGTCTCTGGATAATCGACACGCGAGGCGGCACGATCGAGGAATGCGCGTTGCACGCCTATCGGCACCTCATTCACCAAGAGCTGCTCAACACCGGCATGGTCATGTTCATGCGCGTATCTGTATGTGGCGAGAGCGGCTCGGTCGCTTTCAGACCACGGAGTCGTCTGGTTGTCGTAGAACGCGAAAGCTGGCTTCTCCATTGCCGCGAACACGGGACCGAACCTGGGCACCTCCCGGTCGCTACCTGAGTTGAATACCGATACGCCAGCGAGGTCCAGATGGTTGTACGACTCCGGCGGAGAGAATGCCTCCAATGCCGTCGAGACAGCATGGAACAACGCTACCTCAGTCCCGCCTTCAACGACCAGCACGGCGCGCGCGAGCACCGCTTCGGCAAACTGGCGCCGCTGGGTCCGCATCATACGCGCAGTTACTCCGCCCGCTTCGAGCGCCTTCGCACGCAGCCGTCCGCCCGGCTCGCGAGTGAGCACAACGATGTCACTGCTCTCGAACTGCTCGATTATGTACGGGGAGTGGGACGTTACCACGGCTTGGCCCATTTCCATCCGGACAAAGCGCACGATTCGCCGCTGCGTGTGAGGGGGGAGGGCAATCTCCGGCTCCTCCATCGCGAAGATGACCGACTGCCTTCTCTTGAGTTCCGCGATGAAGGTCAACAGCGCAAAAACCAGCACGTTGATGGTGCCGGTGCCGAGACGATGGAAAGGAAGCAGGTGCCCACTCTGTTCCGAGGCGACGAAGAGCCGAACCACTTCGCGCAGGTGTTCACGCGTGAGCTCGGACGCAAAGAACGCGGTCGTCTGACTCGGGGCCAAGCCGATGAAGCGGCGAGCCCGGCTCTGGATCTCCCGCTGTATCGTTTTTAGCTGCGCTATATCGCCAATCGGGGGGGCTAGAGCCTGCAGCTTCTGTAGCGTGTCTACCCACATTTCGGGTGCACCATCTCCTGCCAAACTCAGAAGGGTATCCAGCAATGATCCTTTCTGGAGCGTAAGTGCTCGCGACCCGGTACGCAGCGCCCGGAGGAAGACGAAGCCGCAGAGTCGCTTGTCTTCCCGTGTGAAGTTCCTCAGGCCGGCGCCGAGTCTTGTCGCGTCCTCTTCATGCACTTCGCTCTCCGGGTGAACGAAGAAGGTGCCGCCCTCGAAGTCGTCTTCTTCGCGGTTGTAGCGGCCCACGAAAGCTACGGGAAGCGCCCACGCAGTACCTTCGGCATCGGCTTTTTCTGGCGAGGGAGAATCATCCTCATCCACGAAGTCGCCGGAGACGTCGCTCCAACGCCGGAGGTGGCCGCGGAACCGCCGCTCTGCTGCCTCGGACAAGTCAGCGAGAATGACCTCGATCCGAATAATGCCATACGGGTGGTCCGAAGCGTCTCCTTTGGGCGAACCGCTCGCCGGAGCGTCAACTGACGCCTCGGCCCCTGAATCCTCCTGTTCCCCAGATGCAGCTTGATGGACCAGGTACTGACCTAGATAGAAATCGTGTTCGTCGACCACCGGGCGCCGGTATAAACGTTCCGGGCCGAGGACAAGGTCGAGCGCCTCACAGATCGTCGACTTCCCTGCGTTGTTCCCGCCGACAAGGAGGGCGTGCCTTGGGAAATCAACAACTCCGTCCCGAACACCCCGGAAGTTCATGATCCTCAGTCGTTGCACACGCATCGAGAATTGTCCTGTTCTAGGTCAGTCGCTTGCTGTTGGCCATTGCGGTATCGAATCGCGTCCACACAACGTCGAGTTGATGCTTGAAAATGGATCCCCCTCTGGCGCCGCCATTCGGTGCGTATCGGAGATGCCCGGCGCCACGACAAGTCAACCGCCGCGTGCATGGTGTGCCGAGCGCTGCGACGCTAATCGGACGGAGCGCGACCGCCGGATCGATCCGGCTCGCGCGCCGCGCCGCGAGCACGGTGAACGCGGTCGCGACTGCGGAAACCATGATCGCAGCAGGCACAATCACCGCGAGGTCGGTCGGCCCAGTCCCGGGCAACATACAGCGCCCCGCAGTATCGAAGAAGAACACCTTCCGAGTGACCGGGACGCCCAGCAAGGAGAAATCCCACACCGGCAAGCGTTCCGACTGCCACGGCAATGAGGCATTGACGCGCCAGAGGACGACGACCTGTATCCGACGCGCACCCATCGCGGTTCGGATCCCGATTTCCGGCGTCCGACGAGTCACGCTGTCCGCAGTGATGCCGACGATGCCCAGCTGGGTAAGACCGGCGGCGAGCAGAGCGAACGGCCCGAGCAGCCGCATTCCGCTTGCGAGATTGGCCGGGCCCCACGCGTGCATCTGCCCGCAGAGCAACGTGCGTACCTCGCGCACGTCCAGCTCTGGAGCGATGGCCGTCAGCTCACGCCGTATTCGTTCGATTGCTGCATTGACATCCCCCGCGGGGCGGACTGCATACGTGATCCGGCCACAGAAGAAGCACCGTCGGTACGTCCAGCCAGCTGGCGGCTCCACCGGCCTGCGCCGCCGGCCGGAACGCTCGCGGCTGAATAAGACCATTCGCGGCGAATGACCGGCTCATCATGTGGATTGGTTGAACGTCGCCGACGACGCCGACCACCCTGAGCCATGGCTCGTCCGAGTCTGGCCCGCCGATCCGGATCCGTCTGCCCAGTGCGGACTCACTTGGCCACCAGGCCTTGGCCGCGGCGATGAGACGATGACGACGGGTTCCGACCCCTGCACGTCGCGCTCCGTGAATGCCCGGGCCTCAAGTATGGAAATGCCGAGCGTCCCGAAGAAGCCGTACGACCTCGTTACCATCGCGGGCCCGCCGCTTCCCTACCAAGGGGTCGACACCGCTGAGGGCTGCTGGGTCGACGGGACGTTCAGCTCTACGGCTGCCGGGGCGGTTTCTCGTCCCCGGCCCGGATCCCCGACCAGGCGTCGGCCGCGAGGGCCTCGCGGCACAGTTCGCCCAGCCGCGCCGGCAGGACCTCGTGGTGGTAGTGCAGCCGGTCGGCCCACGGCGCGTCAAGCAGCTTTTCGACGAGCCGGAGCAGGTCCTCGTCCCATAGTGGGAATCCCTTCAGGTACACACCTCTGGTCGGCCTTCAGCACGGCATGCCGCAGCCGGCCGGGTCCACCGTAGCACAACGCGAGCGCGTTCTGGGACAGTCCGCATGCGGGATGCGCGCGTCGAGCGCGACCAGAGCGCGGCGCACACGGCCCGGTCCCATCTGTACCAGGACATCCCGGATCTCGCGGTCGTCTCAGGGCCGAGGCTCGAGCAGCTTGACCAGCGGGTCCGGGTACTGCTCGCGCGTGCTCTCGGGCGTCGGGTCCGGGAGTGCCATGCTCACCTGCTCGACCACCCCCTCGAGCATCCCGCGGCGCAGTTCGCCCAGTACGGCATCCATCTGGGCAGCGGTGAGTCGCGGGTACACGCGGCCTGGCTCATCGTCGTCGGTCATGCCCGGAATCTGACCGGCCTGCCGGCGGCCGTCCATGGCTCGTTGGGCTCGACCGGCACGTTTGCGTATGGCCTACCTGCGGCGCCGCCGTCTCAACCCGCGGACCTGACCCTCCGGATACGTCCTCAGAGCTGTGTACGGCACGCCGTGTTCCAAACCTGATCGTCGTTGAAGCCGAGCGGTAGCCCCGAGAGACTCCGGGTCGTGAGGAGGCATGCGACCTCTTCCATACTCCGGGTCGATCTCGCGCGTTAGCGCTCGACGGAATTCCGGCGGCATCCGTCGGCCCGGTATGCCTCCAGAGACGGAACCCTTCTCTGGAGGTGACGATGAGCGAGCACGAGTCGGACAACGAACGGGAAGCGCATCCTTCCGGTGTCGATCATTCCAGTGCCCGCTGGATGCTGGCGGTACCGGCCGCGTCGACGGCCAGGACTGCGGCGCCGTTGGCCTATCCACAGGGGGCCACGCTCAGGGCACTGGACGAGATGATTCCTGCGCTCGACAAGGAGATTCACGCGATCCGCCAGCAGCATCGTCGACGGCCGACGGCACGTCTGGATTCGGGGCGCCGCCTTCCCGATCCAAACAGGAGGACCTACCGGTACGAACTGCTTGAACGGCTGCGTGGGATCGGCCCCGGGGACCAGGTCGACGTTGTCACCGAGGACGAGGTGTACACGTGCTCAGTCGCGGCAATCACCCCGACGAGCCTCGACCTCCTCTTCGCGGACGATTGCGGTGACATTGCTCCTGCTGGTCAGCTCATCACCGACACGAACTGGATCAACGAGCGCGTGCGCGACGTGCTCGTGGAAGTCCGCGATGATGTGCAGGCGGGACGTCCTGGTTTTGGAAACCTGAGCATGGCGCTGGCCAGCGTTGGGCTCTTCGGGTACCGATCCAGCCGTGGCGAAGTCGATGACGACATCCTCGATGGCCTCACTGACGAGCAAGCCGACGCGGTGCGTCTTGGGGTGGGTTCCGAACTCGCCTTCGTCATCGGCCCGGCCGGATGCGGAAAGAGCCGCGTCGTTGCCCGTGTCTGCGAGGCCCTCGTTCGGCGGGGCGATCGTGTCCTCCTGCTCGCACCGTCCAATCGTGCCGTAGACCTTGCGCTGAACAAGGTCGTGGAGCGCCTCGCCTCAGAGCTCGACGGCACGAACGGGTACCCAATCCTACGGGTGGGAGGTGGCGTTACGAGCCAGCTGTCCGAGAACGCACGGAAGCATACCGCTCTCGAACACATCCTGGATCGACTACTTGGGGACGGTTCCGATAACTGGACCGAACTACCAGACCAACACCGCTCACAGGTCCGTCAGACGCTGGTTTGGTCCTGCAAGCTCGCGGCCGCCACCTTGCACAACGCTTGTCTCTCGCGATTGCTTCGCGAAGGGAACTGGGACGCTGTGGTCATAGACGAAGCATCGATGGCGATCCCGCCGATCCTCTTCCTCGCCGCAAGGCTTGCGCGGAAACGTGTCGTGGTGATTGGCGACCACAACCAGCTACCGCCCGTCGTCCAAACGAAGGACCCGGTAGCACAGCGGTGGCTGTTGCGCGATGTTTTCGACCTGTCCGGCATCCCGGAGGCAATCGAAGATGAGGACCCCCCTCGTTGCTTGGTGATGCTGACTCGCCAGTTCCGAATGGCGGCACAGATCGCCCGTTTGCACAACGAGGTTTTCTACACGGGCCGACTGGACACCGACGACGCTCCCGAACTTCGCGATCCTCCCCTCGGCTGCGAGTCGCTCCTGTACGTGAATTCCGGGCGATTGATACCCCGGTCCCGCACGGAACAGGTGGATGGCTCGCGCCGGAATCCAGGTCACGTCGAGATCATTGCCGCACTCGTGCATCGGATCGAACACCGTGCGCGAGGCGTGCCGACTCTTATTCTGAGTCCGTTCCGGAGCCAGGTGCGCGCGATTCGTGAAGTCCTCGGTCGACGTCGAGCGATCGACATAGGCACGATTCACAGCTGCCAGGGCTCGGAAGCGAAGATCGTCGTGCTCGATCTGACCGAAGGCTGGGGCTGTCGGCAGACGTCGTTCCTGTCGCGAGACGAGCTGCGGTGGATGGGCAACCGGCTCCTGAACGTCGCGATCAGCCGTGCCGAGCAGCATCTCATCCTTGTTGCCGACTTCGATTACTTCGAGGAGGGCTACAACCGAGCCGGCACGTACACATGGAACCTGCTCCGATGGTTCCGCAAGCACGGATTGGAGATCAATCCGCACGCGCTCCTCCGCCGGCGTGCCGCTTGATGGACGTATCAGCCGTCTGAGTGGGAACCTCTGAAGAGCTGGCGACGCGGAATCGGCGGGGCAGGGGATCGATCCGGGGACGACCCACCTGCCCCGGCGCGCTGCCTGTACTCGATCTCCGTCGCGGTGGGCCGTCGGCATCATCTCCCCACGCCTCCGGACCGGCCCGGACTACGGCGCTGACTTGCGAGAGTCGCCCGCGCTGGAGTAACCTTGCAGTCACGGCGCTGCTCGACGCGCAGCGACGCCAGTCGACGCGACCGAGGCGCCGTGAGAGACAATCCGACATCCACAGACGCCCACGGGCGCGGCGGGATGGCCTGATAAGCGTGAGGTCGGTGGTTCAACTCCACCCAGGCCCATTCTCCGGGAACCGTTGCCCCGCTTGCCCTTTCGGGCCGGGCGGGGCTTCGTTCTTCCTGCCCGCTTCTTCCGCGGGGAAAGAGCCTTCGCCATGACGCCTCCTTGTCTGGTGCCATGGCCCGGATAACGCCGGCAAAAGATGGCGAGTCAAGTGGCAAGTTGGATGTCCAACAGCGGAGCAGCCCAGGCGCCCGATAACCCAGAGATGACCTCCCGCTGAAGCGAACATGATCGTGCGGCGGGTGCGGAGTTATCGCGATTGAACGCGTCGTGCGACATGGAGTTCTCGGGTCTGGGGTCCGGTCCTCGATCATTGTCCCACTGCGATCCTCACGGGCAGGACAGTCTCGCCCCAGTGCAGACGAAGCTCCGTTTCATACGGATCGACCCTCGGAAAGTAGAAGGCGAGAGCCTCCATGTACTCGCCGCCCACAGGCTTGATAAGCACACGCAGGGCATCGCTTTCATCGCCCGGGTAGATCGCATGGTGCGTATCCCAGAGACTGTTCAGGATGAACGTCCACGTACTGTCACCCGGAATTGTCCAGACGCTGTATCGGCCGCGCGGCACCGCGTGGCCCTCGACCGTAACGTCGTGAGTGAACTCGATCGTCGTTGCGCGATTCGCGCCGGGCGTCCAGAGCGCGCCCGGCATGACGACGCCGTCGTCGGCAAACAGCGTGCGACCGCGAGCAACCGGCCTGTCGTACACGACCGTGATCGTCGTGGTGTTTACCCGCTGCGAGACCGAACCGTGCTGGCTCGCGGGCGGTGCCTGACCCTCGATACGCGCCGAGCCGGCGAGGAGCATCAGCAGCGCCAGCACTGCCGAGAGCGGAGTACGAACTCGCGTCGAAGTCGTTTCCTCGATCCCGTTCATGATCATCCCTCGAACACGCTGTGTACGCCGAATCACCGACTCGATGCCGGGTCGATGCTCCTTCGAAGCGCCGCGCGGATGGAATCCACCGAAGGCACCGCGTCCAACCGGCACGCCGCACCGGCCGCGCGCGAGGCCGGCTGATCGGTGGCGCCGTTGAGGTCGCCTCCGTCGATGAGGATCGTGGGCGATCCGTATCCGCAAAAGTGCAGTGGCATCACGGGTGAGGCCAGATCCCACTCGTCCAGCGTTCATTCATGCCGCATTCCCGAAGCGCGGTCCGGAGGTTCTGCCTGGCCCCATCGACGTGTGGGCAGTCTTGCACGAAGAGAAGGTCGACAGTCAGATCCTTCCGCAGCCCGAGCCCGGACTCCACGGCTCCGGCTGTAGCCCGTGCGCTGCCCGACGATCACGGTGTCGCCCTCGACGAATGCGACGGCGAACGCGCAAAGCAGGTAGAACTGGAGACGTTGCCGGTCGCCATCGATCGCCGCAAGACGCCTGACGGAGTCAGGTTCCCGCGCGAGTCGGATGCCGTTCGTGTTCACGCACACCTTCCGGACATCCCGCTCGAAGCAGATCTCGATCATGCGCTCGATGTCAGGATGGACCGTGGGGTCGCCGCCGGACAGCTGTACCATGTCCGAGTCGCTCTTGCCCGATGCGAACAGCCGGTCCAGTCGTTCCGTGAACCTTCCTGCACAAGTTCTGTCCCGGCCACGGCTCCGAGGATGTTCTGCCCTCGAGCAAGGCCTGGCCTCGGCGCTCCTCGACCGTGGCCGGTACGCGCGTCAGACAGGTCGGGCAGACGCTGACCGTCTGCTTCAGAAGCATTGCATACTCATGGATTCGTTTTTCGCATGATCACCGATCTTCGATCTTCTCCTGCACCATCACGCAGGCGCGAAGCCAACCGGGCAGGACGTGGATCGGTTCCCACGACTCGATCTGTCGAACAGTGGCTTACACTTGCGCGTCTTCGGGCCGTGCTGGCGACATTCCGGGTCGGATACTGCCGTGCCGGTCGCGTTCACCCCATTCACGCGTCATGAACCCGAATGAACCAGGCGGACGACCTGGCGAGCGCTGTAGCCGGTTGCGTCCAGGCCGCGGATTTCTGTGAGTCTGACTGGCGTCGTGAACCGTCGTGTCACCGCGGGAGCGATGTTGCTGGAATGCGTGTCGAAGGTCATCGAGACGATCAGGCTGGAGCACGCCGCGCGACTGGTCCTGCTGGCGGCGGCGATCTCTGCGTTCGGTGCGTTCACGACCATGAACGTCGCCGCGCTCCGCATGCCCATCGCCTTCATCTTCGCCACGCCCCCGTCCACCGCTTGTCACATGGCTGGCGAGCCCGTGACGCGGGCTCCGATGTCGTCGGTGAGGTAGTCGAACGTACGGGAGGCCAGCAGTCCCTGATCGGCGATCTCCGTCAGCGCATTGAGCGTTCCATCCTTCGCCGGCCCCGCTGGTGCGCACATCTGTCGGGCAAAGACACCGTCCGCGCTCGTCAGCGCAATCAGGATCCACGCCGGCAACACGCTTGCCGTACGTCGCATGTCGTCCTCCTCGAGACCTCTGTACGACCACCGGGCGACCTCCGGCGCGTCCCGACCGGGGGCGCGTCGACCGTCGCGCTCATCCGCGGTCACGCGGGGCGCCACAGGCGCGCTACGCTTCCAGCGGCGCCCGGTCGGTCGGCGCCACCTGCGGAGTGGGCACTCGCGGCGTCGCGAGACCGGCGGTTCCTGTGCTTCCACACATCTTCCATTATTTCCGGTTCGAATCCTCACGGTTCCGACACGGAACGGACACCCTTATCGCGAATCGAAGTGTCATCGTACGTCCGGCACTCGCAATCCAGCACGACAACCCTCCTCCCACAGGGAGCCCGGCATGAGGATTTCCGCTCTGTCAGATGCTGCCCGCGATCTCCGTACATCGCTCCGGATACTCCGGAGCCAGCCACGCTACGTCTTCGTGACGGCGACTACGCTGGCCATCGGTATCGCCACGAGCGTAGTCGTCTTCAGCATTGTGGACGCAGTGGCTTTCGCGAAGATGCCGTTCGATGCCCCTGACCGCCTGGTGTCGCTCTACGAACGGAGCCTGGAGGACCCGGATATCGATCGGTGGCCGGTGGCGCCGGGCAATCTGGCCGATTGGCGCTCCATGGAGAGCTTCCAGGCCATGGCCGCCTACGACTATGCTTCATCAATCCTGACGGACGGCGAATCGGCTCGACGGACCCGCACCATCCTGGTTTCCGGCAACACCTTCGACGTCCTGGGCGCGTCCGCCGCCCTCGGTCGAACGATCCGCGAAGATGACGAGAGACGCCAGGCTCCCGTGGTGCTGCTCTCCTGGGGGTTCTTCCAGAGCGTCTGGGGCGGCGACCCTTCCATCATCGATCGGAAAATCGTCCTGGATGGCGAACCGACGATAGTCGTGGGTGTCATGAGCCGCGATTTCCAGTTCCCGTTCGGTGAACGGATGGATATCTGGCGTCCGCTCGACCTGCCGCCCCAGGTCGCCACTGACCGGACGAAGGCGCGACTCTTCGGGATCGGCCGCCTGCGACCCGGTGTCTCCGTGGCCGTGGCCCGGAACGAGGCTGACGCCCTCGCTCGCGCTCTTGGGGCCCGGTATCCCGAGACCAACGACGGACGCGGAATCAATGTCCTGACCATGCAGGAGGATTGGCTGGAATGGCGGTTGCCCGCGCTACGCACCTTTTCGGGAGCCGCGGCGCTCGTGCTGCTCATTGCGACGCTGAACCTGGCCGGACTGCAGATGTCCCGAAATCTCGCGCGGCAGGGAGAGCTTGCCATCCGATCGGCACTGGGCGCGAGCCGCATCCGAATCGTCTGGGCCGCGCTGGCCGAAGGCTTCGTCATCGCGCTGATCGGCGCAGGCCTCGGCACGGTGATAGCCTCCCGGCTGTTGCCTCTGATCATCGGTCACGCCCCGCCGGGTTGGGCCGGAGCCATGCTCGACAAGGCGGGCGTCAACGTCCAGGCACTCGTCTTCGCCGCTGTGGTCGGTGTGGGAACGGTCTTACTTGCCGGCCTGGCCGCCGTCCGTAGCGCGATGAAAGGCGTCACTACGTTCGCGCTGCGCCAGGCACGCACATCCACGGCGGATCGCTCCCGGATCCGGAGCCGACGCATCCTCTCGCTGACTCAGACGGTTCTTGCGGTCATTGCCCTGACCGAGGCTGGAATGCTGGGTCGTTCCCTCTACAACGCTTTCAGCTACGACGTCGGCTTCGATCACAGCAACGTGTTTACGGCGCGCGTGCCACGGGACCCCGAGATCAAGGATCCGGCATCGTTCTATCGCCAGCTGCTGGACCAGGTAACGGAACTGCCCCGGGTGCGCGCTGCCGCGCTCGCCAGTATCGCGCCTTTGTCCGGTGGCGGCAGCACCGTCGCTGTGAGTACCGATGGGTCAATTCCGACCGGCGCTCTCGATGCCGGCGCCTATCATGACGAGGTCGAGTACAGGGTCGTCGACTCCAGCTTCTTCTCGACTCTGGGCATCCACCTCCTCGAGGGAAGGATCTTCAACCGGACGGATGCGGCCGGTGAGCGTGTCGCTGTAGTCAACAATTCGTTTGCCCGCAGGATCCTGGGCGAGGAGACCGAACCGCTCGGCGCAACCTTCCGCATGGCTCATCTCTTCAGTTCCTTCGATCAGGACGACACGGCGCCTCTGAGGGTGGTCGGCGTTGTCGCCGACATTGCCGAGTGGGGCGTGTGGAACCAGCCGCCCATCGTCTACGTGCCCATGGAGCAGGTGCCTGTGCCGACGAGCATGACATTGATCGCTCGCACGGAGCCGGGACGTGGGAAACATGCGACGGCTGCTTCGAGCCCTGACGGCGGAGCCCTCGAATCGTCCGTTCGTGACATCGTCTGGCGTCTCGGCAGCCATTGGCCGGTGGACCGCGTCAGCACCCTCGATCAATACGAGGCGAGGCTCTATCGCATGAACAATTTCATGCTGCTGGTCCTCGGCCTGTTCTCGGCCTCCGCGGTCCTGCTGGCCGCAATGGGATTGTACGGCGTGACATCGCTCCAGGTGGGTCTGCGCGTCCGTGAGCTGTCCATCCGGCGTGCCCTCGGCGCAACCGCCCGCAATGTGCTCGGCTCCGTGTTCAGGGAAGGTGTCACGCTGAACCTGGTCGCGGTCGGAATCGCGGGGCTGGTCGTGGCCGGTCCGGGCCGATTCCTGTCGGATTCCTGGTTCGGGAACTTCCTCTACGATGTGCCATGGTTCGATCTCGTGTCGTTCGGCTTTTCGGCGGTGCTGCTGACGCTCACGGCGGTCGCCTCGACCCTGGCCCCGGCCCTGCGCGCGGCATCCATCGATCCGGCGCGCATGCTCGAGGGCGGAGAATAGCCGGCGGGCAGGTCGCCTCGTCCCCCTGTGTTGGGGCGTCGGCCGACTGGCGCCTCCAGACCGCTGCCGACTGAGCCGCCGTCCGCCTTGGCGGCTCAGTCGGTGCGTTCACCTTCACCCTTGACCGGTCGATCCCGGGCTGGCCATCCTACGCGAAAGGGGCCGAAAGGGCGCTGGCGTTTCCTGTCCTTTGACGCGGTCCCGCCTGCCTTCAGATTCACATTGTCGTGAACCCTCGGACCGGTCTGGAGGAGCATCATGAGTACCTTCCTCGGGGACTTGCGCCTCGCCTTCCGCGCCCTTCTGCGCAACCGTGCCTTCGCCTGGGCGGCGGTCGTCACCCTCGCTCTCGGCATCGGCGCCAACGTCGCCGTCCTGTCTTTCGCTGACAGGGCGCTGCGCTCGCCTCTGCCGTATCCGGACGCGCAGCGGCTGGTCTACATGTACGCGACGCGCAACGGGAGCGGTTGGTACGCCACCTCGTATCCCACGTATCGCGATTGGGCCAGCCAGAACCGCGTGTTCAGCCAGACCGCCGTCTACGCCGAATGGCGCAACCTCGTGCTGCACGGCGGCGAAGTGCCGCTGCGCGTACACGCCAACTTCGTTTCCGCGTCCTATTTCCCCCTGCTGGGTGCGAGCCCCCATCGGGGTCGGTTCTTCACCGAGGAGGAGGACCGGACAGGAGGAGCGAACCAGGTCGTGGTGCTCAGCTACGGGCTGTGGCAATCGCAGTTCGGCGCGGATCCCGGCGTGGTCGGGCGAACCGTTACGCTGAACGACGTGCCCTACGTTGTCCTCGGCGTGATGGCGCAGGGCTTCAAGGATCTGTCCGAGGTGACGCACAGCACGGACGTATGGGTGCCCATCACCACGACGGGTAACCTCTTCCCGCCCACACAGCTCGAACGACGCACCGCCCGCTGGATGTGGGGTCTGGGCAGGCTGCGGGACGACGTCACCTTCGAGCAGGCACGTGCCGACATGCAGCGCATCGGCAGCGGGATTGCGGAGCGTTTCCCCGACTCGAACATGGACTTCAACGTGGGGATGAAGCCGCTCAAGCAGCAGTTCTACGGCGACCTGACCGGCTACATCCGCCTCATTGCCTTCAGCTCGCTGCTCATCCTCCTGGTGGCGGCGGCCAATTTCGCTGGTTTGCTGGCCGTGCGTGCCCTCGATCGCGAAGGCGACGCCGCGGTGCGGTCGGCGCTGGGTGGCAGCAGGCTCCGCATCGCGCGCCCGTTCCTCCTGGAATGTCTGGTCCTCGCCGTCACGGCCGGCATTGCCGGCATCCTGGTGGGTGCTGTCGGCACGCCGCTCCTGCTCCGCGCGACCGCCATCAAACTGCCCGGGTTCTTCACTCCCGGCGTCGAGTCCGGCATGTGGGCACCCGTCGGCGTGGCGTCGCTGCTCATCGGCGTGACGGCGGG
>Ga0055448_10000039_pt1 | contig 27206 bp, 24 predicted proteins | sample China_Galinas_PW_4_FD_57744 | JGI IMG/M metagenome (GOLD analysis project Ga0055448, IMG submission 57744) | Wetland microbial communities from San Francisco Bay, California, USA, that impact long-term carbon sequestration - China_Galinas_PWA_D2 | ecosystem: Environmental > Aquatic > Marine >... | reverse complement strand
CCGCCGTACCGCGTATGGCCGTCCGACCCGGCTCGCACATGACTGCTCGTCGCAATGACCGGATGGCCGTTCACCTTCTCGGCGAGAACGTACAGTGGATTGCCGAAGACCCGACCGAGATCCCTGCCCGTCGTGCATGTCGCTCGGGAGTACATCCACGTCGTCGTGACAGACGAGATGGATGTGCCATTCGTGTCGCGGCTGAAGATCGTGAAGTGAGAGGCGACGGTGGCATCCGCCCCGGGAGGGGTCGGCGGACAGCTCAGCGCCGCGCGGAGACCCGGGCGCGCCGGCATCGAGGTCTGGAGCCGCGTCGAGAAGCGGGCGTCGAGCCCGCCGCGACCTGCCGAGAACCCGTCCACCAAAGGGGCAGTATGCCGCCAGCCAACAACGTACAGGAATGCGCCCGACAGGATTCGAACCTGTGACCTTCGGCTCCGGAGGCCGACGCTCTATCCAACTGAGCTACGGGCGCAAGTCGGGAAGCGAATAAGCCGAGTTCTGTCTCCCGGTGGGAGGCGGATCATTTCTCTGGGACCGCGGTTGCCCGCGACCTCGTGCGGCCTACCCGGGGCTGCCGGTCATCCGTGACCATCGGCGCGGGCCGCGCCTCGCCCCCTATTCGGCCTTGCTCCGGGTGGGGTTTGCCGTGCCGCTCCCGTTACCGGCAGCGCGGTGGGCTCTTACCCCACCGTTTCACCCTTGCCTGTGCCCTCGCGGGCCATCGGCGGTCTGTTCTCTGTTGCACTTTCCGTCGCCTTGCGACGCCCGGCCGTTAGCCGGCACCCTGCCCTGCGGAGCTCGGACTTTCCTCGACCGCGCAGATGCACGGCCGCGATCCGCACTCGCTTCCCTGATACCGGTGTCGGCAGTGGACCGGACGGCCCGGCCGCCGACAGTTCCGCCCCGCGGCGTCCGTCCTCGACGGGCACGGTCCAGCGGGGCGTGCAATGGCATCCAGCAATTAATGTTAGCGGGCTACAGGCGGATACGCAACGTGAGCAGCTCGGCGTAGACGACCGGATTGCTCTGGCCGGCTTCGCGGGCGAGGGCCCAGAGCACACGCGGGCCGATCTTGACGCGAGTCGAGCCCCAGAACGCGCCCGCCGTGAGGCCGACGAAGGCGCCCGGCCGGCAATCGTCAGGGACGCACTCGCGGACACCGCCCATTCCGATGCGGATGCCGAGATCGAGATCGATGCTCTCGGTCGGTTTCTGCCTGAGGAACGCGCTGATGTGGCCGACCTGCTCGAATGCATGGTAGGCCTGGTCGGTTGGATCCGGCGCGAACGTCCGGTCGAGCCAGTCGATACCGCCGCCCGCGGCGATTCCGAAGTACACACCCGGTATCGCGCGGCGAGCGAAGCCGATCGACGCACCGAAGGGTCGCACATCGAGCGTGACTTCGTTGAGGCGTTGAGCGCGGAGCGATCCACTCGTCAGACTGAGCAGGATGGCGGGGACCATCAGGAACCACGACCCGCGGCGCCGCAGCCGTGCTGCCGGACCTTCGTGCACCATTGTGCGACCTGCCTCGGGCTGCTGACGACCGTGAACGGGGCCACCGACTCGGGCGACCTCCGCGGGCATGAAACGACGGGCGATCCGGTTTTGTGACGCTCGCTCCTTTGACATGACCCGGGTACGCAGGGTTGCATGCGTGGTTCGACCGGCTATCTCGCGGGCCCGAGAGTACGCGCATCGTCGTATCCGGCCCACCGTTCGATCTGGAGCCTGTCCCGCTCGCGATCGAAGACCGGACTGACGACAGGCGTCCGCATTGCGACGTGGACGAGCAGGCCGCCCTGCCTTCTCAACAGGTCGGCGACCCGGACCGGATACATCAGCCACACGCGACGCGAATCCGCCTCGAGGCCATACAGCTCACGGAGCCTGGCCGGTGGCAGGAACACGCTGCGGAAGAACTTGACGAGTCGATTCCACCAGCCGTGCGTCCTCTGGATCTCGACGAGGGACTCGGACAGATCGATTGTCGGGCCGAGCACGAAACGCCCGGCCACGGCGACGACGGCGTCATCCTCTTCATCGTGCTCGAGTGCATCGAGCGCCTGTTTCGGCACGGGTGCACCCAGGATCTCGCGCACGAGGCGGAGCGTCGCGTACGTGAACGCGCCCGCTTTCCATTGGTTCGCGGTCGCGACCAGCCGATCCCAGTCGACATCGCGCGAATTCCGCAGGACGGTCGCAATGTCGACCAGCCCCTTGAGTGCGGACCGTTCGAACTTGTGATGGTAGGCAAGGTGCAGGCACAGGTGCGGCAGCAGGTGGCTGGTCGAGAGCAGCGCCACGGGCGCACCATCGAGTTCCGCATGGCGCGCCTCGCGCCAGAGATCGGCGGCATCAATGGCGAACGGACTCGTCGGCCGCTCGATGTCGTAGTGGACCTCGAGCACTTCGGCGCCGGCCTTCCGGAACGACGGGAGGTGATTCGACCATGCACAATGCGCCTCGACGTCCGGTCTCGGCAGCGGGCCGTATCCCATGCCGACGAGTGTGCGCTCGACATCGTGGATGCGGCTGCGCGGGACGAGGAGGTCGATGTCGGCCATGGACCGGATCGCCGGCTCGTCGTACACGAAGCGAGCGAGATGCATTCCCTTCAGCAGCATGACGGGGATGGACTCGGCGGCAAGCGCATCGGCGACGGTCGCCGTCTCGCGAAACAGGACGGCGTTTCGGAACGCGTTCTGCACGTAGTGGAGGCGCAGCCGTTTGACCGTGTCGACCGGGGCATTGACACGGCCATCCGCCAGCAGGCGCCAGACGAGTGCGCCGAGTCTGTGTCTGGACGCTTCCTCGACCACACAGTCCCACTGTTCGGGCGACAGGCTCGCCGCCGATTCGTGGCCCGACTCCGCCGTACCGGCCTCGCGCATGACCGGAGCCCGGGCGGGCGGATCGTAATGCCCGGGATCATCGCGATGCGTGCGATCAGGTTCCGCCGTCTCGCCGGGTGATCGAGCCCGATGCGGACCGGCGGGCGTCTTCAGCAGCTCGATCAGGAACCGCTGCGCGGCGAGGCGGTCCTCGAGCGGGCGGATCCTGTGTCGGTCGCGGGTCGGCGCGTCATTCCTGTCGGACATGCGTCACCGGTAGTGCCTGGCTTGCAGCTCGAACAGCTCGGCGTACGTGCCGCCACGGCTGATCAGCTCGTCGTGCGGTCCGGCTTCGACGATCCTGCCGCGGTCCAGTACGAAGATGCGATCGGCCATCCGGACCGTCGACAGCCGGTGACTGATCAGGATCGCGCTGCGGCCGCGGGCCAGCTCGTGAAATCGCTCGAATACCTCGGCCTCGGCCCGTGCATCGAGAGATGCCGTCGGCTCATCGAGTACGATGATCTGGGTCTCGCGAAGGAACGCACGCGCGATCGCGACTTTCTGCCATTCGCCCAGGCTCAGCTCGGAGCCTGCGTCGAATTCCTTGCCGAGCACCGTGTCATAGCCCGCGGGCAGGCGCCGCGTGACTTCGTCGGCGCCCGTCTTGCGCGCAGCGTCGATGATCGCCTCGCCAGCCGCCGGCACCTGGACGTTGCCGAACCAGATGTTGTCGCGCACGGACAGGTGGTAGCGGGCGAAGTCCTGGAAGATGATGCCGATCTCGCGGCGCAGCTCGTGTGTGGCCAGATCGCGCAGGTCGATGCCATCCACGCGGATCGATCCGCTCGTCGGGTCGTACAGGCGACACAGCAGCTTGACGAGCGTCGTCTTGCCCGACCCGTTCTCGCCGACCAGCGCCACGTGTTCGCCCGGCCGGATGTCCATGTTGATGTCTTCCAGTACCGTGCGTGAGCTGCCGGGATACGCGAAGGAAACGCCGTCCAGCACGATGCCCTGCCGCATCGGCCGCGGAAACGGCTTCGGTGAAGCCGGCTCCGCGACTGCCGGCTCGAGATCGAGGAATTTCGTCAGGTCGCTCAGGAACAGGTTGTCCTCGTACAGGCCGGCCAGACCGCCGAGCGCATCGCGGAAAAAGTCCTGGCCGCGCTGAAACGCACCGAAGTACATCACCATGTCACCGATCGTCACGGTTCCCGCCAGCGCCCTGCTCGCAATGAACGCGAACGCGCCGAACACGGCGGTGAGTGCGACGAGCTGGGCGAAGAACTCGAATACGGATCGTTGCGTGACCAGCCGCAGCTTCTCGCCACGGACCATTGTTCGGAGCGCCCTGAACCGCTCCATCAGGACCGGGCCCAGATCGAACAGCCGGATCTCCTTCGCGGTCGCAACGCCAGTGAGCAGCCGGTTGATGTAGCGCGACTTCCTGACCGCGGGCGTCTGTCGCTGGGTCCAGTCGTACAGTCGGCGCGAGTAGCGCATCTTGATCAGCACGCCGGGTGTGGCCGCGGCGAACAGCACGAGCGCGAGGCCCCAGTGGAACGTGAGCAGCAGCCCGATGATCGCAACCATGGAAAGGCCGTTCTGGAGAACCTGAGCCAGAGCCGACACGATGCGGGCCGGCCTGAACGGCGCTTCCTCCTGCGCGCGATGCAGTGTGTCGTGGTATTCGGTGCTCTCGTAGTACTGAAGGTCGACCTCGACCGACTTTGCCTGGAGCACGTCGTGCACGCGATCCGCCAGTCGCAGTGACTGGACCTCGGCCACCAGGTTGGACAGAAGCCGCATCGCTGCGCCCGCAGCGGCGACTGCGCCGGCCACGACAATGAGCAGAACGACGTGGTGGAATGCCGCCATGCCTGCCGCGCCCACCGCTGTCGTCACGGCATCGACAATGAGCTTGGTCAGGTACAGGGCGGCCAGAGGCACCAGCCCCTGGAGGACGAGCAGTACCAGTTGGACGGAGGTCCAGCCGGGTGCGCTGTCCCACACCAGATGGAGTCCGCGCAGGAGCGGAGCCGGGCTCACGATGCGTGGCCTGCCTCGACGGGCCGCGACTTTCATGACCAGCGCTCCTCGAACCAGCGGATGAAGCGACCCATCATGATGCCGCGCAGCAGTCGCAACGCATAATCACCCATGTGCTCCGGGCCGAGAGTCGACGGCCACCGGTCCAGCAGACCCTGCATCCGATCGATGTCGAGGCAGCGCCTCGCGGTGTCGTTGTCACGCAGGCGTGTCAGCTCGGCCGCTATCCCATCTCTCATTTGACCGAACCAGTCGGGCCAGTCGGCGGCCTGAGCGCCGCGTGTTGTCCTGTCCAGGATCGATGACGGCACGAGATCGCGCATCGCCCGCCGGATCAGCAGACGATCGCGCCCCGAGCGCATGTACTGCGATCCCGGAATGCTGAGACAGAAGTCGATGAGTCGCAGGTCCGTCGGCGACTCACGCGTCTCGATAGGGAACCAGCCGCGAAAGGAGTGCGGCAGGTCGAACCCGTCCGCGGCCAGGCTCAGCACATGGTAGCGATACTCCGCCGCGCTCGCGTGCAACATCGCGCCATCATCATCCTCGTGTCGTTCTCTCGCCACCTCCTCGACCCGCTTCGCGCGGGCGAACTCCGGCCGGATCGCCGAGAGACTCGTCTCCCAGATCGGCGGCCGGTCGCCGCCCCGGCTTCTGCCGTACCATGCGAGCACCGAGTCGGGAACGAGCGGCATGAGGACCTGATCGCGAATCACATCCCGTGGCCGCTGTCCGCGCACGCGGGCGACAGCTCGCGCTTCCCGCACGGCCTTCACGATCCGGCCTCGCCTCGCCATGTCCGGAATCGAGCGCAGACCCGTGTAGCTGATCGTGAGATTGCCCTTGCCGCCGTTCAGCATTACGCCTGCGCCCTGCCGCGCCGCCGCCTCGTAGATCCGGCAGAACCATGACAGGTTGATCGAGTTGCGGACCGGTGAGCACAGCACCTCGAACAACTTGTCGACATCGTCCAGCAGCGTGCCTTCCTGCCCACGCACCACGGTCAGGTCCATGCTGTCGTGCATGCCGGCCAGCTCGACGACTTCTGCCGACTCGTCGTTGACCCAGCCCGGACGTGCGTCGCCCGCGAAATCAGTGGGTGGAGCGGAATGAAACGCGAGCAGCCGCCCGCCGTTGCGCGCCAGGACATCCGCCGCCATCGCCGCCACGCTCGATGAGTCGAGTCCCGCACTCACCATGATCGCGACCGGTCGAGTCGAACGCAGTCTGTCGTGCACGGCTCGCCGGAAAACCGCACGGAACGCCTCGAGGTACTCCTCGTCCGATCCCAGTACCGTCCGTCTGCCGGTGTCCGGCGTCCAGTACCGGCGGACGCGCATGCCATCGCGCGTAGCCGTGAGCGTGTGGCCGGGCTGAAGCCGCGTGATGCCCTCGAAACACGTCGATTCGCTGTGCTCGAGCAGGACCAGCAGCTCGGCCACCTTCTGCTCGTTCAGCCGGGCCGTGACATCGGGCAGAGCGACCAGTGCCGGGATCGATGACGCAATCGCGAGCCGGTGTCCGTTCAGGTGCTGGAACAGGACGCGCTGACCCAGCGGGTCACGGGCGCAGTACAGGAACTCTCGCCGGTCGTCCCACAGCGCGAACGCGAAGTCGCCGATCAAATGACCGGCGCACTCGACACCCCATGCCTCCCATGCGGCCAGGATGAAGCCGCTGTCTGGCAGTGCCTGCGCATCCGCGGCCGGAATACCCAGTTCCGCCGCCAGTTCCGGGCGGTTGTCGATGCGGGCATCGGCGACGAGTACGGTCCGGCCATCACGCGACCGGGCGGGCTGCTCGTCGAACGCGTCTTCGGGCGTAACCGCCATGATCCGGCAGCCCAGTCCCACGCGTGACGACCGATCCAGCCACGTGCCCACCGGCCCGGCGCCCCAGCGCTCCATGCCGCGCAGCATGCGGTCGATCGAATCCCGCTCGATCGGCCGGTCGTCCAGGCCGTACAGCGCGCAGATGGCACTCATTGTTCAGACGGGACTTGCGGTCAGGCGAACGTCGAGACGACGGTGAAACGCCGCTCGACGGGTCCGCCGGAGACGATCAGACGGCCGACACGCACCCACGCATGCGCATCCAGCTCGCGCGCCGGATCCACGCCCAGGTACATCGTCGATGCAATGCGACGGCGTCTCAGCATCAGCGTGGCCGCGACCGCTCGCGGAAAGCAGACCGGCTTCCACGGCAGCCGGTTCGCCACCGCATCCACCGCCCACCGGATCCGTCGGGCCCTCTCGACCACATCCGATGCCGCTGTCTCCGGACTCTCCGCCATGTGGTGGCCGAGCCGCCGCGCGAGGCGCGCGAACGGAACGGTCTTCAGCACGATGCCAGCCAGAACCAGACTCGCCATCGCCTCGAGCACGAGGCCCTGATCATTCAGCGGTAACCGCGCGAACCGGATCAGGCGATTCACGGCGAACCTCGATCAGACCCTCTTCAAGGAGCTGGTTGAGGAATTCCTCGACATCCGCGCGGCACGTGTCCGGGTCCACTTCGAACTCGCCGGCCAGCCGCGAACAAAGCGCTCCCACCGCCCGCGGCTGCCGCAACAGCTCCCAGATCCGGCCGCCCACACCATCCAGACTGTAGTACTTCTCCCGCTCGATCGACATCATCACGACCGTGCGGTCGACTTCCACCGCGACCGGCTCCCGGCTCTGTACAATCAGCGTCTCTTCGTTCAGCACCCGACCACTCACTACTGCACCTCCGTCAGCGGACAAGCCTCGAGCGTGCTCAACACCACCTCGATCACATGGTTCGTCCGCTGGTATCCGAACGGGCGAATCAGCCTGATCGCTGGCACGATCCGGGCCACCTCGACCACCTTCCGCAGCCAGATCGGCTCCAGCCCCAGGGGACCGACGAACTCCTGCCGATATGTGTGCCCGCCTACCACGTCGATCGCGTCCAGACCCGCCAGCCGCTCCGTCCGCGCAGTGCCGCTGCCATACGACAGAAGGAAGATGCCGCGCAACGGTACCGGCGCCGGCTCGCCGGCCAGACCCGGCACCTCCAGGTGGTACTTCTCGCGCGTGCCGCCGGTCCGCACCAGCGCCGAAGAATCCGTATCCAGCGACTCGATCGCGTCCGTCGCCAGCTTCACCCGCGATACACCCGGCCAGACCGAAAATCCACCCGCACGATCCGCCAGAACGCTCACGTCATCGGCCACCAGTGGGAATCCCGCGCTCGCAAAATGAGCCGCCAGACTCGATTTCCCCGCACCCGACGGGCCCACGAACACGACGCAGCCGCCCGCGACCGCCACTGCACTGCCATGCAATGGCAATACGCCCCGCTGCAACCAGATCGCGCCCAGGACCGAGCCGCCGAGGTACAGGCTGACATCCCGCAACGTGCCACCCGGCTCCGCGTCGATCACGATCCGCCGGCCACCTTCGGCTCGATACCTCGCCACTCCCCTGATCGTCAGGATCAACGCACCATCCTCGACGTACCAGTCCGCGTCCTGACCCTCCGCCAGCGCACGCGTCCTTACCTCGCCCGGCTCGATCACCACATCCGCCGCCCCGGCCGGCTCCACAACCCTGCCACCCAGTGGAATGAACGAACGTACCCGGACCCCGTTGCACAGATGGTCCACCGGCTCCGTGCTCCGCATCTGCCCCTCTGTAATTGTCGATTCGATTGCCGCTGCCCGATCAGTCGCGCCGTCGCCCGGCCGACCGGCCCGAACGGCAGCATCCGGGCCCATGAATCGAACGCCCCCCCGGCCAGGATTCAGCCGGGAGGGCGGTCGAGCGGGAACTTGATGGTGTCGACCGTTGATTCAGCTCTGAAGCTCGACCAGCCCATCGTTCCTGACGCCGGATCCCGCGCGGGTCTCGTCGAGCGGCTTCTGCACCAGACTCGGCTTGACCCACGGAGCCCGAACTGCGTCGTTCCGTGCTTCCACGGTGGCACCTCCTACGGGGATGTCCAGAGGATCCGAACCACTTGCCACCCGGCACGTGGTCACGGGATCCCCCTGGCTACAGCTCTTGCGCTTCCCTGGCACGATCCTGCAGCCAACTCTCGTTGTGGCGGCTGTCCAAAGCGCTTTCCAAGGGTATTGCAACAATCCGGCCCATGCAAGAGACCTCGTCCCGGAACCGGTCCTGACGGCTGTAGCCCGTCTGCCCACCCATCCGCCACACCGGCCGCAACGATGCGCGGATGCAACAGCCGAAGCGTGAACGCGATTACTCGCCCCCCGTCCGGTCCATCGAATCGGAGTGTCGAGTACCCGCGTTCCGGTCTCCAATGCGTCAGAACGCGGCGAATCCGGTCAGGTCCTGGCCGAGGATGAGGCCGTGGATGTCGTGCGTACCTTCGTAGGTGTAAACGGATTCGAGGTTGGCCATGTGCCGCATGGCGGAGTACTCGACGAGGATTCCGTTGGCACCGAGCAGGCGGCGGGCCTCGCGGGCGACGTTGCAGGCCATGTCGCAGTTGGCGCGTTTGGCGAGCGAGACCTGCTGTGGGCGCATGGTTCCGCTGTCCTTGAGGCGTCCGAGCTGGAGGTTGAGGAGCTGGCCGCGGGTGATGTCGGTGAGCATGTCGGCCAGTCGATTCTGCTGGATCTGTGTGGCGCCGATGGGCCGGTCGAACATGATGCGTTCGCTGGCGTAGCGGAGCGCCTCATCGAAGCAGCCCATGGCGGCGCCGACGGCGCCCCATGCGATGCCGTAGCGGGCCTGGGTCAGGCACATCAGCGGACTCTTGAGGCCACCGGAATCCGGGAGCAGCGCATCGTCGCCCACCTCGACGTCCTGGAGGGAGAGTTCACTGGTATCCGACGCGAGGAGGGACAGCTTGCCCTTCTGGTCGCGGGCCTGGAAGCCGGGCAGATCGGTGGGCACGATGAATCCGCGGATCGACCCGCTGTCGTCGAGCGCGCCGGTCTTGGCCCAGACTATGGCGATGTCGGCCATTGAGCCGTTGGTGATCCACATCTTGGCGCCATTGAGGATCCAGCCGGCGTCTGTCTTCCTTGCGGTGGTGATCATGCCGGCGGGATTGGAGCCGAAATCGGGTTCGGTGAGGCCGAAGCAGCCGATGATCTCGCCTTTGGCCATGCCGGGCAGGTACTTCGTCCTCTGATCTTCGGAGCCGAAGGTGAAGATCGGGTACATGCAGAGGGCGCCCTGGACGGAAGCGAAGGACCGGATCCCGGAGTCACCGCGCTCGAGTTCCTGCATGATGAGGCCGTAGGCGACGTTGTTCAGGCCGGCGCAACCGTACTGCTCGGGCAGATTCGCGCCGAGCATTCCGAGTTCACCCATCTGCGGGATGAGCGCCGTCGGGAAGCGTCGCTGGATGTAGGCTTCCTCGATGATGGGCACGAGGTTCTCGTCGACCCACTCGCGCACGGTGTCACGCACCATGCGTTCTTCCTCGGAGAGCAGGGAATCGATGTCGAAGTAGTCTATGCCGGTGAAGCGGGCCATTGGGCTCCGGGTTCGGGTGTCGTGCCGGGTGTGAAAGGTAGGCGGGCGGGGCGGCCGGGTCGAGGGGTACTCAGGCGGCGCTGGCAAGCACGCAGCTGAGCGCGTAGAGCGCGATACCGACGGGTCCCGCGATCCAGTATTCCCGTGGCATGATCAGCCACCAGCTTGTGCGATGCCATTGAATGCGGTCCGCCCGGAACGCTTTCCATCCGAATGCCGGGTTGACGACGAACCAGAGCCAGTCCTCGGCGAGCCAGAAGAGCAAGAGGAACGACAGGATGCGTGTTTCAGCGGCGATCGAGAAGCTGACGAGTGCCATGGCGAACGGCGAATGGAGCAGCAGGGCGATGAGGATGTGGAACCAGAAGTGGTAGCCGGTGAGCGGCCGTCCGCCGAACACGATGCGGGTGGCGACGTTGTCGACTCGCCAGGTCGGCAGGTTGCGCGCCCAGCCATCGCTTCCCTCGATCTGGACTTCGAGCCTGGCCATGGCGTACGCCGCGGCGAAGAGGCATGCGCCGAAGGCGATGTGAGGCAGCATCGCGCGCTCCGATCCCGTGATCTCCGAGAACTGCCGTATCCGTGATCCGGCTATGAAACTAACGCCGTCGGCGGCACTGTCGCGCCATCGGTCGGGAGTCGGGATCGGGGGCCGGGATCCACCGGGCCAGTTGCCGTGTACACCGCGGTCCGGTGGATCGCGTCGACCCGGTCGGACCGGGTCTGGACAGTCCACGCGGCGGAGTTTACGGTTGTGAGTCGCCCGCATCCGCGCTGTTGTTCAGGCCGGTGGGGCGGCAGTGGAGAATGGCGGGTTTCGTTCGATGCGCGGCACTTCCGCAAGCGTCTGCGTACTGCTGATTCCGCGTCGGGCGAACCGCCCGGCGCGCATTTTTTTGTGAGGATGATCGATGCTGGCTGTTGAGAACGTGCGGAAGCGGTATGGACAGATCGTCGCGGTGGACGATCTGAGCTTCGAGGTCGATCGGGGCGAGGTCGTCGGGTTCCTCGGTCCGAACGGCGCGGGCAAGACGACAACGATGCGGATGCTGACGGGCACGCTTCAGCCGGACGAGGGAGTGGTGCGATTCGATGGCAGGCCGATCGCCGAAGATCTGGGCGCGGCGAAACGACGGGTCGGGTACCTGCCGGAATCGAATCCGCTGTACGACGAGATGCTGGTGGCCGAGTACCTCGAGTACGTCGCTGAGCTGCGGGATCTCGAGCGCGGTGAGGCGAGGTCCGGGATTTCCTCGGCGGTCGCCGAGACGGGCATCGAGGAGGTCTTCTACCGTCCGATCGGTGAGCTGTCGAAGGGGTTCCGTCAGCGGACGGGTCTGGCGGCGGCGATCCTGCACCGGCCGGAGGTCCTGATCCTGGACGAACCGACGGAGGGGCTCGATCCGAACCAGCGCGTGGACATCCGACGCCTGGTCAGCGAGCTGGGCCGTGAGCGGACGGTTCTGCTGAGCACGCACGTGATGCAGGAAGTCGAGGCGACCTGCTCGCGTGTCGTGATCCTGAGCCGAGGTCGACTGGTCGCGCAGGGTGGTGTGGACGAGCTGATTGCACGACGCACGGGTGCTGCCCGATACGTCGTCGAGATCGAAGGTGAAGGCATCGAGGCGGCACTCGCGGAACTGCCGGGAGTGAGCGGGCACCGGGCCGAACCGGTCAACGGGCGCACCCGCATACACCTCGAGGTCCCGGACGGCGGCGAACTGCGACCCGCGATCTTCGCGCTGGCTCGCGACCGCGCGTGGACGTTGTGGGAGCTGCATCGCGAACAGGCAAGTCTCGAGCAGGTGTTCCGCACGCTCACCGCGGACGCCGGTGACGCCGGCGCCGACGACGCAGCTGAGCCGGTGCCGCCCGACGATATGGATGACGGGACCGCCGGTGCCGCGGAGGTGGTCGAATGATCGGCTCGATCAGGACTGTCGCGCGACGCGAGCTGAAGGGCTTCATCGATCTTCCGACGGCCTACGTCCTGGCGATCGCGTTCCTCGGCATCTCGCTGTTCCTCGCATTCCGCAGCATGTTCGCGGCCGGTGTCGCCTCGTTGCGGCCGTTGTTCGATCTGCTGCCGATCCTGTTCGCGGTGTTCATCCCCGCAGTGACGATGCGGAGTCTGGCGGAGGAGCGGAGGGGTCGGACGCTCGACTGGCTCATGGCGCAGCCGGTCAGCGAGATCGATGTCGTGGCCGGCAAGTTCCTGGGCAACTGGCTTTTCGTTCTGCTCACGCTGGCCGGGACCGTGCCGATGGCGATCGGTGTGCTGCTGGCGTCCGACGCGGACATCGGCATTGTGGTCTCGCAGTACGTGGGCGCGATGCTGCTGGCCGGTCAGCTGGTGGCGGTCGGGTTGTGGGCGTCGAGCGTGACGCGGAACCAGATCACGGCCTTCATCATCGCCTCGGTCATCAGTTTCACGCTGTTCCTGATCGGTCTTCCAATCGTGCAGATCGGCCTGCCGCCATTGCTGTCGGGCGCTCTTGCGCGACTCTCGGTCGTGAGTCACTTCGAGAATGTCGCCCGTGGCGTGATCGACCTGCGCGACGTGCTTTACTTCGTGTCCGCGGCGGCCGTATTCCTCGTGCTCGCGGTCGCGGCGGTATCGCGCGAGCGTCTTTCGCCGTTACAGGCCGAAGCCCGGCGGCTGCGGGTCGGCGCCGCCGTCATGGCGGCGATCGCGGTGATCCTGAACCTGCTGGGCAGCCACATCCGCGGCAGGCTCGACCTCACGCGCGACAACCTGTTCACTCTGTCCGATGGCACGCGCGGCATCCTCGGCGGGCTCGATGACATGGTGCAGGTCACGCTTTTCACATCATCCGGTCTGCCACCGGAAATCCAGCTCGAGCTGCGTGATATCCGGGACCTGCTGGCGGACATGCGACACGCCGCGGGCGGCAATTTCGCAGTCAGGGAAGTCGATCCGGACCGCAACGAGGACGCGGCGAAGCAGGCGTCGTCGTTCGGCATCGGCCCGGTCGAGTTCAACGTGCTCCGGGACGAGGAGTACCAGGTCCGGCGAGGCTACTACGGGCTTGCGCTGACGTATGCGGACAGGAAGGAGGCGTTCCCGGTCATCCAGCACACGGAAGATCTCGAGTTCCAGCTGGCATCGGCGATCTCGAAGATGACGTCCGACAAGCACAAGGGCATTGTGTTCCTGAGCGACGGAGGGGCTCGCTCGTCCTACCAGATTCCGGGGCTCGAGCGGAGTCTGGCGGAGCGGTACGACGTGTCGAGCCGCAGCCTTGCCGGCGACTCGACACCGGGTCTCGACCGGGACTCGGTGTCGGTGCTGGTGGTGGCCGGGCCGACGCAACTTCTGGACAGTCTTGCGGTCGACCGGGTCCGTTCGTTCATCGATGGCGGCGGCTCGGCGCTGCTGTTGCTCGACCCGGTCGACATCGATCCTCGGACCGCAATGCCGCGGCCGATCGCGACGGGCCTCGATCCGCTGGTCGAGAGTCGCGGCATCCACATGTCGGGGCGCCTGGTCGCGGACCTCGCTTCTGCGGAACGCGTCTCGCTCGGGCGCCGCGGCCTGTTCAACGTCGTGGCGCCGTATCCGCTGTGGCCGATCACCGTACCCGCCGGTGAGAACCTGATGACGCGCGGGCTCCAGGCACTCACGATGGGCTGGGCCGGCACACTCGATCTCACGGACTCGATTCACGCGACACCGCTCTGGGTGACAAGCGAGGCGGCGGGTCTGCGCGACCCGGGCATGCCGATCATGCCGGATCAGCCGTGGAACATCCCCGATGACCAGCTGGCCCGGCGAGTCGTCGCGGCCGCGGCCAACGGACATGCCGCGGAGGTCGCCGGCACGGCAACGGATGCCGCCGGCCCGGGTCGTCTCGTAGTCGTGGCCGATGCGACGTTCGCGGATGCGCAATTCCTCCAGGGCAATCCGCAGAACCTGACGTTCATCGCCAACGCGATCGACTGGCTGGCGGAGGACGATGCGTTGATCGGGATCCGATCGAAGAACCGCATCCCGCCGGTCCTCGTGTTCGAGTCCGATGCCAGCCGCAACGTTCTGAAATGGGGCAATCTGGCCGGCGTCCCGCTGCTGTTCGCGCTGGCTGGCGTGCTGCGGGTCATGCGTCGCCGGCATCGTGCGGAGAACCGGTGGAGGGAGGTGGTGGCATGAGCCAGCGTACACTGGTCCGGCTCCTCGTCGCCGCCGCCGTTCTCTCCTTCATCTGGGTGCTGGTCTCGTTTCTTTCACGCCCCGGTGGCGGGGACACGGGTTCGACCGGCATGACGGCGTTCTTCGATGGCATTGACCCGGACCGGGTCGATGCCATCCGCATCGAGGGCGCAACGGGGGCGATCCGGCTCGAGCGCGTGACGGGTGGCTGGACGGTCAACGGCATGCGCGCGGACTCCGCGCTGGTCGCTTCCTTCCTCGACGCCATGGCCAGTGCGCACGTCGGCAGCCTGGTCGCGCACAATCCTGACAACCACGCACGGATGGGCGTCTCGGCCGATTCGACGACCACGGTGACTCTCGAGGCGGACCAGCAGTCGAGCACGGTACTGCTCGGCAAGAGCGGATCCGGCTTCGGCACGGTGTTCGCCCGGCTTCCGGACGAGGACGACGTGTACCAGATCGACGGCAACATCAGGTCGCCCGCTACGCGGACGGTCGAGGCGTGGCGGAACAAGCTGCTGGCTTCCGTGGATACGGCGTCCGTCGCGCGGCTGCGGATCGGACGCAATGGTGGCGAGTACGTCGTCGCCCGCACCGACTCGAGCTGGACGCTCGATGGTCAGGCGGCTGCGGATGCACCCACGGTCCGGAACATCCTGGCCGAGCTGGCTGACTTCAGGGCGACGGGATTCCTTGCCGACGCCGATTCCGTGGCCATGCTGCCGGCGGAGCGGTGGGTCACGGCGCTGAATGCCGCCGGTGACACGCTGGCCGCGCTCACGCTGGGCGCCGGCGCTGATACCGGTGACCGCTGGGCCCGTGCCCGCGGCGACGACGTGCTCTACCGCGTGCAGTCGTGGAGGGTCGACCGTCTGGCGCCCGCCCGGACCGCGGTCACCGCAGGGTCCTGACAACCCGCATACCGGGTGGCTGCAGGCCGAGCATTTCGATGTGCTCGGGCGGCGCGTCAGCCCAGTCGTGCGATGACCGCAGCCGCGAACGCATCCGTGCCGTGACTGCCGCCGAGATCGGGTGTGAGCGATTCACCCGCGCGTATTGCATCCTCGATCGCCATCCGGACCCGGTCCGCGACCGGCTGCCGGCCCAGGTGGTCGAGAAGCATGCAGCCTGCGAGAATCATCGCCGTCGGATTGGCCACACCCGTGCCGGCAAGATCGGGCGCCGAACCGTGGACCGGCTCGAAGATCGCCGCATCGTGGCCGATGTTCGCGCCCGGCGCCATGCCGAGGCCGCCCACGAGTCCCGCCATGAGGTCGCTCAGGATGTCACCGAACATGTTCTCCATGACGAGCACGTCGAACTGGTAGGGATCGAGGACGAGGCGCATGGCCGCCGCGTCGACAATGCGGTCGTCGAACTCGATGCGTCCCTCGTACTCTTCCGCGATCCGCCGGCCAATGTCGAGAAACAGGCCCTGCGTGAACTTCAGGATGTTCGCCTTGTGCACGAGCGTGACCTTGCGCCGGCCGTTGCGCACGGCGTAGTCGAACGCGTAGCGCACGATCCGCTCGGCGCCGTGTCGCGTCACGATCATCACGGACTCGGCGGCCGCCTTCGAATCGTCGCCAATGCCGATGTAGTGCTCGACTCCGACGTACAGGCCTTCCGTGTTCTCCCGGATCAGGACCAGGTCGATATCGTCATAGCGTGCGCCATGCTGGAGCGTGCGGGCCGGCCGCACATTCGCGTACAGATCGAATTCCTTGCGCAATGCGACGTTGATCGACCGGAACCCGGTGCCCACGGGCGTGGTCAACGGCCCCTTCAAGGCGACCCGGTTCTTCCGGATCGATGCCAGTGTGCCGTCCGGCAACGGCGAGTGGTACTCGTCAATGGCTGCGACGCCTGCCAGGCATTCCTCCCATTGCAGGCCGGCGCCTGCTGCATCGAGGACCCGGACGGTCGCCTCCGTGATGGCCGGACCGATGCCGTCTCCCGGTATGAGTGTGACGATCTCGCTCATGTCCATCTGGCTCGTGTGCGCCGTACCCGTCAGGTGCCGGAGCCGGCTTCGGGGACGAATTCGGTGTTGTACCGGAAACGGGTGTGCGCTTCGCCCCATTCGACGAGTTCGAGGATGAGGCCGGGTCTGCGCGTGCCGTCGTTCACGGCATGGCCGAGCAGATTCAGAGCACGCCGCCACGTCAGCTCGTTCAGCGCACCACGCCTCAGTGTGGCGCGCGCAACTTCGGCGTGGCCGCCGGTCGTGGTTATCGCCCGTACCGCGGCAACGCCTGGATAGCGGTCGAAGACGACCTGCGTGCCTGGATTGAAGACGTAGATGTAGGGTCCGACGCGGGCCCAGAGCGAGCCGCCGCGTTGCAGTTGTTCAGGGCTCTGTTCGGCACGGATCACAACCACGTTGTCGGTCGTCTCGAAGTTCACATCGCGAAGACCGTTGTCGTGGTAGATGCGTTCGACCTCGGCGACCGACGGCATCGGCTGATTGCGCGCGGGGCGGAAACGGTCGCAGCCGGGTGCGGTGAGGCTGATCGCGAGCGGGCCGAGTACGATGACGGATACGGACGAACGCGCGTATCCGGTGAACCCCGTCATGATCGTGTGCTTCGACTTTCGGGCATCTATCGAGAGAACAGGTTCGCGAGCGATTCGGCGGCGGTCGCCGCGACTGTCCGGCTGCCTTCCGGGCCGGGCTCACCGGCGACGACGCCGAACCAGATGACGCGGCCCGTCCGATTGTCGATCAACGCCAGACTCATCTCGACGCGACCCGTACCCTCGCCGCTCCGCACCCACGCGGCCGCGACCGGCACGAGCGCCGCCCGCGCGCTGGTCAGTGCGCCAAGCTGGTTCAGGTCACCGAACAGCGGGTCACCGATGTTGCGGACGCGGGCACGGTGGAACGCCGAGACCGCGAGCGCATGCAGATCGATCTGGATCGAGGGTGAACGGTCGAGTATCCGTTCGATCTCGTCCGGGAACACCCAGTCCACGCGCGGCAGCCGTTCATGCAGCCAGAACCGGATCTCGGTATCCAGACCGGGCACGGGTTCCGTGGCCACGCCCCCGGCCGGGCCCGGCTGTGCCGGCAGCACCATGACGGTGGACCCGGTCAGCGCCGGCGGCGGTGCCGCCGCGGTCTCCTCCGGCGTCGGCGGCGCGGTCGATCGCGCGCAGGCCACGAGCGATGCGAGAATCGCGCCCGCACCCGGGCGTACCCACCACCGAACCGGCATCCTGCGCCCGGCTGTACGACCGGCGCCGCGCCGCATCAGCCAACGTGAACCGTTCATCGGTTCTTCCATTCCGGCTTGCGTCCTTCCACCGCCGCACGCGGGCCCTCCTGCGCGTCCTCGAGTTCGATCAGGTCGCGGATGTAGAGCGAGTGGATATTGGTCAGCGCATCGGGGAAGGTGCCGTAATAGGCTTCGAGCTGCGCGCGCCGGGCCAGCTGGAGCACGGGAGCGCTCTTGCCTGTCAGCTCCTTGACGAATTCGGCGAGCATGCTGTCGAAGTGGTCCTCCGGCAGCAGTCTGTTGATCACGCCATCGTGCTCGAGTCGGCGGGCACTGATCTTGTTGCCGGTCAGGATCCACTCCATTGCCCGACGCCGTGGCGCAATGCGCGGCAGGATCGCGGCGGCGACGGGTGGCAACAACCCCATCCGCGTCTGTGGCAGCGCGAATGTCGCCGTCTCGGTCGCGACGAAGAGGTTGCACCCCATGGCCAGCTCGAACCCTGCGCCCAGCGCGTGCCCTTCGACCGCCGCGACGGTCACGGCCTGCACCATTCGCAGCGTCTCGAAGAAGCGGACGAAGACCTGGAGCAGCCGCTGCACACGGTCACGCGTGTGCTCGGTCAGGTCCATGCCTTCACAGAACAGGCCGTTCGCGCCGCGGATCACGAGCACTTTCAGAGCCGCCTCGTCGCGCAGCCCGAACAGTGTACCGTTCAGTTCCTCGAGTGTCGCGATGTCCAGGATGTTGCCCGGCGGCCTGTTCAGCACGAGCGTCGCGACTTCACCGTCGATATTCAGTGAAACATGCTTCTCAGCCATACGCCCCCATCATCCTCCATGTCCCGTCACGCGTGGAATCCGGCAGTCGAACACCGGACTGCACGCCGGTCACGTCACAGCATGTACCCGCCGTCGACCGGAATGACCGCGCCCGTGACGTGTCGCGCGTTCTCGCTACAGAGGAACACGACGACATTGGCCACGTCCTGCGGATCACCGAGGCGGCGGAGCACGCTCCGGTCGCGGGCCCGGTCGAGGACCTCGGGTGATACGCCGTCCGTCAGTCGCGTGGTCCGTATGTAGCCGGGTGCGACCGCATTGACATTGATGTTCGACCGCCCCAGCTCGACGGCGGCCGACCGAGTGAGGCCGATCATGCCCGCCTTCGACGACGCGTAGTTCGAGAGGCCGAATTCGCTGCGCAGGCCGTGAACCGATGCGACGTTCACGATCTTGCCGTACTGCTGTCCGCGCAGGATCGGCGCCACGGCACGGATCATGTTGAACGCGCCGGTCAGGTTGGTATCGACGACGTCGGCCCACTCGTCGTCCTCCATGCGCCAGAGCGCACGGTCGCGGGCAATGCCGGCGTTGTTGACGAGGATGTGCAGGCCATCGAGGATCTCGGCCGCTTCGCTCACGAATTCGTTCACGGCGGCCGGCTCGCGGACATCACACTCGCGTGCCAGCACGCCGACCTCGAGCTGACGCAGCTCTGCCGCCGTGACCTGAGCGGCTTCCGCGACGCGACCCTCGCCATCATCAATGTAGTTGAATGCGATGTGGACGCCGTGGCGGGCGAGCTCGAGGGCGGTGGCACGACCGATCCCGGTCGCGCCACCCGTGACGACGGCGCACGCCCCGCGCAGGCCATGGACATCGACCGCGGCCCGCGTCTCGGGCTCCGTGACCTCCGCGATCAGGCGCTCGACGGGATCCTGAGTCCGGGCGGGCTCGGGCCCGTGACCGGCGCCGAACATGCCGTGCCGGCTCAATCCCCGCTCCTCGGAATCACGTGGCTATCACGGCGAGCTGCCGGACGGTCGGCCGGTCCGGCGATCGCACTCAGGAACGGTGAGGATGCCGTCCGGCTCGGGCGCGTGTCAAGAAACGGACCGGCCGGCGCGGGACGCGCACGTCAGGCGGGACGGTCCTCCGCGTGGTGCTTCACGATGCTGCCCTCGACCATGTAGATGACGTCTTCCGAGACGTTCGTGGCGAGGTCTGCGATCCGCTCGAGGTTGCCCGAGACCAGCAGCAGATCCATGCCCGCGGATATCTTGCGCGGGTCTTCCATCATGTGCGTCAGCAGGATGCGGAACGTGTTCTCGTGGAGTTCGTCGACCCGGTCATCACGCACGAGAATCTCGCGGGCGAGCTTCGTGTCGCCGCGAATGAACGCGTCGAGGCAGTCCTTGAGCATGCCGGTGCTCAGCCGGACCAGCTCCTCGATTTCCGGCACGACGGGAAACAGCGGGCCCTCGACCAGCCAGTGCACGGTCTCCGCGATGTTGACGGCGTGGTCACCGACGCGTTCGAGGTCACCGGATACCTTCATTGCCGTGGTGATGAGTCGGAGATCGCGAGCCATGGGCTGCTGCAATGCCAGCAGCTTGACGGACCGTTCCTCGACATCGAGCTCGAGCGCGTCGATCGCCTCGTCGCGCTGGACGACGAGCTTCGCCTGCGCGACATCACTTTCGAGCAGCGCCCGGACCGCATCCCGCACGGCTTCCTCGGCCAGGCCGGCCATCTCGGCGAGCTTCGTCTTCAGCTCGTCGAGCTCGTCCTGGAAGTGGCGGTGCGTCATCCGAACCTCCCCGTGATGTACGCCTCCGTCCGGTCCTCGGTCGGATTCGTGAACAGTGCCTGCGTCGGCCCGTATTCGACGACCTCGCCCACGTAGAGGAACGCGGTGTAATCCGAGACGCGCGCCGCCTGCTGCATATTGTGCGTCACGATCACGACGGTATAGTCCTGCTTCAGCTCGTAAATGAGTTCCTCGATCTTCTGGGTCGCGATCGGATCGAGGGCGGAAGCCGGCTCATCCATCAGGACGACCTCGGGCTCGACCGCCAGCGTGCGCGCAATGCACAAGCGTTGCTGTTGCCCACCGGAAAGCGCAAGGGCGCTCGAGTCCAGCCGATCCTTGACTTCATCCCAGAGCGCCGCGTTCCGCAACGACGTCTCTATCAGCTCGTCCATGTCGCCACGGAAGCCGTTGATGCGCGGGCCGAACGCGACGTTGTCGTAGATCGACTTCGGGAACGGGTTCGGTTTCTGAAACACCATGCCGATGCGGCGGCGTACGTCGACCGGATCCACTCCGGATCCGTAGAGGTCCTGGCCCTGGAAGATGGCCGCGCCGGTGACACTCGCGCCCGGCACCAGATCATTCATCCGATTGAAGCAGCGCAGCAGCGTGCTCTTGCCACAGCCGGAAGGACCGATGAAGGCGACGACGCGGCGACCGGGGATCCGGAGCGAGACCGACCTGACCGCCGGCGCCCCGTTGTAGTGGACCGACAGGTCCCGCGCCTCGAGCTCGATCGGCCCCTCGGGCGAATGGATTGCGCTCATCAGAGCTTCCGGTTGTATCGGTTGCGCAGCCAGATCGCGGCACCGTTCATCGTCAGCAGCAGCGCCAGCAGCACGATGCTGGCCGCGGCCGCGAGTTCATGGAACTCGAGCTGTGGCCTCGACACCCAGTTGTAGATCTGGAACGGGATGACCGTGAAATTGTCGAGCGGACTCGACGGCACGAAGGCAAGGAAACCCAGCGCGCCCACCATGATGACCGGGGCCGCCTCACCGATTGCGCGCGACAGAGCCAGGATCGTGCCCGTCATGATTCCCGGCATCGCCAGTGGCAGCACCTGGTGGCGGATGGCTTCCCAGCGTGTGGCACCCAGCGCATACGCACCCAGGCGGATCGAGTTCGGCACCGCCTTGATCGCCTCCTGCGACGCAATGATGATCACCGGCAGGATGAGCAGTGCGAGCGTGAGCGCGGCGGCAAGGACGCTGCGGCCGATCGCGAATGCGCGTACGAACAGCGCGAGGCCGAGGATGCCGTAGACGATCGAGGGCACGCCCGCCAGGTTCGCGATGTTCGTCTCGACAATGCGCGTGAAGCGGTTGTCGGGCGCGTACTCCTCGAGCCAGATCGCGGTGCCGACGCCGAGCGGGAACGAGATGAGCGCGGTCAGGCCGAGCACCCAGATCGATCCCGCGAGCGCCGGCTTCACGCCCGCCCGGGCCGGGAAGCGGGACGGGAACCGGTTCAGGAACTCGAAGGTCAGGCGTGACCAGCCATCGCGGAAAATGTCAATCAGGAGTGTGGCCAGCACCAGGATCCCGACCATTGTCGCGAGGAAACAGACAATGGCGAAGATCGTGCCGAACGTCGCTCGCCGGCCGATCCGCGGATCGAACCGGGTCGGGTCCCGCCGTACGGGCGCCCTGCCCCGTTCGACACGGCCTCCTGCGCCGCCGCGGGCCACGCCTGCGGGAGCCGGCGCGACCGGCATTGGCGCTTGCGCGCCCGCGCTGGAGCGCGGTTCGCTCGTGTCCCTGTCCGTCGGCCCCGACTCTGTCGCTCCGGCTCGTGGCGGATTCGACGGCCCCGTCTGCTCGATGCCAGCCGCATCCGGTCCGGTCATTCGTATTCCTCGCGGAATCGCCGCATCGCGAACCCGCTCAGAATGTTCATGAGCAGGGTTATTGCAAACAGGGTGAGGCCGACTGCGAAGATCGTCCGGTACTCGACGGACCCGTGCGGCGCTTCGCCCTGCGCCGTCTGCGCAATGTACGCCGTCATTGTCTGGACACTGTGAAACGGATTCAGTGTCAGTGCCGGCTGAGCACCGGCGGCGATCGTAACGATCATGGTCTCACCGATCGCGCGCGAAATCGCGAGGATGAAGGACGCGACAATGCCCGACAATGCGGCCGGCACGACAGTGCGGGTCGCGACTTCGACTTTGGTGGCGCCCAGCGAATACGCCGCCTGGCGCAAGGACCGCGGGACCGCGCTCATCGCGTCTTCCGACAGTGATGACACCATGGGAATGATCATGATGCCCATGACTATGCTGGCACTGGCGGCATTGAAGACATCGGTGGCGGGCCAAATCGCGCGCAGAATCGGCGTGACGAAAGTGAGCGCGAAGTAGCCGTAGACGACTGTCGGCACGCCGGCCAGGATCTCGAGCACCGGCTTGACGAGGTTGCGCACCCGCGGATGCGCGTACTCGCTCAGGAAGATGGCGGCCGCCAGGCCGAGCGGCAGCGCGACGAGCGCGGCGCCGGCGGCAATCAGCAGTGACCCGGTGAGCAGCGGCAGCACGCCGAAATGCGGTGGCCGGAACAATGGTGTCCAGGTCGTGCCGGTCAGGAACTCGACGGGCGAGACCTCGGAGAAGAACGACGCCGAATCGAACAGCAGGACGCCGACGATCCCGAGCGTGGTCAGGATCGAGACGATGCTGAAGCCGAGCAGCACACCGCCGACCGTGCGTTCCCGCCGGCGCCGGCGGCGCAGACCGGCCATGCCGCTGAAGCCGGAGCGGGCAGTGGCCGGCCGGCCACCGCCCGCGGCAGTCCGTTCAGCCACCCGTGATCTGTGAGAGGCGGGCCAGACCCTGCTTGTATGTCGTCGCCGGCATGGCGACGTAGCCGGTCTGCGGCACCAGCTCGGCCGCCCGCTCGAGATAGAACTCGACAAAGCGTCGAACCTCGGGCCGTTCGAGCGATGCCATGTTCACGTAGATGAACAGCGGCCTGGACAGTGGCGCGTATTCGCCCGTGTTGATCGTCTCGTCCGTCGGCGTGACACAGCCGCCGCCGTTGTCGACCGCCATGGCGCGCATCCGGCTCTGGTTCTCCCAGTAGTACGCGAAACCGAAATAGCCCAGTGAGTAGCGGTCGCCCTCGACACCCTGGACCAGCACGTTGTCGTCCTCGCTGGCCGTGTAGTCGGGACGGCTGCTCGCCGCCTCACCCACGATCGCTTCCGTGAAGTAGTCGAAGGTTCCCGAGTTCGTGCCGGGTCCATACAGCTTGATCGGCTGCGCCGGCCAATCCGGACGGACATCCTGCCACGTCCGCACGGCACTGCCCGGTTCCCAGATGCGACGCAACTCCTCGGCCGTCATGCAATCGACCCAGTCGTTCTGTGCGTGAACGACGACCGCGATGCCATCCAGCCCTACGTTGAAGCGCTCGTACCTGACGTTGTTGGCGGCGCATTCCCGGACTTCGGACTCCTTGATCTCGCGGGATGCATCGCTGATGTCGGTCTCGCCGACGCAGAAGCGCTTGAATCCGCCGCCCGTGCCCGAGTACCCGACGGTCGCCTGCACGCCGCCGCCGGTCTCGATCCCGAAGTCCTCCGCTACCGCTTCGCTGATCGGGAATACGGTGCTCGATCCGTCGATCTCGACCCGGCCGGACAGCTGGACCCCGCCGTCCGCCCCGCTCTCGCCACCACCGCAACCCGCAACGAGCAGTGCCGCGCCGGTCGTGACAACTATCGCATTCATGATCCGGTCGATCATCGAATCCTCTCTCTTTCGGGTCGCCTCTCGCGAGGCCTGCGGATATCCTCCATCAGAAAACGAGCTGTGCCTGCGCGCGCACGGCGTGATGCGTGTCGAACCGGTCGCCCTGCGGCACGAAGACGTCCCAGCCCAGCTGGAGCCGCGTGCGCCCGCTCAGGTAGACGTTGAAGCCGGGTGTGACCAGCAGGCCCGCATCGTCATTGACCTCGCGGTCCGGGTCACCCCAGCTCAGGCGAACCGCCGGCTCGAGACCCTCGACGCGGCCCGTCGTCGGACGGTAGAACGAGAACATCAGCTGCGCCCCGAGAAACGACTCGTCGACACCCGGATTCGTGCCCGTCGTCGCCTCCGCCAGCAGGTGCGGGCCCGCGTGCCTGAACTCGCCCAGCTCGATGTCGGCCTCCCACGCCGTGCCATCCACCGGTGACGCCGCTGCCGCGATCGGCTGCTCCCGGTAGCTCGCCGACGCGCCGATCGTCAGCGGCTGCGACACCGGTACGTGCCACCGCAGCCGACCCGCGAACGACTTCGTGTCGTTCACATCCCGCGTGTCCGCTGCCGTTCCGTTGAACACGCCCACGTCGTAGTCGAACGCACCCAGCCGGCCATGCGCCGAAACGCCCAGCTCATAGCCCATGTATCCGAAGACCTCGAGCAGCTCCTGCTCCTCACCGATCACCTGATCGCCCGCCCATGTGCCCAGAACCGCGCCGCCGGCCGCCTCGTCCGCCACGGCCATCGCATCCGCCAGATCGCGTATGCGCAGACCGCGCTCGATCGCCGGAAGATCCAGTGAGCTGGTCAGCTGGATCAGGCTGAACGGCTTCTTGAACTGCCCGACGCGGACCTCGAACGCCGGGTCGATCGCCAGGTTCATCCACGCCTGCTTCAGACTCAGACTGCCCAGCGCGTACTCCGGCTCGATCGTCCCCGTGATCCACTCATTGACCGTCAGCCGCACGCCGAGCCGGACCCGCCGTGTCTCGAACGTCGACGACGCGATCGAGTCCGACTCGCCCGCCGCTACGTCGCCTTCACTCACGCTCGTCGTGTTGTACTGGATCTGAACGCGTCCGCTCACGCGAATCTGCGTGTTCTGCGCCAGCACCGGTGTCGCGACCATTGCGGCAACCAGTCCCACGAGTCCCGTTCGCATTGCCTCTCCCGTCCCATGTTGGTGTGTAACAGCGCGGGGACAGGATATGCCCGCTCCAACCATGGAACGGCAACAGCGTCGTAACGGCTGCGTAACGACACACGCGATCGGGGCCGACCGGCTGCGGAAACAATGGCCGCCGAGCCCGGGGAACGTCGCTGCCGTCGGTAACGGCGGACGGACCGCTCGGGTAACGGGAAGGTCACGTCGATGTGTCGTGCAGCGGCAGTCGGACCCGGATCGTCGTGCCCTTGCCCAGCTCGCTGGTGGCGGCGACATCGCCGTTCATGCTCTCGGTGAGGTGCTTGACGATGCTGAGGCCGAGACCGGTACCGCCCTCGGCGCGTGAGCGGGCCGGATCGACGCGATAGAAGCGCTCGAAGATGCGGGGCAGTGCGTCGGAGGGAATGCCGGAGCCGGTATCGTGGACTTCGATGGTGGCGAAGGCGGCGGCGGGCCGGCCGTTGGCCAGAGCGGCGTCCCGGTCCGCGTCGGCGGTCGTGATACGGACGGTGATGGAGCCACCGGGCCCGGTGTAGCGGAGCGCGTTGTCGAAGAGGTTGGCGAAGATCTGTCGGAGCGCTGCGCGATCGACCCGGACGATGACGTCGGTGTCCGGCGGCTGGAATCGGATCTCCCGATCACAGGCCCGCTCGGCGCAGGCATCCCAGGCTTCTCCGACGACGGTCGCGGTCCTGACGTCTTCGAGCTCGGGCCGCCATCCGCCGGACTCGATTCTCGAGAGGTCGAGCAGGTCCTCGACGATGCTGTGCAGCCGGTCGGCGTTCTTCTGGATGACCTCGAGGAACTGCTTGCGCATGGGGGAATCGAGGTCTTCGGCCAGGAGTGTCTCAACGTAGCCGCGGATCGAGGTGAGCGGTGTTTTCAGCTCGTGGCTGACGTTGGCGACGAAGTCGCGGCGCACGCCCTCGAGACGGCGCAGCTCGGTGAGATCGACGAGGCCGACGACAGCGCCGGGTTCGTGGGCATCGGGCGGACCGAGCGGGTTGGGCCGGCGGAGCGGCCGGCCGACGAGGAGCAGCCGGCGGTCGTCGACGGCGACTTCCGCGGTGACGGGCGGCTGCCCGGGCTCGAGGCGGTCGACCACTGCGCGGAGCCGGGCATTGCGCAGGAATGAACGCAATGGCTGGCCGCGGCACTGCTCGGGCAGGCCGAGCAGGGTCTGCGCCGCCGGGTTGGCGTGGATGATCCGGCCTTCATCGCCCAGCAGCAGGATCCCTTCGGAGACACTGCTGACGAGCAGCGCGAGTTCGTCGCGTTCGCGGGTCAGTGTGATTTCGCGGCCCTCGAACTCATCGGCCATCCGCTCGACCGCGGCGACGACCGCGTGCAGCTCGGCAACGGCCGGCCGGTAAGCGGGCTGGTCGCGCCGCCTTGCCCGTGAAACCGCTCGCAACCGAATGCGTGAGAGGGCCCCGGCCGCGAACGATCCGAAGGTCAGTGCCAGGCCGGCGGTTATCAGCAGGGTGATTATGGTGAATACGGCGAAGACGTTCGTGTATTCGACGAGCAGCGCGTCCAGATGGCCGGGTGAGACGACCGAGATCAGTCTCGTCCGCATGAACTGGCGGGTCGAGAAGTACGCGGACACCAGGCCGATGGCCACCACGGCGGAGGCGGCCAGTACCACGAGAGGCCGCAGCCTCCACCGCGGACGCCTCACTCGCCTCCGTCGCGAGCCCGGTACCGGTAGCCGAAGCCACGGACCGTCTCGATCATGCCGCCGGACTCACCCAGCTTCGACCGGAGCCGCTGCACGTGCATGTCCACGGTCCTCGTCTCGATGCGCGCATGGATGTCCCACGCGCCCTCGAGCAGCTGCTGCCGGCTCTGAACCCTGCCACGCCGCTCGAGCAGAGTGACCAGCAGCCGGTACTCGGTGGGTGTCAGGTCGATGCTGGCGCCACTCACCACGACGCGCATCGCGCTCAGGT